>Ga0181523_10003381_pt1 | contig 14588 bp, 16 predicted proteins | sample PEATcosm2014_Bin_43_FD_119752 | JGI IMG/M metagenome (GOLD analysis project Ga0181523, IMG submission 119752) | Peatland microbial communities from MTU Mesocosm Facility, Houghton, MI, USA - PEATcosm2014_Bin05_30_metaG | ecosystem: Environmental > Terrestrial > Soil > Wetlands > Peat | place...
CGCCACGCGCTACCAGGGTGACCGCGCGGGGCACATCTCCATCTACTGGTTCGACCACGGCTGGTTCTGGTTCATCCCGCTCAGCGACGGGGCCACCAGCGTCGGCGCGGTGGTGTGGCCGTACTACCTCAAGAGCCGCACGCGCCCCATCAACGATTTCCTGCTCGACACCATCGCGCTGTGCCCACCGCTCGCCGCGCGCATGCGCGACGCGCAGCTGATCAGCGAGGTCGAGGCCACGGGCAACTACTCCTACGCCTGCACGCGCTCGCACGGACGCAATTTCCTGCTGCTCGGGGATGCCTTCGCGTTCGTCGATCCGGTGTTCTCATCGGGCGTCATGCTCGCCATGCACAGCGCCTTCGCGGGTGCGCACGCGGTCGAGCAGTGTCTGCGCACGCCGGCGCGCGCGCGCGCGGCACTGCGCGAGTTCGACCGCATCATGCAGCACGGGCCGCGCGAGTTCTCCTGGTTCATCTATCGCGTGACCACGCCGACCATGCGCGAGATGTTCATGGCCCCGCGCAACCTGCTGCGCATGAAGGAGGCGCTGCTGTCGTTGCTGGCCGGAGACATCTTCGGCAAGACCCCCATCTGGGGCTCGCTGCGCGCCTTCAAGGTCACCTATGGCCTGCTGTCGCTGATGCACCCGTTCCGCAGTGCCCGGGCACGCCGCCTGCGCCAGCTCAATCTCGCCGGCTGAAGGGTCGCGCCGTTGACGGAGCTGCGCGCGACCGCACCCTCGCACACGCACCTGGTCCTGATTCCAAGCTACAACCCGGGACCGAAGGTGTACGAGACGGTGCAGGCGGCGCGCGCGCATTGGACCCCTGTGTGGGTCATCGTCGATGGCAGCACCGATGGCAGCGCGGCGAGGCTTGCGGCGCTGGCGCGCGAGGATCCCGGGCTGCGCGTGGAGGTGCTGCCGCGCAATCGCGGCAAGGGCGCGGCGGTGCTGCATGGCGCGCGTCTCGCACAGGCGGCCGGCTACACGCACATGCTGACGATGGACTCCGACGGGCAGCACCCGGCCGGGCTGATCGGCACATTCATGGCCGCATCCGTCCGTGAGCCCGCGGCGCTGATCCTGGGCGAGCCGCGCTTCGATGCCAGCGCGCCCGCGCTGCGCGTGCAGGGACGCAAGATCTCCAACGCCTTTGCGAACCTCTGGACGCTCTGGGCCGGCATCCACGATTCGCTGTTCGGCTTTCGCCTCTACCCGATCGCGCCGCTGGTGCGCGTGATGCGCCACCAGCCCTGGATGCGGCGCTTCGATTTCGACGTCGAGGTGGCCGTGCGCCTGTGCTGGCGCGGGTTGCGGCCGCTGAACATCGAGGCGCCCGTGCGCTACTTTCGCCCCGCCGAGGGCGGTGTCTCGCACTTCCGGTACTGGCGCGACAACGCGCTGCTGACGTGGATGCACGCGCGCCTGCTCGTGGGCTTTCTGCCGCGCCTGCCCTGGCTGCTGTGGCAGCTGTGTCGGCGCCGGCCGACCCCCCGCTGAGCGGTCTTCCTACGCCGCGCTCGCGCTGCGGACAATCCCGATATAATGGCGCCGTTTCGGCCAGGGACAGCGCAGGCCCCAAGAATTCCACCCAATATGTCCGAACAAGCATTGCCACAGCCCGCCGCCGCACGCCTTGATACGGCCGCACTCGAGCGCGAGATCGCGCGCCTGATCGTGCAGGGCCTGAATCTTCCCGTAGCACCCGAGCAGATCGACCCCGAGGCGCCGCTCTATGGCGAGGGACTCGGGCTCGATTCCATCGATATCCTGGAAATCGCGCTCATCGTCTCCAAGCAATACGGTGTCGTATTGCGCGCGGACAATCAGGAGAACGAGCTCATCTTCAGTTCGCTGCGGCACTTCGCGCACTACGTCGCAGCCCACCGAACCAAGTGAAGCCCGAGTCGCTGCCCCTGTTCGCGCACGAGGGGCCCGACGCGATCGTGGCCTGGCGTGACGGCCGCCCCATCGACGCGCGACGCTTCCTGCGCGATGCGCGCGAGCTCGCGCTGCAATTGCCTGCCGGCCGGCATGTACTGAACCTGTGCGTCGACCGTTACCGGTTCGCCGTCGGCCTGGCGGCGAGCCTGCTGTCGGGGAAGTGCAGCCTGCTGCCGCCCGCGCACGCACCCGAGGCGATCCGCCAGCTCAACGCCTTCGCGCCCGATGCGGTCTGTCTCACCGACGATGCCGACTGCACGCTCGAGATGCCACTGCTGTTCTATCGCGATGGCATCGCAGAAGGCGCCGATATTACGGATTGGTGCGTGCCGCAGATCGATGCCGCGCAACTGGCCGCTTATATATTCACCTCCGGCTCCACCGGTTTGCCGGTGCCTCATCGCAAGAGCTGGGGCCGGCTCGTGCGCTGCGTGCAACTCGAGGCCGCGCAGCTCGCGCCGTTGCGGCAGCGCGGCTGCGCGATTCTCGGCACGGTGCCACCGCAGCACATGTATGGCTTCGAATCCACGGTGATGCTGCCGCTGCAGAGCGGCGCGGCGCTGTGCGCGGCGCGGCCGTTCTTTCCCGCCGACATCGCCACGGAGCTCGAGCGGCTGCCGCGGCCGCGCGTGCTGATCACCACGCCCGTGCACCTGCGCTCGCTCGTCACGGCCGAGATCGCCCTGCCCGCCGTGGACCTGATCGTCTCGGCCACCGCGATGCTGCCGCTCCATCTGGCGCGCGAGGTGGAGCGACGCTACGCCGCGCCGCTGTTCGAGATCTACGGCTCCACCGAGACCGGTCAGATCGCCGCGCGCCGCACGGCACTCGAGGAGCAGTTCCGCCTCTGGCCCGGGGTATCGCTCGAGATCATCGAGGGGCGCTGCTGGGCGCAGGGCGGCCACGTCGAACAGCCCACGCCGCTGGCCGATGAGATCGAGCTGCGCGGCTCCGAGCGCTTCGTGCTGCACGGGCGCACGGCCGATCTGGTCAACATCGCCGGCAAGCGCAGCTCACTCGCCTACCTGAATCACCAGCTCCGCGGCATTCCCGGCGTCATCGACGGCACTTTTTTCGTGCGCGAGGACTCGCACGCCTCGCTCGCCGGCGTGACGCGTCTGGCAGCGCTCGTGGTCGCGCCCGACCTCGATGTGCCGACCATCCTGCTGCAGCTGCGCCAGCGCATCGATCCGGTCTTTCTGCCGCGGCCACTGCTGCGCGTGGCGGCGCTGCCGCGCAACGAGACCGGCAAGCTGCCGCAGCAGACCCTGCGCGCCCTGATCACACAGGCCGCGGCGCGCGAGCCGCATCTGTTTGCATGAGCAGCCGCAGCGCCTGGCTGCACATCGCGAGCGATCACCCGGCGCTCGCCGGACATTTTCCGGACCACCCGATCGTGCCCGGCGCGGTGCTGCTCGATGAGACGCTGCACGCCCTCGAGCAGGCCGCATCGCCGGCAGAGGCCGCGCGCAGCGGTGCGCCGCCGGCCGGCGTGCACTGGCACATTGCGAGCCTGAAATTTCATCGCCTCGTGCACCCGGGCGAGAAGTTGCGGCTCGATTGCAGCCCCCAGCCCGGCGGTGCGCTGCGCGTCGAGCTGCACGCCGCGCAGCTGCTCGTCATGAGCGCCTCGCTCGAGCAGCGCGCAGCATGAGATCCGAAGCGGAAGCCTCCGAGTGGCGGCGCCTGCCCGAGCGCGGCCATCCCCTGCTGCTGCGAACGATGGCGTGGCTGTCGCTGCGCTGTGGCCGGCCGGCGACCTATCCGCTGCTGCACCTGGTGACCGGCTACTACTTCCTGTTCGCACCGGGTCTGCGCACGCACATGCGCGCCTACCTGCGGCGCGCGCTCGGGCGTGAGCCATCGGCCGCCGATCGCTACCGGCTGATCCTCTGCTTCGGCAGGACGGTGCTCGATCGGCTGTTCCTGCTCGCGGGACGTGACGAGCTGTTCCAGGTCTCGCTGCAGGGTGAGCAGCTCATTCGCGAGGTCGCCGGCAGTGGCGTCGGCGCACTGCTGTTCGGCGCCCACATGGGCAGCTTCGAGGTGCTGCGGACCCTGGGCGATCGGCAGCCGGGCCTCAGGGTGGCGATGGCGATGTACGAGGAGAATGCGCGCAAGGTCAACGCCATCATGGCCGCGGCCAAGGCGCACGATCCGCCCGAGATCATCGCACTCGGGCACGTCGATGCGATGCTGCGTATCCGCGAGCGCCTCGATCAGGGCGCGCTCGTCGGCGTACTGGCCGACCGGACGCTCGGCGGCGAGGCGTCGCTGCCGGTGAGCTTCCTGGGCGCCACGGCATGGCTGCCGCTCGGTCCCATGCGCGCCGCGGCGCTGCTGCGGCGGCGCGTGCTGTTCATGCTCGGGCTGTACCGCGGCGGACACCGCTATCACATCGTGTTCGAGCCGCTGGCGGATTTCACGCAGGTGTCGCGCGCGGACCGCACCAAAGCAATCGAGGCCGCAGTCGCGCGCTACGCGCAGCTGCTCGAGCAGCACTGTGTCAGCGATCCCTTCAACTGGTTCAACTTCTTCGACTTCTGGGCGGATCCGGCATGAGCCCGCGCCGGCGCCGGCGCGGGCCGGCGGCATGGGCGTGCGCGTCGCTGGCACTGGCGCTGCTCTCGGGGATGAGCCACGCCGCCGCGGCAGAGGATGGCACGCTCGATGAGCTCATGGCGTTGCTGGCGCAGCGTCGGCACGGTGAGGCCGACTTCCAGCAGACGCAGTACCTCGCGGTGCTCAAGCAGCCGCAGCGCTCCGAGGGCGTGCTCAGCTACGACGCGCCCGATCACCTGGAGCAGCGCACGCTCAAGCCGCGTGCGCAAAGCGCCGTGCTCGATCACGGCGTGCTCACGCTCACGAGCGGCGCGCGTCGGCGCACGCTGCGCCTCGACGATTACCCGCAGCTCGCGCCGTTGATCGACAGCATGCGGGCAACGCTTGCCGGCGATCGCGCCGCGCTCGAGCGGCGCTTCGAGCTGCACCTCACGGGCGATCTGGCGCACTGGCAGCTCGATCTGCAGCCGCGCGATGAGCGCCTGGCCGCGATCGTGCAGCGCATCCACCTGCTCGGCGAGCGCGATGAGATCCGTGAGGTCGAGGTGCAGCAGAGCGATGGCGATCGCTCGCTCATGATCATCCAGCCGCGCCCATGAGGCATGCGCGCCAATGAGCTCGGCGCGCCCGCTGGCGCTGGGAGTGTGGCTCGCAGGCGTAGCAGCCCTGGCGCTGATCATCGCGCACGCGCGCTTCAGTGCCGATCTGTCGGCCTTCCTGCCGCGACTGCCCTCCCCGGCGCAGCGGCTGCTGGTCGATCAGCTCCAGAACGGTCTCGCGGCTCATCTGATCCTGATCGGCATCGAGGGCGGCGATGCGGCCGCGCGCGCGCAGGCGGCTGCGGCACTGCGCGCGCAATTGAGTGCGCAGAGCGCGTTCGCGAGTGTCAACGACGGCGAGAGCTCGATCCAGGAGCGCGATCGCGCCTTCGTGTTCGAGCATCGCTACCTGCTCAGCAGCGCGGTCAGCGCGCAGCGCTTCAGCGTCGAGGGGTTGCGCGCGCAGTTCCAGGCGAGCCTCGATCTCATCGACTCCGCGGCCGGCGCGCTCGCGCTGCCGCTGCTGCGCAGCGACCCGACGGGTGAGACGCTGCAGATCGTCGATCAGCTCGATGCGGGCGGCGACCCGCACCGCGAGCACGGCGTGTGGAGCTCCGCCGACGGCCGGCGCGCGCTGCTGCTCGCCGAGACCCGCGCATCGGGCTCCGACACCGACGGCCAGGCGGCCGCGCTCGCCGCCATTCGAGCCGCCTTCGCGGCCGCCGCGCCGCCACCAACGCAGCTGCGGCTGCTGCTGAGCGGCTCTGCCGTGTTTGCGGTGCAGGCGCGCGACACCATCAAGCACGAGGTGCGTCGGCTGTCGCTGCTGAGCAGCGTGCTGATCGTGGGCCTGCTGCTGCTCGTCTACCGCTCGGGCACGATGCTGCTGCTCGGACTACTGCCCGTGGTCTCCGGCGCGCTGGCGGGCGTCGCGGCCGTGGCGCTGGGAGCCGGAGTCGTGCACGGCATCACCCTCGGCTTCGGCATCACGCTGATCGGCGAGTCGGTGGATTATTCGATCTACCTGCTGGTGCAGTCGCGCCGCGAGCCGGACTCGGGGGCGCTCACGATCCCGCCGCGCCTGTGGCGCACGATCGGACTGGGCGTGCTGACCTCGATCTGTGGCTTCGCCTCGCTGCTGCCCTCGAGCTTTCCGGGGCTCTCGCAGCTCGGTCTGTTCTCGATCTGCGGGCTTGGCGTCGCCGCCGCGGTGACGCGGCTGGTGCTGCCGCAACTGCTGCCACGGCGGCTGCACATGCGCGAGCTGGCGCCTTTCGGCGCCGCAACCATGCGGCTGCTCGCGCGCATGCGCGGCTTCGGTCCCGCCGTCGCGCTGCTGGGTGCGCTCTGCGCGCTGGTGCTGTACACGCATCGCGGCACGCTGTGGAATCGCGACCTCGCGGCGCTGAGCCCGGTGGCCGCCGCCGCGCAGGCGCTCGACGGCGAATTGCGCGGCGAATTGAACGCGCCGGACATCAGCAACCTGGTCGTGGTCAGCGGGCCGGATCAGGAGACCGTGCTGCAGCGGGCCGAGAGCGTCGGGCGCGAGCTCGACGCGCTCGTGGGCCGCGGCGAGATCGGCGGCTACGAGACCCCGGTGCGCTACCTGCCGAGCCGCCAGGCGCAGACCGAGCGCCTCGAGAGCCTGCCCGATGCGGCCACGCTGCGCGAGCGTGTGCGGGCCGCGACTGCGAGCTTGCCGCTGCGCCCCGAGGCGCTGGAGCCGTTCGTGCAGGCGGTGGAGAGCGCGCGTCACAGTGCGCCGCTCGAGCGCGCTGCACTGGAGCCGACCTCACTGGGGCTTGCGCTCGATGCGCTGCTCTGGCATCACGCGGATCACTGGTACGGCCTGCTGCCGCTGCGGGCCGATCGCAGCGGCCCGCACGGCGGGGACATCGACATCGGCCGCGTGCGCGCGGCGCTCGCCGCAAATCCGCCGGGTGCCGTGCTGGAGCTGAACATGAAGCAGGAGACCGATGCGCTCTACGGCAGCTACCTGGCGGAGGCGGTGCATCTGTCGCTCTGGGGTCTGGCGGCGATCGTGCTGCTGCTCGCGGTCGCGCTGCGCAGCCCGGTGCGCGTGGCGCGCGTGATCGCCCCGCTGGTGCTGGCCGTGCTCGCCGTCGCGGCGGCGCTGTGCCTGGCCGGCGTGCAGCTGACGATCCTGCACCTGATCGGGCTGCTGCTGATCGTCGCCGTCGGATCCAACTACGCGCTGTTCTTCGACCGGCGCTCGGGTGAGGCAGCCAGCGCCGGCCGCCAGGATCTGCCGCTGACGATCGCCTCGCTCCTGGTCGCCAACGCCTGCACCGTGATCGGCTTCGGCGTGCTGGCGTTCTCGCACGTGCCAGTGCTGCGCGACCTGGGCGCGACCGTGGCGCCGGGAGCACTGCTGGCGTTGTGGTTTTCGGCCGCTCTTGCCCCGCGCGCATCATTCGCGCCGGTGACAGCGGCGCAGGGGAGGCACTGAGCCGTGCGCATGCTGCGCTTCGCGCCAGGTGCGCGCGCGCCCACGGCCGGCAGCATCGTGCTGCTGCCGGGGGCGCAGCAGCGGCTCGAGGACTTCGTCGCGGCCGGATTCGTGCGCGCCATGCACGAGCGCGACGTCGCCTTCGAGCTCATTCTCGCCGACCCGCAGCCCGCGCATCTGACCGATCGCGCATGGATCGACCGCCTGCGCGATGAGCTCGCGTTGCTCGCGCGCCGCAGCGGCCGGCCCGTCTGGCTCGGCGGCATCTCGCTCGGCGCCTTCATGGCGCTGCGCTTCGCCGCGGGCTTCGCCGCCGCGGTGGATGGCTTGTGCCTGATTGCGCCCTATCTGGGCAGCCGCATCGTCGCCGCGGAGATCGCACGCCACGCGGCGCTGCACGCCTGGGAGCCCGGGCCGCTGGCCGATGAGGACGATGAGCGTCACATCTGGCGCTACGTGCGCGATCTTGGACCGCGCTCGCCGCGGTTGTTCCTGGGGCTTGGCCGGCAGGACCGCTTCGCCGATACGCAGCGGCTGCTCGCACGCGCACTGCCTGCCGCGAGCTGTCTGACGCTCGAGGGCGGCCACGAGTGGCCGGTGTGGCGCCAACTCTGGGACAATTTCCTCGAGCGCTATCTCCGCGTCCAGGCGGCGGCGCGCCGCACACAATCATGAGCACCGATTCATCCGCGATCGCTCCGAGCCCGCGCCGCTGGCGCGCCACGCCCCTCCTGCGCGCCTCGCTGGTCGGGCACGTGCTTGCAATCCTGCTCACCTTGCTGCGGCCGCATTGGTGGCCGTGGACGCTCGCCGCCGTGATCGCCGATCATCTGCTGCTCACGGCGCTCGGCCTGTGGCCGCGCAGCCGCGCGCTCGGCTCGAACTGGACGCGCCTGCCCGCGCGCGCCGTGGCCCGCAGCGAAGTCGCGATCTCGATCGACGACGGACCGGATCCGGAAATCACCCCGCAGGTGCTGGCGCTGCTGGCCGCGCACCGCACGCGCGTCACCTTCTTCTGCATCGGCGAGCGCGTGGCGCGCTACCCGCAGCTGGTGCGCGCCTGCGTGTCGCAGGGCCACGCGGTCGAGAATCACAGCCAGCGGCATCGACACGTGTTCGCGCTGCTGGGCCTGTCCGCCCTGCGCGCCGAGGTGCAGCGCGCGCAGCAGACGATCGAGCGCGCGAGCGGCATCGCACCGCGCTTCTTTCGCGCCCCGGCGGGACTGCGCAGTCCACTGCTCGATCCGGTGCTGCAGCAGCAGGGGCTGCAGCTCGCCAGCTGGACGCGCCGCGGCTTCGATACGGTCGAGCGCGACGCGGGCACGGTGCTCGCACGGCTGACGCGACACCTGCGCGCGGGCGATATTCTGCTGCTGCACGACGGCCATGCGGCGCGCACGCACGCGGGCACGCCGGTGGTGCTCGAGGTGCTGCCGGCGCTGCTGCAGACCATCGAGCAGCGAGGGCTGCGCACCGTGACGCTGCGCGAGGCACTGGCCTGATGCCCACGACACCCCTGCGCGTCACGCATTTCACCGCTACCAGCTGCCTGGGAGCCGGCCTGCCGCCGATGCTGGCCGCACTCGCCGAGGCGCGCAGCGGACTGACGCCCTGCGACTTCGAGACCGTAACGCTCGAAACGCAGATCGGCGAGGTCGCGGGCATCGATGCCGTCTCGCTGCCGCGGGCACTGCGCGCCTTCGATTGCCGCAACAACCGCCTCGCGCAGCTCGGGCTCGAGCAGGATGGCTTCCACGACGCTGTCGAGGCGAGCGCCGCGCGCTGGGGGCGCGAGCGGATCGGGGTCTTCATCGGCACGAGCACCTCGGGCATCCTCGAGACCGAGATTGCCTACCGCGCCCAAGCTGCGCTGGATGGCGCGCTGCCGCCGGGCTTCGACTACCGGCACCGGCAGAATTCCTTCTCGGTCAGCGACTACGTGCGCCGCGCACTTGCCCTGGAGGGGCCGGCGGCGTCGCTGTGCACCGCGTGCTCCTCGAGCGCCAAGGCGTTTGCGAGCGCACAGCGCCTGATCGAGGCGGGGCTCATCGATGCCGCCGTGGTCGGCGGTGTGGACTCGCTGTGCCTGACGACGCTCTATGGATTTCACGCCCTGCAACTCACCGCGCGCACCGCCTGCCGTCCCTTCGACCGCGCGCGCGACGGGCTCTCGATCGGCGAGGCGGCCGCCTTCACGCTGCTCGAGCGTGCGCCAGCGGCGGCGCGCGATGGCGCCATCTGGCTGCTCGGGGCGGGCGAGTCGAGCGATGCACATCACATGTCCGCACCGCACCCGGAGGGAGCCGGTGCACGCGTGGCGATGCAGCGCGCGCTCGAGGCCGCGGCGCTGCAGCCGGCGGATGTGGATTACATCAACCTGCACGGCACGGGCACGCCCAGCAACGACAGCGCCGAATCGATTGCCGTCAGCGCACTGTTCGGGCCTGCCACGCCCTGCAGCTCCACCAAGGCGGCCACCGGTCACACGCTCGGCGCCGCCGGTGCGCTCGAGGCCGTTGCCTGCCTGCTGGCGCTGCGCCACGGACTGCTGCCGGCGGGACTCAATCTTTCCGAGCTCGAACCGCAGCTGGCGCTCGACTACCTGCGGCAGTCGCGCAGCGCCGCCCCTGAAGTGGCCCTCAGCAACTCCTTCGGCTTCGGCGGCGTGAACTGCGCGCTGCTCTTCGGCCGCGCAGCCTGACCGTGACCGCGCTCGCGGCAGCCATCGAAGGCATCGGCGTGCTGGGTCCGGGACTGCCCGACTGGCCCGCGTGCGCGGCGGTGCTGGCCGGAGCGCGCGACTACGTGGCCGCGCGCACGCTGTTGCCGGCGCCCGAAGCGCTGCCCGCAGCCGAGCGGCGCCGTGCCGGCCGCGTCATCCGGCTCGCGCTCGCCATTGGCGCCGAGGCGGTCGCGCGCTCCGGGCGCGATGCGCGCTCGCTGCCGAGCGTGTTCACATCCTCGGGCGGCGACGGCGACAACTGTCACGCGATCTGCGTGGCGCTCGCCGAGCAGGAGCGGCTGATCTCGCCCACCCGCTTCCACAACTCCGTGCACAACGCGGCCGCCGGCTACTGGAGCATCGCCCACGGCTGCCCCGAGCCCTCGCTGACGCTGTGCGCCTATGACGCGAGTTTCGGCGCCGGACTGATCGAGGCGCTCGCGCAGGTCGCACAGAGACAGGAGCCCGTGCTGCTGCTCGCCTATGACATCGACTATCCGCCGCCGCTGCGCTCCCACCGTCCGATCCCCGATGCCTTTGGCCTGAGCCTGCTGCTCGCACCCATAGGCTCCGCGCGCGCCATCGCGCAGCTGCGTGTCCGGCTGTGCCGCGAGCCCTCGAGCGCGCTCGAGTCACCTGCGCTCGAGGCGCTGCGCGTCTCGATACCGGCCGCGCGGGGGCTCCCGCTGCTCGAGCGTCTGGCGCGCGCGCACTCCGGAAGGAGCGTCATCGATTACCTCGACGGCACGCGACTGGCCGTGGAGATCCAGACTTGAGACTCGATCGCGACTGGATCGCACAACACATTCCGCACCAGGGAAGCATGTGCCTGCTCGATGAGGTTCGAACCTGGGATCCGCTCCACATCGAGTGCGCCAGCCGCACGCACCGCGCGCCCGAGCATCCGCTCAGAGCCCATGGCCGGCTCGGCTCGGCCTGCCTGATCGAGTACGCCGCGCAGGCGATGGCCGTGCACGCCGCGCTGCGCTTCCCGGCCGTCCGGGGCGTCGCCGGCGAGCCGGCCGCGCCGCGCGGCATGCTCGCGAGCGCGCGCGCCGTCGAGCTGCTGGTCGCGGACCTGGACCAGATCACCGAGGAGCTGCTGATTCGCGCCGAGCGGCTGCACAGCGACGCCCGCGGCGCGCTCTATGCATTCACCGTCAGCGCCGGTGAGCGCCTGCTCGCACAGGGGCGCGCTGCGGTGCTGTTCGAGGTCGCGAGTCCGTGACCGCGAGCCCGCGCCGCGCGCTCGTGACCGGTGCCAGCGGCGCGATCGGCGCGGCCATCAGCCGGCGGCTTGCGCGCTCCGGGTACCGCCTTTATCTGCACGCGCACAGCGGTGGCGAGCGCGCCGAGGCGCTGGCGCAGCAGATCGATGCGCAGCTGCTGCGTTTCGACATCACGGATGCGGCCGCTGTGCTGCGGGCGCTCGAGCCGGTCCTCGAATCGGGCCCGATCCAGGTACTCATCAACAATGCCGGCGTCCACGACGACGCGGTGTTTCCGGGCATGAGCGCGCGCCAATGGCATCGCGTCATCGACGTCAATCTCAACGGCTTCTACAACGTCACGCACCCGCTGCTGCTGCCGATGATCCGCACGCGCTGGGGCCGCATCGTCAACATCTCCTCGGTGGCGGCGCTCACGGGCAATCGCGGCCAGGTCAACTATTCGGCTGCCAAGGGCGCGCTGAACTCCGCGACGCGCTCACTGGCCATCGAGCTCGCAAGCCGCGGGGTGACGGTCAATGCCGTCGCCCCGGGAATCATCGCCAGCCCGATGAGCGAGCAGCACTTCGACGCCGCGATGATCGCGCGGCTCGTGCCCATGCAGCGCGCCGGCAGCGCCGAGGAGGTGGCGAGCCTGGTCGACTTCCTGGCCAGCGATGCCGCCAGCTATATCACCGGTCAGGTCATCTCCATCAACGGCGGCATGATTTAGACGCCGCGCTGCGACACTTTGCGCTGCGCTGGCATGACAGTGCAGGCTCGAGCGTACGGGTTTATAGTTCCAATCAGCACGATGGCAGGAGTGGCTCAAATAATGATGATGGGGACCGGTTGCATGCGGAGGCTGAAAACGCTGGCAATGACCGCGCTGCTGGGTGCGGCGTTGCTGTCGCTCGCCTCGCCCGCATCGGCCGATACCAAGGTGTTCCCGCTCAGCCAGAGCGAGCAGGCGCGGCATGCCGCCAAGATCATCAATATCCGCACGCCGCATCCGGTGGTCCCGCTCGGCAATCACCTGCGCGCGGTCAAGCCGCTCGGCAACAACAAGCCGCCCAAGACCATCGTCGCCAAGCGGCCACCCTAGGGCCGACACGCGCCCTCAGGACGGGGCGGTCTCCTCGCGCGCCACCAGGTGCGCCGGCGGCGAGAGCTTCCAGCGCCGATGCGACCACATCCAGTTGGACGGATCGGCGCGTATGTGCGCCTCGAGCAGCTGTGCGTAGCGTGCCGTGAACACCTCCGGCGTAAGCCGCTCCCCGGCCGCCGCCACGGGTTCAAAATGGATATCGTAGTGTCCACGTGAGATGCGCCGCATCGAGGCAAAGACGGCCGCGTAGCCAGTGGAGCGCGCAATCTCCGCCGGGCCGGGATAGAACGCCGTCGGCCGGCCGAGGAAGGTCAACCATTGGCGCCCACCGCCGCTCGACATCGGAATCTGATCGGCCATGAGCGCGATCGCGCGCCGCTCATCGCGATGACGCGCGACGGCGCGCACGAGCTTCTTGGCCGCGACCATGCGCGCGCCGAAGCGCGAGCGCAGCAGCAGCACGGTGCGATCGGCGCTGGCGAGATGCAGCGGCTTGTAGGCCGCATCGATGGGTACGCCGAGCTGCACGACGCAGCCCTGCAGCTGCCACTCCCAGTTGCCGAGGTGCGCCGCCAGCAGGATCACCGAGCCGCCCGCCTCGATCTCGGCTCGCGCCCGATCGAGGTTGGGGAAGCGCACGCGGCGGCGCATCTCATCGGCTGACAGGTCGGCGAGCTTGATGCACTCGACCGCGACCTCGCCCAGGCGGCGAAAGTAGCGATTCAGAATCAACTCGATCTCGGCCGCCGGCAGCGTCGGAAAGCAGGCGCGCAGATTCGCGCGCGCCACCCCGACGCGATGGTGCAGCACGTAGCGCAGCGTCACCGACAGACAGCCGCCCAGGAAATAGAGCACGCCGAAGGGCAGCCGCGCCAGCAGGCGCAGCCACAGCGGCAGCGATGCCGGTTGGGACGATGCCGTCTGCTCAGCCATATGTGCGCCGCATGCCGCCAAGTGTAGGATGGCGCGCGCGCTGCGCCAATCAACGATTTAAACGAACATGCTGTGGATCAAAGCCTTTCACCTGATCGCCGTGATCGCCTGGCTGGCGGGGCTGTTCTATCTGCCGCGCATCTTCGTGCACTACGCCGAGGGCCACGCGCGCGGCGAGGATGTGCGGCGGCTCGTAATCATGGGCTCGCGCCTGTACGGCTTCATGAGCCTCATGGCCGGCCTGGCCATCGTGCTGGGTCTGTGGCTGTGGCTTGGGTTTCACGATGGCGGCCGCTGGCTCGAGATCAAGCTGCTGCTGGTGCTCGGCCTGATCGGCTATCACATTGGCTGCCGCGTGCTGCTCGGCCGGCTGCGCCGCGCCGCGCCGATGCCGAGCGGGCTGGCGCTGCGGCTCTTCAACGAGTCCGCGCTGCTGCTGGTGGTGCCCATCATCCTGCTGGCCGTGTTGAAGCCCTTCTGAGCGCCGCGCGCGCGACCGCGCTGGCGGCGCGCTAGACGGTGCGGCTGAAGAGCGCCTTCTCGGGCGTGCGGCGCGACAGGCGCGCATCGAAGGCCATGCAGATGGTGCGCAGGAATGCGCGACCCTTGTCGGTGACGCGGCAGCCGGCGGCATCCAGCACCACCAGACCGTCGGCGGCCGGCTCGGCCAGACGCTCGAGGGTGCTCGCCAGGTAATCGGTGCGGTCGGCCGGCGTGTCCCAGCGCGTCTCGAAGCGCGTCATGAGGCGCAGGATGTGGCGGCGCAGAACCTGATCCTCCGCATCGAGCACGTGACCGCGATGAATCGGCAGCTCGCCGGCCTGTACGCGCTGCTGGTACTCGCGCAGGTCCTTTTCGTTCTGCATGAAGGCATCGCCGGCGTCGCCGATCGAGCTCACCCCGAGCCCGATCAGCGGCTGTGCACAGGCGCTGGTGTAGCCCATGAAGTTGCGGTGCAGCCTGCCCGACTGCTGCGCCGCCCAGAGATCATCGGTCTCGAGCGCAAAGTGATCGAGCCCGATCTCGCGATAGCCCACGGCTTCGAGTCGCTCGCGGCCGAGCTCGTAGAGCTGGCGTTTTTGCTCCCCCTGGGGCACG
>Ga0181523_10003382_pt1 | contig 14588 bp, 12 predicted proteins | sample PEATcosm2014_Bin_43_FD_119752 | JGI IMG/M metagenome (GOLD analysis project Ga0181523, IMG submission 119752) | Peatland microbial communities from MTU Mesocosm Facility, Houghton, MI, USA - PEATcosm2014_Bin05_30_metaG | ecosystem: Environmental > Terrestrial > Soil > Wetlands > Peat | place...
AAAGATGACGACGATTCAGCAAATGGGGTAAATGGCAAGACAATGAGAGCAATACAGGAAAGGCGATGCAGCTCAGGAAAGGGTAACTACTCAGTATCTACCGCGCAGCGGTTTAGTTCTTCTCGCAGTAATTACCCCGGTTCACATTGCTATAATTCTGGAGGTTACTACTCGAAATATAGTCCGCCGAGTATTAATTACGTCACGTATAAAACATATTAGAGAAAGAAGCAAGGACTTGTGAGTAATCACACGAAGTGCAAAAAGCATTGGATTGGCGATTGCGTATACTATGGCAATATCGATGTCTCTTAACAGATGTTGTACTGCATGGGAGCGTGAATGCCTAGAACACTTCGCCCGAAGCTTTTTCGCCCCCATGCATTCCGCTAACTGACCACCCTATACCTTGAGATTCAGCATGTTGCTTGCCGATGCACTATTCGCTGATGAAATGGTGCTCAGAATATTGTTTAGCGCGGTCATGGAACTCTGATTCTGTGTTCCTGATGTTCCCGATGTCCCGGAAGTGCTCTGAAGATTCGTCAGGTCATTCAGAAGAGCCTGCATCGGATCCTGAGACTGACTGCTTGAACTACCACCACCTCCTCCATGATGATGGTGATGGTGTCCATGAACTCCTTGGGATCCCTGCATTGACGAAAGCTGGTTCGTGACATTGTTGAGCGCCGTGCTCACAGCTGAGTTGGAAGAGCTAGACGACGATGTGCTCTGGGTACTTGCACTCTGAGTACCGTTTGCTGCATTTAGTGCGCTCTGAAGCGCTTGCAAATCGGTCTGGAGTGTCTGCATCGGACTGGTAGCCTGAGTACTGTTGCTACCCGAAACACCGCTACTGTTCGAAGACGACTGAGTGGCATTACTGGAAAAGCCGCTCGAAAGTTGCGCCAGCGATGCCTGCATAGCGTTTTCCGATATTGAGACCTGATCCTGATTGCCCGAGCTCAATGCACTCTGGAGTGCACTTGCGTTTGTTTTTAAACTCTGGAAAGCTGAGCTTATCGAACCCGTCATCTGAGTTTGATAACTACTGACTGCACCACTAATTGCTGGAATTGACATATTTTCTCACCTCCCTTCGTTAGTTAATAACTAGATTTCCATCTAGCAATAAAAATGCCAATGAATATAAATGCAGAATGCGTTGAATTATCAGTATAATAGGGTGAACATAGGGAATAAAATTCCATTTATTAAGTTCTTAAATATTCCGTTAGTAGGAAAATTATTCTCACAATGGGAAAGTCACATCAAAATATTGACTCTCATTTTTGCAAACTAGTCAACTACCATTGACCTTGTCGATGGCTTGTAACGCTATGTGCACGACGAGATTCGAAGGCAAGTTCTGACCGATCCAACTAATGAAGATGTCAAAGGATACGAGATAGCTGTGTGTTTCAATGATTCACTCAACTAAGCAGTCACGGTAAATTATTCCGTAATCATCGGTATTGCTACTCCAGGTACAAAAAATCATCAAGTGCAGGAAATATTTCCAGCAGAAGAACGTCAGTTGAGATTTCTGGTATAAAGCTCGCGTGATTGACTGAATCCCCTCCGTCATGACTTTAATAAGTACCTGAGAATCAGATTTCAATAGTTATTTTCAGCAATCACTATATTAGGTGAGATGGCCAAGGTATTGACTTTCAGCCTGTGTTAGAGCCGCAGCGTATCCGAATAGATGCAATTGCTGCCATTGGAGCAAGGATTAGCAAAAGCACATCCGACAAGAAGAGCACAATAAATATTGCCATTGAAATTATCACCCGCGGAAACTCATTATGAGCCGTTTGATTTCATAAAAAGGGCCTTCCGGAATTGCCGAAAGGCCTTTTTCGATTACCCCTATATTCAACAGAATTAGATAAAAACCGCACGCTGACGACTAATACACCTTCCGAATCCCATCCCCTTTCATTTTATCTATCATGCGATCGTTGCGGTCGAGCATGCTCTTCAGTTTTTCCTTCTCGGGTTCTGACAGCCTACCTTTATCATGATGCTTGATATAATTCAGATTGTCCTGAACAGTGGCTGCTTCTCGATGCGTAAGCTTTCCTGACGCTTTGCCTCTGTCTAGTTTAGCCTGCTGGTCTGCAATTTCGCGCTCAAATACACCTGCCCAAGACAACGCTGAGGTCAAAACAATTGCAATACTCAACACCACTGCAATAATCTTCCTGTTCATTATAATAATCCTCCTAAAATTCATTCATGCAGATAAAATCTGCTTTGAGCCATGTCGGACAAGTCAACTGTAGACATGCTGTATTTATTATAGACCCCGACTCTTCATGTCATGGTCATCAATTCTCTTATAGAACTGCCGCTCATAGATGCCAAGGTAACAGTTGCTGCGAAATGTGAAGCATTATTCTTCTGTTTATCCAGCTGCGGTTCAGATGCTTCGGACCTTTTCTTTTTCACGCAGCTTATACTCCTTTCACCCCGTATGCAATATTGAGTGTGAGGGAATGGCAACATCTGCCACCCCCTCATTGTTGTACCCTGCTAGCAGGTCAGGCACGGATTACTTAGTCTGCATTTCCGCCTTTGACTGGAACTTTGTGATAACTTTTTCCATGCGCAGCTTTGCCTTAGCAAGTCTGCCTTTCACCACGGCCTGCTGGTCAGGTGTAAGTATTGGCATTACTTCGCTGAAGACTTTTGCATGTATAAGAACCATTTTCTCCCGTGCTGCTGACATATCGCTGTAAGCCTTTTGCACGGCAGACTGATCAAATGTGTCGCCGGTGGTTGCCGTCATTAGATTTTGTCTGGCTTGGAGAACTGCAATTTTGCTCTCCATAAACTCTTTGTGATGTCCCTTCATGATGTTTTTCACTTGTTCTTTCTGAGCCTTGGTGAGGTTGAGCCCCTTGAACATCCACTTGTGATGTTTGCCATGCCTGCAGTGCTTAAAATGTTTGCCATGCTTGCCATGTTTACCGTGCTTCCACTGTTCTGCCTGCTTATGGCCACCGTCTTGGTCACCCTCCGCGTACACATTGGAAACAATGCTGCCTCCAAGCAGCAGCGTCAGCGAAGCTGCGACAGCCAATGCTGAAAAACTACTTACCCCTCTCATCACACTTCCTCCTTTGAAAGTATACGTTTATACATTATAGACGAGAAAAACAAGCTAGAGGTTACAAGACGTTAAGTTCATAATGTCAGAATGAGAATAGGTTTTTTATATTCTTGCTTTTCCATGCGCAGTTGGGAAATTCCCTTGCAGTTTGGGAAATCGATCTAACCCTGAGAGAGCCCAACGGTAAACTTTTCTGCACGGTGGCACGATTCAGCCGAACAAGAACGGATGCTAATTCTCTGTGTTCCGGATATTCGCTCGTCGCGTCTGTTTTATAAACAACATTATTCTCAACTAGTTAGATCAAGGCGTGTTATCAGAAACAACCAACGGGGCATACTGGAGATATTTTTCGGAAATCATCACACACATCCGTGACAGTGGCGGAACTGGTGGTAATCGGGTGACGCAAACATTCTCTACCGAAAAGCGCTAGTATTGACTTCCTCCAAGAAAGCTAGTGTAATGAGCCGTATCTCTGCGGTGATGATAATAAGGAGAAAGCTAGCCTCAAAGCTCGATATGGCTGCCGCGATGATTACGACATGAACCCCACAGACTGAATATTTGCCTTGGGACAAAGGTTAGAAACGGTAACTGTTACTGTGGCAAAATGTCCGCAGTGCGGAGTAGGGTGAACTCCAATCAAATTCATTAACGAGTATGATCTGTATTTTTGTGCAAGAGCGGAGCAATGTTTCGACCGGCATTTCACACGGTGGACCCTGAGCTGTCGAATAACCTATAAGGCGAGATAGTAGGTTCAGAATTGCTGGACTTCACACAGTTCGGGACAAACCCCGCACGTCCGCGAAAATGCTGTTGGTGTCAACTTCAAGAAGAAAGGTTGCAACAGACAGTCGTTCCACGTAAACGCGCATTTTATCCCGTAACTATGGTCAAAAAGATCCAGCAGATTCGCCGGATAAATTTTTTAATTCTTCCTGATAATCATAACCAGAGGGCACCCCGAGCATAGCGGTTTGCGATATGCTCAAAGGTTAACAATTATTCAGTAGTTTATCGTTATCATACAGAAGGCGTGGGCTTGAGTCAATAAATGCAGGCACCGAAACGTGTTGCAAGATTTTATGTAAATCCTCGCTTCATGGAGTTCATGGGAGATAATTACTGGCCTGACATTGTATGCAATTGTCAGAATGAAACTTCTCCGTGTTTAATATTTTTTGTTCAACATTTTTGTCTTTGTAGAAGTCCACTCTAACGCCTTTTTCTTCCCTCTCCATCCAATTAGGTTTTCCCGGGATTTCTGGATGCCTTGGCCCATATGTCCAATTGACTACGCTCAATATTTTATGAGTACTTCCCGTTGGCAATCGTACAGGAACATCATAATCTACCAACAGGTCGCTTTCGGGAGATTTGTTTTTAAATTTGTCTGCCGCTGTTTCTGTTAATGCAGCACCACTCCACTGCTGAATTTTCTCTAATTTATATGCCTCTACCATTGCTTTGCCAGTGTATAAGCTTTCTTTCTTGTCGTGATAAAACTCACCATATGAAATTCCAGCTCTAAACCTATAAATAGGGGTAAACATCGGTTGTCTTATTAAACTGTATACTGCATGCAATACACTTCTATACCCTTCATAGGTATCACTCAGAGAATACAGAAAAACAGTATCAGAAAAGATTGAATAACCAAGCGAGGGTGAAGGGTAAACGTCTTTGTTTCGGTTGATATAATGTGTAGATGATTTTATAAGGTTCTTAATATTGTTCAGATGCAAATCTATCATGTTGTGTAAAGAACTCGATTCTACAAGATTGGAGTATCCTAAGATATCACATACAGCCACCATTGAATTGCCAGATATAATCTCTCCCATAATATCCTCTTTTTTTAAAGATGGTCGATTCATTGTACTTCATTATACTAACAGGCCTGCGTTAAGAGTTTCCGTATTTCTTAAATGGCGTATTTTTTGCGTGTGCGTAATTCCGATCGTAATCGACGCTCTTATTGTTGGGGTACGGGTGTTTATTTGCAGGAAGTATTGGAAAAATTAATCCTACATCTCCGCCGGATCTTTTTTCACCAGAGTACGGGATTAATTGAACGTCAGCATTAAAGGGCTGTCCGGCGCAACCTTCCTTCCTGTACCTGAGACTGTGGTTTTTCCACCACAGGTGAGAGATTCTCTTGGAAATAAATGTTGGGCGTCTTCATGGAATATCCCGGGTACGTGCAGAAGTCCACATTTTGATTGATCAACTTTTCTGTTCATCCAGCGAGCATTTTCTCACAGGAATCTTGAGTGAACGTGCTTTTAAGAAAGATACAGGTTACTTTTGATAATTGTCAGCGAACTCTTAATTGATAAAACTAGAAATCACCCTGCAAGCCAACAAGGCCATTATTTTGATGCCGGCAAGATTTCCGATACAAGTCCGCACACAATAGGGAATGTCAGCGACGCGTGTTTCAAGGCATTATTGCAAGATAGGCGTGTACCAGCATGGACAGACGCAGCCGTGATACTTATCTTAATTCTCTTGATAAGAATTTGCTATAATATGAGCGATTAGTGGTCATTCTCTGCTCTAAGCCGTTGTATGTGTTAACTTGCAATATATCTTTAAAGACGCTTGAGACGAAATATAGTTGCGTGAGAAGGAGAGATAGCAATGGCCGGGGAAAAGAAAGCCTCGAAGAAGGATCGGATTAAGTCACTGGATAAAACCACTGCTGAAGCCGCTGATGCTGTATTGTCAGAGATATCTGGTAATAATTTAGACCTGCATCGGCGGGCTGAGGAGGCACTGCTAAAACGGACAGGCGCAGCGGACAATCTTTTGCCCGATGACTTGCAGCGTGTCAACCATGAGCTACTTGTGCACCAGATCGAGCTTGAGATGCAGAACGAAGAGTTGCGCCGCACGCAGCAGGAACTCGAAGCAGCCCGCGAAAAGTATTTTGACCTCTATGACTTAGCCCCGGCTGGATACGTCTCCCTCAATGAAAAAGGAATAATATTGGAGGCCAATCTTACCGTTGCCACACTGTTGGGGATGGAAAGAAGCCAACTCGTCGGACAGCCGCTGACCAGCTTAATACATAGGGAAGATCAGGACCTATACTACCTTTGCCATAAACAGCTTATTACAACAGGCGTGCCACAGGTGTGCGAAGTGAGACTAGCGCGAAAGGATGTGCCCCTCCTCTGGGTGCGGATAGATATAGTAGCAACGCGTCGCAACAATGGCACGGATGGGTTACGTGCGATCATAATCGATATAAGTCAGCGTAAGCAAAGCGATGCCGATATTGAGGATCTCAATAAGCTGTTAAAACAAAATGTTGCCCGGCTTGAGCTTGCGAACGAGGAGATGGAGGCATTCAGCTATTCGGTTTCCCATGATTTGCGGGCTCCCCTCCGCCATATAAGGAGCTTTATGGAATTGCTGCAAAAGCGGATGGAAAGCCAACTGGACGAAAAAAGTAGTCATTATGCTGTCTTGATAGCCGACGCCACGAAGAAAATGGAGTTGCTTATCGATGATCTGCTTAAATTAGCTCGTCTTGGCCGCCGGGAACTGCAAAAGAGAGAAGTAAACATAAGTCATCTCGTAAAGGAGGTAGTCGATCAGGTTTCGGTGGAAACGATGGAGCGGGATATTATGTGGAAGCTTGGTCAGCTGCCTGTTGTCTATGGTGATCAGTCGTTGCTGAAGCTTGTGCTTGTAAATCTCATATCTAACGCTGTGAAATTCACAAGGATTCGCCCTCGTGCAGAAATCGAAATTGGATGCAGAAAGGATGGAAACGAAGAAATCTGTTACGTCAAAGACAATGGCGCAGGGTTTAACATGGACCATGTCGACAAACTCTTTGGCGTATTTCAGCGTCTCCATCCAGAGAATGAATTCGAAGGCACCGGCATCGGTCTGGCCAATGTTCGCCGTATCATTTCCTTGCACGGAGGCCGGACATGGGCCGAAGGTGCTGTGGGACAAGGGGCCGCTTTTTACTTTACCCTCCCGAGCCAACGGAGGCCTATGCATTCCGGATCTTAAATATATCTTACTGCTCCTCATCCAGAGTAAATCAGGATATAGTCGAAAGATACGAACTCGGTGCAAACAACTACATTGTAAAACCGATCTTTTTTAACCATTGTCGATGCTATCAAACTTATCAGGGCTTACTGCGCGATCGTCAGCGAGCTGCTAGCAGGTGAAAGGTGCACAACACAAAGTAGCCCGCAGAGAGTCAAAGCTCAAGCGACGATTGATGCCCGATAGTAGATTTAATTTATACGATATCAATATTTATTTCAGAAAGCATCTATTTTGCCATAATCCTGCGCTCGCGTATCAGTGGTACCAAGCCGGCAGCCTCGATGTGGTTGCATCAAAGACTTCGACATGCTATTCAAATTATAAGTCTCTTGGCAACTATGGAGGGTACAACTGAAAAACATCGCCTTTGCCAGTACCATGATTTGGTGATAGCCGCCAGAAACATTCATGCTGCGCCTTCCTTAAACAGAGCGCGTCTGCTTCAAGGATTGCGTGCAGCTATCTCCAGTCTGCTTGATTCAATCTGGTGGCCACTCAGTCGATGACTGCATCAAGTAATATTCGATCCGAGCTATTATTTTCAATCGATCATTTCCTTTACTAAGCATACATCCAGAAATATCGAGGCGACACTCGCCTGCTCAAAGGGGTCATCACTGGAGGGGATACCATATATGCTGAAGATTTCGATAATCATCGTCGGAAAATCAACAATCCAACAGTATGTTCTCATTCCAGGTGTGCACACACAAGAAATGAGGATAATCAAGTAATCTGTTAATTTCCGGAATGGTGAGGATATAACATGTATATTATCCTGACGCATCAAATGTAATTTGGACCGATAAACCTTTAAGCGTGGGGGTCTAGTACTAATCTGGCAGCCAGCGCTGCACAAGAGTCTCCAAAGATTTGCTGAATTGGGCTAAAGCCAAAGGCTTCTGAATATAACAGCTGGCACCGGCAGCAATTGCATCTGCCCGGTCAGATTCGAGTGCTGAAGACGTTACTACAACAACTGGGATCTCTTTAAGGCGATCATCGTCACGTATTTCATGTAGCACATCAATGCCGCCCATTCCCGGCATCTTCAGGTCGAGCAATATCAAGGCGGGCATCGCACCTCCACGCCTGAGCATTGAAAGCGCTGACTTGCCGTCCAGGGCGGAGAGGAGACTCATTTCTCTTCCCGTCGCTTTAAGCGCGATCTCCGTAAGCTCTATATCGGTCGGACTGTCATCTACAATAAGAATCATTCTCTTTATTCCTATTTGCCAAATCGGCGATGTAGCAATCTGCCTGAACTACAATAAGCATAGTTTTATTATAATTACATCCCTATCGACAAGTATGTAGGATTCAGTCTGATTTAATCGTAGGAGAACAGCTGAATACTGCGGGAGGGTTTATCAATATACGTGTTCGAAAGATAGGAACTGCAGAGTCCTATAGATGGGTGTGCAGGTGCAAGATATAGGCGCTGGCGGACTGGGCGATCATATTAACCATATTTTTGAACCTTTTTATGGCATCCCGAGAATCGAAAAGGGCACCGGTTTAGGTCTGTTCATTGCCAAAACACTCGTACAAGCTCACAGCGGCTCAGTACCACTAATAATTCGCATTAAGGTTAGCCAAGTTTATGGTTCAGGATTTCCCTTATTTTTTCCAGTAAAGTATTAGGACTAAAGGGTTTCTGCAGAAAGTTTACGCTTGTGTCAAAAATGCCCTTTTTTTGTGTAGTATCCTTTGCATAACCACTCAAAAAAAGTACTTTCATTTCAGGGTTTAACTTCTTTATCTCTTCAAACACCTCGATGCCGCTCCTCTTGGGCATTACCACGTCAGTTATCAGCAGATCAATACTCTCTTTATATTCACTAAAGCGAGCTAACGCGACATCACCATCAACAGCCTCAATCACGGTATATCCATACTCATGAAGCAAGGTTACAGCAAGTTTCCTTAGTGCTTGGTCATCTTCAACTAAGAGAATTGTCTCCGTGCCACCTACCGGTAATTGTCTCTCTACATCTGTTCTTTGTTCAACTGTGCTGGTGACCTCGGACAAATATATTCTGAATGTTGTACCTTTCCCCAGTTCACTATATACATTGATAAAACCGTTATTTTGTTTAATGACCCCATATGCCATTGCCAACCCAAGTCCTGTTCCTTTGCCAACTTCCTTAGTCGTGAAAAATGGCTCAAATATCTTCGCCTTAGTCATTTCATCCAAGCCCGCGCCGGTATCTTCGACCGAGATAACGGCATACTTGCCAATTTTACCGTACCCATGAGCCTCTATGAAGGTTGCGTCCATAAACATTTTTTCTGTGCTAATCGTCAAAATGCCTCCATCCGGCATAGCATCTCTCGCATTTGTTACAAGATTCATCAGAACCTGTTCGATTTGCAAACGATCCACTATAACTGTGCTATCCTCTGCGCTCAATTCAAGCTTGAGTTCAATATCTTCTCTGATGAGCTTTGATAATACTGGAGTTACCTTTCTTAAAATCTCGTTGATTCTGCCAGGTTGCGGATTAATGATTTGTTTTCTGCTAAAGGTGAGCAGATTCTGAGTCAGCATAGCTGCTCTTTCCGAAGAGTCGAGTATCTGCTCCACATAGGGTCGCAGCGGACTGTCCTCTTGAATCTGCATAAGAACAAGGTGTCCGTAACCAGTGATTGCTGAGAGTATGTTATTGAAGTCGTGTGCGATGCCTCCAGCAAGTTGTCCCACCGCCTCCATTTTCTGAGCCTGCACAATTTGATGCTCAAGGGTTTTCTCTAAGGTTACATCCCGAATAATCCCTCGGTAATTTGTGACTCTTCCTTTTTCATCTAGAACGGCTGTGGCCGTTATCCTGACCGTTATCTGTTGACCAGGTGCCTTCTTGAATTGCACTTCAAAATCCTTGACGTAACCCTGTCGTTCTATCAATTGCTGAAAAACAACCCTGTCTTGGGCGTTGACATATAAGTCATTGGGGATATCAATCTTTCTTAGTTCCTCCAAGGATGAATATCCAAGCCATTCAAGGCCAGCTGGATTAATGTCAACAAACTTTCCCTCCGGAGAGCTTATAAATATGACATCTTTGGTTTCTTCGAATATACTACGGTATTTTTCTTCAGACGCGCTGAGACACACCTCGCCCTTCTTCCTTTCAGTGATGTCTTCACTCAGCGCGATAATATCCCTTATGTTTCCAAGCTTATCGCGCACAGAAGCAACGCTGTTACGGACCCATACTGTATTTCCAGATTTTGTTATGAATCTCTTTTCCATAATGAAGTTGTTTGTTTTGCCAGACAATAGCTTTTCAATATGTTTCACACACGAAGAGTAATCCTCAGGATGCGTAATTGACTGAAGACTCATGGAATACAGTTCCTGCTCTGTATAGCCGGTGATCTCACAAAAAGCCTTATTTACTTGTATGAAGTTTAATTCCTTGTCACTCATTGCCTGACCAACAGCAGCTTGAGCAAAAGCCGTGCTGAAGCGCTCTTCACTTTCCAGCAGCTTTCTTTCCAAATTTCTGGATTGCCTGATGTGCCGAGAGATAAGTTGATAGAGCAATATAGCGGTCATGATAATAAAGAAAATTCCCTTCAAGATTGACACATAGACAATTCGAACTATATCCGGGGCGATTAATCTTAAGGCATTGTCGGAAATGAATATCCACACTGCAGCAACCATTGCATAAATGCCTACAATACGCAATGCGGCATGACGATCTTCTTTGTTAAGAGAATTTTTCATCACGGTTTCTCCTTTTGAACGCTGCTTATCCTCCCATGGAGAGTGGAAAAACTTAGATCGCTAATTTGCAAGAATAAATTAAATTGCCTCCTAATTCCGATACAAGACCACTTTAATAATCTTATAATTAAGAGGCCCGAAATGCTATTATCGGCCCATTCAGAGGGAACTAGTCGGATTGCCAGGCATGTCTGCCATGTTTGTACCGGATATCATCGATTTTGCAATACTTCGGGGCGCAAAAGATTAGGAGTAGCACCAATTCAGCCGACTCGATGTGGCCTCCGCGATGGTTACGACATGCTAGTAATAGAGCTAGCAGGGTGAAGTCTCGAAACGACTATCGATGATTTCCGATACAAGTCCGCAAACAAGAGGAAATGTCAGCGGGGCGAGTTTCGGGCATTATCCGCATATAAGCCGCGTTAAGCAATTCTTATTAAATCATGTGGATTTATTCCTAGTGTTGTGCTCATTTTTGCCATAGCGCCCGACCTTGCTATAATTGATATCAAGGGTCATTCTTCAGCCGAAGATGTCGAAGAATGACCTTAAATTTATCCTTTGGTTCTTGCGGAGAAACATCTTTAGCAGTACGGAAGGAAGATCCTGATTGCCGTAAAGAAGAAAGACTCGAAGAAGATTCAGTTTCAGACGCCGGATAAAGGGCCGAAGGGTGAGTCCTGATGGTGAGGGCGTGCAGCAGGCGTTGAACACGGCAGAAGCCACAGGCAAAGCAGAGTTTCGGAGTGAAGGCAGAATGCGGCGCAAGTCTAGGGATTGCCTCTGGGTGGAGATAGTCTTCCGCCTGATGTGAACCGAAAATGGCAATATGACTGAACTTCAGAGTGCATGCCGTGACATGAGTGATCGCAAGAAAGAGGGGATCGGTGGCGAAAAAAAATAAACCAATAACACCTGATATCAGCTTGCCGGATGCCAGAGTGTCTTATGAATTATCAGAACTGCACCGACGTGCCGAGGAGATTCTGCTCAAAGGGCGGGAGGAATTAGACAAGATTCCACCCGCCGATATGCAGAACGCATTCCACGAGTTGCGTGTGCATCAGATTGAGCTGGAGATGCAGAACGAGGAGCTTCGCCGCGTGCAGCAGGAACTGGAGACATCCCGCGAAAAATACTTCACCCTCTATGACCTGGCTCCTGCTGGATATGTCTCCCTCAACGATAAGGGAATAATACTGGAGGCCAATCTCAGTGTGGCCACACAGTTGGGGAGAGAGAGAAGCCATCTGGTCAGACAGCCGCTAAATCGCTTTATACACCGGGAAGATCAGGACTTATATTACATTTGCCATAAACAGCTTGTAGAAATGCGCACGCCGCAGGTGTGCGAAATTAGAATGGTCAAAAAAGACGGAACCCTCTTTTGGGTGCGAATGGATATCGTAGCCGCAGACGGCAGCGACGGCACGAAGGGCTCTAGGGCTATCATAATCGATATCAGTCAGCGCAAGCAAAACGAGGCTGATATTGAGAACCTCAACAGACGGTTAAAACAACATGTTGCCCAGCTTGAGCTTGCGAATGAAGAGCTGGAGGCATTCAGCTCCTCGGTTTCCCACGATCTGCGCGCTCCACTCCGGCATATGTCGGGCTTTGCCGACCTACTGCAAAAACAGCTGAAAAACCGACTCTACGAAAAAAGCCTGGAATATTCATCCTTGATATCCAAGTCGGCCAAAAAAATGGAAAGGCTTATCGATGATCTGCTCTCTTATTCGGGTCTTGGCCGCAAAGAGATGCGAAAGAGAGAAGTGAATTTGAGTCACCTCCTGAATGAATCCGTCAGTCAGATTTTGACTCAAACGGAAGGGCGGGACATTGAATGGAAGATTCACAAGCTGCCCAATGTCTACGGTGAACCGTCGATGCTGAAGCTTGTGCTTATAAATCTTATCGCAAACGCGGTCAAATTCACTAGTACCCGTACCAAAGCTGAAATCGAGATCGGTTGCAGAAAAGATGGGAACGAAGATATCTGTTTCATTAAAGATAATGGCGTTGGGTTTAACATGGACTATGCTGACAGGCTCTTCGGCGTATTTCAACGTCTTCATACTCACGAAGAATTTGAAGGCACAGGAATAGGTCTGGCAAATGTTCGTCGTATCGTATCTTTGCACGGAGGCAGGACATGGGCCGAAGGCACCGTGAATCAGGGAGCGACGTTTTACTTTACAATACCAAGGGCGAAGGAGCTTATCGATTGACCTCACCACTGAGAATACTGCACCTTGAAGATGATCCCCTGGATGCGAAATTCATTAAAGCCACCATTGAGGGAGAGGGTGTCAACTGCAACATTCTCAGGGTGGAAACACGCGATGATTTTACATCTGCGCTTGATCGATGTGAATTTGATATAGTCTTTTCCGACTATCTGTTGCCCGGTTTCGATGGTCTTTCTGCACTTAGCATCGCAAAGGGAAAGTGTCCGGGCATACCGTTTATCTTCATCTCGGGTAATATGGGGGAGGATTTGGCCATCGAGACTCTCAAGAGCGGTGCTACAGATTATGTCATGAAAAACAGGCTATCAAGACTAGTCCCTTCGCTGACCCGTGCTTTGCAGGAGGCTACCGAGCGTGCTGAGCGCTTAAAGGCGGTGACAGATTTAACTAAATCTCATGAGCAATTACGGCAATTGGCAGCGCATCTGCAATCCGTCAGGGAAGCTGAGAGGACAAACATCGCCCGCGAAATCCACGATGAACTCGGTCAAAACCTCACAGCCTCAACAATGGAGTTATCGCGGATAGCGGCAACCCTGTCAAAAAAGCCAGGGAATGAAGTGATTGCTCGGCAGTTGACTGCAGCCATAGGGTTCGTCTCTTCGACTCTCGGAACCGTAAAACAGATCTGCACAAATCTTAGGCCGCCGCTATTGGATCATCTCGGTATCGGGGCGGCGATTGAGTGGCAGTGTGAGGAATTCCAGAAGAGAAGCGGAGTGGAATGTGAGGTTGCCATAGCGTCCGATATTTTTACAGTTAACAGTGATGTCGCTACCGCGCTTTTCAGGATCTTTCAGGAGGCCCTTACGAATGTGCTAAAGCATTCACAGGCAACAAAGGTAGATGCAAGCCTTAAAGAGGGAGATGGCAAGGTTGTTCTTGAGATACATGACAACGGCGTGGGGATTACTGAGAATCAAATGTCAAAGCGCCATTCATTCGGTCTTTTGGGAATGCGAGAGCGTCTTTATCCGCTTGGCGGCACGGTCTCGATCAATGGAAAAGATCAGGGAGGTACTACTTTGACTGTGACCATTCCCGTGTTAGGAACCGGTACTGAGTCTTAAGGGTTGTAGGCGGGCAGATACTTCTGACGATATTTCAAAAAATGCGGACTTGAAGATGCAGCTTGTCTCTGGCATCCTGACCTCACCGACAAGTGCTGGTCGTGACTTCCGGAAGAAACCTCGCATAATAAGCCAAGTCGTTTCGGGAATGACTTTATGTAGAACCCAGTAAGTCGTCTCGATGTGGCCCTCCGCGATGATTACGACATGAACACCGCATTTTGAATTGTGGTCTTGGTGCGAGGGTTAGAACTGGTAATTGATGAGTGCCACGACATCGTGGACAAATATTGATGCCATGACATCGTGGACATTTTAGTTCTTTG
>Ga0181523_10003383_pt1 | contig 14588 bp, 10 predicted proteins | sample PEATcosm2014_Bin_43_FD_119752 | JGI IMG/M metagenome (GOLD analysis project Ga0181523, IMG submission 119752) | Peatland microbial communities from MTU Mesocosm Facility, Houghton, MI, USA - PEATcosm2014_Bin05_30_metaG | ecosystem: Environmental > Terrestrial > Soil > Wetlands > Peat | place...
ATGTTGATGATGCTGCCTCCGCCGTTGCGAATCATGTGAGGCACAACTTCGCGCGACAGCAGATAGATTCCCTTCAACGTCACATCGAGAGCGAGGTCCCACTCGTCCTCAGTGAGTTCGACCACATCTTTGCGGATGGCGACGCCGGCGCAGTTGCAGAGAATGTCGATCGTGCGGGCTTTTTCTATGACAGTCGCGACGGCGCGCCGGCATTCGGCCGCGCTGCGCACATCGACGTTCAGGAAAATCGCCGCGCCGCCGTGCGCTTCGATTTCAGCCGTGCTCTCGCGTCCCTTGATATCGTCGACGTCGAGCAGGACCACGAATGCTCCCATCTCCGCCAGACGAAGCGAAATGCCGCGCCCGATCCCGGAAGCGGCCCCGGTGACCAAGGCAACCTTGTCCACCAGCGAGAGGAGCCCGGCCGCACGTTCTGCGATCTTTTTCGGTTGGGTCTTCATCGCGATATGCTGGCGGGACCGAGTCCGTACCGCTCACCAAACTCGGCCCTCAGCGTGCCGATATACCAGTCGTCAAGAGAAGGAAACGAGTTTTCGACGACATAACTCCTCGTAAGCGTCACGAACTCTTGATCGCGTAAACGGACCGCAGAAAGAAATGTGCCATCCATAAATATGTATAGCCCCTGAGGATTTCCAGCAGCAGTGTGATGTGAGTTGACTGACTCAATGTCGTCTTCGACATAGCCACTGTTCGGAACCGAAGGAATCGTCGGACGCAGTATGGTCTCCTCAAACACATCTCCGCCACCCACCATCTCCCACAGTTCGATGAGGTCGGGAGGCAGAACCAGTCGCTCGCGTCGTAACCAGTCTTCGATTTCAGGCCGCGGAATCGCGCCAAACCACTGGAATGGCTTAGGCCAGCGCTCTGCATCTTGAAGAAGAATTAGCATCGAAGTCCTGTCAACTTTGTGAACTAAACACTTTTCTCCAGCGCCTTCCACGCCGCCTCCAGCGTTTGATCCACGTCCTCATCCGTATGCGCCAGCGTAACAATCGAATGCAGCGACGCCGACGGCGACGCATACACGCCGAACGGAAACAGCGACAGCACAAACTTCTGAAATGCGGCGCGGTCCACGAACTGACAGAACTCGCGGTAGTCGTGGATTGCGGGCCGATCGGTGAACATCACCTGAAACATCGGACCTACGTTCTGCACCACCACGGCGCCGCCGCTCTTCTGAAACAATTCCCGGAAACCCTCGCATAGCCGCTCGGCAAGACGCCACGTATGCACGAACGATGCGTTATTGTCGCGGGTCAGCACGCGTAGGTTAGCGCGCGCGGCGTACATTCCTATGCGCGAACCGTTGTGGGTGCCGTAGTGCAGCACGCCTCCCCACTGCAACGCGTCCATCACTTCGGCACAACCTACCAGCGCCGCGACCGGCAGGCCGCAGCCCAGCGCCTTGCCGAAGGTCACGAGATCGGGCGAGAGATTGTAATATTCCTGGCAGCCTCCAGGGGCGATGCGGAATCCGGTCACCGTCTCGTCGAGAATAAAAAGAATGCCGTGGGCGTGAGCGATTTCCTGCAGGCCCTGCAAATATCCTTTCGCTGGCGGAATCACGCCCATGTTGGCCATGATGCCTTCGCTGATGATGGCCGCGATCTGGCCGGGATGATTTTCAACCGCGCGCTGCAAGGCTGGCAAATCATTCCAGGGTACGACAATCGTGTCGTCGAGCGCGCCGCGATTTAGCCCGGAGCTGTCCGGAATTTTGATGGGATCGCTGCGCAATCCGAGAGCGCTTGGCGGCAGCACGTTGGAACTCACCAGCACGTCGTCGTGCCAGCCGTGGTAGTGGCCTTCGAATTTTAAAATCTTCGGGCGGCCGGTCACGCCACGGGCCAGGCGGATCGCCGCCATCATCGCTTCCGTGCCGGTGTTGGCGAAGCGCACGCGCTCGGCGTTCGGAACGATCTTTTGCAGCATCTCCGCCACTTCCAACTCGACTGGCGTGGCGCTGGCAAAGTGCGCTCCGGTCGAGGCAGCTTCGGTAATGGCTTCCACGATCTCAGGATGCGCGTGGCCCAGCGGCAGGGCGCCGAAGGCCATCATCCAATCTATGTACTCGTTGCCATCGACGTCGTAAATGCGCGAGCCGCGGCCGCGCTCCATGAAGATAGGATACCTGCCGAAATTCGCCGGCCCGCGCGAAGAAGAACTGCTGGCCTCAATCAGGACGCCCAGCGTGCGCTCGTAGGCCTGCCTCGACTTCTCGGTGGTGAAAGCCAATCGAACCTCCGGAGCCGAACGGTATCGCCGGCGTCCCGCCGGCTGTCGCGAGGGCGTCTCGCTCTCGCAGTGGCGGCGAGACGCCGCCACGACAGCCGCCGGGACGGCGGCGCTACATTTCGACCAGCTATAGTACAGCAGAGTCCCGCTGAAAGCCCCGTGGAGTCGGCCATCCGGGCGTAGTCCCTGCTGAGATAAGCTGCAATTTTCTCCCGCCCGAGCATTCTTATTCTGAATGGCCGACGCCCCCGAAACATCCCCCATGGAAAGACATGCATCCCCCAAATCGTTGGAGTAAGACTTGAATCAGACTGCGCTTGACCCAGACTGAGGTTTGAACATGAAAAACTCGATTCTCGCCGTGTTTCCGCAACTCAGACGATTCGCTCTGAGACCGTTCTTTCTCTGCATGGTGGCTGCTTCTCTCTGTTGGGGAGCCGCTGCCGGAGCTCAAGAAAAAACCGCCGAGCCCTCCCACAACGCGGGATGGGTCGTGATTCCGGTCGAGGAATATCGCGTGTTGCGGGCCAAGGCCTACCCGGTCGAGTCGGATCCCGAACCGCCGCCGCTGGACGCGACGCTGACGCGGGTGGATTACGACCTGCACGTCGTCGGCGACTTGGCGGCCGGACGTGCCAGCCTCACGGTGGACGTGTTGAAAGACGGATGGGTGCGCGTGCCGGTGCCCGCGGGGTTGCTGGTCCGCGAAGCCCGGCTTGACGGCAAGGCGGTGTCGCTGGTGCCAGCGCAGAAAGGCGGAAGGCATCTCTCGGCGCTGCTCTCGCACCCGGGACGCTCCGTGCTGCTGCTCGATGTGGATGTGCCCATCACGTCGTCGGCCGGCGACGAAAGCATTTCCCTGCCCGCCACGGAATCGGGCGTGACCCGCGCCACGGTGCTGCTGCCGCGCCAGGGCGTCGATCTGCGAATCGGCGGCGGACTGCTCTCGGAAAAATCTGAGACCTCCGGCGAAACCAAGTGGCTCGCCTACGCCAGCGGAAACGACGCCCTCACATTCACCTGGCGGAAGAAAACGGAGGATCACCACATCGATCTTCCGCTGCGGCTGCGCGGGTCGCTGACCCAGCTGACCAGTCTGGCGGAGGACTCGACTTCCATTTATGCCGAAGCCAATTTCGAGGTCGTGCAGGGTGCGGCGCGGGAAGTGCGCATCCAGTTGCCGGAAAAAATAACCATCAACCAGGTTTCCGGCGCGATGGTGGCCGATTGGGAAATGAAAAACGGCGAGCTTGCCGTAACTTTTCTCGAACCGGTCGAGCACAGCGCGCGCTTTGTCATCAACGGTGAGGCTCGCCTGCCGCGCGATGGAATTATCGACATCCCGCTGCTGCGGCTGCTGAACACCGAACGCGACACCGGAGGCGTGGCCGTCGAAATCCTGGGAGCCGGCGAGATCAAAGACCAGAAAGCGCAGGGGCTGGAAGACGCCGACGCCACCGATCTCGGTGAGATGGTGGCCAACCGGCAGTCTCCCGCTCTGGTCGCGTTTCGCGCCCGCTCGGGTGAGGCCGGCGCCACGCGGTCGTTGAGCATCAACGTTGCCCGCTACGACCAGCAGGCCGTCCTGATGGCGAACATTGAGGAGGCCCGCTACCAGGTGCTGATGAGCGCCGACGGAAAAGACTTGGTGCAGGCGCGGTATGCCATTCGCAACAACCAGCGGAACTTTGTGAAAGTGAGTCTGCCCGCGGGCGCGGCGGTGTGGAGCGTAACCCTGGCGGGCAGGCCGGTTCGTCCCGGCCAATCGCCTGACGGCAGCCTGCTGTTGCCGCTGGAGAAATCGCGAGGTGGAGACGACGCGCCCGCGTTCGCGGTGGAAATCCTGTATCTCACCAAGGCGGCCGCGTGGGAGGAGAAAGGTCGGGAAAAAATCACCTTGCCCGCGCTCGACCTTCCCATCTCCCGCACTGGACTGCTTTTGTACTACCCGCCTCTGTTCAAGGTTTCGGCAGAGCCGGGAACATTCCGCGCGCAGGAGTATGTGAATCCGATTTCGGCGGTGCTGGAGCCGCCAACCGTGGTGACGCGTAGCGGCCCCGGCATCGCAGCCGATAGCAATGGACTCTACCACGGCCTAGGCGACCTTACGGCCGGATCTGCTGGGGGAATCGGCGGAGTGATCACCCCGCCGCCACCACCTGTGAGTGAGCAGGTCAACGCCAAAGTGCCGCTCTACGATGATAAGGAAAAGAAAGACTCCACGCAGGCGCTGCTCGACTCGTTCAAAGCAAAATCTCTTGGCGGCAAGGTGACCGGCATCCTGCCCATCACCGTTTCGTTCCCCGCGTTCGGCCCGTCAATTTTTCTGGTTTCCGAACTCACCAGCGAGAACCAGTTTCCGGCCGCGGAGTTCAGCTTTCAGCGCGACAAAAAGGGAGGCGTGCGATGAAAACCAGACTGTTTGTGATCTTGCTGCTGTGCTCTGTGAGTGCAGTCATTGCCCTGGCGGCCGACGACAAATCCCCGCTGCCCTTGCCCAATTCCGGCAATGTCACGCTGACTCTCGACGAATATAACCGGCTCATGGAACTTGCGGCCAAGCCGCCCAAGCGGCTGGAAGTTGCCCCGCTTCCCTACTCCATCAAGCATGCGGACGTGAAGCTGCACGTGGAAAACGACGGCGTGCGCGGCACGGTGGAACTCGAAGGAGAAGTCTTCCACAAAGGCGTGAGCAAGGTTCCGCTGACCAGCGGAATGACCGTGCTCGACGCGCATCAGAACGGCAAAGGCGTTCCTCTGCTGCAGGAGAATGGCACGCACATGGCCCTGCTTCCGGGGCCGGGCGAATTCTCCATCGCGCTCGATACCGGACTGCCGCTAAGAATCGAAGCCGGACGCGCTTCGTTCACTCTGCCTGCTCCGGCCGCGGGCAGCGTGCAACTGGCGCTGGTGATTCCCGGCGACCACACCGTCGCCAACCTCAATCCCGGCATCATCACCAGCCGGAAATCTGAAAACGGGCACACCGCGATCGAGGCCACGCTGGTGCCGGGACAGGCCGCCACCATCTGGTGGGCCACGCGCGAAGCCGTGACTCCGACCGTGCCCCGGGAAGTGCGATTTCTTTCCGACGCTAAGACGCTCCTCTCGGTGAGCGAGGCGGAGATGCGCATTGCCGTGCTCGCCGACATCACCGTCGTGCAGGGCGAGCCTTCACAATTCCACGTGGAAATTCCAGCGGGATACGAAGTCACCGGCGTCACCGGCGCGACCCTCGATTCCACGGAAACCAACTCCGGAGTCTTGACGCTCAAAGTGAACGCTCCCGCCCGGCGCACGCATCAGTTCCTGATCTCGATGGAGCGTGCCATCAACAGCGCGAAGGCCGATGCGCCGTTCCTCAGTTTCAAGGGAGCGCAGCGCGAAACCGGCGAAGTGCTGGTCGAGGGCGCAGGCACCATGGAACTCACTGCAACCGAAGGCGGCGGACTCAAGCGCATGGACGTGAAAGAAGCGAATCCTTATTTGCGTTCGCTGGCGCACTTTCCGCCGCAAGCGGCGTTCCGCTATCACAAGCAGCCCAGCGAGACACCCACGCTGGCGCTCGAATGGGTGCGCTTCCCCGACGGTAGCGTGCTCGCAGCTGTAGCCGAAAGTGCGACGGTCACAACCATGGTTACGTCGGAGGGCAAGTCGCTCACCGAAATAAAATTGGTTCTTAGGAACCAGGCACAGCCCTTCCTGAAAGTCGCTCTGCCCGCCGGGGTCAGCATTCTTTCCGCCGACGTAGGCGGAGAGCGCGTGAAGCCCGTACAAGGTCCGGATGGAAGCCGCGTACCGCTGCTGCGCGTGGGATTTCACCCGACCGATTCCTATACGGTTTCATTCGTGTTCATGCACTCCGGCGCGCCCTTCGCCAAAAAAGGCGGAGCGGACCTCAGCCTTCCGAGCATGGACATTCCCATCAGCCTGCTGAATTGGGAAGTCTTTCTGCCCGAGCAATACAAGGTGAAGGATTTCGGCGGCGACGTGATTGCCGCCAATCTTGTGCCCGCGGCGTTTCGCGAAGAGGCCGCAATCAATCACCAGGACGAAGGCGCATCCAATAACTTCAGAGTGCAAGCGCCTGCGGGGCAGATGGGCGGCTACGTGGTCGATCCGACGGGAGCTGCCATCCCCAACGCGCGCGTGACCATCACCTACGCCGCCACGGGAAGTGGGGGTTCCACTACGACCGACGCTAGCGGGCGGTGGGCTCTCGGGGGCATGTCTTCCGGAAGTTACAAAGCGCAAACCGACGCGCCCGGCTTCAAGTCGAGCATTCTCAACCTGAACTACAACGCCAACCAACCGTCGATGTACGAGTTTCCCCTGAGCATTGGCAGCGTATCAGAAACAGTGGAAGTGACCGCGCAGGCGGTTCAGCTTCAAACCGAGGACTCGGCGCTATCGAACACCATAACCGGAAAGGAGGTCACCAACCTTGCCTTGAACGGCCGCAACCACACTCAGTTGGCACAGCTGGCTCCGGGAGTTTCGAATCAGAACACAGCCTCCGCCAACGTCATGAACCTGCAGAAACGAGTGGCAGGAGTTTTGCCCGTCGCAGTCGATGTGCCGCGGGCCGGCACTTCTTTCAGCTTCGTCCGGCCACTAGTTCTGGATGAGGAAACGAAGGTGACGTTCAGCTATAAGAGCCGGTGAAAAAGCAGTGGCGAGTGGCTCCGCCCCCGCGAACCACGTCGGCGCTAGCGTTTTCTGGCCGATGGCATAGAATGTGTGTTCGCGGGGAACGCTGATGAGCAATCCTGAGGAGGCAAGAAAGTGGGAAGGTCTCGTAGTCGACGGGAAATTTCCGCTTCGGCAGTGGCTGGGCGGCTCTGAGCACAGCGCCGTGTTTCTCACCGAGCGTCCCGGCCAGGCTCAGAAGGTCGCCATCAAATTGATTGCGCAGGGCTCCGAGGCCGAACGTCAACTCTCGCGCTGGCGTGCCGCGGCGCAGCTTTCGCATCCGCACCTGATGCGCATCTTTGAGGCTGGGCGTTGCCAGGTCGGCGGCCAGCCCCTGCTTTATCTACTCGTGGAATATGCCGAGGAGGATCTTTCGCAGATTCTTCCACAGCGTCCGCTGGCGCCCACCGAAGTCACCGACTTGCTGCCCGCGCTTCTGGACGCGCTTTCCTACTTGCACGGCAAGGGATTTGTGCACGGGCGGGTCAAGCCTTCGAATGTGCACGCCATGGGGGATCAGTTGAAGCTCTCGGCGGATCAGATCGTGTCGGTGGCGGGGGCGCACCCAGCCCGCCGGCGCGACGTCTACGATGCCCCTGAAACCGCGGCTGGAATCGTCTCGCCGGCGGGCGACGTTTGGTCCATCGGCGTCACTCTGGTGGCCGCGCTCACGCAGAACGTGTCTTTTTTGGGTGAGGCCGACGGCGCGACTTTACACCGCGATCCGGATTCGCCGGAATCCATTCCGCAACCATTTCGCGGCATCGCGCGCGAGTGCCTGCATCTCGATCCCAAGCGGCGCTGCTCGATTGCGGAAATCCAGGCGCGTCTGCAGCCCGAGGGGCGCTCGGTGCCGGCTGAGCCCGAAGCGCCTCCGCCTCAGAAGCGCCCGGCCAAGCGTGGTCCAATCTTCGCAGTACTGCTTATCGCGGCGCTGGTCGTCGGATTCTTCATTTTCCATTCCCGCGGAAAGAATGCAGCCCCGCCCGCCACCGCGACCAGCGAGCAGCCTGCCGTTCAGGCTCCGCCGGTGGCGGCGACAGCATCCGCACCCAACCCTCCGGCCCAGCCGATCGCCGCTCCGACCAAGGCCGCAGCAACTCGCGGCGAGGTCGCGCACCAGGTTCTTCCTGAGGTGCCTCAGAGCGCGCGGAATACGATCACCGGCACAATCAAGGTGAATGTCCAGGTTGAAGTGGATGCTTCGGGAAAGGTGACCTCAGCAAAACTTACACATCCCGGTCCGAGCGAATATTTTGCCCGTCTGGCTCTGAAAGCGGCGCAGCAGTGGGAGTTCGCGCCTCCCGCAGCGGATGGCGCGCCTGCGGCCAGCGCCTGGGTGATTCAGTTTCGCTTCAAACGAGGCTCAACTCAGGCCTCGGCACAACGCATGAAACGCTAGTCCTTCGCCGGGTGACGCAACTTCCACACGATCTGCCGGACCATGCCGAGCAGCAGCTTCGCGTCGTAGGCTTCCAGCTTGAAGCGCAGAATCAGCCAGCGCGCTTTCTTCTCGAACATGGCATCGGTTCCCGGCTTCACATAACCGCTGATGCGAAGCGCTTCGAGCAGCCCTTCGATGATGTGCTCAGTCTGGCCCGCGGTCGCCAGCTCGATATTTTCCTCGGCTGGCGGGAGCGGCGCCGTCCGCGCTAATTCGTAGAGACAGACCGCGACCGACTGCCCCAGATTCATGGAGATGTTCTTCGCTTTGGTGGGGATGTTCAGCAACCAGTGGCAGTGGCTGAAGTCTTTGTTGGTAAGCCCGATTTTTTCCGAACCGAACAAGAGAGCAACCCGCCCGGTCTGCAGTTGCTGGCGAATCGCGACGCCGGCAGGTTCGTCGAGGCGGCGCACCGGCTGCTGCAACGCGCGATTGCGGACAGCGGTCGTTCCTACAACCAGAGTGCAGTCGGCCACGGCTTCGGCAACGGTCTTGAATTCTTCCGCGCTGCTCAGCAGGTCAGACGCGCCGACGGCGGACTTGGCCTCGCGAAATCCCTCCGCAAACGGATTGACCAGGCGCAGCCGGTGCGCCCCAAAATTGCTCATAGCACGAGCGGCGGCGCCAATGTTGAGAGGATTGCGCGGGCGCACCAGCACCACCACGAGACCGTCCAGTTCCGAGAGCACAGGCAAGGGCTCAATTCTACGACAGGCATGGCCCGGGAGAATGACGAGCGATCTGTCAAAGCTGGATGGAGCGCGCGTTAGCCACGCAACTGTCGTTCCGTAACGCCTTTTGACGCCAAATTGAAATTGTAAAAAGAATGTCAAAAGCACGCATAATCCGCATATACAGGCGCCAAACCGTTGTAAGCTTCCAATAGTCGAGCCACTTCCGGATGGGGCTACCACTCGTAGGGACCGGAAGTTCTCCCCCGATCACAGGAAAATTTAAATTATGGGGAACCTTGCTACGCCGCTCAGTACCGCGAGAACCGCAAATCCAACTCCAGCAGCCAAGCCCGCTGGCCGCATTCTCGTCGTCGAGGATGACCCCGCCGTGCAGAAAGCCCTGCGGCGTCTATTCGAAACCGAGGGCTTCGCCGTAGAAACGCAGTCCGACGGCCGGTCCGCGCTCGACAGTTTCCAATCTTCCGCGCCGGCCGCCATTGTTCTCGACCTGCGTCTGCCCAAGGTTTCCGGCCGCGACGTGTGTAAAGAAATCAAGGCGCTAGCCCCGACCGTGCCTATCGTCGTGCTCAGCGCCGCCAGCGACGTCTCCGACAAAGTCTTGTTGCTCGAGTTGGGCGCCGACGACTACGTCACCAAACCTTTCAGTCCGCGGGAACTGCTGGCCCGCGTGCGCGCCGCGCTGCGCCACACCGCGCGCACCCCGGATTTACAGATCGTCAGCTTCGATGGCATTTCTGCCGACTTCAAGAAGATGGAGATCAAGCGCGATGGCCAAGTCGTGGTCTTGACCGCGCAGGAATTCAAGACGTTCCAGTTTCTGGTGCAGAATGCCGACCGGGTCATCAGCCGCGACGAACTGCTCAACGAAGTCTGGGGCTATCAGAACTATCCGTCGACCCGCACGGTCGACAACCACATTCTCAAACTCCGCCAGAAACTGGAGAAAGACCCGTCGAGTCCGGTACACTTCCGCACGGTACATGGCATGGGATACAAGTTCGTCCGCTGATTCCCTTGAACCCCACTCCCGAACCCGCGCAACATTCTGTGCAAAGTGCTGTCCGGGCCGATTCCCGGCCCGATCGAACCACGGAGCCGGCGTTTGGACTTTTGCCGCGCATGCGCCTGCGCACGCGATTCCTGCTCTCGATGCTGCTCATCACCACCGGGCTCACCACCACCAGCCTGCTCCTGGTGCAGCGCAGCATTCGCAGCAACGTCCGGCAGAGTATTGCAGTGAACCTGCAGAATTCGGTGGCCGCTTTCCAGGATTTCCGCCAGGAACGCGAGATCATGTTGACCACGGACGTCGCCTTGCTGGCCGATCTTCCCATCACCCGCGCCATCATGACCAGTCCCGATCCGGTCACGATTCAGGACGCGTCGCAGGACATATGGCAAGATGCACGCAGCAGCAGCGACCTGTTTGTGCTGGTCGATCGCAGCGGCCGGGTAGTTGCACTGCACACCAAAACGCCCGGATTCACGAAAGAGGCTGCGGAAAAATATTTTCAGCAATCCCTCGATGACGATCGCAGACAATCGAGCCACTGGTGGCTGGGGGACCATCACCTCTACCAGACCTTTGTCGAGCCCATCTACCGCGGCTCCCGGACTGACGGAACGCTGCTCGGGTTCCTGGTCATCGGCTACGAGATCAATGACCGCCTCGCCGCAGAAGTCAGCAAGGTAGCCGGCAGCCAGGTCGCCTTTTCCTGCGGAAACGAAATCGTGGGCACGACTTTGATGGTGGCGCAGGTGGAAGCCGGGAGCATTCAAAATCTGATCGCGGGCTCGGCCCACGACGACCCACGGGATATCGAGGTCGGCAGCGAACGCTTCCTGGCAACGTCGCTTGTCCTGTCAGGTTCCCGAGAAACGCCAGTGCGCTTGAGCGTTCTGGGCTCGTACGATCAGGCTACGAAGTTTGTCGATCAGCTGAATCGTTATCTGCTGTTGTTGGGCCTTGCCGCGATCGTGGTGGGCAGCGGCCTGGTCTTCCTCATCTCGCACACTTTCACGCGGCCCCTGGGCAGTCTTGTGGCTGGCGTGCGCGCCCTGGAAGGCGGAGACTTCCATCATCCGCTCGACCCTCGCGGCGGCGACGAAGTGGCCGAACTGACCCGCGCCTTCGACCGCATGCGCACCAGCCTGCTCAAAAGCCAGCACGACCTGCTGGAGTCCGAACAGCTCGCGACTATCGGACGCATGGCCAGCTCGATTTCTCACGATCTACGGCACTCCCTCGCCGCCATCGTGGCCAATTCGGAATTCCTCTGCGACAGTCATCTCACTCCTGGCCAGCGCGAAGAGTTGTATCAGGAAGTTCGCAGCGGCGTGAATCTGATGACCGACCTCATCGATTCTCTGCTGGAATTCGCCCGCACCCGCGAGTCGCTCACCCCGGCTTACGCCAACGTCGCGGAAACCATCCAGCGCTCCGTGCTGGCGGTTCGCCTGCATCCCCGGCATCACAACCGCTCCATCGATGTGCTGTGCAGCATTCAGGTTGCAGGATGGTTTGACCAGCGCAAGCTGGAGCGTGCTTTGTACAACTTGCTGCTCAACGCTTGCGAGGCCGCTCCTGCCTTAGGCGGCCAGGTGGAAGTTACGGCGGCGGAAGTCGGCGGCTCCATCGCGATTTCGGTGGCCGACAACGGTCCCGGCATCGCCGAATCCATTCGCGAGCGCCTGTTCCATCCGTTCGTAAGCTACGGCAAGGAAAACGGAACCGGCCTGGGGCTGGCGGTGGTGCAGAAAATTGTGCAGGATCACGGCGGCGAGATCGCGGTGGAGCGTACGGCGCACGGCAGAACCGTCTTTCGCATCCTACTGCCCGGGCGCGTGCAGGATGCCTCCCGTGGAGCTGGTGAGCCTGCCGTTGACGCGCCTTCGCTGGTGCCGGCGCAGCGCCATGATGCGCAACAGAATGACGCGCCACAGAATTCGATTTCTCGTCCGGGCCCGTAGTCGGGCGCTCTCTCTTCGCCAAGTGCCTGACCTCGATCCTGACCCTGATATGGAGTAGGAGGACGGTGTGAAGAGCCTTACGATTTCTCCGGTTCGCGGGGCCGCATTGGCGGTGGCCGCTTTCGTCTCTTTGAGTACAGTCGGCTGGGCGCAGGAGCCACCCGCGCCGGCTACGTCCCCAGCGCCGGGCGAAACTGCCAGCGCCGTTCGCGACCTCGAGGATCAGGTGCGTGAACTTCGCACTCTGGTGGATGAGATGCGCGCCGAAAATGCCGAGTCGCGGGCCGAGATGCACCAGTTGCGCCACGACCTCGAAGCCACGCGCGCGCTGCTGGAGCGGCCAGCATCCCCCGCGAATGGCGCTGCGACGGTGGCGATTGCTTCGTCAGAAAACGGATCGGGAAGTCCCTCTGCCGCGCCGGGCACGACCAGCGCGGCGACTCCCCCACTCGAGGAACGAGTGCAGAAGCTGGAAGAATCCACTGCGCTGATCGGCTCGAAAATCGATGAACAATATCAGACGAAAGTCGAGACCGCGTCCAAGTACCGCGCCCGGCTTCATGGCATCGTCCTGATGAATGCTTTCCGCAACGTCGGCGGGTCCGACAATCTGGACTTTCCCAGCTATTCGCAACCGGTCCCCAAGGGCTGGCCTGAAGCCAGTCTGGGAGCCACGCTGCGCCAGTCGGAAATTGGACTGGAAGTCTTCGGCCCAAACATATTCGGGGCCAGGACCTCGGCCGACGTGCAACTCGATTTCGCCGGAGGGTTCCCGGCAACCGGCAACGGCGTGAACTTCGGAATCGCGCGCCTGCAGACCGCCAATGTCCGCTTCGACTGGGAACACACTTCCATCGTCGCCGGGCAGGACGCTCTGTTTATCTCACCTCTTTCTCCTACGTCGTTCGCGTCACTGGCCACGCCCGCGTTCGCCTTCGCCGGAAACCTTTGGGGCTGGACGCCGCAACTGCGCGTCGAGCACCGCTTCTCCCTTTCCGACCAGCAGACTGTCACTGTGCAGGCGGGTATTCTCGACAACCTGGACTGGGAACCGAACTACAATTCTTTCAACCGCACCGCGCAGGCCGGAGAAATGTCGGGCCAGCCCGCTTACGCAGTGCGCACGGCGTGGTCGCGCCCGGTGTGGGAACATCCGCTCAGTTTTGGCGTTGCCGGCTACTACGGCCTCCAGAACTGGACCTGGGGCCGTTTCGTCAATGCCTGGTCAGGAATGGCGGATTGGCAGATTCCCATTCTTCCGCGGCTCGGTCTGTCGGGTGAGTTCTATCGCGGCAGCGGCATTGGCGGACTCGGCGGCGCCATTGGAACTTCGATTCTGTACGGTGGCCCTCCGGGACCCTACAGTCCGATCCGCGGCCTCGACACCGCCGGCGGATGGACCCAGCTGAAATTTCAGTTGACCCCCAAGCTGGAACTCAACGGCGTCTTCGCCGAAGACGATGCCTTTGCCGGCGACGTGCGCGGCTTCGCCATCGATCAGAATAACTTTGGAGAAATTCTGGGACGCAATCGCGGCGCCCTGGGAAATGTCGTCTTTCGTCCGCGCTCCGACCTGTTACTGTCGGCGGAGTTCAGACGATTGCACACTTTCCCCGTCTATGACACCAGCAGCGCAACCAATCAGGTCAATCTGTCCGTGGGGATTCTGTTTTGAAAACTCGCTTGCTCAATTACGGACGTTCGCTGTTCTTCGTAATGCTGGCAGCGCTCTGCGCACCCGCCCAGCAGGCCCTCAAAGGCCATGTGCAACTCACCAGAAACGGTCACCCCCTGGCGGACGCATCGAAGGCGGTGATATGGCTAACTCCCGTTGGCGCAACCGTCGAAACGCCGCGACAAGACCCGGCCCACATCCCGCAACTGGTGCAGAAAAACAAAAGCTTTCAGCCTTCGCTTCTGGTGATCCCGGTGGGTGGCGAAGTCGAGTTTCCCAACCACGATCCATTTTTCCACAACGTTTTTTCACTGTTCGAGGGCAAGCGCTTCGATCTGGGACTCTATGAAAGCGGGACCACGCGCTTCGTCCAGTTCGACAAACCCGGCATCTCGTTCATCTTCTGCAATATTCATGAGCAGATGAGCGCAGTGGTGATTGCCCTGGCTACGCCCTACTACGCCATCTCCGACGCGCGCGGAGACCTCAGCATTCCCAATGTGCCACCGGGCCGCTACCAGCTGCAGGTTTTTCACTCGTCGATTGCGCCCGACGCGCTGCGCGCTCTCAGCCGCGAGATTACGGTCGGTCCGGCAGATACTTCAATCGGAAGCCTCACTCTGTCGGAAACCAATGTCACGCTCACTCACAAAAACAAATACGGCCACGAGTACGACCGCCCCGACCCCGACAGCCCGGCCTACGCCCGGCCGTAATCGGAAAAGTTTCGCGAACATGACTTCGCGGACATGACTTCGCAAACATGACTTCGCAAACATGAAAAAGGGCGTGCCGCTAAGCACGCCCCTTTCCGCCTCTGACTCTATCTTCACTTCGTTTACATCAA
>Ga0181523_10003384_pt1 | contig 14577 bp, 10 predicted proteins | sample PEATcosm2014_Bin_43_FD_119752 | JGI IMG/M metagenome (GOLD analysis project Ga0181523, IMG submission 119752) | Peatland microbial communities from MTU Mesocosm Facility, Houghton, MI, USA - PEATcosm2014_Bin05_30_metaG | ecosystem: Environmental > Terrestrial > Soil > Wetlands > Peat | place...
ATCATCGCAGGCAACGGCTCTCTGTCAGGTGGAAATTATGAAGGCGTCGCACCCGGCGCCACTCTGGTCGATCTTCGCGCCCTGGACCAAAACGGCTCGGGCAATGACAGCACGGTAATTGCCGCCATCCAGGAAGCGATTGCACTGCAGAGCACCTACAACATCCGGATCATCAACCTGTCGCTGGGCCGCGGAATCGGCGTGAGTTACACGCAGGATCCGCTGTGCCAGGCGGTGGAAGCGGCATGGCAGAGCGGCATCGTGGTGGTAGTGGCCGCCGGCAACTACGGCCGCTTGAGCGTGAACGGCAGCAACGGCTTTGGCACCGTCACCGCGCCGGGCAACGATCCTTTCGTGCTGACGGTGGGTGCGACCAAGAGCAATGGGTCCGCATCGGCCTCATCCGAAACCTTAGCCAGCTATAGTTCGAAGGGGCCCACGACCTACGATCACGTGGCGAAGCCGGATATGGTAGCGCCGGGGAATGACATTGTTTCTCTGGCGGCTCCCGGAGCCACGCTGGAAGCTGACTATCCGGCCGAACTGGTCACGGGCAGCGATGGCAATAACGACTATTTCAGCTTGAGCGGCACCAGCATGGCGACCCCCGCGGTCGTCGGCGCCGCAGCTTTGTTGCTGCAAGAGCAAAGTACACTCACTCCGGATCAAGTGAAGGCGCGGCTGATGCTGTCGGCAACCAAGATGACCTCAGTCTTTGGGCTGGTTTCCACATCGGCGTTTGTGCCGCACCTGTCGCAGACCTTCACCTCGACCTACGATCTTTTCTCGGCTGGGTCGGGGCTACTGAACGTACAGGCCGCAACCACCAGCAGCGCTCTGGCCCCAGCTACATTGGGATCGGCGCTTTCGCCGACCGCAGTTTACAACTCGCAAACCGGTGCGGTTTCGCTGGTGTATGGAAACGCGACGGTGGCGCCGATCTCGGTGGTTTGGGGATCGTCGGTGGTTTGGGGGACCTCGGTGGTTTGGGGAGCTTCCGTGGTGAACGGTATTTCCGTGGTCTGGGGCAGTTCACTGCCCTGGAACGATAACGCGCTGACCGCGTTCAGCGTGGTTTGGGGATCGAAGAACGGTACGGCGGTCTCGGCCGCCAGCGTGGTCTGGGGCTCAGTAGTGGGCAATACGGACGCCGCGTTCACCGATGCGGGAGATGACGAGCAGTAATGAGCCGTGTGATTTTTCAGAGAAAGGAGACGAGATCATGAACAACACACGGCGAATCAAGACTTTCATCGGCGCAATGATGCTGGCCGCGGCCACGACCGCAGGGTATGCAACCTTCCTGAGCCATACCCTGCACGCGTACTTTGCTCTGGCGGTGATGGTGCTGGCGGCAGCGACGTCGCGGATGAAAGTGAAGCTGCCGGGAATCAACGGCAACATGTCGGTGAACCTGCCCTTCCTGCTGACGGCGGTCATCAATCTGAGCGCTGCCGAAGCCGTGGTGATTACCGGCGTTTCCACCGTGGTGCAATGCTGGCCGCGGAAGGACGCGAAGTTCAACCCGCAGCAAATGACGTTCAACGTGAGCATGATGGCGTTTGCCAGCTGTGCGGCGAGTCTGATCTTCCATGGAATGCTTCATGGCGACTCGGCCGGGATACAGTGGAGTTCCAGCACACTGGGATTGGCGCTCGCGACAGTCACGTTGTTCCTGGGACAGACCGCTCCGGTCGCTGCCATCGTGGCGGTGAGTGAGGGCAAGGCGGCAAGCCAAATCTGGTGGAGCCTGGCACATCTTTCATTCCCGTACTACGTGGTCAGTGCGGGCGTCACTACGATGGTGCAGGCGGTCAGTTCTCACCTGGGCTGGGGACTGGCGCTGGCAGTCTTCCCGGTCATGTACGGAATCCATCGCTCTTACAAAGTTTACTTTGGACGAATGGCGGAGACTCCACGTCAGGAACTTCAGGCCAGAGCGGCGGCGGCGGGCGCTTAAGTAAGACATGGTGCGAGGGATGTGGTCTCGGTTCAAAAGGCACGGGGCCCATCCCTACGCAGTGCGGAATTAGAACCAGCCGCAGAGGTTGGATGATTTAACGGGTCGGGGTGATGGCCGCTTGGCCAGGTGTTTCCGTTCCGCCGCAGCGATCGGACAGGATTCATTGCCTTTCCGAAAATCGGATCTAACATTTCCAGGCGTACAATCTCCATACGCGGCGAATTCCGCGGCTTAGTCCAAAAGCTGCTTCCGCACCAGCTTCCAACATGCGCTCACATCCTCGTCATTGCTCCCACGGAAAAACTCTGTCGGTTGGGCGAACTCGAATCGAGCATGCTCATAGGTCAAAAGAAAAAATTCGGTTGACACGGCACGGGGTCGTTTTATAATCATTCTCATCCGATAATCATGCTCCGGTAACCATGCGCCGATAACCATGCGCCGATAACCATGCGCCGACAATCATGCGCCTGACCCATGAACAGTTTCGAGAGCTGGCCGCGAAGCACGGCTTGGCGGTCACGCACCAGCGTCAAGTTGTCTTTGAGGCCGTCGTTGCTGCCCACGGACACTATTCCCCGGAAGACATTTATGCCGCCGTCCGGCGCCGCATTCCATCCATATCTCTCGCCACCGTCTACAACAATCTGCGGCTGTTCATCGAGTGTGGGATGTTGCGCGAGGTCACTCCGCATGCGACCACATTGCGCGTGGACGGCAATCTCAAACCTCATCACCACCTGGTCTGCTCGCGCTGCAAATCGGTCGAGGACATCGAAGGAGAGTTCATCGATTTCAAACAGCTGTCCCGGCAACTGCCGGATGGTTTTGATCTGACGCAGCCGTTGGTCGAGGTCTTTGGCCTCTGCCGGCGGTGCAGTTCGAAAAAGTAGTTTTTCCAACGCAGTACGCAATCAAGAATCGAAGGACGAAAACATATGGAAAATACACTCGCGACTTCATCGGGGACTGTCGCCCCCGAAGCTAAAGATAAAAACACTGCAACCGAATCCAAGTGCCCGGTAGCGCACGGCGCTCGCAAATCCTACGCAAATGTTGACTGGTGGCCGAATCAGGTGAACTTGCAGGTCCTGCACCAGCATTCTCCGCTGTCCGACCCGATGAGCAAGGACTTCAGTTACGCGGAAGAGTTTAAGACGCTCGACCTGCATGCCGTGATCAAGGATCTGCATGCCTTGATGACGAACTCGCAGGAGTGGTGGCCGGCCGACTTTGGCCACTATGGTCCGCTTTTCATTCGCATGGCATGGCACAGCGCGGGGACCTACCGCATCGGCGACGGCCGCGGCGGGGCGGGAGCCGGGCAGCAGCGTTTCGCTCCACTCAACAGCTGGCCCGACAACGTAAACCTCGACAAGGCGCGCCGGCTGCTGTGGCCGGTCAAGCAGAAGTATGGGAAGAAAATCTCCTGGGCCGACCTGATGATTCTTGCCGGCAACGTCGCCCTCGATTCGATGGGCTTCAAGACCTTCGGTTTCGGCGGCGGGCGCGCGGACACATGGGAGCCCGAAGAGGATATCTATTGGGGCTCTGAGGGCAAGTGGCTGGCGGACGAGCGCTACAGCGGTGATCGTGATCTGGCGAATCCGCTGGCTGCCGTGCAGATGGGCCTGATTTATGTGAATCCGGAAGGGCCGAATGGGAAGCCCGATCCCATCGCTGCGGCACGGGACATCCGGGAGACTTTCGCCCGCATGGCGATGGATGACGAAGAGACCGTTGCACTCATTGCCGGCGGCCATACGTTCGGCAAGACTCACGGCGCTGCCCTTCCCACTCAATATGTAGGCCCCGAACCAGAGGGCGCGAGCATCGAGGAGCAAGGCTTAGGGTGGAAGAATAAATTCGGCAAAGGCTGTGGTGGCGACACCATCGGCAGCGGCCTGGAAGTTACTTGGACCACGACGCCGACGAAGTGGAGCAACAACTTCTTCACCAACCTGTTCCGCTACGACTGGGAACTGACGAAGAGTCCGGCCGGTGCGCATCAGTGGACGCCGAAAAATGGGGCAGGCAACGGTACGGTGCCGGATGCGCACGATCCGTCCAAGCATCATGCGCCATCGATGCTGACCACGGATCTTGCTTTGCGGTTCGACCCTGCTTACGAAAAACTCTCACGGCGCTTCTACGAACATCCGGATCAGTTCGCGGACGCGTTTGCGCGGGCGTGGTTCAAGCTGACGCATCGCGATATGGGGCCGATTTCGCGCTATCTTGGCCCGCTAGTTCCGAAGGAGACGCTGCTGTGGCAAGATCCGGTTCCCGCCGTGGATCATAAATTGGTCGGGGAGAAGGATATTGCCGCTCTGAAGGAGAAGATTCTCAAGTCCGGACTGTCGATCTCGCAACTGGTGACGACAGCCTGGGGGTCGGCGGCGTCGTTCCGCGGCTCTGACAAGCGCGGTGGGGCGAACGGGGCGCGCATTCGTCTCGCGCCGCAAAAGGACTGGGAAGTGAACCAGCCGCCCGCACTGGCCAAGGTTCTCAAGAAGCTGGAGGCGATCCAGAAGGAGTTCAACGGCTCGCCAGCCAACGGCAACAAGTCTAACGGGAACAAGGGCGCGAACAAAGGAAAGAAGGTGTCGCTGGCGGATCTGATCGTGCTGGGCGGCTGCGCAGCCGTCGAGGAAGCTGCGAAACGGGCCGGGCACAAAATGAAGATTCCCTTCTCGCCGGGGCGCACGGATGCTTCGCAGAAGCAGACCGACGTGCACTCCTTCGCCGTAATGGAGCCGGCCGCGGACGGATTCCGCAACTATCTCCGCAGCGAACACAAAATGTCGGCGGAGGAGTTGCTAGTGGATCGGGCGCAGTTGCTCACACTGACTGCCCCCGAGATGACGGTTCTGGTCGGAGGCATGCGCGCCCTGAATGCGAACTTCGGGCAGACCAAACATGGTATCTTCACCAACCGGCCCGAGACCCTGACGAACGATTTCTTCGTCAACCTGCTCGACATGAATACGAGGTGGGAGCGCTCGTCTACATCCGAAGGCGTGTACGAGGGGCGCGATCGCGCGACGGGCAAAATCAAGTGGACCGGCACGCGCGTCGATCTGCTCTTCGGTTCGAACTCGCAGCTCCGGGCACTCGCAGAAGTCTACGCCAGTAACGACTCGAAGGAGACGTTTGTGAAAGACTTCGTGGCGGCGTGGAACAAGGTGATGAATCTTGATCGCTATGACCTGGCCTGATCTCGGCGAGATAGAAGCTGTCAACTTCGTACTTTGCCGTACTGCTGGTGTTTGGATCGGCTAGTCCGAGTGGTCGCTTTTCCTGGCTAGCGGGGGCGCATCGCGCCCCCTCGTGCCGCTGATATTTGGAAACCAGAACGGAAGCGCATGCGGTCCGGTGATCGTCCCGGTCTTCAAAACCGGCGGGCGGCGGGCAATCCCGTCACCGGTGGGTTCGACCCCCACTCGCTTCCGCCAATTAAGCCCCCGTGGCTGATTTTTGCTACGCGTGCGTTGGTACCAACTCCTCTACTTCGGCTGGGTCGTGACTCGCAAATAGGGCTTAATGGTCTTGAAGCCGGGGAACTTCTGCTGCGCTTCTTCGTTGGAAACCGCGCCCGTGATAATCACGTCGTCGCCGGGCTGCCAGTTCACCGGAGTTGCCACTTTGTGTTTGGCGGTGAGTTGCATGGAATCGATGACCCGCAGGATTTCGTCGAAGTTGCGGCCCGTGGTCATGGGATAGCTGATCTGCAGCTTGACCTTCTTGTCGGGGCCGATGACGAAAACGGTGCGCACGGTGGCGTTGTCGGCGGGGGTGCGGCCTTCGCTGGTGTCGCCGGCGCTGGCCGGCAACATGCCGTAAAGTTTGGCGATTTTGAGCTGCGGGTCGCCGATCATGGGATAGTTCACTTTCGCGCCCTGGGTCTCTTCAATGTCGGCCGCCCACTTGCTGTGGTTGGTGACGGGATCGACGCTCAGGCCGATGATCTTGGTGTTGCGCTTGGCGAATTCCGGTTGCAGCTTGGCCATGTAGCCGAGTTCGGTGGTGCAGACGGGGGTAAAGTCTTTGGGGTGTGAAAACAAAATGGCCCAGCCGTCGCCGATCCAGTCGTGGAAGTGAATTGTGCCTTGCGTGGTGTCAGCGGTGAAATCGGGGGCCGTGTCGTTGATGCGGGGAACGCTGTAAGTTTCGGTCACGGTAGTCGTCGTCATAGTGATCTCCTTGAGAAAGATGAATTCGATTGGTTCAAGATTCGAAAGTCAGCCCGCCCCGGCTGCCAGAACTGGCGCGCAGACCTGGCGCGAATCACTTGGTCAAAGCGGATGAAAACAAAACCCACCCGCTTTCGACGGGTGGGCTGGGAAGAATCTCGCTGATTTCCCTAGCCACACGCCGGCGCCTGGCAACAACAAGCCATGGCACAGGCAGTGGATGGAAAAAACATGTTCTTAGGATAAAAGCGCCAACGCACGGTGTCAAACGCCGCGGCCCGCCGAACAGCTTCCCGCCATCCGTTCTAGCCATCCGCAGGCCATCCCGCATTTCGTATGTTTTCTGCATCTCCCGGAGGGCCCACGCATCCTTTGTGGGGCACGGCATTCACGGCTTCGAGGGACTTTCATGAGCGGGACGCGACGGTTGGCAATGGCGCAGTGGGATGTGTTTTCTTCCAAAGCGCTCGAGGGAAATTCTCTGGCGGTATTTTTCGACGGGCGCGGGCTGGGCGACGCGGAGATGCAGGCGATCGCCAAGGAGATGAATTTATCGGAAACGACGTTCATTCTTCCGCGCGATGCGGCGACCGAGCGCGAGCACGGCGTACGGGTGCGAATTTTCACCGTGCAGGAAGAGTTGCCCTTTGCCGGGCATCCTACGCTGGGGACGGCGTTCGCATTGCGCGGAGACTCGGGGGCAAAGGAGATCACGCTCGAACTGAAAGTGGGAAAAGTTCCGGTTCGATTCGAAGATGGGCGCCCTGAAGAGACTGCGGGCCAGGTAGCGTTTGGGGAGATGACACAGATCGATCCGGTGTTTGGGATGCGGCACGAGCGCGAGGCGCTCGCGCTGGCAACGGGATTGCGCGTGGAGGATTTTGATCCCACGCTGCCGATCGAAACCGTATCGACGGGACTCGCCTACACGATCACTCCGCTGAAATCTTTATCCGCGATCCAGAAGTTGCGGGTCGACTCGAACCGCGCCAGCGAGTATCTGGAGAAGACCGGGGGTAAGTTTCTATACTTTGTGGCCCGCGAAACCGTCGATCCGGCGGCCCGTTTGCACGCCCGCATGCTGTTCTACAATGGCGAAGATCCGGCCACGGGGTCGGCTGCAGGGTGTGCGGCCGCGTGGATGGTGGCGCACGCAGTCGCCAGGCCCGACGAGCGGGTTCTGATCGAGCAAGGCATGGAAATGAAGCGGCCGAGCCGGATTTTTGTGCGCGCGGCATTCCAGGTCAACCCCCAGACCGGCCAACGCGATAACCGGATAGTTAACGTACGCGTTGGCGGCAATGCCATCGAAGTCATGCGCGGCGAAGTTTTTCTGTAACGCACGTTCGCAAGCTGCGGCAAACACAGCAGCACGCTGGCGCGAAAAAAAATCAATGGCCAGAAAGTCCCATTGGCATCAACGGTACTTTACAGTGAGCGCGCTTCCCGTTAGCATTCATCTCGCTCTGACATTCTTCATATTGAGAAAAGCATCTGTTGGTCTTGCAGCCCGCTAGTGCGGTGGCGCACGACAGATTGCGGAAGGCTGATGAAACCCAAGCGCACGATTTTGTGTGTAGACGACAACGAGCAGTCCCTTTCTCACCGCAAAATTGTGCTGGAGACGCGAGGCTACCGGGTGGCTAGTTTTCCGCGCGGAGAAGATGCGCTGGCGCGCTTCCTGCAGGGCGGAGTCGACCTGGTGATCGCCGACATGGCGATGCCGGGACTGGACGGGCCGCAGCTGATCGCGAAGATCAAGGAAATGTCGCCACACACGCCCGCCATTCTCATCTCCAGCAAGGTCCGCATCTACGATCATGACTCGCAGGCTGACGTGTTTCTGACCAAGGGGATGTACGCGCCGGCCGATCTACTGGAGCGCGTGCGGCTGTTGCTGGTTCGCAAGCGCGGGCCCAAGCGCATGCAGCAGCGGCCATTGCAAGTTGCGCGCCAAATCGGCGCGGCCTGAGTTTCAGCTTCTAGCTTCTAGCTCCTAGCTCGATCGGCAACGTCTGCAGGCTGTCTCCCAGACAGTTTCATGAGTGACACAGGGTGTGCCCGCACTCGGCGCAGGCCTTCGTGTAAGATTCATGCAGGCATGGGCGGAGCATTCATCGAAGCGAAAGACCTGCGCAAGACGTATCACGTGGGCAAGATTGAGGTTGAGGCGCTGCGCGGAATTTCTTTCAGCGTGCAGAAGGGCGAGTTCGTCAGCGTGGTGGGACCGTCGGGGAGCGGGAAGTCGACGCTCTTCTATCTATTGGGCGGGCTGACGCGCGCAGACGGCGGCAGCGTGGTGCTCGACGGCGACGACCTGGCCACGCTCTCGGATGCGGAGCGTACCCGCATGCGCAAGCGCAAGATCGGCTTCGTATTCCAGAAATTCAACCTGCTGCCCACGCTGGACGCCCGCTCCAACATCGAAATCTCCCGCGAAATCTCCGGCAACGGCGATGCCGATCCTGGACACTTCAATCGCATCACGGATCTCCTCGGCCTGACCAAACGCCTGGGCCATCGTCCGTCAGAACTTTCCGGAGGCGAGCAGCAGCGCGTGGCGCTGGCCCGAGCGCTCATCAATAAGCCGGCGGTTGTGCTGGCCGACGAACCGACGGGCAACCTCGATTCCAAGAACTCCGGCGCTGTGCTCAGCATGTTGCGGAAGTCCAACCAGGAACTGGGCCAGACCGTGCTGATGATCACGCATAATCCAGAGGCGGCGAAATACGGCGACCGCATCATCCACATGCGCGACGGACAAATCGTAAGGCCGGAAGATGATCCGCAGTGGGCGCTGCATTAAATAGCGTCAAACAGCGTCGGCCCCTTTGGAGTTCCGGTACGACAGGCGCGGGACGCCGGAGCTTTCGGCGCGGCGGGCGGGGACGCCCCCCGGACAGCCGCCGGGACGGCGGCGCTACTTCTGCAGTGTTATCCTAAGTAATCTTATCCCGCGATGAGGTTCTAATCCTTCCCATGTCCAATCCTGAAACTCCCGAAACCCAGCCTGCCGTCGAGAGCACCGAGTCGTTCGGCAATATTCTGTCCGAGTTCACCAAGAGCCATTCCCGCAAGACGGAGGGTAGTAGGCAGCTGCAGGCCACGGTGATTGCGGTCAACGAAGAAGCGGTGTTCTTCGACATCGGATACAAGTCGGAAGGGATGCTGCCGCTGGCGGCTTTACAAGGGGAAACTCTGAAGCCCGGGGACAAGTGTCTGGTGACAGTGAAGGGGCGCGACCTCGATGGCTACTACGAGCTTTCGCTGTTCAAAGTCGAGCGGCCCATGGATTGGACTGCGCTGGAAAAAGCGTTTGCGGAGAAGAGCAGTGTTCTGGGCACGGTGACCGCCGTGATCAAAGGCGGGTTCAGCGTCGATGTGGGCGTGCGGGCGTTTATGCCGGCTTCGCGCAGCGGAGTTCGCGACGCGGCCGACATGGAGAAGCTGGTTGGGCAGGAAATCCGCTGCCGCATCATCAAGCTCGACGTCACTGACGAGGATGTCGTAGTCGATCGGCGCGCGGTGGCCGAGGAAGAGGAACGATCCGCCAAGGACAAATTCTATTCGCAGATTAAAGAAGGCGAGACGGTCGGCGGCACGGTGCGCAGCCTGACGGACTACGGGGCCTTCGTCGACTTAGGCGGAGTGGATGCGTTGCTGCATGTGAGCGACATCGCCTGGGGCCGGGTGAACAAGCCCGCCGATGTGCTCACCGTTGGGCAGGCCGTCGAAGTGAAGGTGCTGAAGGTTGGGTCCGAGGGAGAGAAGAAGCGGATTTCCGTGGGCCTGAAGCAGCTGCAGCCGCATCCGTGGGACGCGGTCGCCGCCAAGTTCACGGCGGGCGATCGGGTGCGCGGCACCGTCACGCGGCTGATGGAGTTCGGAGCGTTCGTCGAGTTGGAGCCAGGCATCGAGGGCTTGATTCATATCTCGGAGATGTCGTGGTCGAAGGGCAAGATCCGCAAGGCCAGCGATGTGGTGAAGCCGGGGGAGACGGTCGAGGTTGTGATCCTGCAAGTAAATGCCGGCGAGCGGCGCATCTCGCTGGGACTCAAGCAGGCGCTGGGCGATCCGTGGGTCGGCGTGGCACAGCGCTTCGCGGTGGGGTCGGCGGTGGAAGGGCCGGTGACGAACCTGACCAAGTTCGGCGCGTTTGTGCAGCTTTCGGAAGGCATCGAGGGCATGGTTCACGTGAGCGACATTAGCGCCGAAAAAAGGATCAACCAGCCGGGGGATGTTCTGCGCGTCGGGCAAATAGTCAAAGCGCAGGTGCTGGCCATCGATCTGGAGAAGCGGCAGATGCGGCTGGGCATGAAGCAACTGGTGCCGACGGGGCTGGATGAATACATCGCCGAGCACAACGAAGGCGACGTGGTCACGGGGCGCATGATAATGACGGACGAATCGGGCGGTCCGGGGCGGGTGGAGTTGGGCGAGGGCATTCATGCGACCTGCAAAATGGCGTCGGCGTCGACCGCGGCAGCGCCGATAAAGAGCGAGGCTCCGAAGGAAGCGAAGGCGGATCTTTCTTCGTTGAGTTCGATGCTGCTGGCGCGGTGGAAGAGCGGTGCCGGGGCTCCGGCCAAGGCAGAACCGGCACGGGCAGGACAGATTCGCAGTTTCCGCATCGCAAAGCTGGACCGGGGCGCGAAAAAGATCGAAGTGGAATTCGCGTAGGCCGATGCCGGCGATTGCACCTCGGCAACGCGTTCTTCCGGTTGCATTCGTTCCGCAAGGGTCGCTCCGAAGCGCAAATGCGGTATAATTTTTGGATTGAGCGGGAGTAGCTCAGTGGTAGAGCGCGACCTTGCCAAGGTCGATGTCGCGGGTTCGACCCCCGTCTCCCGCTCCAGAATTTTTTCCAGCCTGCTCCGCCAATGGACTTTTTCCGGCCGGAACGCTAACGTATGAGCAGGGGCGCGGTACCCAAGTGGTAAGGGAGAGGTCTGCAAAACCTTTATGCGTCGGTTCGATTCCGACCCGCGCCTCCAAACCTTTCTTGCAGTTCCTTGTCTGGCTTGCGGTTAGCCCGAACTGACGTTTCGTCCTGGTTGGGCCTCAATCGGGCAAAATCGCCAATTTTGGCCCCAGGGGCGGACAAAAAAACGACAGGATTTTGACCCCTTCAATTTGGCCTCCTTCCCGGCTGGTCAGCTGCTTTCTCCGCAGCTTTCATGAGCCCGTCATACTGGAGCATCTCACTGATCTCAGAGAATCCGGATAGAGATCCTGCGTGCCATGGGAAAGGCAAGACATCACCGTCATAAGGAGCAGGAAATGTGCGAAGCCGCCCCGGTGCCTCCAGAGGACGAGAAGGATGGAACGGACGGATCCGAGGCGATTGCTTGCTGTCATTTCGCAACCGGCACGCAGCCAGTCTTCGCCCCAGCCGGGCGCAGTGATTACCATCCTAGTGAAGATGTTGAGCCAGCAGCCATGGAATCAGCTCAGGTTCCGCGTAGGCTTTGTCCCATGCGTTGTGACCGACCCCAGGATATTCCGTGTAATGGAAGTTGGCCTTCGCGGCTTCGAGCGCCTGGGCCATCTTGCGAGACTCTTCCACGGGCACGGTGTCATCAGCCGCGCCGTGAAAAATCCAGATGGGCGTGGAACCGATGCGCTTCGCGGTTTCGGCGTACGGATCAGGCACGGTGGGATCGCCCGCGAGTCCGACACGCGCGTCCGGCACTTTCGCCGGGCCGTAAATGCCGCCACAAATCGGGACGTACGCGGCAAACTTACCAGGATATTTCGCGGTCACGTCCCAGGTTCCGTAACCGCCCATGGAAAGGCCGGTGAGATACAGTCGGGACCGGTCGCCATGAAATTCCTTGATGGATTGCTCGAGTGCGGCCATGGCCTGCGCCTGCATGTCCGTATGGATCCAGCGCTTGTCTTTTCTGCATTGCGGCATCACGACGATGAGCGGGAACCGGGAAGCGTTGGCACGGATGGCATGGCCGATCCCGACATCGGTCTGCTGCAAGCCGTCATCGCTGCGCTCGCCCGCACCATGCAAGAACAAAATGACCGGCCATTTTTTCTGGGAATCGAAATTTCGGGGTACGTAAACCTGATAGCGATAAGACTCTCCATTCAGGGAAACCGTCCGGTCCAGAAATCCAGTTTCATGTTTGCGGGCGAAAGCAGTCGCCGTACTCAAGGTGAGCAGCACAACCATACAGGCTCTGTAACAGGCGCCGGTTCTCTTCATGACGGGGGAGTGTAGCAGGAACCACTGTCTCTGGCGTGCCCACAATTCTGATCAGGGACTAGGGAACCACATGCGGAGGCCCGGTTTGATGAAGTCTGACCAGTTTTTCCAGTTCCTCAAGCAAAGGCTGTTGACCAGCGCCAAGGGCTCGAATCACTTCGGCGGTGAGCAGAGCGTCCTCGGTTCTTCCCAGGCGGAAATAGGAATCGCAGAGCATATGGAGCGCCCCGAGATCGGCTGTCCGCGATTTCTCCAGATACTCCGCGGCGTCGGCCCACTTTTGTTGTTGGTATCGGATTCCACCCATTCCGATCAGTGCCAGGACTTCAGCAGAATCGAGAGCCAAGGCTGACTGGAACGATTCTTCTGCCGCCGCGGTCTCTCCTCCAGACAGTTCAACCATGCCGAGATATGCCACGATACGGCTCGACTTAGGAGCCTCCGTTCGGGCAAGGTTGAGCATGCGTTTCGCGTCATCTTTCCGCCCCAGACTGTAGTACATGGTTCCGAGCAGGTAGTGTGGTTCCCCATGATCAAGCACGTCTGCCACCGGCATTTTCGCCAGGAGTGCGAGGGCTTCCTGCTCCTGGTTTGCTTCCAGCAGCGGTTTTACTCGCTTCCAGGCTTCTTCCTCTTCCGGTCCCTTCAGTTCACTGGACGTGTCAATCCTGTCGGTCATGGTGGAGAAGAGTCTGGTCTCGTGTTGTGCATCCCGGGTGCGGCCGAGTTCACGGTATGCCTTTCCGAGCTGGAAATGAGCCTTGCCCAGCGAAGGTTGCAGGACAATTGCGCGTTGGAGCGGAGCGAGGGAGGCGTCGGGCATTCCCAATTCCACGAGGGCTCTGCCCAGCCCGTAGTACGTTGGACCGTCCGTGTGCCCGCGAGCCAGGGCGTAGTCATAATCATCCCGCGCTTTCTCCCAGTCACCTAGGCTGGCCCAAGACTCTGCCAGATAGAATGCAGCCGGTCCGTCGCTGGAGTCCTTCTTGAGGGCCGTCTCCAGGCTGGCGGTTGCAGACCGGTAATCGGTCAAGTCGAATTCCGTCTTACCGATCTGAAAGTCGATTCGCGCCAGGTCAGGACCGAGGCGGCGGGCTTTCTGCAGCCATGCCAGTCCCTGCTTGCGGGTCTCCAGCGTAGCGCTGAGGTATTCGCCATATTTCTGGCAGACTTGGGCGTCTTCGGGAGCGAGGCTGACCGCCTGCGCAATGGTTTCGCGGGCGCGATCCAGATCCGACTGCATGAAGTAGGCCTCTGCCAGGTAGTAGAGAGGTTTGATCTTCCCCGGCGTGGCGGCAAAGCTGGCCCGGTAGTTCTCGGCCGCTTTCGCCCAATTCTGCTGGCGGAAGTAGACCATGCCCAGTTCGAAGCGAAGATCAGAATCGTCGGGGTAGAGGCCTAGCTCCGTCTCATACAGCTCTTGGGCTGCGGACAATTTGCCTTGATCAACGAGTCTTGCCCCTTGCCGCAGGACCGCCGTCAGATCAGGTCCAGCCTGCCCCGCCATGCATGACGACATCAAAAGGAATGCAAGTACCGTCCTCATTTCATTCTGCATGGTAGCACTTCGCGTTGTCCTGACTGGCGAGCCCGATTCCTCGCGTTGGCCAGAAACTCGAAGAATGATAAGCTTCGGCGCGAGAGAAGTCCGCGAGAACGCGAGGATTGAAGTGCTATGCGTTCGCTGATTGTCATTCTGATCGCTGCCGTGGTGCTCGCCCTGGGGCCGGGCCCAACTGCTTCGTCTCCCGGCATCCGATTTGAAGAGATCGCTGGCAAGTCCGGGTTGAACTTCACAACCGCCAGTTCTCCCACCCCGAACAAGAATCAGATCGAGACGATGGTGTCGGGCGTCGCCCTGCTCGACTACGACAATGACGGCTACCTCGACATCTACGTTGTGAATGGAGCCGCGATCCCCTCGCTCAAGAAAGAATCACCAGCCTACTGGAACCGGTTGTTTCACAACAACCAGGACGGCACTTTCACCGATGTGACCGAGCGAGCGGGTGTTGCCGGAGCAGGTTACGGCATGGGCGTGGCGGTGGGTGACTATGACAATGACGGCTGGCCTGACATATTCGTGGCCAACGTTACAGCGAACCAGTTATTTCATAACAACGGAAATGGGACCTTCACAGACGTCACCGCCAAAGCGGGGCTACAGGGCGCAACCTTGGACGGGAAGAAGATGTGGTCGATCG
>Ga0181523_10003385_pt1 | contig 14576 bp, 19 predicted proteins | sample PEATcosm2014_Bin_43_FD_119752 | JGI IMG/M metagenome (GOLD analysis project Ga0181523, IMG submission 119752) | Peatland microbial communities from MTU Mesocosm Facility, Houghton, MI, USA - PEATcosm2014_Bin05_30_metaG | ecosystem: Environmental > Terrestrial > Soil > Wetlands > Peat | place...
AGCGCAGCACCACCTTCTACGTGGCCGTCAACGAATACAACCTGCCGGAGGGCCTGTCGGACGAGGAACAAGAGGAACAGGTAGTCCGCATCGACACATTGGTCAACGAGTTAGAGGAAGACCTGAACGAACGCATCGTCAGCTGGAACCGCAAGATCTACCGCGAACTGGAAGACGCCTATGAAGGTGAGATGTCCGAGGAAAGCATCGCCAGCACCATGGGGGCCAACGAATACAAATTCGACGAAAACGGCCATCGTACGGACGATGGCTCATTTCAGTACGCACAGCTAAGCTACGGGGCCAAGCAGCGGGCGCGCCAGTGGTATATCGAAGCCTCCGCCGGCGACACTTACTTCGCCGAACCGGTGCTCGAAGAATGGCGCTGGCTCCTTTTCCAAAAGGGCTTCCGCCGCATCGAATTCGCCTACAGCGGCTTCGGCAGCCAGGGCGACGGCGCCTCGTTTACGGCCCGTCACATCAATTTCAGGGAATTCTTCAGGTTCCCCGATCCGCTCGAATTCCCAGAGTGTGACCGCAACCAGATGAGCGAGGGCGATCTGCGCAATGAGTCGCTGGCCGAGAACCTGAACGACACGGTGGACATGAAAGAGCTGGACCCACCGGCAGACTTAATAGAACAGCTGGCCTGGTGGGGCTTTAATCTCATTTCCCGGGAAAACATCGCTGACCAGTGGGTGCTCCGGGGCGACCTTTATGGCACGAAGACCACCCTCCGCGTAATCCACTACCATAATGGAGTAAATTACGACCTGCGCCCGGTGCCGGACTGGCTGTTGCTGGTTTATCCCACGGTCCATCCTTTGGACAGGAATATGTATCCCGGCACGGAACCAGAGGTCCGCCAGCATATAGCTGACATGGTCGACCAGCTGGTTACCGGACCGACCAACGTAGCCGAGACCGCCGAAGAGGACTTCGATTTCAAGGACGCAGCCGCTGATGCGCCGCCCAAGCAGCGCTGGATGTTCCAGATCTACAAGTGGCCGACCTGCAAAGCTCTCAATTACTTCCTCATCGAGGACCCGAACTGGCGCTATACCCCGGGCGTCTGGGATTTCGGGGAGACCGTGGGCGGCCACACTTTTCCCAAACACACCAGCGACCGGGACCTGGCCAATCTGGCCAAGGCGCAAATCCGGCAATTCGAGCGGACCAGCTACTACGACCGGAGCGAGGGGAACGTCTGGCAATGGATGGCCAAGGCCCGGCTCAAGCCCGGGCAGAAAATGCCCAAATTACCCTCATGATCGGCTACCTTACCGAAAAGCGGCATCGGTCCATCGTCAACCTGCCCGTCAGTCTGCCCGAAACCGAGCTGCGGCGCGGACGCTATCTGACCTGCGCGCAAATCAACCTGGCGCTGGGACAGACGCTGCGCGTGCGCTGCCTCAACCTGCACCTCATTAGCGTCCTGACGGCCTCGGTCGTGCCGCAGATCTTCAACACGGCGCTGGGCCTGGCCAGCGCCGGCCTCTACCTTACGCCGATGATGTGCTCCTCGGCGCTGCTCCTGACTGCCCAGGCGCCGGGGGTCACGGCGTTAAACAGCTTCACCTACTGGGATTTCTCAACGCCGGGCCTCTACTCCTTCGTCGTGTCCAACAACTGTTCCAACGCGGACTTGTCCGTGGCGCTCACCGGCGCGGTTCAGTTGCTAAACTGAACCGCGCCGGCTGGCTTCGCAGCCCTACACCTCACCGTGCCCGGCCGCGCCAAGCCCGGCATTACCACGCCTTGCCACGCGCCTCCAGCAGTTCCTTGCCGAACCCAGCCATACTGTGCCCAGCCATACACTGCCATGGCGAACCACGCCAGCAATTCCGCGCCATACCGAGCCAAGCCGCGCGCTGCCACGCCATACCCTGCCGCGCTCAGCATGACCCTGCTGTGCTTAGCCTGGCCTAACCGCACCAAAAAGTCTCAAGCTGCCCGGCGGCTCCTGGCCTTATTGATGGCGGCAAAAACTCCGGCCAATTCCTTCAACGTAGCGTATTTGAGCTGAAAAGTGTTCAGATCGGCCAACGCATCAGCCAGGAGCTGTTCCCGCATCTGCGCGTCCGATAGCACAGTCGCCATGGCATGGTACCCGCCGCCGGCAGCGCGCTCGGGTCGGAAAGACACCCAGGCCGAGACCATCTTCTTAAAACCCGGCGTCTCCACCAACCTAACGGTAACATTGATGAGATGTCTCGCCTGGTACAGCCTATATTGGTGGGCGGCAAGCGAGTCATTCCACTCAAAGCGCGAATGTAAAATACTATTCTTAGGCTTCGCAGCTTCGACAACCTTCTCCGGCAGCAGAACCCCGCCGTTCTGCGCCGCGATACGATCCAGTTCCTTGACGATTTTAACGTTATTCATCTGCGAGGCCGCCTTTTTGCCGGCCGTTGGTCCTACTTCTCGCCCTCCTGCTTGACGCGGAAAAGGCCCCAACCCTGCCCTGCCGAGTTCTTGCTGTCAGGGCGGCCCTCGCACAGGCCAATCTGCATGCCGACGCGGGTGAGCAAGTTCCCGATGTCTTCCACCGTAAACTGGTCTGTGTCAAAAGAGATGCGCAGCTTCGCCGACCACGGCCAATACATGGGCCGATAGATTGGATTGGGCACGCCCGAGTCGAGGCGGCCGATGGAGTCGAAGCGCTTGCGCTGGCCGTAGATGCGGATGAGGTTGAACTGAGGCTGATCGTGGTCAAGACCGTCAGCATTGATGAAAATGCTGATCTTGGCAATCTGCATTTTTGCCCGGCCGAGGCGGCAGGCACTGATCATGGCGCAACGCAAGCCCGCCGCGTTAAAACCGTCCCATTTTTCGCCGCCCTGGTGGCAAACGAAACGGGCCGCGTTGTAGAGGCCCTCCGGGTCCAGCGGCTTACGCTGGACGCGGGTCCCTGGCTTGGGAGGATTGATCATCTTTTCGAGCATCTCGTCAATCGCCTTTTGAGAGAACCGGTGAACGACGAGCGGGCTCGTGCCAACAATCTCGAAACAAACGGTCTGGATGTTCGGGGCACCGATCTTGATGTCGAGTTTGTGGCCCTTGAGGCCGCGTTTTCCGTTTCCGTTTCCCTCGCTCACCTCGTCTTCGCCGCCGGCGGTATCGAGCAGCTTTTCGGGTGGCGGGATGCGCCTGGATTTTTCCAGTTTGGCCGTTGTAGATTTCATATGGTGGAAAAAGTAAACAATTTCTTCCCGAAGTCAACAGCGTAAACAAAATAATTTCGGCGAGGCCGTTTCCAGCCTCGCCGAAAAATCTTGCTCGGTCGCGCCAGGCCATGCCGCGCCTCGCCGAAACTCACCGCATTTCGCCGGGCCACACCCAGCCGCGCCAGCAATTCCGTTCCAAAATCGGGCCGAACCATGCCGCGCCCGGCCTTGCCCTACCGTACCGCGCCACACCCAGCCGCGCCAGCAATTCCGTTCCAAAATCTGGCCGGACCACGCCACGCCCGTCCCAGCCTGGTCTGGCCCTGCCCTACCGCACCGCGCCAGCAATTCCAAGCCAAGCTCAGCCCGGCCTATCCAGGCTTCGCCAAACCTCGCCCGACCCAGCCCTTCTTGCCCATCCAGCAACTACGTGCCTCGCTTCACCCGGCCCCGCCGTGCTTCGCCGAGCAATTCCGAACCGATCCAGCAATTCCGCTCCAAATCACCACCCAGCCACGCCGTGCCGAACCCCTCCTCACTTAGCACCACAACTCCAGCAATTCCCTGCGCTGCCCTGCTTCTCCAGCATTTCCGCTCCAAGACGGACTTGGCCCCGCCGGACATCGCCGCACATGGCTGTGCCAGGCCGTGCCCCGCCGTTCCATGCCAATTAGATAGTAGTTCTACCGGATATGGCGAATCAAATCGAAAGTGCCCTGGTAATCGAATTAAGTCAAACAATTCCGTGGAACGCGGCAGTGGCCTCGGTCTCCAGCTCAGGCTCACTGGTTCAAATTGATCCAGGCCAACCACTAAACATCCTCGAATATACGCTGCGTGACAGGCAATTCCAGCATCGCGACATGATCATCGCGACGGCCGTGGCCAAGGTCTCCATCCACGCGCAGACCGTCTGGAACGGCACGGTGCTGGCGCCGCGGCTCCAGGGCTCCACGGGCGTCACCGACAGCAGCGGCACGAACATCTTCCTGGGCCTGGACCCGCGCGAGCTGCCGGCCGCGCTGCCCCTGAGCAGCACGAGCGTGTATTACGTGGGCAGCGAAAATATCGCCTACGACGCCATCCGGGTGACCGACCCGGGGCTTTATTCCCGCGACTTGCTCCTCTATGAGACGCTGGCCCGGGCCGCCGCCGTCTTCCCCGCGCCGCCCATCCAGGACATCGACCCGGGCGGCGCGGTCGTCAGCGCCACTTCAATTTGGGCCACCGCCCAGGGAACCTCCTCCACGTCGCTCCCCAACGCCGCCCTGCCGTTGAGCCCGCCGCTCTTCACAGCAGCCGACCAGAATCTGGCCAACACGGACAACCAGGTCGCCGCTTACGTCGCCCGCGTCGTCCAAGTGCTGAAGAATCCCTTCGCCTTCGCCACCCGCATCTACGTAGCCATCGCCGGAGCGGGGGCGCGGGAAAGCGAGACCTACGTCCTGACCGACAACGCCTACCTTTACGGCCAGACCTACGGCGCCGGCGACGAAGTGCTCTACCTGGGCAGCTGGTATCGCGCCAACTACAGCACGGCGGACACGCCACCTTCGCCGGCCTGGGTCGCCATCAGCGGCCCCAACCTCTGCCAGTTCCTGGCCGATCCGTCGCTCAGCGGCCGGAACAAGATTGTTTACAATATCGCCTTGCAGACGCTCCAGTGGTTCCTGGAAGACCCGGACACCTTCCACGTGCCCCAAATCGTCGGGCTCTACGTGCCGGGGATTTTGCCCGGCCAGGCCATCGAGACCGTGGCGCTCGTGCCCGAGCCCAAAGACGCGCAATTCTGGCGTCAAAAGGCGGCGCGCGTCTGCCTGGGCAACGGAAGCTGGGCGACCGTGGCCGATATTTACCCGACGGGCGGCCCGGCGACGACCACCGGCAGCGGCGGCCTCAACGTCCTGTTCCAGAGCGCCAAGGCCCTGGCCCTCCTGGCCCCGGGCAGCACCACCATCAGCTTCACCGACATCGTCTGCGAGCCCGGCAGCTACGCGCTTACCGCGCTGGTCAAACCCGCCTCGGGCTTCACCATCGCTGGCAGCGACCTGGTCGGCGCCCTGTCCAACTGGCTGCCCAACGCCGGCGAATTCTCCGGCCTGGGCGCGACGCTTTCGCTCCACCACCTGACGCTGCCTCCCGGCCCCTGGAGCCTTTACCTCAATTTCGGCAACGACGTGGCGGCCGCCAATCCCGCCACGGCTTTCGGCCTCCAGGTCACCTTAGGCGGCCAAGCGCTCCTGGCCAGCACCAACCCGCTAGCCTACACCGACAGCACCGGTGCGCCGCTGCCCAACGGCACGACCGTGGCGAGCCCGGCCCTATCGATCCTGGCCGACGGCAACAGCCACACGCTGTCCATCCAATGGGTGACCGGGGCCGGGGCGCTTTACCTCCAGAGCCTGGCCTTCCTCTCGACGGCCAACCAAACGAGCCATTACGTCATGGCGGCGGCGTGGCCCGGGCAGGGAACGGCAACGCTCGACGTGATCGGGCAGGCCGGCGTGAGCAGCATTATGCCCTTCCCCTTTTACGCCGGCTCGACCGTCGCCGATCCCCAGTTCAATCTCGCCTGGAACCAGCCCGACTTCGCCACGTTTGACTACACCATCACCTATTATGTGGGCGCGACGGTGCTTTGGGGCGGCATCTACTGGCAGGCCAACACCACCGTGCCGGCAGCGGCCAGCCTCGCCACGGCGGCCGTGCCCGGGATAAGCCCGGCCTGGACCCAGCTCGCGCCGGAGCCGCAGCTCCCGCTCCTGGTGGAGAATATCCACCTGCAGCAGTGGCAGGAAACGACGCCGACGCCCATGATCACGGGCTTCGCCGGCTTCCGCCAGGATATGCTGGAAAGGGCCGAGCGAAGCGTGCAAGACAGCTACGCCGCCGTCATAACTGCGGTTGGGACCGGCAATTTGCCGGAATTTCGCGTGGGCGGCACGAGTTGGGATTACACGTCCACGGGCAGCTGGCTGGCTTTTCAGGAAAGCTACCATCCGCGCCTGTGCCAAATCCCGAATGTGCCCAGCGGCCTGCTCGTGGCCGGCCGGCAATACCAGGTCGCGGGCAACCCGATAATTTACAACAGCGCGACGCTTCCGGTCGGCGCAGTTTTCTACGGCGTCAGCGGGCAGACCACCTTCAGCGGTGCGGGCCAAATAAACCAAGTCGGCGCGTACAAACAATCGCTGCCGGGCGATGTGGGCAATGCAACGGCGCTCGTCCCGGATGGACTGGAATTTGTCATTTCGGCCGGCACGGTCGCCGCGTGGCTTGCCGCCGACCAGTCCATTCCACGGCACACGGCGCTTCTGCCTTGGATGGTCGAAGCCGGAATTTTTGTCGCGCAGGACGACTTCTCGTCGCCGAAGACGATGTAGCCCGAAAATATCGTCATGAGCTGGAAGAGTGAGCGCCGTAGTTAAGGCGTGAAAAATCACGCCAGGCGCATTTTGCACGAGCTGCTCGACCTGAGCGGCTTCGACGAACCCGAGCCGCCCGAGCCGCCGCCGCCCAACAAGTGGGCCAACCGTATGAGCTGGCGGCCCTCCGGCAATCCGCGCCTGCACCCGGACGAAGAGGCCGCCTTGGCCGCCAACCAACCCGGCGGCGAGGTGCCTATCCGGCAAGGACCGGGCAAACCGGGGATCGGCATGGGGCCGAAACGCGCCGCTTGGCGGCCGGGCGACGAACCGGCCGTCCCGAGCCGTTTTCGCTGGCAGCCCGGCGGAGGGCAGAGCGCCCGCTCGGGCGTCGGGCCGGCCAAGCTCGAGCCCATGGCCGGCGAAGGAGACGTTCAGCAGCTCATCCAGGCCCTGCGCGCCGAGGAAGCCAAACCCCCGCACCAGCAAAACGCCGCCACCATCGCCCGGCTCAAAGCCGAGATCACCGAGCTGCAGTCTACCATGGAATCGCGCTGGGTAACGCGCCAGGCCGACCGACTGCTGGAAGCCGCTGACCAGTAATTAAGGCGCCACCGGCGCGGCAATCTTCACCGGCTCCCGTCCCTCGAAGATATGGGCGTGGATGTCCGGCGGCACGTGGTCATTGCCGGCGGCCCAGTGCAGCTGGAGCTGGTTGAGCCAGGTCAGCACCCCGACGGTCTCGGCCATCGAAGCTTTCTCGTCGTCGTTCATCATCGGGTTGTTCCGCAGCAGGCCGGCCAGCACGTCAGCCTGCTTCTTAAAGGGCGTCTTCGTAAATTTCTGTGCGCGAATAGGCATGCCCGAAAAGAACGCGACGGCCCGTCACTTTTTTGTTTACAATTCCGATTCACGGTGGGAAATTGGGGCATGCGTATCCTGCTCAGCGATGCCCAGGCCAAAGCCCGCGCGGCCGAGGTCATTCAGTACGCCCTGGCCCACCGCGAAAACCTGGCCACGCTGGTGGCGCGCATGAACAAGGAAGAGTGCCCGGGAGATGACCCGGGCCACGTGCTGGAAATCCAGGACGGCTACCGCGTGGTGGTGTCGGTCGAACAGCAGCCTGACCCGGTCGGCTGGTGCTTCCACGTCTCCGTGTCCGTCTGGCCCACCACCGGCGACAAGATCTACCCGCATCCCATCGCCGTGCACGAGATCATCAAAATGCTCGGCATAACCGGCCAGCCGCCCCAGTGCGCCGGCGAGTGGCACCACGATGGCGTGGTGGAACTCCTCTTCCAGGCTGAACCCAAGTGGCTCGCCGAGCCGGTTCTTCCGCGCGATGAAACGCACAGCTAAATCCGCACCCGGGCCTAAGACGCCGGTTACTATCCGGGAGGCCATGGCGCTGGCCAATTACGGTGCGCCGCGCCCGAGCTGCGCCTGGCCTTCCTGCTCGGGTTCCTGTGCGGAGGCGTCGGCGCCATAAACGCCGGCAGCCGGGCGATGCTGCTGAAATGGGCCAGGGACCGCCACGCGGAAGCCGAACAGCTGTGCCAGGAATTTGCCGCTGTCCTGTTATTTGACGCCGTCACCCGGTTAAAATCTATCCAAGCCGCCTTGAATTAAGCTATATGCCCCACGAAATTCAGTTGCAAACCGTCGCGACCAAGATCGAGCTCGTCACCACGAACGACCCGGACGAGTTTGAGCACGAGGTCAACGCGCGCCTGGCGCGCGGACTCCTGTTCCACGGCGAGATGCTGGTGGTCGGCCGCCACGACACCATCAATTATATCCAGGCCATGGTGGTCACCGAGCTGCGGCCGACGAAGGTGCCGACGTGGACGCCGCCCCAAAGTTGAGCTTATGGCCGTCTCCTTCGACGAGTTGATCAGCCGACTCAAGGTCGCCCAGGCGCCCGAAGACGCCTTTGACGGCGTGGTGAGCGCCGAGGACCTCCGCGCGCGCTTCCGCGAGTGGGCCGCGCTGCTCCACCCGGACAAGCACCGCGCCACGGCCACGGCGGCGCGCGCTGACGAGGGCTTCAAGCTGCTCAACACCTGGCACAAAAAAGCCCTGGCCAAAATGAAGGACGGCCATTACGGCGACCGCTCCTGGATCGAGCCCGTGACGCTCAAGACCAAGAAGGAGGATTACATCATCACCCGCCGCGTGGCCGAGGGGGACGTGACCAACGCCTACCAGGCCGGCAAATACGCCCTGAAGATCTGCCGCAACCCGGCCAACAACGACCTGCTGATCAACGAGGCGGAGATCCTGCGCTACCTTTGGGAAGAGGCGGCGACGAAGGACCTCAAGGCCATGACGCACATCGTCAAATACCACGACTCCTTCGAGCTGGCCTCAGCCGGCGCGCGCAAGCAGGTGAACATCTGTCAATTCGCCGAGGGCTACTACACGCTGGCGCAGGTCCGCTCGGCTTATGCAAATGGTATTGACATGCGCGACTCGGCCTGGATGTTCAACCGCGTCCTGGGCGCGCTGGTCGTCACCCAGCAGGCGGGCGTCGTCCACAATGCCATCCTGCCCGAGCACGTGCTCATCCACCCGGCGGAGCACAACGCCCGGCTGTGCGGCTGGAGCGCCGCCACGCGCGGCAAGGCGCCGGTCAAGGTGATGGTCGGCCGGCGCCTGGAATTCTATCCCCCCGAGGTGGCGGCCCGGCGCCCGACGACGCCCGCGACGGATTTATACATGCTCGCCAAGACGATATTATTTGTGACCAACCCGGCCACGCTGCCGCGCAACCTGGCTGGGTTCCTGCGCGCGTGTCTGCTGGCCCAACGCCTCCGGCCACAAGACCCCTGGGCGGTCTTTCAGGAATTTTTCGAGGAACTCAAGGCCGCTTTTGGCGAGCGCAAGTTCCGACGCTTTGCCATGACATGAAACCCGACGCTGTTTACTGCATCAACCTGGACCGCCGGACCGACCGCTGGGCACAATGTCAGCTGGAATTCGCCCGGCTCGGTCTGCCGGTGACCCGGTTTGCCGCCCTGAGCCAGCCTACACCGACCCGGGGCCTCTGCCTGTCGGTGGCTCGTATCCTGGAGCAGGCCCAGGCCCGCAACCTGGCCAACGTGCTCATCCTCGAAGACGATGTCGAATTCGTCCACCTGGAGAAACTCCACGATCCGCCCGAGGATTTCGACCTGTATTACCTGGGGTTCATGGCGCACGTCGTGTCCAAGTTCGAGATCGTCAATGAACGCTGGATACGGCTCCTGGCGCACTGCAGTTGCGCGCACGCCATTATTTACGCGGCGAGAATTTTTCCGACAGTCATCGCCGGGCTGCGCTCGGCCGCCATCCTCGACGACTGGCTGGACACTCATATCCAGCCCCGGGGCGCCACTTACGCCAATAACCCGCCGGTCGCCCTCCAACGCAATAGCCCGAGCGACCTGAGCCCTGAGCCTTACCGGCAGATCATGCACAAGGCACTCCTGGACCAGCACGGCCTGGTAACACTGCGCGGCGGTCAGCCCATCACGTTCTAATTTAGCAGCAGCAATTTAACCAGTAATGAAATAACCACAAACTGAAAGGAAAACGATGGGATACTCCAGACACGACGACGCCATCTACACGGCGCGTCTCGCTGACCACAAAGCACGCGGCACCGACCCGTTCGTCCACACGGCGAGAGTCGCTCACGGCACCGCCCCCAAGGCCGCCCACGATCTGCTCGACCCGAAGAAGGCGAACAAGGTGGGCAAGATCATCCGCGAGTCCCTGGACTCGGACCTCTCCCCCAACAGCCGCGCCGTCGCCGTCTTCTTCGACGTGACGGGCTCCATGCTCACCGTGCCGCGCACCTTCGCCCTCAAGCTGGCGACGCTCATGGCGGCGCTGGTGAAAAAGAACTTCATCCCCGATCCGCACATCCTGTTCGGCGCGGTGGGTGACGCCTACAGCGACCGGGTGCCGCTCCAGATCGGGCAGTTCGAGGCGGGCAACGAAATGGATGACGCCCTGACCAACATCTTCCTGGAAGGGTCCGGCGGCGCCCAGGACATGGAATCCTACGACCTGGCCCTTTACTTCATCGCCCGGCACACGACCATCGATTGCTGGGAGAAGCGGGGGCAAAAGGGCTACCTCTTCATCCTGGGCGACGAGCGCCTTTACCCGGTGGTCAAGGCCAGCCAGGTCAACGACATCATCGGCGACGGGCTCCAGGACGACATCCCCGTCGAACAAATCATCGAGGAAGTGAAAAAGAAGTGGAACGTCTTCTGGATCATGCCCGGGGGCACCAACCACTGGGGGGACCACGCCGTCATCGACCCGATGCGCAAGCTCTGGGGCCAGAACTTCCTGCTCCTCGAAAACCCGGACGACGTGTGCGAGCTCATCATCTCGACCATCGGCGTCACCGAAGGCTACGATCTCCACGACGTGGGCAAGGCCCTCAAGGACGTGGGCGCGGACGCCGACGCCATCGGCCGCACGGGCAGCGCGCTGGTCAGCTACGCCAAGTCGGCTTCGGTCACGCGCGCGGCTGTGGCCACGGGCTCGCTGGTCGAGGCGGGCAAAGATGACGTGAGCCGGCTGTAAATCGCCGCTTATCCTGACAAAATAACTAAAAATAGAAGATTATGGGCAAAGACCAAGAAGACGGGGTGAAAACCTCGGCCAAAACCAAAGCGCCCGCCCCGCCGGCGCCGGCGGAAAGGAAGGATCTCAGTGATCTCGACGACACCGACCTGAACCTGGGCAGGATCAACTACACGGCCTACTGCAAAGCGGTGGGCGGTGTGGCCTTCAACGGCGACCCGCTGCCCGCCTGGGAAGTCATGGTCAAGGACCCGACCAAGGTGAAAATCGTCCGAGCCTGGGTGGAAGGCGCCGACGCCGTCATCGACAGCTTCATGTGCGACGAATAGGCGCAAAAATCACGAGCGGCTGCCGGCCAACGGGCGGCAGCCGCTCTGCTTCAATTTGGAATGACGGAATGAAGTCCTGGATTACTGTGGGCTTGGGTTACGGCGACGAAGGCAAAGGTTCAATCGTCGATAGCCTAGTCCGCCGTCATCATGTCAACCTGGTGGTCCGCTACTGCGGCGGCTGCCAGGCCGGGCACAATGTCGTGACGGACGATGGCCGCCACCACACCTTTTCCCAGATCGGCGCCGGCACCTTCGTCCCCGGGACCTACACGTTGCTGAGCAAATACATGCTCGTCAACCCGCTGACGCTGATGAACGAACACGAGGCGCTCGCCGCCAAAGGCGTCGATGACGCGCTGAACCGCGTCTTCATCGACGGCCGGGCGATCATGGTGACGCCTTACCACCGGGCGGTCAACCGCCTGCGCGAGATCTCCCGGGGAAGCCGCAAACACGGCTCGTGCGGAGCGGGCGTGGGCGAGTGCGTCAACGACTCACTCTGCTTCCCGGACGCCGCCATCCACCTGCAGGACCTGGACGAGGGGCCGGTGTTCGCCACGAAGCTCTTCGCATGCGCCGAGCGCATGCAGCGAGAGGCCAACCACCTGGATCTGCCGAACACCGCCTTGGTGGACCAGGAGCTCTCCACCTGGCGCTACGACCGAACGCAGCTGCTGCGCAAATACGCCGATTTCTCGCGCGCATGCAGCGCGCGCATCCTGAGTGAGCACCAGGTAGCCGACCTCCTCACCCACCAAAAGCACGTCGTCTTCGAGGGCGCCCAGGGGGTGCTGCTCGACGAACGCTACGGCGAGGCCCCCTACCATACCTGGAGCACCACCACCGTGCGCAACGCCCTGCTCATGCTGGAGGAAGCGGAAATCACCGAGAAACCGACCACCATCGGCGTGCTGCGCACCTACCTGACCCGCCACGGCGCCGGCCCATTTCGGGAAAGCCAGGCGCTAACCAATCTGCTCCAGGACCGCTACAACCCGCGCAACCCCTGGCAGGACGGCCTGCGCTGCGGCTACCTTAACCTGCCGCTGCTCCAATATTCCCTGCGCTCTAACGGCCCGGTGGACTGCCTGGCGCTCACCCACCTGGACCGGGTGGTCAATCCCTGGCTCGTCCAGCTGTACGACAGCGACGCGCTCCACGAAGTGCCCGCGGCGCACTTCGTGGATTGGGTCCAACAGAACCTCAACACGCCCGTAGCCATCGAATCGCGCGGACCCAGGCCGAGCGACAAGACCTTCGCCCGGGAGTCCGCGCCCGTATGAAACCAGGCGTCGTCCGCATCATGGCCAGCCCGGCGCAACATGAGGATTTTGAGAAGCGCAGCGACCTCACGGAATATCTCCTGGCCCTGAGCCTGGCCGCACAAGTCGCCGGCAAGGACCAGGAAGCCATGCTGCCCAGCATCGTGGAATGGTTCAAGTCGGTGCGAACCCTCGCCGTGACCAACCACGCCCTGAGCGGCATCAGAATTGTAATAGCCGACCTCGACGAGCATACCCCGCCGAGCCGGCACTGCCTGTACAGCGGCCAGGGGCTGGTGCTCACCGGCCTGACGCCGGAGGAGCGCGATAAAGCGCTCAACGAATTGCGCCGGGCCTTCCCGGACACCGCCGTCCATGAACTCGACCTCCCCGAAAATCCCTCCCTGGAATAAGCCGCCTAAACCCGTCACCATCGAGGCGCTGCGCGAATTTATCGCAAGCTTTGGCTCCGACGTGGCCGTGCTGGTCACCTGGACGTGGAACCAGGGCTACCACTTCGTCACCGTGGGCGCCGACCGGGCTTACGCCGACGGAGCAGTGAGGCTCCGCGACCTGCTGGCCAAGGGCATCCAGCTGCGCCTGGGGCCGAACGACCGGGACCGGCGCGGCGACCACCCGCCCGAGCGCCCGCTCAGCGAGGTCGAGCAAAAAGCCATCCACATGCTCCTGGCCAAGGTCCGGCAGATCCTGCCGGACGTGCCCGTGCACGAAAAGTTAAAGCACCTCTACCTGGCCGACCTGGCGAAGAAACCGGGCAAATGATTTTTGTTTACACCTTGGACCCGGTGTGCTCTATTTTTGACAGCCAAATATGAAGACGCTCTACCACGAAGACCTGGAAAAGATCAAGTGCAGCGACCCCAAGTGCCCCTGCGGGGACGATCCCAACCACCCGGTTTACCTGAGCACCCGGTGCCACCATACGACGCATGTCAAGGCCAGCTACAACAAGAAGACGCGCCTGCTGGAAATCGAATGCGGCGTCTGTGGCAAGCCGGTGATACAGATCGCCGTCGCCGAACGGCTGCCCAGCGCCTACGCCCTGGCCGAATGATATGCCCGGCCTGCGCCCGAACACCGGCGCCGCCTACAAACGCGGCCAGTCCACCCAGGAATACGTCACGCCTGACGATTTCATGGCAGCCGTCATCAAGCGCTTCGGGCAGCCTGACTTCGACCTGGCCGCCACGGCCGCCAACTCGAAGGCCGGGGCAAAATACTTTGGCATCGAGCACGATGCGCTCGACCAAAGCTGGGTGGGGGTCGGCCAGCTGCTGTGGCTGAACCCTCCCTTTAACCTGATCGCCCCGTGGGCGGAGAAATGCGCCAGCGAAAGCCGGGCAGGCGCCGGCAAAATTCTCTTCCTGACCCCGGCCTCGGTGGGCTCCAACTGGTACCGGGATTACGTCCACCAGCGCGCCCACGTCATCTTCCTCAATGGCCGCATCACCTTCGACCCGAACCATCCCGACTGGGGCTATCCCAAGGACACCATGCTAGCCTGCTATGGCTTCAAACCGGGTTTCGAGGTTTGGACCTGGGGCCAAACGGCATGAAGCTCAGAATGCAATTCCAGGGCCACCCCGCCGAGCTCGCCCAATTGCTGCGCTCGATCCTGCCGCAGAACTTTAGCCTGCCCGTACTCACGACCTGCAAGCTGCGCGTAGGACCGGTGGTCGTAAAAGGCCCCACCCGGATCGACCTGAGCATTTGCAGCGAACAAGGCACGCTGGTCCTGGACATCGAAGAACTCGTCATCACCCGCCAACCCACAGCATGAACCTTTCCACGCCAAACTTTGAACCGGAATCGCGCGAATCCATGGCAGCGCGCTTCGCCCAGGCCATC
>Ga0181523_10003389_pt1 | contig 14562 bp, 14 predicted proteins | sample PEATcosm2014_Bin_43_FD_119752 | JGI IMG/M metagenome (GOLD analysis project Ga0181523, IMG submission 119752) | Peatland microbial communities from MTU Mesocosm Facility, Houghton, MI, USA - PEATcosm2014_Bin05_30_metaG | ecosystem: Environmental > Terrestrial > Soil > Wetlands > Peat | place...
CGAAGTGCCGGCAGGAAAGAATCCTCCCGACGGTGCCGTTATCGATTACTACCTGGCCAGCAAGGCACAGGGGCCGGTAACGCTGGAGATTCTGGACGTCGAGGGCAAGCTCGTGCGCCGCTACGCCAGCACCGACAAGCCGCCCTCCATGGAAAAGCTGGCGGCGCAGCATCCCATTCCGATGTATTGGGTGCGGCCTACGCAGATTCTTTCCACCGAAGCAGGCATGCATCGGTTTGTGTGGAACTTGCACTACGCTCCTCCGGACGCATTGGAGTGGGAGTTCCCTATTTCCGCAATCGTGCACAACACACCGCTCGTCCCACTCGGGGCCTGGGTGCTTCCCGGCTCCTACACGGTAAAGCTCACAGCAAACGGGAAGAGCCACACGCAGCCGCTCACAGTGAAGATGGATCCACGCATCCACACGCCGCTCGATGAACTTCGCGGACAACACGACATGGAGATGGGCGCGGTCGAGGGCATGAATGAAAGCTACGAGGCGCTCGCGCAGGTAAAATCTGTGCGCGAGCAGTTGAAAGCGATTGCCGCTCAAGTTGGCGCGAAGGAAAAACTGGTCAAAGATCTGGCAGCGCTGGACAGCCAATGCGCCGAACTCGAAGGTGCCACCCAGCAGGTCTTTTTCGGCCCACCCACGAGCGGCAAGCAGCCGGAAAATTTCTCCACGCTAAACCAGCACTTCTCTGCGATGCTCGCCGTTGCCGACAGCGCCGATTCTGCCCCGACCACGCAGGCCACGGCCGCTTATAAGGAATTGGCAGGAAGTTCCGCGGCCCTGCATCGCCGCTGGAGCGCCATCCGCGAGAAGAACATTCTGGACCTGAACGGTGAGCTTAAGAAAGCTGGCCTGCCTGCAATCGATCCCAAGAAGCCGTTGTCGGAAGAGCTCGGCGGAGCCTCTGACGGCGACGACGAGCCGTAAAACCCGCAACAACGATCGCCACAGCGATTAATTACGGGTGGAAGCAGAGAGCAAACCCGACGTCGAAAGTGGACCATAATCAGACCATGGTCCGTGTTTGTGCTGTGTTTTGTTGTTGAAGGAGTTGTCTTCGCAGGAAATCGACTCTCCAAATTCAAAGCCACCTGCCTCGCGGTTTTCGAACGCGTCCGCAAGGCTGGCGAACCGATCGTCGTCACACGCTTTGGCCCACCCGTCACCCAAATCGTCCCTGCCGGTATGGCAGAACACACCCAACGGTTCGGGACAGGAGTGGGGGCAATCACCATTCTCTGTGACAGTGTTGGGCCAAGCAGTGACATTTCTGATTGGGAAGCAGCGCGACCCGTCGGGAGAAGAAAAATGAGACTCCTGCCGGATACCCACATTTGGCTCTGGAGTTTTCGGGAACCTCATAAGTTCTCTTCCGACGTGCATCAGGCTATGGGTGATCGCGGAAACTCCAGGTTACTTTCGCCCAGCAGCATTTTGGGGAGTCATGTTCCTCGTAGAAAAAAAGACTGGAAATGCACGAGGGCTTTGCGCAATGGTTTGCGCGATCGATCACCGAGCTGAGATAGAAGAAGTTGTTCTAGATTGGAAGGTTATTCACGAACTCCGGTACGTTCTGCCTGACCACAAAGATCCTGCCGACCGCTTTCAAGCGGCCATAGCCATCGCGCAGGATCTGGTCCTGGTCACTGCTGCCCAAATGCTGAGGAGCGTTCCGGGACTGAGGCTTCTCGGCAACGTTTGACCTTCTTCAGTGCAGGTATTTCGCGAAGAATGCGTCGATGCGCTTCTCGGAATCGGCCGCCGCCTCTGGACGATATCCGGTCTTGTTGTTCGGATTCTCAAACGCGTGGCCGGCGCCCGAGTATATCTTGATGTCTACGCTCTTTCCTACGGCCTTCATCGCCGCCTCAAACGCGCGCACACTTTCCGGGGGAATGCCTTGGTCGTCTGCGCCGAAATTTCCCATCATAGGAGCTTTAATTCTGGAGATGATGGCCGCGTCGGTGGGAAGCGAACCATAATTCACCACAAACGCCGTCAGCTTTGGCTGATCCTCGGCTAACTTGATCGACCATCCTCCGCCCATGCACCAGCCAATCGCGCCAATCTTGCTTGCATCCACATCCGGCCGAGAAGACAGATAAGCGAACGCTGCTTCCAGGTCGCGCAAACCCCTGTCATCCGGCAACCCGCGCATCAGGATGTGCGCTTCGTCCGGCGTGGTTCCCACCTTCCCGCGATAGAGATCCACGGCCAGCGCCACATAGCCCTGCACTGCAAATTTCTGATCTTGTTCCTTCACCCAATCGTTCAGACCCCACCATTCGTGAATCACAAGAATCGCGGGATGCTTCCCGCCGCCATCAGGTAAAGCTAAATAACCGCTGACGGTCTCGTCTCCGCTCTTGTAGTTGACCGTCTCGGTTTTGGTGGCAGCGGCACTCGCTTGCAGCCCCATTCCCAGTATCCAGAGGGTTAGAATTGACGGCACCAGCTTGCGGATCATGGAAGCTTCCTTATTCGTCAATCGTCAACGGCTCTTCATTCGTGGATTCCGTGTTTGACAGCATAGCCAGAGAGGCTGAAAATGCAATCGGAAATCGTAACTCAGAGGTGCCTGCGCTCCTGCGTGCCTTCCCTGGAGACCTCTCACATGCGGATTCACCGCCCTGTTTTTTTCTTTCTGACATTGGTTGGGCTACTTCTCATTCCTGGAGTTGCATTCGGCCAACAAGCGGCTAGTCCCAGCTCCGCCAACTCAGGGAAAACGGCCGTGGAGAACGGTCCTTCACCGGCGACCGCTCAAAAAGCGGCGCCATTATCCCCGTTCGAAACAGCGATGATTCTCTATCGCAGTCGAGAATTCGCTGGAGCAGCTGCGGCTCTAGATCAGATTAGCCAATCCGGGGACGCCGACTCCGCCAAAGCCTTTGCTTGGCTAGCCCGTACGGATTTAAGGATGGGCAAAATTGCAGAAGCGGAAGCTGCCGCGCAAAAAGCTTTGGCGATTTCCGCAAATCTGCCCACCGGTCACGCGGCCCTGGGAGAAGTCTACTTCCGGCAAGGAAAATTTGCCGATGCCGAAAAAGAGTTTCTGACTCCGCTCAAAGCGGGGGTAGCCGATCCGCGCGCCTATCTCGGCGAAGGCAGACTCAGTTGGGCTTCCTCGAACCAGATTCATGGCAAAAAGCTGATTGACAAAGCCCACGCCCTAGATCCCCAAGACCCAGAGATTCGAGCATGGTGGCTGAGCACACTTTCTCGCTCGGAGCGGGTCGCCTATCTGGCCAATGAAGTTCACCCGGGTAATTCATCGGATCCTGGTCACAGTCCCAGCCCTAAAGGGGCCCCCAACGAATCCGCCAACAACCCTCCCCCCGAAGCCAATTGTCACCTTATCGCGCCCGGAACCACTAGCGGAATTTCCTCTCGAAGGTCTGATGTTCAAGGCGGATGTCATCAGGGGCTTTGCCCTCAACGTAAAGCTGAATGGCAATCCTTCGAAACTCCTACTGGATACTGGGGCGAGCGGTATCACGGTCAATTCCCAGCTTGCAGAACACGCTGGCGTGCGCCACATCGCCGATACGCGGCTGGCTGGTTTTGGGGATGAGGGAGCTGCCAAGGCTTATGTCGGCTACGTCGATTCCATTCAGATCGGTGGGCTGGAATTCAGAGGCTGCCTCGTCGAAGTTCTGGATCAAAAAAGGTCTTTAGGCGAAGACGGTCTTATAGGTCCGGATGCGTTCCAGGACTTTCTTGTCGACATCAATTTTCCCGATCAGAAGCTTTCCCTGTCGCCATTGCCAAAGACAGTCGGTGCCGCAGAGCCGCCCCTTGGCTTGCGTTCGGAGGAGAACGATCCTGTGCAACTCCACGATCGTTATATCGCTCCGGAAATGCAAACTTACGAACGGTTCTACCGGTTCGATCACGACATTCTCGTGCCCACTCTCGTGAATACCACGGCCAACTCTCGCCTGTTCCTCATGGACACCGGCAGCGAGTCTATGTTGTTGTCCGTCGACTTCGCGCGCCAGGTGACCAGAGTTCATCACGACGATATGACGACAGTTTCGGGGGTTAGTGGAACGGTGAAGAATGTCTATATCGCCGACGGAGTGGACATAGCCTTCCCGTACTCGCGTCTAAAAATACCAGTCAACAATGTGACTGCACTGGATCTTTCGGGAATCAGCAACGGGGCCGGCACGGACGTCTCCGGTGTGCTCGGCTTCACATTTCTATGGCTCTTGGACATCAAAATCGACTATCGAGACGGACTGGTCAATTTCAGTTTCGATCCCCATCGCATGCACTGATTGGCCACTAGCCACTCGAGCGGAGAAGATTTCAATATCCGGGGAGCCTACTTTTCAGGTTCATTGAAATTCACTTGCCCAGTTCGTCCAGCGCCGTCAGCACTTCGTCGCTGTGCTTCTTGACGTCTACATCCGTCCAGACTTTGCGCACTTTTCCACTTGGATCGATTAGGAAAGTGTGCCGGGCGGAAAATTTCATCACCCCGAAATTCGTGATGGAGTCGTATTTCTCCGAGACGATCTTGTCCGTATCGGCTAACAGCTTGAAATTCAGGCTTTCCTTGGCGCAAAACTCCTGGTGCGACTTTTCATCCTGCACGCTTACTCCCAGAATAATCGCATTTTTGGCTTCGTACTTGGCCATGTCCCGCTGGAAATTGTGAGCTTCGATCGTGCAGCCCGGCGTCATATCTTTCGGATAAAAGTACAGCACCACCCATTTGCCGCGAAAATCGTGCAGGCTTATCGGCTTGCCATCCTGCGAATTCAAAGTGAAATCCGGCGCTTCTGTTCCAACGGCCGGTGCCTTGTCTTCAGCGCTCAGATTTAGGGCCAGAACCGAGATTCCCCCCACCAACACAACCACTACTGCAATAATTAACCACATACGCAGATTCCTCATTTTCCACCCCCGCAGAAGATATCAGATTTTGACATTCCAGCACATGTCTCTAGGATGCAGGGGCATCTCGGCTGGCTACATAGGGGGAATGGGAGAACCTCCGGCCTACAGGGCTATTTCTTGGCCGCGGCGGGCTTCGTCGTTGGAGGCGCGAAAGGCATGCGTTTGGCTTTTGGGCTTGGCGGACTCCAGCCCTCCGGCGGAAAAGAGACCCGCCAGATTCTGGGGCAGGGCTCGGAGAACGCCAGCCCCACTTCCGAAACGGAAGCGGTTCCAGGATTGATATCGACCACCGGGCAACCCAGTTCGTTGTTGGTAGGGTTCCAGTTCGCAGTAACAGATCTCGGTCTGTATAATCCTTCCCAGCCATGCCGCTTTCCTCCGGCACGAAACTAGGTCCTTACGAAATCCTGGCGCCACTCGGGGCCGGTGGCATGGGCGAAGTTTATCAAGCCCGCGACACTCGCCTTGATCGCATCGTTGCCATCAAAATTCTTCCTTTTCATTTCTCGGACAATCCCATCCGCCGCCAACGGTTCGAGCGGGAAGCAAAGACGATTTCGGGATTGAATCACCCGAACATTTGCACGCTGCACGACATCGGCAGGCAGGACGGTGTCGATTTCATTGTCATGGAATATCTCGAGGGGGAAACCCTCGGCGCCCGCCTCGGCAGAGGTCCCATGCCCCCCGCTCAGATTCTTCTGTATGGCACCCAGATCGCCAGCGCCCTGGACAAGGCCCATCGGAGCGGCGTCACGCATCGCGACCTCAAGCCCGGCAACATTATGCTGACCAAGACCGGCGCCAAGCTCCTCGATTTCGGTCTCGCAAAGGCGATTCCAAAACTTGCCTCCGGCACCACTCTCAACGAGGATTCCTCCCAGCTGTCCCACCACACCCGCGAAGGCGCCGTCATTGGAACTGTCCCTTACATGTCTCCGGAGCAAGTGGAAGGTAAAGAGATGGATGCGCGCAGCGACATCTTCTCGTTCGGCGCTGTCCTCTACGAGATGGTCACCGGCATACCCGCATTCACCGGGAAGAGTGATTTCAGTGTTGCCTCAGCCATCCTTGTGAAAGAGCCGGAGCCCATCGCCACTCTTCAGCCACTCATATCTCCCGCCCTTGAACGCACCATCCGTGTCTGTCTTGCCAAGGATCCGGACGAACGCTGGCAATCGGCGGGCGATCTGTGGAAAGAACTTCGCTGGATTTCAGACAATGGCTCGCAGTCGACCGGTGCGACTCTCGCTCTCACGAGAGTGCGCCGCCCGAGGCACCGGTGGTTCGCCTGGATTCTCGCTACGATTTTCGGACTCATTGCCGCAGTTGCGCTCCTTTTCGCGGCACTCTCTTCGCGTCGTCCCGCGCCTCTGGCCTTCCACCAGCTGAATTTCCGTCGCGAAGCTGTCTTCCAGGCCGCGTTCGCCGACGGCTCCTCGACCGTCGTCTACAGCGCGGCCATCACTGGCAACTCTCCCCAAATCTTCATGGTCCGCCCCGAATATCCCGAGCCACAGGCCATCGGTCCCCACGACACGCACCTCCTCGCCGTCTCCTCCAAGGGTGAACTCGCCGTCCTACTCGGCGCTCGCTACGTTGGGTATCGCCTCTTCACAGGCACACTCGCGCGCATGCCCCTTGGAGGCGGCGCGCCTCGCGAGATTCAGGAAGGGGTGCGACAGGCCGACTGGTCACCCGACGGCTCGCAACTCGCCATCATCCGCGAAGTCGGCGGCAAAGATCGCCTGGAATACCCCATCGGTACGGTTCTCCGCGAGGTCAGCGGCTATACAAGCGATTTACGTTTCTCTCCTAATGGGGATCGCATCGCTTATTTCGAACACCCTCGCAAGTGGGATGACCGCGGCTCAGTCAACATCGTCGACCTCGCTGGAAAGAACGCCGTCCTCTCCGATGGTTATTGGAGCGAACGCGGCCTCGCATGGTCTGCGGATGGCAAAGAAATTCTTTTTTCGGCCAGCCTTAGCGGGGGCAGCTTCATCGTGTATGCGGTCACTCCTTCCGGCAAGCGACGCATCGCCTACCAGGCCCCCGGCGGCTTCAACATTCAGGACGTCGCTCGTGATGGACGTTGGCTTGCCACTCGCCTCGACTTCCGCTACGCCGCGATGGTTCATTCTCCCGCGGACATCCAAGATCTCGACCTTTCCTGGCTCAACACCTCCCATGCGCGCGCCATTTCACAGGACGGCAGCACTCTTCTTTTCAGCGAGACCGCGGTGTCTTCCAACTACGCGGTGTGCCTCCGCAAGACCGACGGCTCGCCAGTGGTTCGCTTAGGCGAAGGATGGCCTGCTGATCTTTCCGCCGACGAGAAGTGGGTGCTCGCCGTCGTTCAATCTCGTCCACCCCAGCTCGTGATCTATCCCACCGGCGCCGGCCAATCCCAGCAATTGCAGCGGGGCGACATTGAGAATTACGTCAGCGCGCAGTGGTTTCGCGACGGCAAGAGCGTGCTCTTCTGTGGCAACGAACCACGCAAGGGCACGCGCTTCTATATTCAGGAAATCAGCGGCGGCGCTCCGCGGCCCGTCACTCCGGAAGGCACTCGCGATGGCTTGCTCTCTTTTGATGGCACTGTCGTTCTCGCTCGCGGCGCCGATGGGAAATACTCGCTCTACCCTATCGCGGGCGGAGACCCTCGTCCCGTCTCAGGTCTGACTGACACGGACATTCTCGCGCACTGGAGCGACGATGGCCACTCCGTCCTCGCATATCGCCGCGCCGAAATTCCGTGCCGCCTTGAGCGCGTTGACCTCGCCACGGGTCACCGCGTGTTCTTCAAGGAGTTCGCTCCCTCGGACCGCACGGGTCTCCTCTCCATGCGCGAAGTCTGCGTCACCGACGATCTCCGCTCGATTGCCTACACCGCGTATTACCAGGTCTCCAGTTTGTTTGTCTCCGATCCCAAGCCGTAAACGCTATATCTGGTGGGTGAGTCATACGCTGCGGATTGAATGGGATCTGGGTGTCCGCGGGTGGATCACCGAATTCATTTTTCTGTTCAGCACTGGCATGGCTCGACGAGAGTATTCCACTTTTGCAAGTCACCTCAGAACCAGAAGGCAGAGTGCCTCATTGATCGCGGTGACTGCGAGGGCGGGAAGTTCATTCTTTCATTCTTTCTTCTCTCGCGTAGAAAGCAAGTGCGGGTTTGTGATGTCGTCCTGCTGGGTACTGGGAGCCACTTGGACGGTTTGTTAACTGGGAGTTTGGCACATCTGCGGGATTGTAGCGTAACCCTCAAGCTGTTAGCCTTTGTCTAGGTGACCTATGGAACACTCTTGGCTCATCGAGAAAGTTCTTCCTGGCTTCGTAGTCTTGGCTGTCGTCGTCTTCGCAGCCCTTCGGCTCGGAGGAGGATTGGCCGCTGTGGCTGGATTAGGCCAATTTCCGATGTCAATGATTCCTACCCGCTTGCGACGCTTTCTGTTTGGCGAACGAAAAGACCCCGCACACAAACCGAACAACTGAATCAAGTCCAGCCGGATTACCTCGCTCGAGTACTAGCCGCCACTTCTCCGGTTAGTGCTGCCAGCTCAGATGGTCGACGCCTTACTCACAGCGCAACGCGACGAGGGGATCGACGCGAGACGCGCGACGGGCTGGGATTAGAGCTGCAACGAGAGTCACGATAGCGAGTGCGACGACGCCATAAAGGACCCAGATCGAACCGTTTGCGACGAGATCGGGCGACAGCTTTGTGGCAAGTAGTTTGGACCATAGAGCGAGTGGCGCTCCGATCACCAGCCCCGAGCCGACCATCACGAGTGCTTCCACGAGAACCATGCGCATCACATTGCCACCGGTAGCACCTACTGCCATGCGCACGCCGATCTCGTTCGTGCGTCTCGAAACGGTGTAGGCCAGCAAGCCATATAGGCCGACGGAAGCGAGCAGGGCAGCAAGCGCGGCAAACCAGGCGGACAAAGTAGCGGTGAGCCGCTCGGGAACGATTGCGGCGTCGATTTGGTCGGTCATCGTGGTGATGCGAGCAATCGGCACGGTTTTGAGTACAGAAGCCACTTTTTCGCGCAGGACACCGGTTAGAGACTCCGGATTCATGGCAGCCCGCAGGCTCAACTGCGAAACGAAGTGATCTTCCTGGAAAGCATGAAGGTAAAGGGTGCGAGGCGGCTGCTGCTGTAGGTCGTTGTACTTGGCATCAGCGACGACGCCAACGATCTGGTATTTGGGTGTGTCGTTGCCACGGCCTGTGACGTGGTCCAGGGTGATATAGCTTCCGATGGGGTTGCGGCTGCCGAAGAAGTCATGGGCAATGACTTCGTTGATGGTGGCGACGAGCGGCCCATGCTCGTCGCTGGTCGAAAAGTCGCGTCCGGAGAGCAACGGTGTGCCGTATGTGTCGAAGTAATGAGGTGAAACGAAGTTGATGGAGATCGTCTCGTGGACTTCGGGGTGGCCGTCGACGGAAGCAAAGCTGGAAGCACCGGCACCCAGCATGGGCGTCATGCCACTGAACGTCGCGGAGCGGACACCCGGAAGTGCTTGCAATTGAGTCAGCAGGTCCTGGGACAGGCGCGACCACTGTTCGGCGTCGTAGCCACTGCGTCCCAGATCGAGATTGACGAGCAATAGATGATCGCGGCGGAATCCCAGATCGACATTGCGAAGGTGCGAGACGTAGCCGACAAAAAGCGCGGCGACGCTGAGCAGCACAGTGGATAGAGCAACTTGCGCGACGATCAGGCTCTTGCCGAACAGGCGGCGCGGCCTGGACTCACCAACCCGCGCGACTTGCTGCATGGCGGAGGCGGGTTGTGAACTCAGCCCCATTGCCGGGAAAACTCCAAATGCAATTGCGGTGACGAAGGTGATGGTACCGGTAAAAACCAGCACACGCCAGTCGGGGCGAGCAAGGACCTCGGCGTGTATAGGTAAGCCGACGATATCTCGCCCCGAGGTGACCATTCGTAGAAGTCCGCGTCCACCGAAATAGGCCAAGAGCACGCTGAGCAGGCCGCCGAATAGGGAGAGCAAGAAAGATTCCGTGAGGAGTTGACGCATCAACTGGAGACGTCCAGCGCCAAGACAGACACGCACAGCCATTTCCTGTCGGCGCGAAGCGCCGCGAGCGAGAAAGAGACCCGCGAGGTTGGCGCAAGCGAGCAACAGGACCAGGCTGGTGACAGCCATGAGGACGCGCACAGGCGCGTTGAGCATCTGGCGGATGGGCGAGGATAGCCCGCTTGACGCGGACCTCATTTCGAAATCCATTTTGCGAACGTAGGGTCCAACATCGGGCGTCTGAATGGCCGACTGAAATAACACTGCCAATTCCGCCCGGGCTCCCTCGAGGGAAACGCCGGGCTTCAACCTTCCAATCAAGCCCACCGAACCCCAGCCGAGCGGAGCGTCATGGATCACTGGCTCCATCGAGAGCGGCAGCCACACATCCTGACTCATCTCTTCGTTCAATCCACTGAAACCATGCGGAGCAACGCCAATGATGGTGACGGGCGTATCGTTAATGACGATCTGTTTGCCGAGGATTGAGGGATCTGAGCTGAAGTTGTTCTTCCAAAACGACCAACTGACCACGCCGACGGGAACAGGATGGCCGAGGTTGTCGGCCTCGGAACCAACTAAGCGGCCGATGGCGGGTTGCAGCCCGAGGGATTCGAAAAATGTGCCCCCGACATATCCGCCGAACACTGTACGAGGCTCAATTGCCTGGCCATGTATCTCGAAAGTGTCGGGCGAATCGACGATCAAGTCCGACAACACATGGTTCTGACGCAAAATCTGGTAGGCATCCCACGAAAAGCCGTTGAAGGCAGGCTCGCCCGGGTAGTGGTGAAGGAGTTCGACGAGCGTATTGGGATTGCGGACGGGCACCGGACGGAGCATGAGTGCGTTGGTTAGGCTGAAGATGGCTGTGTTGGCGCCGATGCCGAGGGCTAGGGTGAGGACGGCGACAATTGTGAAGGCGGGAGATTTGCCCAACTGCCGGAGAGCGAATCGGACGTCTTGCATAAACTGTTCAAGCCAGACAACAGTCCACACCTCTCTTGCGTCTTCCTTGATGCGTGTTACGTTTCCGAACTTTCGCAAAGCCGCGTAACGCGCCTCCTCCGGCGATATGCCACGATCAATATTGTCCTGGGTTGCCATCTCAATGTGTTCGCGCATCTCTTGCTCGAGATCCTGCAGCATGCGTTTGCGGCGCCACATTGATTAGCGCTCCTCAGTGGACCGGAGAATCCGTGCGATCGCCCACGTCAGCTTGTCCCACTTGCTGGTCTCGAGCGTGAGCTGCTTACGGCCCTTTGGCGTCAACTGATAAAACTTTGCCCGGCGGTTGTTTTCGGAGGTGCCTTCTTCCACCGAAATCCATCTGCGCTTTATGAGCCGGTGCAGTGCCGGGTACAGCGACCCCTGCTCGACCTGGAGCACGTCGTCGGACCTGAATTCGATCGCCTTGGCGATGGCGTGACCATGAGTCGGTCCAAGTAGGAGCGTGCGCAGAATCAGCAGATCCAACGTACCTTGCAGGAGTTCGATGCGTTCCTTTTGTTCTTTGGTAGACATTCTAGGCGATGCTATAGCCCCTCCAGTAGAATGTCAAGGTGAGCAAGTACAGCTAGGTCCCGATTAGTCGGGAATCTCTAACGAGGTCGGCCGGTGTCAAGAGTTTTCTTGATCCTTTTTTGAATTTCTTCATCCTTTTTTTGAATCTCTAATCCCGCCCACAAGGACCTCAGCCAAACAGGTTGTCCTAACGACAATGTGCAATATAGAGCAGTTCCGTGCCTGGCTGCCTTGTCATCCTGTCCGTGTGGAAAGGAAGGAAGCGGACAGCGCGTCTAAAGCGATGACGAATAAACTAATCTTGAAACCCATCGCCAAGTCGCATAACGGTCTAGAATACGGGTCCGGACCGGTCATAATCTACACAGTTGAAGGCCTACCTGAGGAGCGGAATCTTTTGATTCGGAATGTGCGCCCCAGCTCGCAAGAAGGCGAATGGCAGGGCGGCGAGCGCGCGGCCGGGATGGCTACAAAGTGGACGGGCGCTTTCAAGACGGCGCAGAACGCCCTCCTACAAATACAAAAGGAGCTCGACTCGCGGATATGCAGCCAAGGTTAGGCGGCGCCGTTGCGAGAAAGTCAGGCTGACCCCTGTGTAATCGGCTTGGGCGAAACGCTAGAGACCGTCATCGACAGCACTAGCCTTGCGGCGTGCGTGCGAGATATCTCTGAAATTCCACCGCCTGTGATTGACAGTTACCGAGGCCACGTCATCAGGCGCAAAAGGAATTTCCTTGTACCCGCGCACCTCTATGATGCAGCCCTCACTCGTGACGACTTGATCAAAGGTTCGACCATCCCTGAGTTCAACCGAAATCACCTGATAGCCTATGCCTGTCTCTGTAGCTCGTTTCAGCAAGTCGACAAACTCACTAGGAATTGCAACTAAATGCTTCATTGAACACCTCGGAGAATGAGCGCGCAGCTAAGAGTTTCGATGCGTCAGAACCAGCCAGCATGGGGAGGGCGGGAGCGGCGAACAAGGATGCAGGTCACGGCAGAACGTGACCCCGGACCCTCTCTGGGGTACGGCTCTCAAGTACGCGACCTTCTCTTTTGGCGAGGATTTTGTTCTAATTCGCCCTGGTCGAGTGACAGATAAAGTGGGACCGGCCAACAAAACGTCGGGAAATTGGAAAGGTGCGGCCTAGTATTCCAAGTTTCCGATTTGGGCTGCGCATACCAGGCATTGGCTGACCGTTGCAGGAGGCAGGACTTAAATTCGTGGGGCGCCGACGGGCTGTTGGCCACTTCGCGGCGCGATGCCTTTCATGTAGACTTCGTCATTGCAGTGACTACGACTCTCTGACTGGGCAGGTCAACATCCCGACTCGCAGGAGCCGATCCATGATTAGAAAACGATCTATTGCATTGCTGCTGGTGGCACTGCTTCTATTTGCTCCGGCAATCGTTATTTCGCAAGGCGCGGGACAGAAACGCACGCTCATCATCAACGGCCAATCCACGCAGGTACCGTTAATTACGGTGAGTGGTCACCCTTACGTTGGCCTGGAGGCTCTTGCCGTCGCCATCAATGGCTCGCTCAACTCTTCGGGGAATATGTTTGCTCTTAGCTTTTCCGGCGGTTCTCCAAACCGCGTTTCGTCCGCAACTACCTCTGCGTCTGCGGCCTCCGCACCTGCAACACAGACGCAAGTGGCGCCATCGAACCAAGGATTTTCAAAGCAATTTCTAGACGCTGGAATCGAGCAGATGTCTACCCTGCGCGAATGGCACGCCGCGCTCGCCTCCGCCATCCAAAATGGAATCCCTCTATCGGCAGGTCTGCTCGCTCCGTATCGAGCGCAAGCTGCTACGAATCTTCGCTTGGCAGAAGTCGCTGCTGTCACACCTAACGATCACAGCGTCTCTCAGCTTTTGAACAATGAATTTCAAAACATGACCAAACTCGCCGACAAGTACGTCAAAATGCGCGCCGACATGACTTACATCTCGCCAGACGCGCTGCAGAATGACGGCATGAATCAGCGCCTGATTGCCTGTGGCCGCTCGCTCAGATCCATGGCAGCAAGCGGGCAATTTGTTGATGATGGTTCGTGCAATTAAGTGTGGACACATCTAGATCGTAACTCCGGGTTAGTTTGGCTATTCGGAAATGTCCCCCTAGTCCCGGTTTACGCGCCTTCCGGTCACCGCTGGTCGATCCGCTGCAGCACAAACGCAACTTCATTGATCGCCTTATCGACAAAATACTGCTTGGCCATGTTCGGCTTGTCGGACCCGATTGATTCGATCAGTTTTCGCGCACAAGGGCGGGTCTAGGCGAGAAAAGAAGGGGCCGGGGTGGGAGACTCACCCGGACTCACATGAGGGAATTTATGGACTAGGATTGACTCCAATGACCGGCAAGAAAGCCACACGTACCGACTGGAAAATCCATGCCCTGCCGAGAGCAAGGAAACTTTTGCGATATGTCAGGGAGTTGTCCAACGATGAGTACAGGGGACTTTGTCACGGCTTCATCCCAGAGCCGATGGACGAGAAATGGCTTTTTCACAGAAGGAGAATGGCCCAATTTCACCGCAGTTGGACAGGTTACTGCATACGCAGAGTTCGCGTTGAGCCGATAGAGAATAGGTGGCGCGAGGCGAAAGTGTGGGTCAATCGGAATAAGAGACAGTACAGTCACTCGCTATTTGACGACATCGAATGCCGGACTCGTCGAGAGAATAAGGGGAACGCGTAAATGAAAAAGACCAATCGAGCGACCGAATTTTCCACAGATTTGTGCCGCGCGCTGGTCGGAGCGTGAAGGTCACAGAGAAGTATTTTTCAGCGTGGAATCTTAGTCGCCAGGAACAACATGAAGCTGACGTGCGACGCATTTGGAGTGACGCCCCAATCGACATGAAGGGTACACCGTAGGTACACGAGCAAAGTAGCTACGTTAACCGAAACAAAACGCAGTAGTTAAATTGGTGGAGGCGGGGGGAGTTGAACCCCCGTCCGAAAAGCGCAACGCCACGGAGCCTACATGCTTATCTCAGTTCCGTTTGGTTCGCCCGCCGCGCTTAGAACGAGCAAGAAACGCAGCCGGCTAG
>Ga0181523_10003390_pt1 | contig 14561 bp, 11 predicted proteins | sample PEATcosm2014_Bin_43_FD_119752 | JGI IMG/M metagenome (GOLD analysis project Ga0181523, IMG submission 119752) | Peatland microbial communities from MTU Mesocosm Facility, Houghton, MI, USA - PEATcosm2014_Bin05_30_metaG | ecosystem: Environmental > Terrestrial > Soil > Wetlands > Peat | place...
AAAGTTTCGCGCGCCACCCAGGCAAATTCCACGACGCTCCGGGCGTCGGCGCCCGCTGTGCTTTTCGGTAAGCGCCCCCAGGACAACTTTCCCGTTTCAGAAGATATCTTCCAATCTTCCCGGCTTCATCTGGAATGCCGGTTGCCGATCAATCTGCGTGAGTTTCTCGCGAATCAGCTCGGCGCGGTCGTGGACGAATCGGACGAGACCGTTCTCAAGCTGGCCGCGACCGCTGACGAAACCACGCTCAGCCGGCTCGCGCGCGCTATCCGCCGCTACTCAACGACCCGCGCTCAGCAATCGTGGGAGGAGACCGCGGCGCCACTCGCGCGTCTGATCGTCGAGCCGCGGACGCCCCACGCTTATCTTGCGCTTTGCCTCAAGTGCGTGCGGATCGAGTTCGGCGAAGGCGCCTTGGAACGCCATCAGACGGCCGGCTGTGTGAGTCTTGCGCTCGACGGTGCGTCCGAAACCCGCACGGCGGAGCCGGCGGAACGGCAGGAGTTGCGTGTTGCCGATAGTGTCCGCCGCCTGATCGAAGAATTCCGCGCATTGCGGGTGGCGTTCGGGCTGCCCCACTTCGAGCTTGATTCTTATGTGCGCAATGGCCAGGTGACGTTCACCTGGCGCCCTCTCCCGGGCGTCGAACCGCGCTGACTGCTCAGAGGTGAATTGCACGGGCCGCTGATGCCTGCGGACTGATCACGCGGCGCCGGAGGGGTCCGGACGCATTGCCTTTCCGGACGTTACATCAGCGGGACGTCACATCGATGAAGCCCGGCGGCGACGCTGCTCCTTGCGGCGGCGGCGTTGTGCTTCCGAGCGCTTGCGTTTGCGCTTCACGCTGGGCTTTTCGTAAAAGGCGCGCTTCTTCATCTCCTTGAAGACGCCCTCTTTGGCGAGTTTGCGCTTCAACACACGCATCGCCTGATCCAGCGACCCTTCGACCCTGATTTCCATAGTCCTCCGCTACGAATTCAGATAGACATTCGAGGATAGGGGCGACCCTGCAAGGTGTCAACCGCGCGCGACGGGCCGCAACGCGGTGATCGTGGGATAGAGCGAAGCAAAAGCGAGGCGACTGATGGACTTGGGTTTGAATGGCAAGGTGGCGATGCTTACCGGGGCGAGCAAGGGCTTGGGCCGCGCGATGGCGCTGGCGCTCGCGGCGGAAGGCGTCCGCGTCAGTATCTGCGCGCGCGGCGGTGACGTTCTCCAACAGGCCGCCGCGGAGCTGAAAGCGGCCGGCGCAAGCGTTCTGGCGCAGCCGGCGGACGTCAACGACGCCGCTGCGATGGAAGCCTGGACTGCCGCGACGGTCCAGCAGTTTGGCGGCGTCGATATCCTCGTCAACAACGCGGGCGGGGCCAAAGTCGGTACGCTCAAGCAACTGGACGACGAGGGCTGGCGTCAGGCCTTTGAGCTGAATTTCTTCGCGGCCGTCAGGCTGGCCCGGCTCGCCGCGCCCGAGATGCAGAAGCGCGGTGGCGGCGCGATCATCAATGTCAGCTCGATCTACGGCCGCGAGGCGGGCGGACCGCTCAGTTACAACACCTCCAAGGCCGCGATGATCTCGTTGACCAAGGGACTCGCGCGCGAACTTGCGCCGAAAGGAATCCGGGTCAACTCGGTTGCGCCCGGGTCAATCATCTACCCGGGGGGGACCTGGGAAGGACTCTTCAAGGCGAACCCGGACTTCGAAAAGGATTTCATCGCCCACGAATTTCCCGCCGGTCGGCTCGGCCGTCCGGACGAGGTGGCCTACGCGGTCGTGATGCTGGCGTCGCCGAAAGCGAGCTGGATAACCGGTACCTGTGTTCCCGTCGACGGCGCGCAGGGGCGCTCGAACAACTAGAGAACCTCTGCACAAGCCCTATTTGTCGTCCTGAGCCGGCGAGCATCGCGAGCCGTGTCGAAGGATCCACGCGAAGCGATTCCAAAGCATTCACTTATGCAGACGTTCCCTAGCCAAACCTACTCCAGCGTCAGATCGGTTCGGGTGGTCTTGCTCTGGTCCTTGATGTCGTCGGCGTTGAGTTTCGGTGGGACGATAAAGAGACGGGCGGGCTCGATCTTGCGATTGCTGAGGGCCGCGCGCACGGCGTTGGCCCGCGCGTCGGCAAGATGATGCAGGTCGTCGTCCGTGACCTTCTCATTCGCCGCCATCAGTTTGATCATCTCGTCCGGCGGAATTGATTTGGTGAGCCCGAGCATGTTGCGCGGCTTGTCGAACTTCGCCACCTTGTAGGCTTTGGTCAGATACTCGTCGTATTCGTCCTTCCCGACCGTCACGGGGGCGCCGCCTTCCGGTTCGCCCGTGTCCTTGATTTTCTGCTCAAGCACTTGCTGGTCGACCTTGGCCAGCCGGAGACCGTCGTGATCCACTCGGGGGTCGACGCGTCCGGCGATATTGAGCTTCAGCGCCGGACGGAGGGTCAACGCCTTCGCGATCGTGTCGAGCTGTTTCTGCGCGTCGGGTGTGATTTGCGCATAGCCGGGGTTGAACGCGATATAGTTCAATTGCTCGCCGCCACTACTACCGCCGAAGGCTCCCGCGATCAGACTGAACGGAGAGGTCACCGCCTTCAGAATAAGATTCTTGAGTACGCCCCAGATGACGCCGCCGATACTGAACTGCGGATCGCTCAACGAACCCGAAACCGGAATAGTCAGATCGATCACGCCGCGCGAGTCTTTGAGCAGCGCGATCGCAAGACGCACCGGCAGGTTGAGCGCGTCCTTGCTTTCCACCTTGTCGCCGAAGGTGAACTGGTCGATCACGATGTGATTGGTGGCGGTGAGCTTCTGATTATCGAGCAGGTAATGGACGTCGACGGTCAACGTGCCTTTGACGATCGGGTAGCCGGTATACCTTGCGGAATAGGCCGAAAGGCCCGGTAATTCAATGCCGTCAGCTTTCGCCGCTATATCAACATAGGCTAGCGGGCTTAGCGGATTGACCGAACCGCTGATTTTGAGCGGTGCGCTCCGGTTGACCTGGCCTTCGAGCAGGACGTCGGCGGGCTTGGTCGAGCTCGTGCCGAACGCGCCGATTTTGCCACCGACATCGGTCAGGTCGGCCGAATAGTGCGGTTGGATGAAGTTGTCGCTGTAATTGATGTGACCACCCGCGAGCGTGATGCCGCCAAGTTCGATATCCGCCGGGAGCGGTTGTGGTGACGCCGATGCGGCGTTGCTTGGCGGGGCCGGGGTCGGTGCGGTGGTGGGCGCGGCCGGGACCGCGGGGCCGGCGACGCCCGGACGCGTCAGGGATTTCGGCGCCGCATTCGGATTGGACGTGATGTCTTTCAAATTGAGGGTGCCGTTGCTGTTCAGGATGACGCGCGCGTAGAAGTTGGCGAGCGCAAGTCCGCCGATCCGCACCTTAGGTCTGCCTTCGCCATAATTGGCCGCGATCCGATTCGCGCTGAGCGAGTTCCAACGCAGAAAACTGTCCCCCGTCAGCTTGTCGATTATCCGCACGCCGCCCAGCGTGACATCGCCGCGATAGCCCGCGCGCAGATGCTCGCGCCGGTTGGTCGCCGTCGCGATCCCGTTCATGGTCAGCAGCGCGCTCGCGATCGTCGCGTTGAACTGATTGCCGAGATAGGCGTTGACCGCGCTCACATCGAGGCGCTTCGTCGCAATCCGCAGCTTGGCGTCGAGCGGCTCCGGCACTACCGTTCCGTCAAGCTTGAAGCTGCCCTTGCTGTTGACGATCCCGTCCAGCTCGACGCCCATCGGTTTTCGCAAATCGTCCGAAATATCTTTCACGGTGAGCCCGAGCGGCACCACGTCGAGCTTGACCGGTTTCGTTCCGTGTTCGTCGAGCAGATGGATTTCGGTCTTGTCGAGGATCACGGTCAGGACGTGATACTTCCAGGCCGACGGCGCGGGTCCGGCGGACGCGAGCTGCTGATACGCGGCCTGATGCCGGCGCCGGGCGCGTGCCAGTTTCGTTATCCCGGCGCGTGCCGCCGCCCCCGATTCCGTTGGGGCGCCGGACTGTCGAATCAGAGCAAGCAGATCGATCCGCCCCTTATGATCGCGTTTGACCGCTACCCGGAGTCCGTCCGCGCGAACCTCGTTGATTATCGCCTGGTGGGCGGCCAGGTCGAATTGACCGAGCGTCACGGCGAACTTGCCCCAGCCGAGAGCCTCCGCTTGGCCGCCGGGACCTTTCAGTGCGAAATCGTCGATCGCCGCACTCGCGGGCTCCACGTGGACGTTGAACCTGGCGGGCGCGAAAGCGGCTTTCACGCTGGCCTGCGCGGTCAGTTTGCCCGACGACAGGTCGGCGTTGAGGAACGGCGCGGCAAAGGCCTTAAGCCCGGCCAAATTGATCGCGTTCAGCGTCGCGTCGGTCATGGCCTGCTGATGAGCCAGGTCGAGGTTGCCTTTGAACGCGAGCGCCCCGCCGCTGGCGAGGTTGGCGTTCAATGCGAACGGCGCGAGCCCCTCGCCGACCGTGTGCAGTCCGTCGAGCCGAGCGTGAATTGCGTTGACCGCCACAACGGCTGGCGTCGCCTGGCTCCGATCGGTCACGTCAACTGCGCTGTCGGCCATCTCGAAAGTGCCCAGAGCAAAATCCAGCGGGGGTTTTGGCGCGGCGGGACTGCTCTGTGGCTGCGGCGTTGGCGACGGCGCCGCCAACAGCATCTGCGTGGCGAGCGGCGGCTGGACCGCCGGCGGCGTCGGGGTCGGCGACGCGGCCGCAACCAGTGGGGTCGCAATCGCCACTGCCGTGCTGCCAGCCGCTCGCGGCGTCGCCGCGGACGCCGGACTCCCCGCGAGCGCGGTCAGGTTCGTTGTCCCGTCGGCGTTGCGGATCAGATGGGCGTTCAGACCTTCGAGATAGATCCGCTTGAGATGCGCCACGCTTTCGAGCGGCCGCACATTATCCAGGGTGACGACGAGCCGCCCCAGACTCAGCAGGGGCGCGCCGCCCGCGTCGCGCAGGTCGACCTTCTCGAGGGCCGCACCGCCGTCGAGCTCGATGTGCGGCTGATTATTCGCATTGAGGAAGTGGAGCTGAATCAGCGCGGAGAGCATCCCGTCGGTGAGCTTGACCGGCAGCTTCTCCGGCACGTACGCCATGTATGGCGCGAGTGCGAGCCGATGCAGATTGAGATCGACGATCGTGTCGAGCGTTGCGCCAAACGGCTTGGTATGGCCCACCAGCATGAAGCGGCTGCCGTCCACGATCATCCGTAAAAAAGGCTGGACGAAGATATCGACGTCGGCGGGCAGGTTCGCGATAAACGGCACGGCCAGCCGGATATGCTCGACGCGATGCTGCTGATGGAGGGTCTGGTCGTCGAAGTCGATTTCGCCGTCGTTGAGTTGAATATTGGAAACCGCGAAGCGTTGCGGTTTGGTGGGTTGCGAATTGGCGGGTGGCGGGGGGGACGGCGGCGCGTTCGCCGGAGGCACGATCAGATCGGAGAAGTTGAAGGTCTGCTCACCGGTTCGCACGACGTGAACGGCGAGGCCGTCGATATAGAATTCGCCGACCACCGGCGCGAGCCGCCAGAGCGAGGTCCACGAAACCTTGACCCGCAGATGCTTCAGGTCGACGAAGGGTCGTTGCGGGTTGCGATCGGCAACGTGAAGGTCGGCGACCTCAAGTCTCAGCCGAAACGGATTGAAGGCGATCACGCCGACCGTCACCGGCCGCTTGAGCGCCGTCGCGACCGGGCCGGTCAGCACCCGCCGGAGCGCGTATGGCGCGCCGAAGAAGCCGCCCAACCCGTACAGGATGAGGACGATTAGAACCGTCGCGACGGTGCGGCGCAGCCAGCGCCGGCCGCGCAGGTCCGCCAACAAACTCTGGGCCCATTGGGCCACCGCATGAAAAATGCCGTCCACGAGTGCTTCCCGGAACGCCTAATGTGTTACGGCGAGGGACAAGAGTAAAGGACCGAAGGGGCAGATCATCCAGCGTACTGCGACCGGAGGAATGCCAAGGTGAAGGTCACGGGTACGGGTAGCCTTGCGACAGCACCTTCTCCAGCTCGGCGTCGTAGCCATAAATGTCGTCGTAGAAGTAGATCTTGCCGTCGCTGGGCGCGACCGCCGTGCCGTACAGGATCAGCACCGGAATTGGCTTGTCGAGCGTTACGATGAGGTTGTCGGTGGTGCCCTTCATCGTGCCAATTACGCGATCACGATCCCATCCGGGCTTGCCCCGCAAAACCCATACGGCCAGCGAAGTCGGGTCCTGCACCCGTATACAACCGTGACTGAAATCGCGCCGCGCGCGGGCGAAGAGCGCGACCGAGGGCGTGTCGTGCAGGTACACGTTGTTATCATTTGGAAAGATGAACTTGACCAGCCCGAGCGAATTTTTGGGACCCGGTTTCTGCCGGACGAAAAGCTGGCCGGCGCGCAATTTGGCCAGGACATCGTCGCTGATCACCCCGTCGGTTACGACCGTGCCGCGCCCGTTGGTCACCTCGTAGTTGCCTTTCGCCAAATACCCGCGATCACGCTGGATTTTCGGCACCAGCTCATTGCGCTGGATGCTCAGCGGAACGTTCCAGTAGGGTCGGAACACGACATAGCTGAGGTTGCCGGTGAAAACCGGAGTCCGGTGATGGAAGGCTTTCCCGACCACGACGCGCATCTTGATTTCAGGGGTGTAATCGGGACCGAGACCGCGCAATTCGAATTCCGGGATATTGACCACGATCGGCGGCCGCGGGAAATCCGTGGGGCGCCATCGCCAGCGCTCGAGCGCGAGCCGCAATTGCTCGGCCCGCCAGCTCAACGGCACGTTGATGGCCTTCACGGTGCCCGCGCCGAGCCGCCCGTCGGTCTCGAGACCGTGCCGCCCCTGAAAGCTCTTGACCGCATCGACCACCGGTTGCTGATAGAGCGGGGGGTCGAGTTGCACGACCGCGTCCGGGGCGAGATCACCGACCAGCCGGAGAAACTGGACCAGTTGCGGCAGGCCGGGGTAGAGCTGGCCCGGGCCGATCGCTTTGGCCGGTACGGGGAGCTGGGGCGGGGCACCCTTGCTGGCGAGCCCCTCGTATAATTGCAATGCCTTTAACGCTCGCTGGTAACCCTGAAATGGCGGCTCGACGTCCGCGATCAGCCCCTGCACGTCCGACGGACTGGCGTTGACAAACTTATCGTGCAGCAGCGTAGGTAAATCATACTTTTTGTGTTCAACGTCCAGAGCGAAGTTGACCGTCTTCGGATTGATCCGGCCGATATGCAGATCGGAGATGTAGCGCATCAGACAGACCGTGAGCGCGAGATCGAAGCTCGCGCGGTCGGCGTCTGTGGGCGGCGGGCTCGTCTGACGCAACTGCGTGACGCGCGCACTCCAGCGTCCACCGTCGTAGTCTTCGGCGCGTAGTCCCTTGGCGTCGGCGTTCTCCAGCTCCGCGATAATCGCGAGCGCGGCGGGAGTTGGCTCATTGCCGCGTAGCCACGCCAGCGACCCGCCGTTCTGCGCGTAGAAGTTGCGCACATAGGCCTGATAATCGCGAAAGTCGGGCCAGCGCATAGCGGGCAGACTGGCCGCGTCGAGCCATCCGCTCATCGCCGCCGGGGCGCTCGCGGCAGGTGTTGCGGCAGGAGTAATGGAAGATGTGGCGGAAGGCGTTGGGGTATTGTCGGCGGCCGGCAGACGCCCCGCCCAGAGTGCGCAACCCAGCACGATGGCACAAACCGTCGTTACCCAAATGATGATCAGGCGTCGCAAAATGGTCGGGTCTTTCAAACGATCACGCCGGCGAGAGAATGCCCGGTAGCGGATTCGACGCGCACGTTCACGATGTTCCCCGGCTTGATCGCGGCTGTGTCCGGAAACACAGCGGTTTTGAACTGGGGTGTTTTGCCGGCGAGCCGCCCGGCTCCGCGCCGCGCCGGTCCTTCGACGAGCACCGGGAATTCGCTCCCGATCAACGCGCGGTTGTGCTCGAGGGAAATCATTTCCTGCAGCGCGATCACTTCAGCGAGGCGCCGGCCCTTTTCCTCCTCGCTGACGGAATCGCCGAGCCGATGGGCTCGGGTATGTTCGCGCACCGAATATTTGAAGGAAAACGCCGAGTCGTAACCGACCGCACGCATCAGGGCGATCGTCGCCGCGAAATCGCTTTCCTCCTCGCCGTGGAAGCCGACGATAATATCGGTGGAGAGGGCGAGCGCGGGAATCGTCCGGCGGAGGCGTCCGACCAGATCGAGGTAGTGCGTGACCGTATAGCCGCGCGCCATCGCGTGCAGTACCCGGTCCGATCCCGACTGCACCGGCAGATGGAGGTACGGTTGAACCTTGGGTTCCGCCGCCATCGCGTCGATCACGGAATCGGTCATGTCGCACGGATGAGGCGAAGTGAAGCGGATCCGCTCGACCCCCGCGACGCGCGCAACCTGCCGCAGCAGTGCGCCGAAATCGGTAGCGTCGTGGCGATAGGCATTGACGGTCTGGCCCAGCAGGACGATCTCCTTGACGCCGCGCGCGGCCAGCGCATGCACCTCGCGCATAATCGCGCCGGGCGGCACACTGCGTTCGCGGCCGCGGACGTAGGGCACGACGCAGAAGGTGCAGAAGCGATCGCATCCGCGCATCGCGGTAACGTAGGCCCGCACGCCCGCCATGTACTCGGGCGAGAGATCGGCGTAGGTTTCGCCGCGGTCCAGCCGCACGTCGACCGCCGGGTCGAAGCCGTCGTGACCGAGCAGCTCAGGGAGCCGGCGATAGGCGTCCGGTCCCGCGACCAGATCGAGCCATGGCGCCTTGGCGAGCAGCGTCTCCCGGTTATGCTGCGCCATGCATCCGAGCAAGCCGAGCTTGAGCGCCGGGCGCTCGCGCTTGAGCCGCGCAAGATCGCTCAGGCGTCCGATCACCCGCTCTTCGGCGTGTTCGCGAATCGCGCAGGTGTTGAGCAGAATCACGTCGGCGTCCTCGGGACGCGTGGCGCTGCTATAGCCGGCGCGCCGCAGCACGGCGGTCACAGTCTCCGTGTCCGCGACATTCATCTGACAGCCGTAGGTCTCGAGATAGACTTGGGGCTGCGGCTGAGTGAGTTTGATCATCGGTGCGATGGCTGAATCTTAGGCTATCGACGTGGTCCGGCTCAATCGCCAACCGCTTTCACGCGACCCGCGATCAGGGGTTGAATAATCGGATATGTCAGCAGATACGATCGCGAGCCGGGTGGCGCGAGTCGACTGGACGCAACTTCGCGCGTCGCTCGAGGAGCGAGGGTACGCAACGCTCGCGCCGATCCTCACGCCCGCGGAATGCGCGGAGCTGGCGGGCCTTTACGATCAGCGCGAGCGCTTTCGGAGTCGGGTCGATATGGCGCGGTTGCGCTTTGGGGTCGGCGAGTACAAGTACTTTGCCGCGCCGCTGCCGCCACTCGTCGCGACCTTGCGTGAGGAGCTTTACGGCCGTGTGGTCGCGATCGCGAACGACTGGATGGCGGCGCTGCGGCTCGAACCGCGCTTCCCGCCGCGCCTGGCGGAGTTCCTCGAGCACTGTCATGGCGCGGGGCAGGTCAAGCCGACGCCGCTGATCCTGCGTTATACGGCGGGCGGCTACAATTGCCTGCATCAGGATCTTTACGGCGAAATCGTCTTTCCGCTGCAATTCACCATCATGCTGAGCGATCCGGCCCGCGACTTCGACGGCGGCGAGTTTCTCCTCGTCGAGCAACGGCCGCGCGCCCAGTCGCGCGGCGACGCGATCACGCTCCAGCAGGGCGGGGCGATCCTGTTCGCGACCCGCTACCGGCCGGTCCACGGAATTCGGGGCGTGTATCGGGTCAACGTGCGGCACGGGGTCAGCCGGGTCGATCGCGGGCTTCGGATGACGCTGGGGATTATCTTCCACGACGCGAAATAGCTTTCGATTTCGCCTACCGCCGATGTTGCGGCGTGCGTGGTCGATGGCTATTTACAGTGATGACCCATGGCGCAGCAAAGAAAACCCGCGTTTGAGCGCTTCGAGGCGAGTCTTCTGGCTTGTCCCAAATGCCGGCGTGCCGTGCCGGTGCGCAAACGACTGCTGCTGGTGCTGCCCGAGGGCGACAAGTACCAGTACGTCTGCCCGGACTGTGGCAGCGAGTGCGGCACGACGGTGGAGAAACCGTTTCCTCGCCCGCGTTTGTAGGGCGGCGACCGCAAGCCCTGACCGTCACAATGTTTCACGTGAAACATTTTCGATCAGGTGGTTTGATCCCTGCGCCCGCACGAGGGCTCGGCCCGACCGCAGGCTAACCCATCGCTTGAGCCGACGCCGGTTCGATCTCGTACATTACTCGTACTTCGCCAGGCTGACGGAACGGATATTTATCCTGGCCAAGGTACTTCTTGGCGAGCGAATCTATATGCGCATCGGCGCCGACTTCGGTGCAGCTCGCGATTTTGCCGCGGATCTGCAGGTAGCGGTACGGGTTTTCGGGGTCCACGATCGCCAGGGCGACGCTCACCCCTGGACGCATCGTACGGGACTTGACCCGGCCGCGCGCCGTGTTCACCCGGATTTTGCCGCCGGTGTAATCGAACCATATCGGCGTGACCTGTGGCGAGCCGTCCTTGAGCACGGTAGCGATATTGGCGAAAGCCTTTTTGGCGCCGAGCAAATCCAGATATTGATCGGGAATAACAGCCATCGTAAGCCCTCCGGCAAGTGCTTGAGTGAACAGAATCCAACCTACGCAGAAGCTGCATCGAGTCAAGCGCGCTTCGATAAAAGTTTGACTCAACGAGGCCCATCGGTTAATAGCGATCAGTGGTGACCGGTGGGGGAGGCAGCGGCTGTCCTTAGCCAGTCCAGGAGATCTCAGCCAGGGGGCGGCCGAGTCGGCGCGGCCAAGAAGGAGCGAATCTCGATGGCTTTGTTCAACAAAGAAGCGGATAAAAACGTGCGGCCCGAGCCGCCGAAAGTTCAACCGCAACCTCAGCAGCAAGCGGCGGCGGTATCGCCCGCTCCGCCGACTCCCGTCGCGCCTCCCGTACCTGCGGCGCCCGTACGGCCGGTGATGCCCGCGGCAAGCGCGTCCGGGGCCTACCTTGATAACAGCTCGAGGATCAGTGGCAAGCTGAGTTTTGACGGACCGACCAAAATCGACGGTCAGGTCGACGGCGAGATTGCGGCCAAAGACAGCCTGACGATCGGCGAGAGCGCGGTGGTGACGGCCCAAATCAAGGCGGCGTCAATCGTGGTCGCGGGCAAGGTCAGCGGCGATATCACCGCGACCAGCCGGATCGAGATTCGCCCGTCGGCCAAGGTGGTCGGTAATCTGACCGCGCCGGTCCTGGTCGTCCACGAGGGCGCGACCTTCGAAGGCCATTGCTCGATGGCGCCTGAAGGGGCGCGCGACGAGCGGAAAGTCACGATGTTTCCCAAAGAGGAGCGGGCCGCGCAGGTTGCGGGACAAAAGGCCTGACCGCGCGGTCGCCCGCCCGCGAGCCCAATCGGCAACAAGATCGTCGTGCGATAAGATCATCGCGAAGTCTTGCCCAACATAGCCGCGTCAGTTACCTTCTGGCGCTGGAGATGAACGCTTAGCATGCACCTTCCGCCGGATTGGGGCATTTTTGGGACCCTCGTTGTGTCGTTTCTGTTCTTCTGGGTTATCTTCGGATGGCTTTTTTTCAAGCCATTCCTGCGGCTGATCAGTGATCGTGAACACCGTCTCAAGGATCTGAACGAGCAGACCGAACGGCTGCTCCGGGAGGAGAAAGCGGCGGTCGAGCAGCGCGAGCGGGAACTCGCGGAATTGCGCCGCGAAGCCTTGAGCCAGCGCGAAAAGCAACGCCGCGAGGCGCAGGATGAGGCTGCCCATCTGATCGAGGCGGCGCGCGCGGAAGCCCGGGCGGAGCTCGAGCAGGTGCGCGCCGGTATGGAAGCGGACTTCGCGGCCGCCGGACGGCAGCTCGAAGAGCTGGCGCGTTCGCTGGCGGTCGATCTCGCGGCACGAGTTCTCGAACGGCCGATCACGGATAGCGGACAGGTTCGCCTGAACAGTTAGATGAAGATACTTTCGCGGTTCACAATCGCAACGATTGTGACGGTCCTGTTGTGTCCCGCGCTGGCCCTGGCGGCCGAGGGCGCGGAAGAGCCGGGGACGTGGCACGCTCTGGTCTTTTATATTATCAATTTCGCCCTCTTCGTCTGGATCGTAAAGCGCTTCGGCGGGCCACAAATCTCGGCCTTCTTTCAGAATCGCGCGCGGAATATACGCGCGAATCTGGGCCGCGCCGGCGACGCCTTGAAAGAGGCGCAGAAACTTGCGCGCCAGGCGGCTGAATTAACCGCCGGACTGGCCGCCGAGAAGAACCGGATCGGCGCCGAGCTGGCCGAGGAGACGGCGTACCAGGTGAAGTCGCTCGGCGCGATGGGGCGCGAGAGCGTCGCACGGATCAAACGGGACGCCGCCCTCAGCGTGGCGGCCGCGCGTGAGGCCGGTCAGCGCCGTCTGCGCGAATCGTTGGCGGCGGCGGCCGGGGGGCTGGCGAAGGAGCTTGTCCGCCGCGACTTCCAGGCTGGCGACCAAGCCCGCCTGCTCGCGAACTTTGTCGGCCGGCTGAATGAAGAGGCGCGCAATTGAAAAGCTCGAAAGTCGCCAAGCGGTACGCGCGCGCCTTGCTCGGCTTGTCCACCGACAACGCGCAACTGGAGATCTGGGGTGCGGAGCTGGAAAGACTCGCGCGCATCGTCGCGTCGCCGGAAATCGCCGTGACGTTCGCCTCGCCGGAGGTTGCACCCGCGACCAAGCTCGAGGCGCTCGCGAAAATCGCCGAGAAGCTCGAACTCAGCTACCCGGTGCGTTCCTTTGCGGCGGTCGTTGCGCGGCACGGCCGGATCGAAGACCTGCCGGCGGTGGCTGAAGCGTATCGCCGGATGCTCGACGATCTGATGGGGCGCGCGCGGGCCGTTCTGACCTTCGCGCAGCAGCCCAGCGATAACGAACTCGCGCAGGTGCTCAGCGGGCTGGAAGCGATCGCCCACAAGAAAATTATCCCGACGGTAAATGTCGACGCTACCCTGATCGGTGGGGTCGTCGCGGAGCTTGAAGGTAAAACTTACGACGGCAGTCTGGCCAGCCGGCTCGCGGAAGCGGCCCGGCGTCTGGCCAGTTAGCCCGATTCGCACGAGAAGGTCGTCATGGCGGATATCAGACCAGCGGAAATCAGCGAGATCCTGCGCAACGAGATTCGGGGCTTCGAAGGCTCTGTCGCGGTGAGTGAGACCGGGCGGGTGTTGTCGTGCGGTGACGGGATCGCGCGCATCTATGGCTTGCAGAATGCGGCGGCCGGCGAGCTGCTCGAATTCCCGCATTCCATTTTCGGGATCGTGCTGAACCTCGAGGAAGACAACGTTGGCGCGGCGCTCTTTGGCGACCCGCAAGCGATTGGCGAGGGCGACGAAGTCAAACGCACCGGGCGTATCGCCGAAGTCCCGGTCGGTGACGCCCTCCTCGGCCGCGTGGTCAACGCGCTCGGCCAGCCGATCGACGACCGCGGGCCGATTCGTTCGTCCGAAAACCGGCGGATCGAAATCAAAGCCCCGGGCATCATCAAGCGGCAGCCGGTCAAGGAGCCGCTGGCCACCGGAATCAAGGCGATCGACTCGATGATTCAGATCGGACGCGGCCAGCGCGAACTGATCATCGGTGATCGGCAGACCGGCAAGACCGCGCTCGCGATCGACACGATTATCAACCAGCGCGGCCAGAACGTGCAGTGTATCTATGTCGCGATCGGCCAGAAGCGCTCGACCGTCGCGCAGGTGGTCGAGAAGCTCAATCGCCACGGCGCGATGGAGTACACCACCGTGGTCGCCGCCACCGCTTCCGAATCGGCGCCACTGCAATTTATCGCGCCCTACTCGGGATGCACGATGGGGGAGTTCTTTCGCGATAACGGCCGCCACGCGCTGGTGATCTACGATGATCTCAGCAAACACGCGCAGGCCTACCGGCAACTTTCGCTGCTGCTCCGCCGGCCGCCAGGACGCGAAGCCTATCCGGGCGACGTCTTCTACCTCCATTCGCGGCTGCTCGAACGCGCGGCCAAGATGTCCGACGAATTCAAGAGCGGCTCGCTCACCGCCCTGCCGATTATCGAAACGCAGGCCGGGGACGTTTCGGCGTACATCCCGACCAACGTCATTTCGATTACCGACGGGCAAATCGTGCTCGACGCGGACCTTTTCAATTCGGGTATCCGCCCGGCCGTAAACGTCGGTCTCTCCGTGTCGCGCGTCGGCTTCTCGGCTTCGATCAAGGCGATGAAGCAGGTCGGCGGCACGCTCAAGCTCGATCTCGCGCAATATCGCGAGATGGCGGCCTTTGCGCAGTTCGGTTCGGATCTCGATCCGGCCAGCCAGCGCCTGCTCCATCGCGGCGAACGGCTGACCGAGATGCTCAAGCAGAATCAGTACGAGCCGCTGCCGGTCGAAAAGGAAGTATTGATTATCTTCGCGGCCAACGAGGGCTATTTCGACAAGCTTACGGTCGAGCAGATCAAACCGTTCGAGCGCGATCTGTTCGCCTTGGTCGAGTCGCGTCACCAGGAACTGCTCGACGAAATCCGCGCCA
>Ga0181523_10003392_pt1 | contig 14549 bp, 11 predicted proteins | sample PEATcosm2014_Bin_43_FD_119752 | JGI IMG/M metagenome (GOLD analysis project Ga0181523, IMG submission 119752) | Peatland microbial communities from MTU Mesocosm Facility, Houghton, MI, USA - PEATcosm2014_Bin05_30_metaG | ecosystem: Environmental > Terrestrial > Soil > Wetlands > Peat | place...
CCATACCGATTTCGTCTTTGCCGTGGCCGCGGAAGAATTCGGCGTCGTGCTCTGCCTCATTCTCGTCGCGCTGTTCGCTTTCATTGTGATCCGCGCACTCATCAAGGCGCTGCGCGCCGAGGATCCGTTCGTCCGTTTCGCCGCGGCGGGATTGGCGATCCTGTTTGGTTTGCAGTCGGCCATCAACATGGCGGTCAATCTGCATCTGATGCCGGCGAAAGGCATGACCTTGCCATTCGTTTCTTATGGCGGCTCGTCTCTGATCTCGCTTGCCTATGGCATGGGCATGCTGCTGGCGCTGACCCGCGAGCGGCCGCGCGCCAAGCTCGCCGGCGATATGCTGCTCGCCCCGAGTCCGGTGTAATGCCCGCGCCGGGCTTGGTGCCAAACTCGGCGCCGGTGCTCGTTACCGCGGGCGGCACGGGCGGCCATTTATTCCCGGCCGAGGCGCTTGCCGTTGCACTGACGAGACGCGGCATCGCCGTGCATCTCGCAACCGACCGGCGCGCGGCCCGCTTCGGCGGCGCTTTCGCAGAGCAAGCCGTTCATGTCGTCACGAGCGCCACGCTCAGCGCCCGCAACCCGATCGCCGTGACACGAACCGCCGCCATGCTCGGCGCCGGCTTCATTCAGGCCTGGGTGCTGATCGGCCGGCTCAAGCCCGCCGCGGTCATCGGCTTCGGCGGCTACCCGACGATCCCGCCGGTGCTGGCCGCGGCCTGGCGCGGTGTCCCGACCGTCATTCACGACGCCAACGCCGTTATTGGCCGCGCCAACCGGCTGTTGGCGCCGCGCGTCGCCGCGATCGCCACGACCTTTCCCGACGTGTTCGCGGCCGAGCCTGATTTGGCCGCCAAGGCAACGCTGACCGGCAATCCGGTTCGCGCTGCCGTCGTCGCCGCCGCGGCAACGCCCTATCCGGGCGCGAACGGTGCGTTGCGGTTCCTTGTGTTCGGCGGCAGCCAGGGCGCCCGCGTCATGGCCGATGTCGTGCCGCAAGCGATCGGTCGCCTCGACGCCGGCTTGCGGGCGCGTCTTGCCCTAGTCCAGCAGGCGCGCGAGGAAGACCTCGGCCGCGTGCGCGAGGCTTACGCCGGCATATCGGTCACAGCGGAAATAGCGCCGTTTTTCACCGACCTGCCCGCGCGCATGGCGGCGAGCCATCTGGTGATTTCGCGCTCGGGAGCATCGACGGTCGCCGAGCTCGCGGCGATCGGCCGGCCTTCGATCCTGGTGCCGCTGCCGCATGCCCTCGATCAGGACCAATTCGCCAATGCCGGCGTGCTGGAACGGGCCGGCGGCGCACTGCGGATTGTGCAGGATGCTTTCACCCCGCAGCGGCTCGCCGGCGAAATCGAAAGCCTCGCAGCGGCGCCGCAACGGCTCGCGACGATGGCCTCAGCGGCAAAATCCGTGGGCCGGCTCGATGCCGCGGATCGTTTGGCCGATCTCGTGCTGCGGGTGGCGGAATTCGCTGCGAAGCACTAATTTCGGCATTGTTCGTCCGTCGGGGAGTCCCATGAAGCTGCCGCGCGACATCGGCCCGGTGCATTTCATCGGCATCGGCGGCATCGGCATGAGCGGCATCGCCGAAGTGCTGGTGAATCTCGGCTATACCGTGCAGGGCTCCGACCAGGCCGACAGCGCCAACGTCAAGCGATTGCGCGACAAGGGCGTCAAGATCTCGATCGGGCACGCCGCCGACAATCTTCACGGCGCGCAGGTCGTCGTCATCTCCTCGGCGATCAAGGCCGACAATCCGGAGCTTGCCTCGGCGCGCGCGCGACGGCTCCCGGTGGTGCGCCGCGCCGAAATGCTGGCCGAACTGATGCGCTTGAAAAGCTGCGTCGCCATCGCCGGCACACATGGCAAGACCACGACGACGTCGATGGTGGCGGCGCTGCTCGACGCCGGCGGCTTCGATCCGACCGTGATCAACGGCGGCATCATCAACGCCTACGGCACCAATGCGCGGCTTGGCGCCGGCGACTGGATGGTGGTCGAAGCCGACGAATCCGACGGCACCTTTCTTAAACTCCCGGCCGACATCGCCGTCGTCACCAATGTCGATCCCGAGCATCTCGACTACTTCAAGACCTTCGACGCCGTGCAGGATGCGTTCCGCGCCTTCGTCGAGAACGTCCCGTTTTACGGATTCTCGGTGATGTGCACCGATCATCCCGTCGTACAAAACCTTGTCGGCCGCATCGAAGACCATCGTATCATCACCTATGGCGAGAATCCGCAAGCCGATGTGCGGCTCGTCGACGTGTCGCATGCCGGCGGCACGTCGCTGTTCACGATCGCCCTGCGCGAACGCGCCGGACAGGCGTTGCACGAAATCAAAAATCTCGCGCTGCCGATGCCGGGGCGCCATAACGCGCTCAACGCCACCGCCGCGATCGCGGTCGCGCACGAGCTCGGCGTCGCCGACGATGTCATCCGCAACGCGCTCGCCAAATTCGGCGGCGTGCGCCGGCGCTTCACCAAGACCGGCACCTGGAACGGCGTCACCATCATCGACGATTACGGCCATCACCCGGTGGAGATCGCCGCCGTGCTTCGCGCGGCGCGCGAATCGACGAAAGGCCAGGTCATCGCCGTCGTGCAGCCGCATCGCTATACGCGGCTTGCTGCTTTGTTCGAGCAATTCTGCACCTGCTTCAACGACGCCGACGTGGTGATCGTCGCCAATGTCTATCCGGCGGGCGAAGCGCCGATCGCGGGCGCCGATCGCGACGCTCTGGTGCAGGGTTTGCGCACGCACGGTCATCGGCAAGTCGTTGCGCTCGATAGCCCCGAAAAACTCGCCCCGCTCATCGCCGCAACGGCGCAGCCGGGCGACTACGTCGCCTGCCTCGGCGCCGGCTCGATCACGCAATGGGCCTATGCGCTGCCCGGCGAACTGGCGGCGGCCGGAGCCGCTTGATGACATTTCCCGATCTCGTGCCGGCGCTCCAAAAGAACATGCCGAAGCTACGCGGCCGGCTCATTGCCAATCAGTCGCTCGCCGAGCTGACCTGGTTTCGCGTCGGCGGACCGGCGCAGCTCTTATTGATGCCCGAGGACGAGGCCGACCTCGCGTATTTTCTCTCCCATCTGCCCGACGATATTGCGGTGACGGTCGTCGGGCTGGGCTCAAATCTGATCGTGCGCGACGGCGGTGTGCCGGGCGCAGTGTTGAGACTCGGCCGTGGTTTCAATGAGATCGCAATCGAAGGACGGAACGTGCGCGCCGGCGCCGCGGTGCCCGACGTCAAGGTTGCGCGCACCGCGCAGGAGGCCGGCATCGCCGGGCTGTCATTCATGCGCGGCATACCCGGCGGCGTCGGCGGCGCGTTGCGCATGAACGGCGGCGCATACGGCCGCGAGACCAAGGACGCGCTGATCGAGGCGCGCGCCGTCGATCGGCAGGGCCGTGTCCACGTGCTGGGCAATGCCGAGATGCACTACACCTATCGGCATTGCGGCGCCCCGGACGATTACATCTTCACCCAAGCTGCGTTCGCGGGCGAACGCGGCGATCCCGCCGTCATTGCCGCCGAGATGGAGAAAATCACCGAATCCCGCGAGGCGACGCAGCCGATCAAAAGCCGGACCGGCGGCTCGACGTTCAAAAATCCGCCAAACCGCAAAGCCTGGCAGCTCATCGACGCCGCCGGCTGCCGCGGGCTTCGCATCGGCGATGCCCAGGTCTCGGAAATGCACTGCAATTTTCTGATCAACCTCGGCCATGCCAGTGCCGCCGATATCGAGACCCTGGGCGAGACGGTGCGGCGGCGAGTGAAGGACAGGTCCGGCGTCGATCTCGAATGGGAGATCAAGCGGATCGGCGTGCCGGCGACCGCCGCTTAGGGCTCGGGGATGGAGTCCTTACCGATCAGATTTCGTTCTTTGAGCCAGGGATCGATCGCCAGCGCGCGTTTCAGCGGCGTCTGCGCCTCCGCCACCTTGCCTTGCTGAATGAGGATGATGCCTTTTCCGGCAAGCGCGGCGTAGTGCATCGGCTCGAGCGCAAGAACATGCGCGATGGCGTCGAGCGAAGCGTCATATTGCCCGGCGAGAAAATAGACATAGCCGAGCTGATTCCAGCCTTCGGCGAATAGCGGCGCGTGCTTGACCAATTCCTTCATGTAGAGGAGCGCCTCGTCATAATCGAACCGCAGCTGCGCCTGCCGCGACTGTTCGAGCAACTGCTTGGAATAGTCGTCGGCGAAGCTCCGCCAGAACGTCCAGAGGCGATCCTCGATCTCGCGCGCCTCGGCGTCGCTTTTGGCCGTGGCGAGTTCCGCGAAGAGCTCGGCTCTTTCTTCGGCCTGACTGTCGCTCAGACCGACCGCCGGCGGCAGCCGGGTCGGCTCGGCGGCGCGCAAGGTCGCGTTCGACAATGCGAGTAGGACGAGTGCCGCCAAGATACGAATTTGCATGGATCAACCAATGCCGGCCAAGCCGGGAGTGTGCAACGCGACCCTTCTCCTCGCAAATTGCCCGTCAGCGCGCAGAACGCCCCCGTTTCGAGCGAAATCGGCCGCTGAGACTCTCGATTTTTCGCCAATTGTCGATTCTATTGGTGTCCCAGCGAATCAGCGGCTGAAGGCAGCTAGCGGAGAGCTATGCGCAAGCACGTTGCCGTTCTGATGGGGGGCTGGTCGGCCGAGCGCGAAGTCTCGCTGCGCTCCGGCAACGCCTGCGCCGATGCGCTCGGCCGGTGCGGCTACCGGGTCACGCCGGTCGATGTCGGCCGCGACATCGCCGCCGCGCTGACCGCCGCCAAACCCGACGTTGCGCTCAACGTGCTCCACGGCCGGCCCGGCGAGGACGGTACCCTGCAGGGACTGCTCGAAATCCTCGACATTCCCTATAGCCATTCCGGCGTGCTCGCCTCCGCGGTCGCCATGCAAAAGCACTACGCCAAGGCGCTGTTTCGGGCCGCCGGCGTGCCGGTTGCCGAGGATCAGGTGGTTTCGCGCTTCGCGGCGGCGAAAGCCCATGTCATGACGCCGCCCTACGTCGTCAAACCGGTCGCCGAGGGCTCGAGCGTCGGCGTCTTTATCGTCACCGAGGAGCATCCCCACCCGCCCCAGGAGCTCTATCGCGACGACTGGCCGTTCGGCGAAATGGTCATGGTCGAGCGCTACATCCCCGGCAAGGAGCTGACTTGCGCTGTCCTGGGCGACCGGGCGCTCGACGTCATCGAGATCGTGCCGGCGACGCGGTTCTACGACTACGAGGCAAAATACGCCGCCGGCGGCTCCAGACACCTCTTACCGGCGCCAATTTTACCAAATGTTTACCAGGAAGTCCGCAGACTCAGTCTGGCTGCCCATAGCGCACTCGGCTGCCGCGGCGTGAGCCGCGCGGACTTTCGCTATGACGATCGGGGGACGGGAAAGCTGATCTGTCTTGAGGTCAATACACAACCGGGGATGACCGAGACCTCGCTCGTACCCGAGCTTGCCGCCTACGCGGGCATCACTTTCGATGAGCTGGTGCAATGGATGGTGGAGGACGCCTCGACCAACCGCTGATGCGGTCGGGGCAATCAGCTGCAAAGCCGGTCGGCGCGCCGCATGACGAGCCGAGCCGCACACGCGCGCCAACCGATCAGCCTCGCCGTCGCGAAAATCGTTTTGTCGCGTTTTCCGCCTATCGCCGGCTAATCGGGCGCTGGGCCGCGAAAATCGCGCATTTGCCGCTGCCGCGCGGCACCGGCATTGCCGGATCGATCCTGCTCCTTGCCGGCGCACTCGGCTACGGCGCCGTCGCCGGCCAGCATGTCCCCGAAGTGATGAAGTGGGTTCAGAATGCGCGCGATATCGGGGCAAACTCGCTTGGCTTTCGCATCGCGGCGATCTCGCTCAGCGGCGTGAAGGAAGTCAGCCGCGAAGAGGTCCTCACCACCGCCGGCGTCACCGGGCGCGCCTCGCTTCTGTTCCTCGACGCCGATGCGGCGCGGACGCGGCTGTTGGCGAATCCGTGGATCGCCGATGCCGCCGTGCTCAAGCTCTACCCCAACCGTTTGCAGATCACGATCACCGAGCGTCACGCTTTTGCGCTCTGGCAGAAAGACGGCCGCCTCAGTGTCATCGCCGCCGACGGCACCGTGCTGGAGCCGTTCGTGGAAAACCGTTATCTCGGCCTGCCGCTCGTGGTTGGGCGGGACGCCGAACGCCAGGCCAAGGATTTTCTCGCCATCGTCGATCGCTACCCGGTCGTCCGGTCGGCGCTGCGCGCGTCGATCCTGGTGGCGGACCGGCGCTGGGACCTGCGGTTGACCAACGGCATCAACGTGCAGCTGCCGGAAGCCGATATCGAGGCCGCACTCGATCGCCTGGTCGAGCTCGATCACGACAAGAAGCTGCTTTCGCGCGACATCACGGTGGTCGATCTGCGGCTGCCGGATCGCGTGACCGTGCGCCTGTCCGACGCGGCGGCGGCCGCCCGCGATGAGACGCTCAAGGCCAACGCGAAGAAAAAGAAGGGGGGCGACGCATGAACGCTCTCCGCTACGGCCTGACGCCGAAGATGAAGCCGATCTCGCCGCGGCGCAGTGCGCTCGTCGCCGCGCTCGACGTCGGATCGAGCAAGGTCGTGTGCCTGATTGCGCGGCTGCGACCGCACGGGCCGCAGCAGGTTTTGACCCGCCGCAGTCACGCTATCGAGGTCATCGGCTTCGGTCATACCAACGCGCGCGGCATGAAGGCCGGCAGCGTCGTCAATCTCGCGCAAGCCGAGGACGCCATTCGCCAAGCCGTCGATGCCGCCGAGCGCATGGCCGGCGTCGAGATCGAGTCGGTCGTGCTGTCGCTGTCGGCCGGCCGGCTCGCCAGCGAATTGTTCGCCGCCGATATCGACATCGTCGGCTCCGCCGTGTCCGACGGCGATATCGCGCGCGTGCTGGCCGCCGGCAGCCGCCATTCGCTGCGCGAGAGCCGCGCCGTCCTGCATTCGCTTCCGGTGGCCTACTCGATCGACGGCGTCGACGGCGTCCGCGATCCGCGCGGCATGCTCGGCTCGAGGTTCGGCGTGCACATGCATGTCGCCACGACCGACGTCGCTGCCGCGCGAAATCTGATGCTTGCGGTGGAGCGCGGCCATCTCGACGTCGAGGCCATGGTGGCGTCGCCTTACGTCGCCGGTCTCGCCGTTCTCGCCGACGACGAGGCCGATCTCGGCGCCGCCGTGGTCGACTTGGGCTCCGGCACCACCACGATGGCGGTTTTCCTGGGGGGGCGCTGCGTTCATCTCGAAGGCTTCGCGCTGGGCGGCCATCACGTCACGATGGACGTCGCCCGCGGGCTCAACGCCCGCATCGCCGACGCCGAGCGAATCAAGACGCTTTATGGCAGTGTGCTCACCGGGGGATCGGATGAGCGCGACATGGTCACGGTGCCGCCGCTAAGCGAGGACGAGCGCGAACAAGCGCAATTCGTCTCCCGCGCGGCGCTGGTGAGCATCATCAAGCCGCGCGTCGAGGAAATTCTCGAAATGGTGCGCGACCGGCTCGCCGCCACCTCGATCGCAGCCGAGCGGCGCGGCCACGTTATCCTGACCGGCGGAGCGAGCCAACTCGCCGGACTGCCGGATCTCGCGGCGCACATTCTCGGCCGGCCGGTCCGCATTGGACGGCCGCTCGGCATCGCCGCGGCGCCGGAGGCGGCCAAAGGCCCTGCCTTCGCCGTCGCTGCCGGTCTTCTCGTTTACCCGCAAGCGGCGCATCTCGAGCACTTCGAGTCGCGGCGTAAGCGGCAACTCATGACAGGTACGGGCGGCTATTTCGCCCGCGTCGGACGATGGCTTCGCGAGAGTTTCTGATGGCCCCGACTTGCGAAGCTAGAAAATCTCAGCGGCCGGTGGCGGACCGGACGGGGCTTGGCGTGGACAACGCCGGCGCGACGAACAAGAGGCAACCATGACGATCAATCTGAATATTCCCGATATCCGTGAGCTTAAGCCCCGCATTACCGTATTCGGCGTCGGCGGCGCAGGCGGCAATGCAGTCAACAATATGATCACCGCCGGCTTGCAGGGCGTGGATTTCGTGGTGGCCAACACCGACGCTCAGGCGCTCACGATGTCGAAGGCCGAGCGCGTCGTCCAGATGGGCGTGCAGGTGACCGAGGGGCTGGGCGCCGGATCGCAACCCGACGTCGGCCGGGCCGCTGCCGAAGAAGTCATCGACGAAATCCGCGATCATCTCTCCGGCGCGCATATGGTCTTCGTCACGGCGGGCATGGGCGGCGGCACCGGGACAGGCGCTGCGCCGGTTATCGCCAAGACGGCGCGCGACCTCGGCATTCTCACCGTCGGCGTGGTGACAAAGCCGTTCCATTTCGAAGGCCAGCGCCGCATGCGCATCGCCGACGGCGGCATCGTCGAACTGCAGAAATGCGTCGACACTCTTCTTATCATTCCCAATCAGAATCTTTTCCGGGTGGCGAATGAGAAGACGACTTTTGCCGACGCCTTCGCACTCGCGGATCAGGTGCTCTATTCCGGCGTCGCCTGCATCACCGACCTGATGGTCAAGGAAGGCCTCATCAACCTCGACTTCGCCGACGTTCGCGCAGTCATGCGCGAAATGGGCAAGGCGATGATGGGCACCGGCGAGGCCGAGGGCGACAAGCGTGCGCTTACCGCCGCGGAAGCCGCGATCTCCAATCCGCTGATCGACGATGCTTCGATGAAAGGCGCGAGAGGCCTTCTGATCTCCATCACCGGCGGCCGCGATCTGACGCTTTATGAAGTCGACGAAGCGGCGACGCGCATTCGCGAGGAAGTCGACCACGATGCCAACATTATCGTCGGCGCGACTTTCGACGAAAGCCTCGACGGCATGATCCGGGTGTCGGTGGTGGCTACCGGCATCGATCAGGCCATGTCGCAACGGCCGACATTGCCGGCGGTGGAAACGCGCATGGCGGAAGTCGCTCAACGTATCCGCGCCGAGAACCAGCGGATCGCGGAGCGGCCCGAACCGGCGCGGCCGGCCGCGGCGGCACCGGCTGCACCCTCGATACCGGTCGCCGCTGCCGTCCCGACTGCAGCGCCGGCCAGCGTGAACGCATCGATCGAGTCCGCCGCCAAAGCGGCGATCGCAGCCGCGGTTGAGGACGTGTCGATCCGTCCGCTTGCGCCGAAACCTTCCTTGTTCCTCGATCCGGCCGCGAGCGAGCCGGACATCCACAAACCGGATCTATTGGAACCGGCAGCATTCATCCCGCCGCAGCCGGAGCGTTTGCCGGCCCGCGCGCCGCGGATGCCGCGGATCGATGAACTGCCGGTGCCGGCGCAGAACGAGATCCGTGCGCGGCGCGGCGAGATTCGGGAGGACGATCATCCCGAAAAGCGCCGCATGTCGCTATTGCAGCGATTGGCCTCGGTCGGCCTGGGACGCCGTGACCAAGATGAGCAGGATCTGGCTGCCGCGCCCGCCGGCTCCCAAGCCGGCGCCCATAGCAGCTCTTCAGTCAGCGCTCCGGTGTCCCCCGAGCGGCTGACCGGGCGTCCGATGCCGCGGCCGTCCGAACCTCGTCATGATGCACGGCAGGAACTTCCGGTGTCGGAATATGCCCGCCGGCCCGCGCCGCAGGGGCTCGACCAGCACGGCCGGCAGAGCCCTGTGCATAACTCCAGTGATGAGGACCAACTCGATATTCCGGCATTCTTGCGCCGGCAGGCAAAGTAAATGGCCGGGCGGCGGCTGTCATAATCGGGGCAACCCAAGCATCGCCGCTCGCTGACCCAAGCGAGCGGGGGCGTCTAAGCTAAGCCACTGATCCAAGCAGGTATTCTCGAGCTTACCCGAACCCAATCCGTCCCGCCGCAATCGCCGCGACAGGGCGGATTGTGCGTTTGGGGAAGCCGCAATCCCCTCGGCCGTCCGATTTTGCGGCGGCCAGCCGACGAGAGTGAGGCCGGAAAAAGGTAACAGTCGGTAAGAAAGCGTGAGTTGGCCCGATGTCGCTGCGCCGGTAAGGTTTGGCGGTTAGAGGGGATGTGTGGGGATCGAGTATCTGGCGCCGGTGTCGGCCGGTCCCTTTGGTAACGTTAAGTGCGCTCCCCTCACGTTGAGGTGGCCATCAGTTCGCGAAGTAATCCGCGCGCGTGGTTTGGCCGTAAGTGTGGGACGAAGGCATGATGAGGGGCGCACCCGCCGGCAGGCAAACCACCCTGCAAGATCATGTGACCGTCGCCGGCATCGGCGTTCATTCCGGATCGCCGGCCACCCTTTCATTGCATCCGGCCGAAGCCGATACTGGCATCGTATTTTTGCGCTGCGGAGTCGACGGCCAATCAGACCGCGAGCTAAGCGCTCATTACCGCTCGGTGACGGCGACCGAATTCGCCACCGTGCTCGGCGACCATAACGGTCCGGCCGTCTCCACGACCGAACATGTCCTCGCCGCCCTGCATGGCCTTGGCGTGGATAACGCCGTTGTCGAAGTCGATGGCCCGGAAGTGCCGATCATGGACGGCAGCGCCGCGCCGTTCGTTGCCGCAATCGATCAAGTCGGCGTTGTCGCTCTGCCGGCGGCCCGGCGCTACATCCAAGTGCTCAAGCCGGTGCGGGTCGCCAAGGGCGACAGCTACGGCGAGTTGCGACCGCACTTGCGCGGGCTTCGCATCGAAACCGAAATCGAATTCGATCATCCGCTGATCGGCCGCCAGACATTCGCCAGCGATGTCGAGCCGGATCTGTTCCGCCGCGAACTCGCGCGCGCGCGGACCTTCGGCTTCATGCGCGACGTGTCGAAGCTATGGAGCGCAGGCTATGCGCTTGGCGCGTCGTTCGAGAACACCGTCGTGATCGCCGAAAATCGGGTGCTCAATCCCGAAGGCGTGCGGTTCCCCGACGAATTCGTGCGCCACAAGGCGGTCGACGCCATCGGCGATTTGGCGCTGTCCGGCGCGCCGCTTCTTGGCGCATATCGTTCGGTGCGCGGTGGCCATAAACTTAATCACGCGGTGCTCACCGCCTTGATGGCCGATCGCAGCGCCTGGACCTATGTGGAAATGCCGGAAAGCCGCCGTCCGCGCGGCCATGCCGAGCTTCCCACCGGCTTTGCGAGCCCCGCTTACGGGCCGGACGTCTCTTAAGTCCCTTAACTTTTACGCCTTAATCCGGGCCGATTGTCGGCCATAATTGCTGTATTGTCATAGGGCTGCGGTGCGTTCACGCCAGGGATCGGGGGGCGCGGACACCAAGCACCGGGACGGGACCAAGCTACGGTGATGATGTCGCTATTACGAGGATCGTCGGGATCCGGTTCCAGGCTGCGCGTATTGTCGGGTTGCCTGGTTTTGGCGCTCGTCGCCGCGCCGCTCATGGGCTGCGCATTTTTCAAGAAGGATGACAGTTACGTCCCCGATATCCCGGCCGACATGCTCTACAACCAGGGTCTTTTCCTCCTCAACAATAAGGGCGATTACAAAGAAGCCGCGAAGAAATTCGATGAGGTCGATCGCCAGGACCCGTATTCCGAATGGGCGCGCAAGGCGCTGTTGATGTCGGCCTACGCCTATTATCAGTCCGAGCAATACGACGATTGCGTCAACTCGGCGAAACGCTACATCACACTGCATCCGGCCAGCCCCGATGCCGCTTATGCCCAATACCTGATCGGCGAATCTTACTACGATCAGATTCTCGACGTTTCGCGCGACCAGGAGCGGGCGACCAAAGCGATCGACGCGCTCGAAGAGGTGGTGCGCAAATATCCGAGAAGCGAATACGCGATCGCCGCCCAGAAAAAGATCGACATGGCGCGCGACCAGCTCGCGGGCAAGGAAATGGATGTCGGCCGCTTCTATCTGCAAAAACGCGACTTCATCGGCGCAATCAACCGCTTCAAAGTCGTTGTGACGCAATACCAGACCACGCGCCATGTCGAAGAAGCGCTCGAGCGGCTGAGCGAAGCGTATGTCGCGCTCGGCATCATGGACGAGGCGCAGACCGCCGCCGCCGTGCTCGGACACAATTTTCCGGACAGCCCTTGGTACAAGGACGCCTATAATCTCGTGAAGAATGCCGGCGGCGAGCCGAGCACCGAGAATAAGGGGTCCTGGATCAGCCACGCCTTCCAGAAAATCGGCTTGGCGAGCGCGCAAAGCGGGTGACAGCGTGCAAACGACAGACGATAGAGTAGGGAATCGGTAATATCATCCGTCGTCCGTTTTCCGTCGTCTGACACCATGCTGGCTAACCTTTCAATCCGCGACATCGTTCTGATCGATCGGCTGGATATCGATTTCGGCGCCGGCCTCGCTGCCTTGACTGGCGAGACCGGCGCAGGCAAATCGATCCTGCTCGACGCTTTCGCGCTCGCGCTCGGCGCGCGCGGCGACGCAGCTTTGGTGCGCGAGGGCGCCGAACACGGCCAGGTGATCGCCGCTTTCGACCTCGCCAAAGACCATCCGGCGCGCCGCATCCTCGCCGACAACGATCTTTCCGGCGAAGACGAACTGATCGTGCGGCGTGTGCAATTCTCGGACGGCAGGACTCGCGCGTTCATCAACGATCAGCCGGTCAGCGTGCAGGTCTTGCGCATGCTGGGCGCGGCGCTGGTCGAGATTCACGGCCAGCACGACGAGCGCGCATTCGTCGATGCGGCAACGCACCGCGCGCTGCTCGACGCCTATGGCGGCGTCGAGCGCGACGCCGCCGAAGTAGCGCGGCTGTGGGCCGAGCGGCGCGCCCGCGACGTCGCCGTCGAGCGTCATCGCGCCGATGTCGAACGCGCCAATCGTGAAGCCGAGTGGCTTCGCCATGCCGTCGACGAACTCGGCCGCCTCGGCCCGCAAACCGGCGAGGAAAGCTCGCTTGCCGATCGGCGCGCCGTCATGATGCAGGCGGAAAAAGTCGCCGACGATTTGCGCGCGACGCATGACAGCGTCACCGGTCCGAACTCTCCGGTGTCGCCGCTCGCCGCCGCCGTGCGGCGCCTCGAGCGGCGCGCCGCGCAAGCGCCGGGGCTGATCGAACCGGTGGTCAAGGCGATCGATACCGCGCTTACCGCGCTGGAAGAAGCGCGCGCGCAGCTCGAGCACGCGCTGCGCGTCGCCGAATTCGATCCGGCCGAGCTGGAGCGGAACGAGGAGCGCCTGTTCGCGTTGCGCGCCGCCGGGCGCAAATACAATGTGCCGGTCGATGAACTTGCCGCGCTCGCCAAGCGCTACGACGGCGATCTCGCTTTGATCGATGCCGGGGCCGAACGGCTCGCCACGCTGGAGCGCGAAGCGCAGGAGGCTTTGGCGCGTTACCGCAAGGCGGCGCAAGCGCTGTCCGCGGCGCGCCGCAGTGCCGCGCAAAAGCTCGACAAAGCCGTCAATGCCGAACTCAAGCCGCTCAAGCTGGAACGGGCGCAATTCTCCACCCAGATCGACAGCGAAAGCGAAGGCCCGGAAGGCCTCGATCGCATCGAATTCTGGGTGCGGACCAACCCCGGCACGCGGCCCGGACCGCTGATGAAGGTCGCTTCCGGCGGCGAGCTCGCGCGGTTCCTGCTCGCGCTCAAAGTCGTGCTGGCCGATCGCGGCTCGGCGCCGACGCTTGTTTTCGACGAGATCGACACCGGCGTCGGCGGCGCGGTGGCGGACGCCATCGGCCTGCGGCTTGCCCGCCTCGCGTCCGGCGTGCAGGTGATCGCCGTCACCCACGCGCCGCAGGTAGCGGCGCGCGCCGACCGGCATTACCTCATCAGCAAGGACGCGCTCGCCAAGGGCAAACGGGTCGCCACCCGCGTCGCCGAATTGCAAGGCGAGCACCGCCGCGAGGAGATCGCGCGCATGCTGGCCGGCGCCGAAATCACCGCCGAAGCCCGCGCCGCCGCCGAACGCCTGATAAGGGCGGCGGGTTGAGATGGTAGTTGCATGGTTAGTCGCGATCTTTCAGAAATTTCAGTGAGCGAACTAACTGCCCGTCAGGCCGAACGAGAACACAATCGGCTTGAAGCTGAGCTCAAAAAGCACGCTGAATATTATTATCAAAATGACGCGCCAATCATCTCCGACGCTGAGTATGACTCTCTCCGACGGCGTTACAATCTGATTGAAGACCGTTTTCCTGAGTTGCGCACCTTCGAGAGTTTACAAGTAGGCGCGGCACCAGCGCGGGGCTTCACCAAAGTACGACACGCAGTCCCGATGCTGTCGCTAGACAATGCATTTACCGATGAAGACGTCGACGACTTTGTTAGCCGCATCCGGCGCTTCCTACGTCTTTCCGAGGATGAAGAAATTGCATTCTCGGCCGAGCCTAAGATCGACGGCCTGTCGATGTCGCTGCGCTACGAGGACGGCGCGCTTGTCACCGGCGCCACGCGCGGCAACGGAGCCGAAGGCGAGGACGTCACCGCCAACGTGAAAACGCTGGAAGACATCCCGAAGCGGCTTAAAGGCAAAGGCGTGCCCGCGGCGTGCGAAGTGCGCGGCGAGGTCTACATGACCAAGCACGCCTTTCTGGCGCTCAACAAACGCCAGGCCGAAACCGGCGGCCAGATTTTTGCCAATCCGCGCAATTCCGCGGCCGGCTCGCTGCGCCAGAAGGA
>Ga0181523_10003398_pt1 | contig 14534 bp, 11 predicted proteins | sample PEATcosm2014_Bin_43_FD_119752 | JGI IMG/M metagenome (GOLD analysis project Ga0181523, IMG submission 119752) | Peatland microbial communities from MTU Mesocosm Facility, Houghton, MI, USA - PEATcosm2014_Bin05_30_metaG | ecosystem: Environmental > Terrestrial > Soil > Wetlands > Peat | place...
AAAACCACTCCACAAACCGGAAAACCAGCAAAAGTCATCGCGGCCATTTTACTAACCGTCGAAGACGACAAGGAACTACAGATGCCCAGGGTGCTGGAAAGGCATCATGGCTACTTGGCTTTTGGAGAAACTGCAGATTTGAACGAGTATGCCCGGTACTTGTTTGAAGCTGGCAGTTGGAATTACGTTCCGGGGAGAAGCCACATAGATCTCAAAGGCTATTTTGCATTTGAAGTAGACGACCCGGAGTGCTATCCGGAGGTGAGGAAGGCCGAGGCCGACCTGAAAGTCATTGAAGAGCAGCACCCTGAACTGCCGCGGGTGTCAGACCACCTAGTGGTTTACGCGCTCCTTCCAGTTGGCATACGACCGTTGGTGTACGACCAGATAAGGAAGCAAGCTCACTCGGACGGAATGCTGAAGGGTGACCCTAAAATGGCCACTATTTACTATGATGAACATGCCGAGACAGGTTTTCTGATAAGGTCAATTGACTAGCCCTGTCGGTTTACGTGGCCGGATTTGCTACGTTCGTGGCGGCGACTCACAGAGAACGGGGATACCGGGGAGTTCCGACGCCCGATCGGGCTGAATGCACATCGGTACTATTGCGGCGTGGTTGCTGCATTCAGTACAAAATCGCAGCTCTGAGTTTTCCTGCCGTCTACGAATAACGTTACCGTATATTTTCCTGCCCAGTCGCTGATGTCCTTTCGGTTTCCGTAGTAAAACTCACGCTGTCCGGAACTTTCGGCAGGAGAGAAGTTCTGCACGTCGCGTTCTTCGTTCAAATAGGACCACTCCAAGCGAAACATCTGATCCCGATGGGCCCCATTATACGTGACCACCGCACGCAGGAATTGCAGCCCGGGATCGTCCGTCGCATAGCTTGAGCCCGCCCTACAAGCATCGCCGTCATCCCCCACGAGTACGGCCAGGCCGAATTGCGCTGAGCCAGGCAGTGACGAAGGGGGGTTAGCGGCGGGCACTTTCTCCGTGGCTGTCGCGGTCCTTCCCCCAGGCCCCGTTCCGGTCAAGGGGGCGGGGTTCTGTGGTCCTCCCTGTCCACCGCTTCCCGATCCGGAGCCGGGGTGGTCGGCGGGAGATTCCCCTAGAGGAACGGGAGGCAGTACGGGCCCGCCGAGGCCAAGCTTGGTCACCGTGGCCGTGGCGCTTGTGGTTCCTCCCGGCCCAGTCGCGGTCAGTGTGTATTCTACCGAATCCCGATCCTTAAAAATCACGTCACGAGAGCCCTGCGGTTCGATTTTGCCGATGTCTGGCTCAAGCTTCAGTTCCCTCGCATTCTGTGAAGTCCAGGTGAGCTTGACGTTCTGTCCCAGCTTAGCGATATTGGGCTCCGCAGTAAGGGTGACAGCAGGCGCGGGCGACGGGGTCCGTGGCGTAAGCAAGACAAGAAGACCTAGTGCGATTAGCCCCGCACCCAGGATCAGGACGACCTGCCAACGAGTCTGTTTGAGACTTTCCATTGGACTTCCTCTGGGACGACCGAGAATTGTGTCCAGACATCATCGGGTCGTCCCCGCGCTGCGTTGCCAGGGGCGTTCCTCAAAGGTCAGCCGTGCCCCCCGACACCTCCAGCACGCCTTTGGATTGAAGTTGCCATGTGGTGCCGCCGCGCACGAAATACGCCGGCTGAACGAGAGTGAAATCAACACTCTCCCGTCTCGGCTCGTAGTTTCGGCAATCATATACATATCCCAGAGCCCCGGGTCCATAGTTGTGGTGGTCCACCAAGGTGCCATACCAGGGGATCACCGCGAAACAAGAGACGCCAAGTTGCTTTGCCTCCACGGCAAGATATATACCATTGGGCGCACTTCGAAATTCAGGTTCCGCATCGGGATTCTTAACTCGTTCGGCATCGTTTATGCACCGGAGTCGGACGGGGTTGTAGAGGTGGCTGAACTCCTGCCGACTGGCATCTGATTTCCGCCCCTCGTTGTAAAGCCTGCACATCTGACGAATATCAAACTCTGCAGAGGGAGTTTGCGCTGGAGGGGTGCCTCCTTGCGGAGTTTCGTCACGTCCTGGCTCAAATGGGGAGCCGGTGGCGGCCGGTCCTGGCGGTTCAACTTCACGGTCAAGACTCGTTCGCGGTGACCTTGAGACCGTCTGCATCGAAATACAAAGGGTTTCCAGTGCGTGTCTCGTGCCGGCTAACTCCTCGATCAGGCACTTCAACTGCCAGCGCCGTATATCCGCTTCTTTTCTCCAGCCAAACAGAGCAAACACCACCGAGCAAACCAGAAGAAACGACAGGCCGACAGATACAGCTAAGTAAAGCAACAGGAGATCTGGAACTACAAACTCTACTGGGCTTCTATCTTGCTTCGAGGAAGACACTTGCTGCCTCAGACCATTCAGATTATGCTCAACATTCGCGATCCGCTGGGAAAGGTCGTCGAGAGATTTGCTGGTGTTGATGGAAGATGTCTGAGGCGGTTTCGCTCCCTCTGGGGACGGTCTTTGCACTCCCTCCGAAGGCACAGTGGAACCGCCGGTTCCCTGGCCAGCTAAATCCGCATCGCCATGTTGGTTTTGGTCATGGTCAGCCAACGGCTGCCCACCGCAGCCAACAGACATGGACGATCCTATGGAAATGAGCCCCCAAAGAACCACTGGAACGAGCATGCGGCCAAACTGCGGACTTCTTATGTCAAAGTGCATAGAAGACACCTTTCGCAGCTAAACTCTTCCGGCCGTGGCTCTTCCCTGATGCCTGGCAGCCCACGCTCTCGCCGCATGCTTCAGATACTCGCGGAGTTCTATAATGAAAATAGGTTCGATGTGCAGGTATTTTTCATCCGCCAGTGTGGAGTTGATCAGTTCGTCACGGACGATGCCCGGAATATCTGCCAGGAGATTCTCGTCCCGCGCTTCGCTGGGATCCGCAAGCTTCAGGAACGCCTCAAGACGTTCAGATTTCGGGCGAAGGCCCCGTTTCAACACCTGCGTATCGATCAGTTCGTCCCAAGCGTGTGAGTCCCCATCCACTACAAACGTTTCACCGGCAACGACTTCCTCTTCTCGGTCAGAGTCTTCGAGAGGGATGTCGTCCACCACCAAGCCGTAGGCGACTTCGCATTTCGGGTCACTACTTATGATTATATCGAAGCTGTTAGGGGGGAATCCCGAGGATTTTTCAAGGATTGCCTTGAAACGGCCTGCGACAGGAGATTTGCCCGAAAAACTACCCTTGGCACACCAATGCAGCATCTTGGCCCCGTTGCCCCCCACACTCACCTTTGTCCTGCCTTGCACGTACCTACCTCTCTTTACGAGATAGAACAACAGAGAACCCACATAGTAAAAAACTCCGGACAGACCGAGTTCCAAGAGCTGTAGAAACTCCCGCACTATAGGTTCGCCGACGGCGGTAGGCAGGATGCTGAGCATCCGGTCGCCCTCGCAGCTCAAAAGTGCATCCGCTTGAGCGTAAAATGCCTTCGGTGTGTTAGCAGCCTGATCCAGCCTTTTAATGATTGTCTCGTTAACACCCAGCGCCTTAAAGAAAGAAGGAACTGGGCTAAGGGGCGCCAGGAACATGTCTCTTCCCGCCAAACGTAACGAGGTTTGAAGCTTAAGAGCACTCTTGCCATCGTGCCCCTGCCAGATCGCGACGTCGGAGGTGCCACCCCCAATGTCAATGCAGATGGCGCCAGGGGAAATAGCCACACCGGGTAGGCGGGCGAAGTAGATTGCCGCCGCCACGCTTTCGCTTCTCGGGTCCTTGATATTCGTAGCGGTGACTCCTGTGTTGTTCGTGCAGGCCTTCACAATCTTCTCCCAGATCTTGTTGAACTCATCGAGATCGTCATCCGAAAACACGGAAGGAAACGAAAAGCGCCAACTGATGGAATCGGCACCTTTACATCGTGCCTCTGCCGCACACTGCACGCACACCTGTTCCAAGAATGCCTCGGCACGTATTCGCTCCACCTTTTCTCCCCACTTCATGTTGCTTTCCATGCTCCCAGCCGAAGCATCTACGTCCTGGGCCACGCGAAAGAAAAAAATGTGACCGTCAAGCAAAGGCTCCAGACGGGTCGGTTGATGAACAAGATGATGGTAAAGGCTCAACATGTTTCGTGTCGATACACCTTTGCGCTCCTGATCGCTGAAGAGAAAGCTCGTGTCCATCCGTGATCGCTGTTGGCCAGCGGCTGTGACGGTTGCGAAACGGTGTTGGAATGTCATAGGCTGGGGGTTCGCCCCAGCCTCTCCCGCATAGACATTGGTCCCCGTGGTCCCGAAATCGACGCCGACTTTCCAGGATTTGCCGAAGGACTTCACCAGCACTGGCGGCTTGAGCAGGAGGATTCCCAACGGTGCGCCTTCCGCTGTCGCGCTGCAGACCATCGCTTCGGGGAAATTCCGGGTCAGCGTGATCGCAAACTCGCTGCCGTCCAAGTCATTTTTATTTTGTTTTGGGACAGCGGGCTCGCCTGGCAAGAAGGGTTTTGCGTAGAAGCACTTCTTGCCGACGAAAGAGTAGTATGTGTAGTAAACGCTCCACGGTTTCGATTCGGCGGGAGTTGGCGCAGGCTGTCCTGGTGCTGGCGCGGCACCGGCACTGACACCGACTCTGGCCTGAGTTTCCCGCTCAGTCACGAAGTTCGGCCATATCTCGAGAATAGGTACGTCGGTCACCACGACTATGTCGTTCGACTCATAGGGATGAGTCATTGTGAATTCTCTGCCTCGACCATCCGGTCCGGACAAATTCAGCGTCAGCCTGACAATTATCGAATCGTTAGGCCCGGCAGTAAATTGCAGATGTTGGGCGATGTCGGTGGGCGTTAAATGGTCTAGCAGAGCGACGGGAACAGGCGGAATGGGTGAAACCCTTTCCTTCTTCAGATAAAATAACGAATCGTCTCCCTTGCTTGCCAGCGTTCCCGGAAATGCCTGCTCCTGGACTACGGCGATCAGTTTGTCTGTGAAGAAATCTTCTTCGACTCGCCACTCGGTGTTATTCCCTAGGGGCTTCCCGGCGATGGCTGTCCGGGGACCTTTCAGGGACTCACCCCGAGATGCCAGGGATAGCGGGATGTTGGACGACACCCGGATCTCCTCCGGACGTATTTTCCATTGGTCAGCGATGGACCTGTCGATGACCAGCACATCCACGTCCGGTGTCCTCGATGTTGAAGGTATCAGGCGCACTGCGGATGAAACAGGGGGCACCGGCTCACGGAGTTCTTGGACAGGATTAGGTATGCAGGTGAATATCCCGCTACCGAACCCGAGGCCCATCGAAAAATAAGTTACCTCGCCTACGCTGCCGCCAAGATCGGCCTTGTAGCGGTTGATCAACGTCGCAAAATCCGTGCAGTTCGAATCGCCGGACCAACCCGGATGATTTAGCAGGTTCGTTTGCAACTCATTTAGCCACACCGCCAGCGCCCTCTTTTCCCACGGCGCGATGTAGCCCCGTGGATCTCTAAGGACAAGCCCGTCAAACCAGGGCACCCTTTCCTTATTAATTCTAGGTACCTTAACCTGGCCGCTTGTGCCAACCGCGTCAGAGCAATCGGTCGCCGTGCAAACCAGAGTCGACGGAGATGTTATTCCGATCGGCTGGCCTCCGTATAGCAGTACATTCAACTCGAGCCATGGTTCCGGACCTCCCTTCTCCTTGGCCAACGCGCCACCCGGCGCGAGTTGAGCTGCCACGTCAAGAAAGCCGGCGTTCCTGCCGATCGCGGGGTTGGAAGGTAGCCTCACAGGTCGCTGCGTCAATTCGGTGAGATTAAGATATTCCTTAAGAGCCAACATCGCCAGCAGACCGCGCCACTCCCCAAGTATGCCTCGTGCAAATGCACTGGTTTCGTCAGCCGCAATTCGTGCAGTTTCGAACAATCCCATTTCGAACAGAGTGGCGCGTGCCCACAAGTCGGGAATGGAGTTGATTTGCATCTCAACTCCGGCCGCCACGTCGAGATCTTTGCTGATTTTGTCCAACTCTACGGCCGTACGGCTTTCCCAGATGGCTGCTTCAGCCGGCGGCTTCGAGCCTCGGTTCACGGTTTTCAACCTAGGTAGCAGCGGATGCGGCATAAGTCATCCTCCTCAACAAATGCGCCACTGAGTTGTCATTTGCCACAGACTTGATAGAGCGCGCCGAGGAACTTGCCAACCTTTTCGGCACCGGTTCCCGCTTTGGCATCACACAACGACTCCCATACCTGGTCCAACCCCGTATCGGCTGCCCCGCCGGGTGGCATGAGTAGTTTATCAAAGTCTCGTGGTATGAATTGGCTCCGCGTCTTCAGGGTTACTTCGCGGGCGTCTTGACGGTCAGTAAACACTCGCTGGTTCACCAGCTGAATATCCAAGTCCTCTTTATGCACTGAGTCCTGTACGGCAGCCCACCACCTTAGATAGTCTTCGCAAGACGACTTTACGTTGGTCAGCGCGGCCGCGACGTCGGCGTCGTGTATGGACAGTTTGGAGCGCGTCAAGAAGTCGATGTACCAGGGGGCTCGATAAACCTGGCCTTTCTTAATCTCCTCGAGCATGGGCTGGAAGAGGAACAAGTACGACACCGCAAACCGCAGCATTTGCAGCGTTTTGGACTTCAGCCAAGTCAGCTGCGAAGCCGAATCCTTGCCTGCCGACTTCACCGAGAGGCGTGGTAAATCTTCCCACGTCAACTGGCTTTCGTCATGACGCCCGATGACGAAGTACGCATGCGTGCCAGGTGCTCCGTTCCCAGCGAGGCCCTCGAAAAAAGAGACTGCCGCAGACGCGGCATACAACTCCAGGAAGTGAGGGCGATTCCTTTGGGTGTTGGAACCAACACTGGCGTTCATCTGACTGGAGGACTGCTCGCCCATCACCCACACTGAACTGAAAAGGTCCAGGTATTGACGATTGTAGTAATATTGCAGTGCGGCGCGCGTATTCGCTAGAAAGCTCCTTGGGTCTGCACTCAAACCCTCACTTTCGGGTACTGGAAGAAAGTTAAAATAAGGCAGGGCTAGCACCGCCCCGAACTCGACATTGGGAACCTGCCCGTGTGTGCAGGCATCGCGAATCAATCTGGCGATCGTGGGAATGCCGGCCGCGCCGGTACCGCCGAATACCGAGCCAATCAATAGTATCCGTGTGGGATTCGGGTTCGAAACGTCGCGCTTCAAACTTTCGCCAAAGGTGTGCCAGGGTTCCGCGTTCCCCAAGTCCACCTGCTTAGCCATCACGGCCGCTCCAATCGATGGATGTCCCCTGAACCCTTGGGTCAAAGGTTGCCTCTTTTCCGCCGGACTGTAGAGGACATCGAATAGATTGGCGGCCGCGGGATCGCTAAGCGTCAGTTGGTCGTATCCGAAGAGACGGTCAAGATCAGTAGCTTGAGTCGCTTGAAAAGGCGACCAGGTCATGGGCTCGGCGACTTGGATCGGGGTGCCCCACAATTTACTTTCACCGACGCCCAATTGCTGGCATCGCACATATGTTTTCAGAGTCTGCTCGGCGCGGGAGAGATTACCATTGGCACTGTCCGGATCGACGAAAAGGGCGTACATATTTCCCGCTGGTCCGGCGCCCGAGGCGCAGACATGGGTGAGTGCCTCGACGCACTTAGCGCCGGTCCCTCCAATACCCACGACGTAAGAACTCATGTTTGACCTCCTCCGGAAAAGGTCCGGAACCGCGTGCAATTACCAATGTCGTATGGTCGTTGCTAAGAACGGTGTGTACTTGTGCGAGGACGGAGAAAACAATCCTGGCGCGCACCAGTATCCAAGAGCAAACACCAGCAGGAAGAACGATGCCACCCACTCCCAACCGCCTTGGCTCGTCAACGCCGTCAGATAGGCGCCAACTACGCACACCACGAAGACGACAGCAGCGATCAGAACCCAGGTTATCCGTTTGTCAGCTCGTTCAGGTTGCTCCACCCTGAATACCCATTGTGCTAATGCGTACCACACGCAACCTGCCAACCACGATGTGATGATCGCCACGCGGGCCCAAGATATAAAACTGTCCGCCCACAGTTGCCAATCCGACGGGCTCACTCGGGTCTGCAAAAACGGAGAGCCAAAAAAGTCCGTTGCCAAATACATGACAAGGACGGCGAGGAGCGCGCCGAATACAAGCAACCCGAACAGATTTATGAAATGCCTCAACATAGAGCCTCCGAGCTCAGTTCGCCTCGTCGTCGATGTAGCAATCCAAGTGCGCGAGGCTGGGTTTAATCTGACGCACGTTGATGTCCCCAATACTCCGCAAGAACTCCGCAAGGTTGAATGTTCTAGAGCCGTTGATCGGACCTAGAACGTCGTTGATATTGAAGCTCCAATCCTTAACCCAGTCGGGCAGGGCGTAGGCATCCGGCCGGGGGAGGATAACCAGCCTGAACTTGTAAATGACGCCTCGCTTCAGTGTGGAGTCCGACAAGGCGGCCCGGAATGTCAAGCTTTCCGGCTGGAGCCGAAGTTCGTGCACCGAAAAGTTTCCACTAGCCTCATCAGCCGGCACGAACCTCTTCGCGGATTTGTCGTATTTCTCCGCGATGACCTCATACGTCGTTTTGCTGCCATCGAATGGAAGCGAGAAACTCACAGCTTCATACTTCACCGTCGCAGTAAATAGCGCATCCGGCGGGTCCTTGCGATGCTGATTCACGATGAACTGCAAAATGCGGTCATCTTTACGCGTCGTTTGGACAATATCATGGACCCTGGTGACTCCTCTGGCAGGTCTAACTAAGATGGCGTCCTGAGAGGTGATGCACTTTGAGAGCAGCTTGTTATAGATAACCATTCGGGTTTCCGGAGGTGGTTTACTGTGCGTAAAGGTTGAGAGATCCGATTGGAGGTCTAACAGATACTGCGTGACGTCGGCCAGCCTCCCCAGGCAGAGCACGTAGAACGGTCTCAGTCCCGAGTAGGAGAAGCGTACCCGACTCGGTCCAACATCCGAGACCTTTCCGCAAAAGCTGCTCCTGATTCCGAGCATTCCGACGGCAAGACCTCTCGCTAAGTAGCTTTGCCTTATGGCCGCCGTAAGCAAGTTGATGTCACTGTCCTCTTGGAACAAATCCGTAACCACGCACACCAGATGAGGTTGCTCAGCTTTGCCCGCCGACTCTACTACCTTATCGACACGCGTCTCCGGTTCCGTGAAGAAACTGCCGTCCCTGTTTCGGGCTTGGTAGTATTGGTTTCGCTGTATTTCATGGACGTCGCCTCCGAACCGGTAGAATTTGGCGACAAAGGGCTTGGGAGATTTAATTGCCAAGAGCTCCAGAGATTCTAGTAGATGCGAGTAATAGTCGACACCCTGAGTGCCCTGCACAAACCCGCGCATCGAGCCGCTTGCGTCCAGGAAAAGATGGACGGTTAGGGTGTCAGAGGACACGGCGCCGCAGCCATCATCCTCGGGGGGATCGACATGAGGCCGCATAGGCTGACAGGAAAGCACAAAAAGTGCAGCGGTCAAGGCAGTCCAAGAGATGAACGGGCGAAACATTCCTCTTGTGAGTTGCACCTGAAGTCCAGCGGACCGACCCACAAAACGCCAGCCAAATACGCACGCCGCGAAACTTGAATGTCTACATTGGTAAGTCATGGTTGTAGTTTGCGAAAAATATGAACCTGCTGACCCCTTTCAGCAAACGCGTAACGGGCGGGCTGTCCAGGACCGTTTGGTGCCTTCTCGATTCAGCGAGATAGTGGCCTCCCGCCATCAGGGGGATTAGCGCTAGCGGCTGACACGTATAGCACCTGTATGCCCAACAGTCAAGACCCTTGACGACTACCTTGCCGATCAAGGTACCACTGCCCCGTCGGGCACCCTCCGGCAAGGTAAAGCCGACGGCCCGAGGTCTTTGCGGGCACGGAGCTCGAACTAGGTTCGCGATAACCATACCGCAAGTGTGATCAAAGCAGTCAAAGCACAGATTACTCCTACCACTGCATATACTTGCGTCGTTTTCCTTCGAGGTTTCAACGCACATAGGTACCGTGCCGAAAGATTGAGGCTTAAACCGTACGTCACAGCAGATGATACGCCGACACCGTACGGAACTCGCAAAGGCAAAACAACGAGAATTAGAAACCCAGCAACAAAACTGGCGAAGCCCATCCAAAGGCTATTGCTTTCCAATCCCAAGGCGACAAGGACTGCCACTCCTATTACACCTATCACAACATTCGTCGTGCGACTGGTTGCGGCGTCATGAAGGAACAAATATGCGACAAACCACAAGAGGGCGCCAGTCAAGACACCAGCAAGAGTCATTCGTAACCGAAAAGGCCCGACTTCTGTAGGCTCGTGGCCACCGTCTTTTTGTAAGGCTTGCCCCCATTCCTCAGCTGATGGACATTTGCTCAAATTTATCCGCCTGCAGTGCCCTTAAGAACAACTTTTTAGCTGTGGGGAATTCCCCGTCAATTGTCGACAAGATTTTGTCAATGCCGGCGCCTGCCCGCCGCTCCAGTTCAGACTGCTCAAAGAGCCCGCCGTCACCCGTCGAAGGAAGCCCTGGACCCGCTGCCAGAAATTCGACAATAAGTACCGCCAGGGCAAACTCATCGGCCGACCCACACCATGACGCCCTTCCATCCCAGACTTGTCCTTGCCTCGGGATGAAGGGGGCAATGTATCCTGGCGTGCCGGCCATCGTATTTGATGGCATCGGTAGCGAGGGATGAAAGAGGGTGTCCCAGTCAATCAGGTAGACTGACTCGTCCGCTAAATCGACGAATACATTCCCACTCGACAGGTCACGATGGGAGCACCTCGCCAGAACTAATGCTCTGACAATGTTGCAGAGAGAAGCGGCGAATCGGAGCCTCTGTCCCCTCTGTAGTGACTGCCTCCCAAACCTCAGGTCGTCGGCAAGTTCGCACCACGCGCAGCCAGGTATTTGCTGCATCAAAACCGTCGAGTCGAGCCAAGCAGCTAAGTCGCGTTTGTTGCTCGCTGAGGCCCCAGCTAGATCGGTTAGACTTGTCGGTCTTAATACCCGTCGTGTGGTTGCGGCCTCAGTGCCCTTGATTTTGGGAACCAATGTCCCAATTTTGCTCAGATAACTAAAATCCAGCTCACGACCTTTGTGGAATTTTTTCAGAATCCACTTGCTACCTGAGGTGTCCGACAAATAAAACGCTTCAGCTTGCCCCCTCGAGGCGGACAAAGCCATGCCTGGAAGTCGACTATGGGCCCTTGGCTTTAATCTGTGCCCTTCGATCGCTGCTTTCCAACCACCCGCAAGCCATTTGTCTACGATTTCGGCCGGCATAAACTTAAAGCTCAGGAGTAATCCAAATAAAGGAGATGTCGTCGTCTCCCGATGTCAGGGCGAGCATCTCGTGCAGGTTATGAAAAAGCTGGTCGCGGCTGTCTTCGGCTTGAAACTTCTGCCGGTTCGCCCTCAGCCATTCTGTCACCTCTGCAAAGTCAGTGAAGGCGGAATAGAATCCGTCCGTGGCCATCAAAAACTCGGCATGAGGGGGCAAAAACTGCCGTTCCTTCAAGTCGTCGTCACTGTCGCGAAGCGTGAAGTCCCTCCAAATCACCCTGTCTACGGCGTCAGGCAACGAATCGGTAACAACCGACTTCTCCTTCCAATCCGACGATTTTGCCAGGTTCGACCAATACAACTGGCCATCGGAATCAAAACTGAATAGACCAGTGTCGCCACACCACCCAAGTCGCACGAGATGGTCCTCGTTCGCACGTGGGAAAATCCGTAGTGCAACAAACGTCGTCTGATATGCTTTCAGGCGCTTGGCTTCGACGGCTTCGGTGAGCAAGGGCCACAACGCCGGCGATACCGCGTCAGGGAAGATGATCGGCCTGCCCTGCAACGCTTCGCGGTATCCCAGCAACTCCCCGCACACTCGAAGAAGATGCGGGTTAGGGTCCGCCGTTGGCGACGACAGCAAGGCATTGATGTTCCTGACCACGTGCTCCGCAGCTTCAGCCGCACAAGGAGAGGTTCCAACCCCGTCACATACGCAGCCGAGCAGGAGGTCCTGTGACCAGCGCAGACGATCATGGTCTTTTTCTTCGCCCGCCAACGTGCAGGGGCTACACCCCGAAATGGCGCTGTACAAAGGGCCCGTTTTAATATCCAAGCACAATTCCAACTCCGGCCTCCGCCGCACAAGGAGCTGACTGATCAGCCTGCAAACCTCAGCGGCTACCCTGACTGCCAACGACCTGAATGACATGTTTGAGCATGTCCTTTGTTCGTACGTCAAAGTACAGGCGTGCGCCCTCTCTAATTGTCGGGAAAATGCCATCATTTACCAGGTTCGCGCGAACTGTGGCTGGGATCTCACTGCTCATTCGAAACAGGCGCGCGCTGTATTCGCTGGGACCAGCTTCTTGCTCAATAATGTAGCCCGGAAAGTCTTCAGGCCCGCGGTAATTCAGATTCGTCCGTTCACCAATGAAGGCGTTAACCAGAAGCACGTGCCCGTCGTCAGTAGAAAACTGTCTGAGCCTTTCTGCCGCGAGTTCTGGGTCTGTCTGACTCTCGCCATCCGTCAGATGGAAAACCATGGGGGGAAAGCAAGTCTTGTACTTGGCCACACAGCTCTCGAGGAATCGCAAGGCAGACATGAGTGCTGCATCTGTATCGGTGCCTCCCAGCTTGCCTCCCAGTCCGAGAGAATTCTGTGCCGCAGTGTATCTGTTTAGAGTCTCCTCGATATTCAACCCCTTATAGATTCCCCCTTCAGGGGCTTGGCATTGCGCCATATCGGGTTTTCCACCGTAAGTTATCAGATGGACGAAGTACCTGGGTCTCACGGTGACAGAATCGCCCTTGACCTCGGTGCTGCGTACCAATAACTCTTTCAGGATTATGCCGCCATAACGTTCCACCCACGTGTATTTGGGATCGCTTGTTCCCGCCATCGGGTCGCCCATACTACCTGAGTCGTCAAGCACCAGAACAATGAGTCCAGGGTCGGCTCTGCTTACCTTTTTTTCATATGGCATAAACGCTCCTTTTTTAGAGAAATCTAAGATCGAGATCGGAAACTACGCCTCAACGCAGCGCGCATTTTAAACACAAGGACTGAAGTCACCTTTCGACGAACGTCTTCACCTTCTCGGGAAACAAGGTTCGACCGCCAAGCCCACCCCTTCGACCTTAGTGGAGCCGGCGGCTCACCGCCTCCTCGATCCTCAAGGGCCAACTGCACGATTCAAGGGTGCTCCGCAATCCGAGTCGGTCTTCCAGCGTCATCGTAAATATAGTCAACTTGCTTACCGGTAGGGGCTAGCACACTCATCAGACGGCCTCGCGAGTCGTAATAGAGCCTGTTTGTCTCGCCGCAGCCATCGGTGACGGCGACCAAGCGCCCGGCGTCGTCGTACTCGTATCGCGTTATGCCGCCCGCGAAGTTCGTGACTTCGTGCAACCTGCTCCCCTGCCACGAGTATTCCGCACTCTGAGGCCCGCTCCTCACGGTGACTTTACTCAGCAGCCCATTTGGATCATATCCGTAGACAACTGTTCGATCCTGTGGTCCGCGAATCTCACCCAGTCTACCCCGCGAGTCGAACAGGGTCCGGGAGACCGCTTGGCCCAGGGTCACAACTGCTTCGTTTGGCGCCTTACCTACCTGCCGGACCGCCTCCCACCCGGGGGCCTTTATGCCTGACAATCCCCCAGTTGAATCATAAGCGATCGACAGTTCTTGAATCGATCCGGCTGCCCGGGACTGACCGGGACCGAGTACCTCAACGAACTCGCCTGTGAACTTGCCGTACTCGTCATGCCGGAAGTGTTCGCGGAAAGCGCCGTAATCGACCATCGTCAAACCGCCGCGTGAATCGTAAGTGTAGGAGGCATAAAGCTGACCATTGACGAGAATCTGGGCCAGCTTGCCATCCTCTCTAAAGCGAAACTGCCTTCGCATGCCGCGGGGGTCTGTAAAATCAACCTGGTGGTGGTCGGACGAGAATTCGACAACTTCCTTAGCACCTTCTCCGTCTACCCTCTCTATTCGGCGAATCAGTCCTGTGTCGTAATAGAAGTAGGTGTCTCTGGCTCCGTCACTGGTCTCCCTGCTCGTCAGTTTCAGCCGATTATCGTAAGTGAGCTGTATTACAATTGCTCCGTACCGTCTTGTGACCAGCTCTCCGCCATCCTTTAATCGTTGAAAGTGTTGCTCTGCGACAACCCTACCTGATCCGTCCTGCCGCTGCGTCCATCTTCCGGAGGTGTCGTATTGGTTGCGGAAGAGGGGATTGCCGTTTCTCGCTTCAGAGACCAAGGTATGGTCGTCGTCATACGAATACGAGATTGGTTCCCCTTGCCGGCTTACGTTCGTCAGGTCTCCTCTGCGATCATAGCTATACTGAACCTTCTCGCCATTTTCCGTCTGGGCGCTGGCAATTCGGCCCATTGCATCGTATTGGAATTGGATCGAGGCCGTCACCCTGCTACTTGCTCTGGCCATGATCGTAAGAAGCCGGCCAGTCTGCTTGACATACACATACTGAGTCGCCTTCGCCCCGGGACCTGAAGTGCTGATCACTTGGCC
>Ga0181523_10003400_pt1 | contig 14532 bp, 10 predicted proteins | sample PEATcosm2014_Bin_43_FD_119752 | JGI IMG/M metagenome (GOLD analysis project Ga0181523, IMG submission 119752) | Peatland microbial communities from MTU Mesocosm Facility, Houghton, MI, USA - PEATcosm2014_Bin05_30_metaG | ecosystem: Environmental > Terrestrial > Soil > Wetlands > Peat | place...
AGCTTGCAGATTTTTTTGTACATCGCGATGGCCTTGACCGTGAAACCCTGGCTGGCATAGGCATCGCCTACAGTCTTGAAACATTCGGTGGCTTTATCGGTCTCGCCGAGGCGCGAGTAAAGGTCGCCGACGGTGTTGGTGACCGTCAGATCCTTGGCATCGTTCTTGAGGACCTTTTCGTACTCAGAAATGGCGTTCTGCAGCTTGCCCTGCTGGACATACTTCTCCGCACTGGCCAGCACCTTTTGTTTGTTGAACCCGAACAATGCCATAAGAGTGCGAACTCCAGATCCTGGTGTTCAATTACTCGTGTTCAAATACCGGTGTTCAAATCCAAGTCTTGATACAGAACTCCGCTGAGCTTGGCGAGAAGCTGCTCCCGCATACTGCTCCGAGGGTCATCTGACTTTTCGGCAGATGGACCGACCGGACAAGGCCAATTGTACGTCTGGACCCGATGAACCGCATGGTTACCAAGGGTTACCAAAAGGGAGTGTACGAATGGGTTACCAAGGGAATCACTGGGCGGAGTACCGCGGGGGGCGCTAGATCAAGGTTTTAGTATGAATGTGTTATGGGGCGGAAGGCGGGCCCTGTTGTATTGTTCCGAGGCGAAACGCTGGAGACGCGAACTTCGACAAGGGGAAACGATAAGGGAAAACTATGACTTGGATCCGAACTGTTCCACTGACTGAGGCCGATGAAAAGCTGCGCCGGGCGATTGAGGGCGAGCAGATGTTTTATCCGAAGGAGTATGCCGAGCCAGTGCATCCCGATCCGTCGGGGGCGTCGTCGATTGTGGGATCGCATACGCTGATTCCCGACGCGCTGTATCACGCCTTCAGCACGTTTGGGGCGCTGATGTCGCCGGAATTACCGCTGAGCCGGGCGCAGCACGAGATGATTGCCACCATGGTCTCGGTGACCAACCGGTGCGTGTATTGAATCACCTCACACGCAGAGTTTCTGCGTAGGGTGACGTTAGATAAAGAAATGGTAGAGGCGCTGACCAAGGATTACACCACCGCGCCGATTTCTACTCAGGATCGCGTGATGCTCGACTACGTGGTCAAGCTGACCAAGGACGCCACCAAGGTTTGGAAAGACGATATCGACGGGCTGCGGGCCGCGGGATTCGACGATCGCGGAATTCTGCAGATTACGCTGATCGCATCGTGGTTCAACTACATCAACCGCGTGGCCGACGCGCTGGGCGTGGGTAGAGAATAGAAGTAGTCGTTTGGCAGAGGCAGAGTTCGCGGGAGGAGCATCACTGACCAACCTGCTCCGGCCTTCCTTCTCGCTCAGTGGACTGGCTCATCGGTTCCCGCTCGGTGATCCATTCCCAGACTCGCGTACCCTGGCTATCAGGGAAGCAACGGGCTTCGGCGTAGCCCTCCAGCCGGTGGAAGATTGTGGAGACGGACGCGGACAGGTCCCTGTGGCGTTGAGCCAGCTCCGGAAACCTTCGCCGCAGTTCATCGCAACCTTGCCGAACGCCTAACGGCGTCCGGGACTCCATCAATATGAGGCGACAAGCCCGCGTGAAGCCGGCTGGGCGGTGGCCTCTTCCGCATCGCCCAGCCGACAGATCGCCATCGAGATTCGAATCGCCGAAAAGCTTGGCCAGGCCCGCCAACGTCTGCCGAATCGTGCCGACACGTCTCATGATCTCGGCCCGCTGTTGGAGGAGTCCAGCCAGTTCTCGTTGCATCGACTGGATTACCTCCAGTACATGCGGTTCCGGGGCTGTCGCCATTGCCGTGGCCCGCTCTTCGGTCGTGTTCATCGGATCCCTCTCCGGTCAGTCCTTCGGGTTGAAAATTACTTGTTCCCGGCCCCGGTGGACTGGACGGTGGGCTGGACGGTGGACTGGGCTGGGAGGGCGGGCGAACGCCGTTTCGCCACCGCTGGGACTGGCTGCTGCGACCCCAGTTCGTAGCCGACGCTGCTTTTCATCCATACCTGAGTGAGCGCGTGCGCACCGCCCACGGAGTAGAACGTAAGCCGGGGCGGCCCGCCGTTATCGTTTGGCGACCCCGCGGAATGCGCGGCCAGCGAAGCCAAAACGTGGCTCGGGAGTCGCGCACGCTGAGCCGGTCGGGTGCTGTGCTCACAATCGAATAATCTCCGGCAGGAAAAGTCTTGGCCCCTGCGGTAAATTCGAAAGGAACCGTCACCAGCAGGGTGTGCGGTTCGTATTGGGCTTGAGCTGCTCCCGCGAGCAACAAGACACTGGGCAGGAGTACTGTCAATATCCGAGCAGTCAGGTTTTCCATACATCCTCCTAAAGTTGTCCTCGCTAGTTGTGGTGAACGCTGCAGCTCTGCGTCACGTGAAACTCGAGTGTGCCGCCAAGTTTTTGCAACGCCATCCGCTTCTTGCGATCAATTTCACTTACCGGTCTGCAGCATTGGACGTTTTTCGTTGCATGAGGATTATTGTTTGTTTTCATTCGATAGATGAGCTATGTTCATACCAGTGCCGGGCCGCTGAGGAGACGGACACATCCATGGCGATGAGCCATAACGTGAAACTGGAAGTGCGACACCTGAGGCTGTTGGCCGCGGTAGCGGAAGAAGGCAGCGTGACCGAGGCGGGCCGGCGCCTGCACGTCACGCAGTCAGCGCTCAGCCACCAGCTGCGCGATGCGGAAGAGAGGCTCGGCACGGCTTTATTTCTGCGCCTGGGCAAGAAGATGGTACTCACGCCCGCAGGCGAGAAACTGCTCGACTCGGCGCGGAAAGTGCTCGAGGAATTGCATGGTGCAGAGGCTCAGATCGAGCGGCTTAACGGGGGAACGCTCGGGGTGGTGCGTCTCGGCACAGAGTGTTACACCTGTTATCACTGGCTGCCCGCGATCCTGAAGAAGTTTCACGCAAAGTTTCCCCAGGTTGATGTGGACGTTTTGGAGGCCACGACGCGCCCGGTTGACTCTTTGCTGGCGGGCAAACTCGATGTGGCGATCATCACCAGCCCGCCGCGGAACAAGAGTCTTCGTTTGACTCCCACCTGTGAAGACGAGTTGATGATTGTGGTTGGGCCGAAGCATCGGCTGGCTTCTTCGAACCGGGTCGAGCCCCGCGATCTGGTGGGGGAGACGGTTTTGTGTTATCCGCCGAGAGAAGAGAGCACCTTGTTAAACAAAGTGTTGCGGCCGGCGGGCATAGAGCCTCAACGCGTCGTACCAATTCCACTGACGGAGTCCATCGTTGACATGGCGTCGGCTGGCCTGGGAGTTGCCTTTCTGGCACGCTGGGCGATCGCCGGCTATTTGCAAGCGGGCCATGTGGTGGCGCGACCCTTGGGGAAAAGCGGATTTCGCCGGCAGTGGTATGCAGCCACTTTGCGAAGCGGCCGGGTCGCACCGTTTCTTACGGAGTTCGTGAGCCTGCTGGTTCGGACCTGCGCACTGGATTCAGTGGGCAAATAGCGAGGATGCAACTGTGGCGAGGGAACGCAGCCGTAGAGTCGCGGGCACAGGGTAGACGGCGCCCCCGCTGGATGGGGCAGTTTTGAAACTGTACAAAGCCCACTCCTCGATCGAACGCTTCCACTAGACTTGAGCCTGGAGGGAGCACGGACGCCGAAGTTCGTGCCCTTGCCGGCCACCATGGCTGAATCGATCGCACAATTTTTCTCGGATAATTTTCACGCGCACCGTGAGGAGCGGGCCTATCGGCAGCGGCGTGGGTACCGGACGGAATCCTTCACCTACGCCGAAGTGATGGGCAAGGCCGCGGCCTTTGCCACCAAGCTGGAAGCGCGGGGGATTGCGAAGGGCGAGCGCGTGATGTTGTGGGGCGAGAACTGCGCGGAGTGGGTCGCGACGTTTTTCGGGTGTGCCCTGCGCGGAGTGATTGTTGTGCCCATGGACGATGTGGCCGCGCCCGACTTCGCCATGCGGGTGTTTCAGCAAGTCGCGGCGAAGCTGCTGGTGGGGTCACGGCGCCATCTGCTCGAGGTCGCGGCTGCGGGACAATCGGTGGCGACGCTGAATCTCGAAGATCTGACGCGGACGGCGGATTCTTTGCCGGTCAGGCTGCCGAAGGTCGCGTTGGGGCGCGACGACGTCCTGCAGATTGTTTTTACTTCGGGTACGACGGCGGAGCCTAAAGGCGTAGTCATTACAAACGGGAACGTGCTGGCAAATATCGCGCCCCTGGAACGCGAGATACGCCGTTACTTGAAGTATGAGCGCTGGGTGCATCCGGTGCGATTTCTGAACCTGCTGCCGCTCAGCCATGTGTTTGGGCAGTTTCTGGGAATGTTCCTGCCACCGCTGCTGGGCGGCACAGTAATTTTTCATGACGAACTGAAGCCCTCGGAAGTGATCCATACGATTCGGCGCGAGCGAGTGTCGGTACTGGTGACCGTGCCGCGAGTGCTGCAGTCGCTGAAGCAGAAGATTGAGCGCGATCTCGAAGACAGCGGAGAAAGCGAAGCGTTCCGACTGCGTTTTCTGTCGTCGAAGGGGCAGCATTTCCTGCGGCGCTGGTGGACGTTTCGCGCCATTCGCCGCCAGTTCGGGTGGAAGTTCTGGGCGTTTATTTCCGGCGGCGCCGCACTCGACAGCGACACCGAGGAGTTCTGGGACCGCCTGGGCTACGCGGCGATCCAGGGATATGGGCTGACGGAGACAACGTCGCTGATCAGTGTGAACCATCCCTTCCGGCTGGGCAAGGGATCGATCGGCAAGGTGCTGCCGGGCCGCGAGGTGAAGCTGGCGAAAGATGGCGAGATTCTGGTGCGGGGTGGAGGTGTGGCCTCGGGATACTGGGACGGGCGCGGAGCGCAGACGGCGTCGGACGCGCACACTGCGGACGCACACGCTGCGGACGCGCACACTACGGACGCACGAATCTTAGACGGACGTATCTCAGATGACCAGGGGTGGTATCGCACCGGCGACATCGGCGCGCTTGATGCGGCCGGAAACCTTTATTTCAAAGGCCGCAAGAAGGAAGTGATCGTAACGCCGGGCGGGACGAATGTGTATCCCGAGGATCTGGAGGCGGCGCTGCGCCGGCAACCGGAGGTGAAGGATTGTGTGGTGGTGGGAATTGAGCGTGGCGGGAATGCCGAGCCATGCGCGGTGGTGATTCTGCGGAGCGCTGAGAAGTCGCACGACGCTCGCCTGGAAGAAGTTGTGCAGCGGGCGAATCAATCGCTGGCGGAGTATCAGCGAATGCGGATGTGGGTGGAGTGGCCGCAGGAGGATTTTCCCCGGACCAACACGCAGAAGCCGCGGCGCAACGTGATACGGGAAGTGGCGCAGGCGCAGTTATTACAGAATCGCACGGGAAAGGATAGTGCAGAAAAAAGCGCGAACCGTCCCCTGGCGGAATTGATTGCCCGGGTTACGGGACGGCCCGTGGGCGCGCTGCGCGACGGCGCCAGTCTCGATTCTGATCTGGGGCTGAGCTCGCTTGATCGGGTGGAACTGCTCTCCACACTTGAGGACCGCTATCAGGTCGATCTGAGCGAGACCCGATTCAGCGCGGTACAGACCGTGGGCGACCTTGAACGTATGCTGCGCGGAGATTCCGTGGCGGGCGCAGTGTATCACTATCCCAGTTGGACTCTGCGCTGGCCGGTGACCTGGCTGCGGCTTCTGGCGCATTATCTGCTGCTGCGTCCAGCGATTGTTTTAATGGCGTGGCCGCGGGCTGAAGGGCGCGAGCACTTGCGTGGCGTGCAGGGACCGCTGCTGGTCGTCTCCAATCATGTGAGTGACGTCGACCTGGGATTTATTTTGACGGCGCTGCCGGCGCGCTTTCGCCACCGACTGGCCACGGCTACGCGCGGCGAGGATTTGGAATTGCTGCGATCGCCCGCGCCGGGCCGCGGATGTTTGGCGCGAATTTATGATCGCGTGCTGTGGATTCTGGGAGTCTCGCTGCTCAACTTGTTTCCGCTGCCGCGCGAGGCTGGGTTCCGCCGGAGTTTTGCCTATGCTGGGGAGGCCGTCGATCGCGGCTACAGCGTGCTGGTTTTTCCCGAGGGGCGGCACACGGCGGATGGGAAGCTGAATCCGTTTCGTGCGGGGATCGGGCTGCTGGCGGAAAACCTCGACGTTCCCGTTTTGCCCATGCGGATTGATGGCTTGTTTGAAGTGAAGCAGTCGGGCCGCAGGTTCACGGCTCCGTGGAGGATTCGGGTGCGGATTGGCGAGCCGATGAGATTTCCGCCGGGAACGGATCAGCAGAAAATCGCGGCGGAGTTGCAGATGGTCGTCGAGCGGCTCTAGACCAACGGGACTTCGGGGTGGATTCGTGTTTGCACTATCTATGCTGGGGGTGCCCCGTCCTTGCGTTCTGTGCAAGAGCCTGCCCTGAGCGGAGTCGAAGGGGCGGGCACGATGCTGCCGACACAAACCTCTTTGCCTGTTCTGCATGAGCCCGGCCCCGCACGCGTCCGTGGTTCCCGCCCTTCGCAAAGTGCGCGAAGGACGTGGCACCTACTGCGTTGGTGATGCCAGCGAGACCAAAACCTGGGCCAGTCGACCGCTACAGTTCCGCTATTCTTCATCGACCTGCGGCTCTTCCTGGTGAAGGTCCGCATCCAACTGTACTTCGGGTACCTTCGATTCGCGCAGTTGGCGATTGAGCGCGGGCATGTCTGTGTTCTTGAATTCAGTCCAGCGCTTCAGGACTTCGCTGCTGTCGTGTTCCACTGACGACAGAGCTTCCATTTGAGGAGAGGTTGGTTCGGCATCGGCTTGCCATACTTGCGCGTACAACGTGCCGGCCTGGCCGTTGAGCCTGCTGAGCGTGCTGTCCGGCGAAGGCGGAGCGAGGAATCCAGGAGCCGCACCCAACAGAGCGGCGAGCTTTTTCCCGGTTGCTTCGAGGGCGTTCTTGGCCGAGCCGTTGGCTTGCGCGCTGAGTTTTTCCAGTTGGGCGCGGATGGATCCGCCCTGCAGAAGCGCCTGCGCGGATTCGGTCATGGTGGATGCCAGACGCGTCTCCGCCTGGAATTTCTTCTGCAAGCCCGTGGGTGAGGTCTTCACGCGAGGGTCCATCTTAACCGTCAGCGGCGCGGTCGAAGTTTTTCTATCGACCGTCAGCCGGACCGTGTACGCTCCCGGCACCACGGTCGGGCCTAGAGGCGAACGGGGCGTGTCGTGCGGAATCGCCGCGATCGGATAATCATGGCGCGTCGCCACCGGCGCGGAATAGTGCAGGTCCCAAACCCAGCGGTGCATTCCGGCGCCGGTTGAAAGTTGCCGGGGATTGCGGACCCAGTACAGCGGGATCAGCTGCTTTTGCAATTCTTCGTCGGTGACGTCGGGTTTGTCGTTGCTGGAGAACCGGCGAACCAGATGGCCCTGCGCATCCAGAATTTCGAGCGTCACCGTGGTGGCCGCCGCGGGCAGATAGTAATCGACGATGGCGCCATCGGGTGGATTGGCCGCGGCCGGCTCGTCGGGCGGCAGCGGCGTGTCGGTGTTGGTGTCGCGCTGCACGCGGTAGGCGGGCGCGGGGGCATAGAGATGTACGGAACTTGCAATCGCCGCCGAGGCCTCGCGCAGCGGCGCGATGTCATCGAGAATCCAGAAGCCGCGGCCGTGCGTGGCCACGATCAGATCGCTGTCATGAATCCAGAGATCGCGCATGGAAGTGTGCGGCAGGTTCAGTTGCAGCGGCTGCCAGCGGTCGCCGTCATCGAACGAAACCCACACGGCGTTTTCCGTGCCCGCGAATAACAGGCCCTTGCGGATCGGATCTTCGCGCACCGTGTCGACGGGGCCGAACTGGGGCAGGCCGGCTGTGATCAGCTTCCAACTCTTGCCGCCATCGTGCGTGCGATAGATGTAAGGATGCGTGTCGTTGATGCGGAAGAGGCTCACCGAGGCGTAGGCGGTTTGCTCGTCGAAGTGCGAGGCCGAAATCTGCGTGACCTTGCTCCATGCCGTGAGTTCCTCGGGCGTGATGTTGGCCCAGTTCTTTCCGGCATCGTGCGTGATCCAGAGCAGGCCGTCGTCGGTTCCAGCCCACAGCGTGTTGGCGGTCTTGAAAGACGGGGCGAGCGCGTAGATGACGCCGCGCTGTTTGTCGGCTCCCTGATTGAAAAGTGTGCCGACGCTGTCGGGCGCGCCCGGACTCTCGCGCGTCAGGTCGGGGCTGATGGTTTGCCAGGAATTGCCGCCGTCGGTCGTCTGGAACAGGAAATTCGTCGCGTAATAAAGAATGTGAGGGTCAACTGGAGAGAACATCAGCGGCTCGGTGCGGTCGGCACGGTACTTCAGGTTGCGCACGGGAATCGGCGTGACATTTTGCACCTCGCCGGTTGACCAGTGAAATTTCGAGACTTCGGTCCGGCCGCCGCCGTAAATGACGTCAGGATCGAGCGGATCGGGCGCGACGTAGCCATACTCGATCACGCCCACCGGATGCCAGTCGCGAAAAGTGATGGCGCCGTCGTTGCCCCGGCTGGAGGTGCAGACCGAGCCACTCTCCTGCTGTCCGGCGCAGACGCGGTAGGGAAAAGAATTGTCGGCGACGGCGTGGTAAAGCTGCGCGGTGGGCTGGTTATACCAGGAACTCCAGCTGGCGCCGCCGTTCACGGTGACGATCGCGCCCTGATCGCTGACGATCAGAATAATGTTGCCGTTGTTGGGATTGATCCAGAGATTCTGGTAGTCGTCACCGCCGGGCGCGCCGCGGAAACCTGACCACGTCTTGCCGCCGTCGGTCGAGCGCATCGTTACCGTGCTGACCACAATCACGATGTCAGGATTCTTCGGATCCACCTTGGGGATAGGAAGATCGCCGCCGCCGATGCGCCCTGCGGGACGAGGATCATTGGTGATCTGTGCCCAGGAATCGCCGGCGTCGTCGGAACGATAGACGCTCAGTTTTCCCGAGGCTGCGGCGAGAGTGGCGTAGAGGCGGCGCGGATTGCTGGGGGCGATGGCCACGTAGATTTGCGAAAGATCTTTCGGCAATCCGTTGGTCAAGGGATGCCACGTGCTGCCGCCGTCGGTCGACTTGAACAGGCCGCCGCCGGTGCCGTTGAATTCGTTGCCGTCCTCCCACGGGCCTTCGCGAACTTCCCACATGGAAGCGTAGACCACGTCAGGATTCGATGGGTCAATCTCGACGTCAGAGCCGCCAGTGTTTACGTCTTTAGAAATTACTTGCTGCCAGGTCTGACCGCCGTCGGTCGTGCGATAGATGCCGCGCTCTTCGCTGGGCCCGTAGGGATGGCCAAGGACTGCGGCGAAAACTTTGTTGGGATCGCGCGGATCGATGGCGAGCGCGGGAATTTGTTGTCCGTCGACCAAGCCGAGGTGGGTCCAGGTTTTGCCCGCGTCGGTAGACTTATAAATGCCGTTGCCGACAGAGAGGTCGGGGCGGTGCAGTCCTTCGCCGCTGCTGACATAAATGATGTTGGGATCGGAGGGCGCAACGGCGATGGCGCCGATGGATTGCGTCGGCTGGTCATCGAAAATCGGATTCCAGGTGCGGCCGTAGTCGTCCGTTTTCCAGACGCCACCGTTCACCTGGCCAACGTAGAACACATTTGGCTGGCTGGGCACGCCCGCAGCCGCGCGCGAGCGCCCGCCGCGAAACGGGCCGATCATCCGCCAGTGCAATTCCTGGTAGGTGTTCTCGGGAACCTGGGTCCAACCTGCGGTTGCGGATAGAAGAACCACGAAGCCCACGACTAGACGAAAGATTGCATGAAATCGTTTCAAATGCGCCCCCCCTGACAGTGAACGACAAGTTAACTAGGATAAACCATAAGCGCGGTGATCCGGGACACGGCCGCAGTGAACACGCGCGACGCGGTGTGAGAAGAGATATAATCCGTAGAAACCAAGTGCGGAAAACATAATGCCAAACCCGCCGTCCCTGGGGCATCCCACGGCTGCCCCGCTGTCTGACGACTGTCGCGTCCTGCTGGACGCCGCGCCGGACGCCGTATTGATCGTCAATCGCGATGGAGAGATTGTGGTCGCCAACCCGACTGCGGAGCGGCTCTTCGGATATTCCGCTGTAGAGTTCGAGGGGCGAGCCGTCGAGTCCCTGATACCGGGACGGCTGCGGGAACAACACGAGCGTCACCGGGCTAATTATGCGCGCCAACCGCAAGCGCGGCCCATGGGAGCGGAGTTGGATTTGCTTGCCCTGCGCAGCGACGGCGCAGAGGTTCCGGTCGACATCAGCCTCAGTCCGCTTAGGACCCACCTCGGGGATTTTGTGCTGCTGGCGATTCGAGATGTCACCGACCGCAGGCGGGCGAGCGAGAGCGTGCGCAAGTCGGAGCGCGAGTACCGCGCACTATTTGAAAACGCGAACGACTCCATCATGATCTTCGACCTCGAAAGCGAAGCCATTCTCGATGCCAACCCGAAGGCATGCGAGATCTATGGTTTCACGCGCGAGGAGTTCATTGGCATGAGTCTGAAATCGCTGACCGTCGATGTCCCCCGAGGCGAGGAGGGACTTCGTCAACTCCTGCAAACCGGTTCGTGCCGCGATTACCACACCGTCCACCTCCGCAAGGATGGAACTCCCATGAACATCGTGGCCAACTCCGCCTTGCTCGAGCGCAATGGGCGCAACGTTGTTCTCAGCATTGACCGCGACGATACCGAGCGCATCCGCGCCCAGGCGGAACGCGAGCGTCTCATTGAGGAATTGACCAGCGCCCTGGCCAAGATCAAGACTCTCACCGGGCTGCTGCCCATCTGCGCCTCCTGCAAGAATATCCGCGACGAAGCCGGCAACTGGACGCCGGTCGAGCGTTACGTCCGCGACCGCTCGGATGCCAACTTCACCCACGGCATCTGCCCGGAATGCGCCCAGCGTCTGTACCCGGACGACTACAAGAAAAAAACTTAGAAGCGGGCCGTCCGCGCGGCTAAGATAAATCCCTAATTCTTGGAGCGGTCGGCCAGATCACCGGAACTGAAACCGCGATCCACCAAACGTGATCCACCAGGCATGATCAACCGGACATGATTAACCAGACCATCTCGCACTACCGCATCACCGGCCAGTTGGGCAGCGGCGGGATGGGCGTGGTGTTCGAGGCGGAAGACCTGAGCCTCGGGCGCAAGGTAGCGCTGAAGTTTCTGCCACCACAATTGGCGGGCGATGCCAACGCGCTTGAGCGATTCTTGCTGGAGGCGCGGGCCGCGTCGGCGCTGAATCATCCCAACATTTGTACGATTTACGCCGTCGAAAAATCCGGCGAGGGCGACGATGCGCAGTCATTCATTGCCATGGAGCTGCTGGAGGGACAGAACCTCGACCAGAAGTTAAATACCGGTCCGCTGCCGGTCGGCCCGCTGCTCGACATGGCTATTCAACTGGCGGACGCGCTCGACGCCGCGCATGCCAAGGGGATCATTCATCGCGACATCAAGCCGGCAAATATTTTCCTGACCGCGCGCGGACAGGTGAAAGTGCTGGACTTCGGTCTGGCTAAGCTGACCCGGCCCGAGTTGGAGATGGAGACCATCGGAGCAACGCAAGACTCCCCGGCTATGGCAAACCTGACCAGCCCGGGCTCGACCGTGGGCACCATCGCGTACATGTCGCCGGAGCAGGCGCGCGGTGAAGAGCTCGACACGCGCAGCGATCTGTTCTCGCTGGGCTCGGTGATCTACCAGATGGCGACCGGTAGACAGCCTTTCTCGGGAGCAACCTCGGCAGTGGTGTTTCACGCCATTCTTGAGCTGGATCCGGTTTCGGTGGTGCAGTGGAATGCAATGCTGCCGCCCCGTCTGCAAGAGATCATTGAGAAGCTGTTGGAGAAGGATCGCGACCTGCGCTACCAGTCCGCCGCCGACCTGCGCGGCGACTTGAAGCGGCTGAAGCGCGACAGCGAATCGGGGCGTAAGCCAGGGGTAACGCATCCGTCGGCGTCGGCCACGGCGCCTTCGGCCGGCGCAGGCCCGTCGTCTGGACCCGCCCTGCCCAGCGGAGTGCCCGGGCCTTCGCAAGTTTCCAGTCAAACCCCTGCCGTGGTGGCCGCCGCCGGGCGGCACAAGCTGGGGACTGGCGTATTCGTGCTGATCGGGGTCGTCATCCTGCTGGCTGCGGGCTATGGAGTCTACTCGCTGATCTCACGCCATCGAGCGACCCCCTTTGCCAACTTCTCCGTCACCAAGGTGACGGAGGAGGGCAACGTGATGTTTGCCAAAGTGTCACCTGACGGCAAGTACATCCTCAGCATGGTGCGCGACAAGGGCCTTGCCAGCTTGTGGCTGCGCAATGTTCCCACCAACAGCATGACGCAAGTGCAACCTCCGGCCGACGTCTACTTCGCGTCCTACGGCCTGAGCTTCTCGCCCGACGGCAATTATTTCTACTTCGTGCGCAGCGATCCGGGCGCGCCCGTACTGAAATTTCTGTATCGCGCGCCGCTGCTGGGCGGGCCCCCGGAGAAATTGGCCTCGGACGTGGATTCGAAAGTCACACTTTCCCCGGACGGCCGCAAGCTGGCCTTCCTGCGTTACGACAATCCCGAGCCGGGCAAGTACCAGCTAATTCTGCGCGCGGCAGATAGCGGTCCCGAGACAGTGCTCACCAGTGGCCCGAAAAGCCAGATACTCACACAGCCGGCATGGTCACCCGACGGCAAGACGATCATGTGTGTCGTACTCCAGCCCGGAAATGCGCTGTCCGGATTGATGGCGGTGGACGCGAAGACCGGCCAGCAACAACTCTTCGTCGGGTCCAAAGACGATCTCCTCTTGCCCATGTGGATGCCGGATGGCAGCGGCCTGCTGGTTCTGGATAGCTCTCCCTCTTCGAATTATTCGCGACAGCAGATATTCTTCGTCTCATATCCGGAGGGAAAGTTGAGTGCGATCACCCACGATACCAACAGCTATTCTGACCTGAGCATTGCCTCCAGCGGGCAGGAGCTAGCCACTGTGCTCAGCGAAGACCATTGGAGTCTTTCGATCACGGCAGGAACGCCCGGCGGCGGAGACGTGCGGAATCTCGGTCCCGCGAACGCGGGTTCCAACTTCACCTGGACACGCGACGGCCGGTTGGTCTACGACAAGGACGCCGCGCTGTATTGGATCAATCCAGATTCCCAGGCCAAGGGGGTTCTCGCAACCGAGCCAGACTCCGTAAGCGGCGATCCCTCGGCATGCTCCGATGGCCGGTACATTGTGTTCGTTCACGGCTTGCGAGGGGGCAACGGCAACCTCAACATTTGGCGCGCGGATGCCGCCGGGGGAGATTTGAAAGAACTATCAAACGGAAGGTTCGACAGCGATCCGGTCTGTTCCCCCGATGGGAACTGGGTCTACTACCGGGATGCCGCGACGAGAGAAATGATGAGAGTTCCGATGGATGGCGGGGTCGCTCAAAAAGTGACCGACTTAGCTAGTGCCAGCCGGATAGATATTTCTCCAGATGGCAACGCGATTGTTTTTGCCACCGTGGATCATGCCGGCGATCACGCGGAAAATCTTGCGCTCGTCGACACCGCTACGGGCAAGGTTCGACAGCTCCTTAAATACGAACAATACGGGAAGGAAAGGTTGGAACAGACACGCTTCACGCCCGACGGCAAGGGTTTGGTGTACACCATCCGCGAGAACGGCGTGGACAACCTTTGGCAGCAGAACCTGGACGGTTCCCCCGGAAAACAGCTGACCTCATTCAAGTCGGAACACATCAACGACTTCCGCTGGTCGTTCGACGGCAAACAACTCGCGGTCGTGCGTGGCCATACCGACTCCGACGTGGTTCTGGTGCGAGACATGCAGCAGTAGAACAACCAAATTCAATCCCGACAAAAACTAAGGGCGGCCATCACTGGCCGCCCTCATTGCGAATTGTGGCTGCGAAGCGGGGTTAGACGCCCTTGACGTTCTCAGCTTGCCAGCCCTTGGGGCCTTTGACCACGTCAAACTGCACTTGCTGACCTTCCTGCAGACTGCGGAAGCCACTAGCCTGAATGGCGGAGAAATGCACGAAGACATCCTCGCCGTTCTGGCGGCTGATGAAACCGTAGCCCTTGGCGTCGTTAAACCACTTCACTGTTCCTGTTTCCATGATGTTGCAATTTCCTTTTTTGTTGATGTAGCGCTGAAACTTTCAGGGTCTTCTTGCAGGAAGGTCACTCGCTGGGTTGAGCGGAGATGCTTTTACTGCGAAGGAGCTCTAAAGTCAAACGCAGATAAATTGTAAAGAAAGTGCCCTGAAATAGCTACATATTTGCTGCGGGCTATGGCTAAACAATTGATGCTAAGGATGTTATGGTTGGTCTGCGGAGTCGGGAAAGGCCTCGACTTGCGACCTTTGGGCAAACCAATCATCATTTAATCATGCGCTTGCGGATTCTGCTGGTTTCGGGTTTGCTCACGGCTGCGGCGTGGGCAGGGATTGTCGACGACGTGCGCATCGCCCTGATGCAGAACAATTTTTCGGCCGCGGAATCGGCGCTGAATTCTTATCGCAACCAGCAAGGCGTCACGGCAGAGTATCTGGAAGCGTATTCGTGGATGGCGCGGGCGGCGCTGGATGCGCGCCAGTACGAGCAGGCGGCGGCGTA
>Ga0181523_10003405_pt1 | contig 14528 bp, 8 predicted proteins | sample PEATcosm2014_Bin_43_FD_119752 | JGI IMG/M metagenome (GOLD analysis project Ga0181523, IMG submission 119752) | Peatland microbial communities from MTU Mesocosm Facility, Houghton, MI, USA - PEATcosm2014_Bin05_30_metaG | ecosystem: Environmental > Terrestrial > Soil > Wetlands > Peat | place...
GGCTGATGGATTCCGCCAATCCGGCGGGATTATCAGACGCATTCACGAGTTGCGAGCCAGTGGAGAGCCGCGCCAGTGATGCATTGAGCGCGCTGTTGGACTGATTGAGGTCATTGGCGGCGTTGAGCGCCGCGATGTTTGTATTTATTACCATAAACTAACTCTTTTCCTTGAGTCACCCCTTGCGGGGAGTTTTTGCTGCACGGCAATCCTTGCCATGTGGTGAATTTCGATTGCGGGCTTCACCAGTTTTCCCTATTGGCCCTTTATGGCTGCCAATCGCCATTGTAGTTAAGCCATCGGCAGGACCGCAGGATACTTTATCATTTCGGATGATAATTATTTTTTGCAATCCCCTAAAGCATATCCAGGATGCTGCCGATTCCATTGGGACAATGTTGAAATTGGCGACTGGAATGGTGCAGCAGAAGCGATGCAGATCGCCGGGGAGGTTGCACCATCCCTTCAACTGTCGCGTGAGGGCCTGCCTCAAGCGCCTGACATTTTTTTCAGCAGCGCGGCGGCGGGCTCGTAACCTTGCGCGGCGGCGGTTTCAAAACAACGCCGCGCCCCCGCCATGTTTCCAAACACCTGGTAAAAAACACCGAGATTGTAATTCGCCAGAAACGTGCCGGAGCCGCGCACGCTTCTGCCCGAAAACCCTGTTTCTCCCGCGCTCAACGACGGCGTCGGAATCGTGCCGGAGCCGCTCACGCTTTCGCGTCTGTCCGCTTCGCCCAGCGCCAGACATCGCCGAAAACTCTCTTCAATCTTCGGCAATTCGGAAACGTATTTCGCCGGATCGCTCCGGATCAGGTTCATGAAAAACAAACCGCGAACGAGAAAGAAATCCGGGAAGTCGCCGAGATATTTTTCGGCTCTTGCGACCACCTCAATCCCCGCATCGAATTTTTTCAATTCAATGATCGTGTAAAGAAGATCCACCGCGATATTTGCCGCCGACGGATCGCCGGGCTTGACTCGCGCGAACGCTTTTTGCAGGCAGCCGAACGCCTTTTCCGGCTGGCCCATCGAATTGTGTTCGACGGCCAGTTGAAAAAGAAAATACACATTCTCCGGATCGCGCTCCAATTCCGTCTCAAGCAACTTCATGTTGCGATCCGCTTTTCGAGTTTCAAGATACCCGTCGTGCCATAGTTCGCCGCGCAGATGCGCACGCGGCAGGGGCGACATCAGTTGCTCGTGAATATGTCCTTTAAAATGCGCGCCGCGGGGAAACAGCCGTGAAACAAAACACTGCGAGCGAAACGTTTGATTGTTGCGCCGGAAATCACTCACGATTTTCAACCGGCCAACCGCCGGTTTGATCCGCACGAATGCCAGTATTTCCCTCGCAAGATCTTCGCCCGCCCACTCGTCCGCGTCCAAAACAAGAATCCAATCTCCTGCGGTTTGATCGATGGCGAAGTTTCTGGCCGCCGCAAAATCGTCCACCCATCCGAAATTCGAAATTTTCGCCCCGAATTCCCGCGCTATTTTTGTCGTGTCATCCGTCGAGCCGGTGTCGGCGACGGCAATTTCGTCCACTATTCCTTTTACGCTTTGCAGACAACGGGCCAGACAGCGCGATTCGTTCTTGACGATCATCGCCAGCGACAGCTTTGGATGTGGAACAGCCACCCGGCAATGATCCACAAACATTTGTAAAATGCAACGCGGACATTCCGGGCCGGGATGCGCGTGCTTTGCGGAGCGTCGTGCGATTGTTGTTGCCCCCCGATGGGTGGTCTTATTAGCGTGGCCCCATGTCTGCGGCATCCGAATTTCAAACCAAACATTGGACCTGCGGGGAATACTCCAAACTTCAGGCTTAGGGTCATGTTCACACCGGTCCAACTCCTCCAGCAAGCGGTGAAAGAATTTGAAGCCGGAAAACCCGCTGAAGCCGTTGCGCTGTGCCAGGAGGTGATTCGGTGCGAACCACACAACATTCTCGCGTTGAATTTTCTTGCCCTGGTCGAATCGCAGCGGGGCCGCAACGAGCAAGCTCTCTCGTGGATTCAACAGGCGATAAAAATCTCTCCGTCGAATGCGGAAGCGCGGAGGTCGGCCGGAAGCATCCTCCTGGCCCTAGGCCGGTATGCCGAGGCCGCCGATGCGACGCGCCAAGCCGCCGCGCTCCAGCCGAATTTGCGCGGGGTTCACGCCCAGCTCGGCATGGCGTTGACCAAGTTGGAACGTTGCGACGAGGCGATAGCCAGCCTGGAACTGGCGCTCCGCCAGGACCCGCATCCCAACGCCGAACTGCTCAACACCGTGGCCGCGGCCTTGGAGCAGCGTTGTGACTTTGTCCGGGCTGAAGAGTTCGCGCGCCGCGCATCGCAACTGCAGCCGGAATACAAGGAAGCCCTCAATAATCTGGGCAATGCCCTCATGGGCCAGACCAGGCTTGGGGAAGCTGTGCAGGCGTATGACCAAGCGTTGGCCCTCAATAGTGACGACGCTGCGATCCGCTATGATCGATCCCTGGCACTCTTGGCGGGCGGCGATTTTCTTCGTGGATGGGCGGAATATGAGTGGCGTTGGAAAAGACCCGACGCCCCCGCCAAACAGCCCACATTCAAAGAGCCAGCTTGGGATGGCGGCGACATTCGAGGCCGGACAATTCTGCTCTACGCTGAGCAGGGCGCAGGCGATGCGATCCATTTCATCCGCTACATTCCGTTGCTCGCGGAGCGCGGAGCGCGGGTTCTGCTCGTCTGTCCTGCCGCCCTGCAAGCTCTTGTGCGCCATGTTCACGGCGTCGGTCAACTGCTGGGTCCGGGCGAGCCGCTCCCGCCTTTTGACACCCACGCCACTTTGATGAGTTTGCCACTTCTGTTCAAAACGACACTGGAGAATGTGCCAGCAAAAGTTCCGTATCTTCCCATTCCGTCCGCCGATACGTTTCCACTAAGCGCGGGACCCGCCGGACTTTTGAAAGTGGGCCTCATTTGGTCTGGCGGCGAGGATTACCGGAAGAACCGCATTCGTTCGGCCCCGCTGGACCAGTTTCTTCCGCTGTTGCGTTTGCCAGGCATTCGCTTCTTAAGTCTTCAGTGCGGTCCCCGTGCGGCTGACTTGAGGAAATTGCCGGCTGACGTTCAGGTCGAGGATCTCGGCAGCCGGGTGCGCGATTTCGCCGATACAGCGGCGGCGATGGGACAAATGGACCTGGTCATCTCCGTCTGCACATCAACCTTGCACCTGGCCGGCGCGCTTGGCCTTCCAGTGTGGGGAGTCCTGGCCTTTGCCCCCTGTTGGCGCTGGATGCTCGGACGCCCGGACAGCCCATGGTATCCCACCATGACCCTCTTTCGCCAGGCCAAGCCCGGCGATTGGGCGGGGGTGATGGCGCAAGTCGAAGCGGCTCTGCGCCATCTGATACAACGCATGAACCAATTGCCAGATGGCCAATTAAAGGGCAACCAAGCCTGAGCCCATTCCCCAACTACTATAACCGCAGTGGCTTCAGGCCAGTCTTGGCGTTCTGACGGTCTCACCAGATCATGCCGGCTAAAGTTTTTACGGCATAATGCCGATCACTTCTGGCGATGTTAATGACGGAAGATATCTTATGAATGTGACCGCTGTTTCCTCCATGACCCAGCGCAGCGAGGATTTTACTACGCTGCAAACCAACCTTCAAGCAGGCAATCTCTCAGGCGCGCAGCGCGCGTTTGCAGCCTTTCTTCAGGATGTCCAGAAAACCGCGCAGATCGCAGGGCCGGCCAGTCTGTTTGGCCCGGGCACGCAGGCGAGCAAGGACTTGCAGACCTTGGGCAGCGCTTTGAGATCCGCCGACCTGACTGGCGCGCGAAAGGCGTTTGCCACTTTGGCGCAGGATATTCAAGCCGCCGGGCAGCCCGGCAACAGCCTGCCGACTGTCCGTGTCCATCGTCCTTTCACCCATTCTGAGATCGCAAATAATGGCGTGGATGTCCTTAAGGCCGCGGCCCAAGGCGGCGTCACAGCGCAATCTATCGGCAGCATCCTCAACCTGAAAGCATGAGGGCTTGAGAATTTTCACTGGACACGTTGACCCGTGTTTTCTCACAAAGTTAATGGGCAGATCGATCTGCGGTTGATCCAGCATCCGCACTGCCGGGAGCTGTTCAGGGTCATGGATGCCAATCGGAACCACTTGCGACCGTGGCATCCGTGGATTGATCTCATACGGTCCACCACGGATCTGGACCGCTTCATCACCGGTTGGCTGCAACAATTCTCCCAAAACCGGGGATTTCATGCCGGCATCTGGCATGAAGGGGAACTCTGCGGTGTCATCAACCATTTGAATGTTGATTGGGTGAATCGCTCGACCGTGTTGAGCTATTGGCTGGATGAAGCCCACCAGGGCCGGGGCATCATGACGGCTGCTTGCCGGGCATTTGTATCGCACGCGTTCAACACGCTGAAATTGAACCGCGTCACCATCGAGTGCGCGGGTAGGAACGCCCGCAGCCGCGGCATTCCCGAACGTCTTGGCTTCAAATTTGAGGGCGTCATTCGTGGAGCAGAATGGCTCCATGACCACTTCGCGGATCACGCAATATATGGCCTCTTAAAAGGAGATCTGCCCCATGGAGATTCGATGAGCGTTACGGAATTCCCTTTGGCGGTACCAAGTGCCAGCCCGTGCGCCGTGGTTTCGGCTGAGAGCCTGAATTGATCAAGCCGCTTCGCAGTTCGAGATGGGCTAATCCCCGCCGCCCTGCCGTCCGTAGTGCCCCCCTAGTCGCCACCTGATTTGCTGGTTAGGCCCTTTGCCGACCCTCCAGGCTATGAAATAATCTTCAATAATTTGATTTTGATATAACATGCTCATTATTAACTGCTTATATGCTTAAAAACCGCCATTTTTGAGGTTTTCTTGCGTCTTTTCTTTGACAGAAACCCCCTGTATATGTATCCTAAATCGAGGCGGTTTTCCGGTTCTTGGAGTTTTGACTCAAAAGAGCAACCAAAACAGGAGAAGTGTCCGCATTTGTCTGTTAAATTGCCGCGGGCAGTCTTAGCGCGGTTATTAATGAACCTTAACACCGAGTTGGTGTCCGATTATTATGTTGAGAAAGAGAATCATTCGGGTAAATGGCAGAAGAAACGTTCCCAATTCCTTGCACAGGAAACGGGGGGTTAAAGAGGCGCGCTTTACCCTGCAAACCCCAATCAAAGGCGAATCCAAGTCCAAAAACGGGGGGGGACACCCTTCCAATGGGGGGCTTCAACCGCCACAACCTGCCTCGCCCGTTGTCGCCGCATCGCCTGACGCCATCACAACCGATTCTCCCATTATCGTTGAAAAGATCAAAGAGTTGCTCCGCCTCGCGCAAGACCAGGGTTATGTCACCTATGACGACATCAATGACGCGATCCCGGATGAAATCGTTTCCCCGGAGCTTCTGGACACCATTTATTCCAAGCTGCGCGGCTTTGAAGTCGAGATCGTTGAAGCCCCCGACTTGGAGCGCCCCAAAGCGCCCGAACCGGAGGAAGAAGTGGAGGAAAGCCGCCTCGATATCTTGGACGATCCCGTCCAAATGTACCTCCGCCAGATGGGCAAAGTCCCTTTGCTCACCCGCGAGCAGGAAGTGGAAATTTGCAAACGAATCGAAGAAGGCGAAACAGAGGCGCGCCGCATTTTGTTTGGATTCGGTTTTACAGGCAAGGAACACATCGCGCTGGCCGAGAAGCTGCTCTCCAACCCGCCCCGCGAACGCTTTGACCGGGTGATTGTTGATAAGAAAGTGGAAAGCCGCGCCAGTCATTTGACCATCCTGCGGCGGCTCGTCCGGCGCACGCGCGAACTGGATCAAAAACTCGACAAAGCTTACGAGCAATGCCGCCCGTCCGGCGCCAAGCCCGTGCCCCCGCGCTTCCTGAGGAATTTTCAGCGCCTGCACAATGCCCTCCAGGCCTGTTTTCCGAAATTCTACTACAAGCCGAAAGTGGCCGAGGAAATCATGCTCGTTTCGGACAATGCCGCTGACCAGCTTCAAGCCACTGTTCGCTCCATCGAGGAATTGGAGAAGCGCCGCAAGTCCACGTCCAAAACCGCCCAATTGGCCGGCGAACACGCCAAACTGGCCGCGCTGGAAAAATTTGTCCGCATGCCGCATCGCCAGTTTTTGGCCGACCACAGCGCCATGAAGAAGGCCGCCACCCGGGCCGATGACGCCAAATGCGAAATGGCCGCCGCCAATTTGCGCTTGGTTATTTCCATCGCTAAAAAGCACACCAATCGTGGCCTCTCCTTCCTGGACCTGATCCAGGAAGGCAACATGGGCCTGATGAAAGGCGTCGAAAAATTCGAATATCAGCGCGGCTACAAGTTCTCCACCTACGCCATCTGGTGGATTCGCCAGGCCATTACCCGCGCCGTCGCCGACCAGGCCCGCACCGTTCGCATTCCGGTCCACATGATCGAGGTCATTAACCGCCTCATGCGCGTCCAGAAGCGCCTTATGCAGGAACTGGGCCGCGAAGCCGAGCCGGAGGAAATCGCCGACGAACTGAATCTTCCCGTCGAACGCGTCCGCGCCATCCTCAAAATGGCCCAGCAATCCGTTTCCCTCCAGGCTCCCGTGGGCGACGGCGATGACGCCAGCGTTGGAGATTTCATCGAAGACAAAAAGGCGGCCAATCCTTCGGACGTGACCAGTTACAGTTTGCTCAAGGACACTTTGAGCGACGTTCTGGCCACCCTGACCGAGCGCGAGCGCAAGATTGTCGAAATGCGTTTCGGCTTGGTGGACGGCTATGAACGGACCCTGGAAGAAATTGGCCGGCAATACAACGTGACGCGCGAGCGCATTCGCCAAATCGAAGCCAAGGCGTTGCGCAAAATGCGGCACCCCACCCGCCTGCGCCATTTGCAAGGCTTCCTCGAAAACGAGGAAACCGTGTTCCAATGATTTGTCCATTTTGGCGGCGCTCTCTGCGGGCGCCGCCAATTTTTGAGAACCGCCAAAGACGCTCCCCGCCGTTAAAAGCTAGTTCAAGCCGCCGCGGAAAAAGGCGACCTCATAGTTGCCCAACTCTTTGTTCAGTCTCTTGATGTCAATGTTTTGCGGCACGATACAGGCCGTCCAAGCCGGTCGCCGCGGCATTTTGTCAATGGCATCAAAAAGCGCCTTGGCCCCTTCGGTTCCAAGGGCGCAATTGAGCGAATTTACCGCGGCGGCTCTGACGCCCTTTTCCCACTCGCTGGGCGTGAGGAGATTATTGATGGGTGCCAATCTGTCAGACTGCATCACGCTGGCATATTTGTCGAACTGGCCAAGATAATGGTGGGAAAGGTTGATGGCCATGGTCATGCCCATCATCTGGTTGAAATAGCTGGCTTGGTCGTTCATGACATGATCGGTCCAATAACGGTCCTCCGCTATATTGGGCGCCACGGGCGGGTTTCCGCTCGCAGTCTCGCGGGCCAAACCGGAGATGTATTGGTCAAAATAACCCGGCTGGATTTTATCAATGGCCTTGGCATGGGCAATATGGTTGATCAAATCCACAAAGCCGGCGGAGATGGAAACCTCACATGGCGTTTTATTCTCGTCGTTCTTCTCCATAAGCGCCTTCGCCGGCGCCGCCAAGGCTGCCTTGGCGGCTCGCGCCACTTGCAGCTTGTTCCGGTATTTGGCGTCCAGCGAATTGTACAGGTCGCTTTCTATTTGGAGAGCGACCTGGACGCCGCTGGGGTAGCCATGCGGCGACGAATTGGTCAGGGCGAAACCGGGTGTGCCAAGGACAAGCCATGTTGCGGCAATTAGGCTCTGAATCAGTGGCAATTTGTTCATCATTCGTCTTGATGCTTGCATCTCCCGTGCCACAGCCCCCAGAGGCCCTTTTACTGGGCGGAATGCCCGTGTCAGCCGGGGAGACGGCGGGAAAGTGTCCGATTGTTGTTCACTCGGAAAAGCAATTTGGACACCCACGCCGGTCAACCCGAAGGCCGGCAAATGCTGTTGCAATTCTTCCGCCAGGAGGCACCATAAACCCCGGTAACTTTCATAAAAAATACGATTGCATGAAAATTCTCGCTCCAATTATCCGATCCATGACCCTTATTCCGGCGATCCTCTTGGCCTCTCCCCTGGCCAAAGCACAGGAAGCGCCCAGGAAAATCCTCTTCTTTTCCAAATCGTCCGGCTTTGAACATGACATGATCAAAAGGCATGACGGCCAACCGGGCAAAGCGGAGAAAATACTTTCCGAACTGGGAGTAAAGAATAACATTGAATTCACCTTCACCAAGGATGGGGGCGTTTTCACTCCTGAAAACATCGCCAAATACGATGCCTTCTTTTTCTACACGACAGGTGATCTGACCGAACCCGGTTCAGACAAAAATCCGCCCATGTCCAAAGAAGGCAAGGCCGCGTTCCTCCAAGCCATCGCCAACGGCAAAGGCTTCATCGGCACGCACAGCGCCACGGACACATTTCATTCGCCGGGCGGCGTGGAGCACGGTCCGGCCCTCCAGAAAGACGATGGCGCCAAGATCGATCCCTACCTAAAAATGATTGGCGCGGAATTCGTTGTGCATGGCTCGCAGCAGCGCGCCCGCCAGATATGTGTGGACAAGAACTTTCCCGGCATGAGCGCGGTGCCGGACGACTTTGGGCCTTTGGAAGAATGGTATTCGCTCAAGAATTTCGCGCCCGATCTGCATGTGCTTTTGGTGCAAGACACCTCCAACATGGACAAATCAGGCGGCAACAACAAACACGCCTATGATCGCCCGAACTATCCGTCCACCTGGGCAAGAAAACACGGCAGGGGCCGGGTCTTTTACACCAGCATGGGGCACCGCGATGATATTTGGACCAATCCCGTTTTCCAACAAGTCCTGCTTGGCGGGATGAATTGGGCGCTGGGCAATGTCGATGCCGACGTCACTCCAAACATCGGGAAAGTGACGCCCCAAGCCGGCGTTCTGCCGCCCGGATAGCGAACACAGTCAACAAAGCCGTTTCCCCATAAACTGCTTGAGCTTTTCCAAGGCGCGTGCGCGGTGGCTCAACTTATTTTTTATCTCATCCCCCAATTCAGCAAAGGACTGCGCGCAATCCTTGGGCACGAAGAGTGGATCATAGCCAAAACCACCCCGGCCCGACGCCATCCCGCTAATGCTCCCTTCGCAAACACCCTCGAGCAGGACGATCTGGCTCGGGGAAAAGGGAAGAGCGCGCCGCGACACCGGGGAGAAGACCAGCCGAAGGACGGCCAATACGCAGCGGAACCGGGCGGTCCGCTGTTGCGCCGGCTTGCCTTCGAGCAACCGAAGCAACTTGGCGTTGTTGGCTGAATCCGGGGAATTGGCAGCGCCGGGCGCCTCCCGGGCCGCAAATCGCGCCGAGTGGACGCCTGGAGCGCCATCCAGCGCATCCACTTCCAAGCCGGAATCATCGGCCACGATGTAGAACGGCGCTTCCGCTGCAACCGTTCTGAACACCGGCTCCGGATTCTTCGTCAGCCATGCGGCCGGGGACAAAACTTTCGCCGTGGCGTTGCCGGCAAAGGTCTCGGCGTCCTCGACGGCGACCGGCGCGCCGGGAAAATCGTTCAATGTGAGACAACGAAAATCCCCGCCCAGAATTTGGCCAATCTCCTGGACTTTGTGCGCGTTGCGCGTGGCAATCAGCAGCGTGGTCATGGGTGCAAACCGTCTCGGGAATCGTCGCGAAAATCACGGCGCTTCCGGTTCCAGTTTGAAGCAACCTGTCTGTCCGGCGGCATCGGGAATGAACCCCGAACCGCCTTGTGACGGACTAATAAAAGCGCCCTTGAATCGCAGCGTCTTGTTACCGTTTGTATTAAAAACAGATCCGGTTATCACGCCGTTGGCTGACAGGGAAATCTTCAATTTGTCGGGCGGGCTGTTGGAAACGACAAACTGGCCCGCGTCATCCACCACCACCGTATTGGTCAACGGCGGCACGATTGTCCCTCCTTCAAAAACAATCGAATACTGGCTGCCAGTCACGGGACGCGTATAGTTTGTCCCGGTTGCATTCAGAAGCATATTACTAAAAACGCCAACACCGCCCGTATAATAAGCGCCGATATCAGGAGCTTTATACCAATACAACTGCCCGCTGCAACTCGAGTTGCTGAAAATCTCCCACCCAAGCAGCATGCCCTTGTTCTTGTCACCGCCAGGAATCGCATAAAGCGGCCAAATGCCGTCCTTGGAAACCCTGGCCGAGTGTGAAAACGTGGTATCATCCGGCAGGGCGCCGCTGAAAGCCAGGGTGCCGCCTCTGGCAACGACAAGGGCCGCGTAGCCGTTGGTACTGAGCCCGTTCGTTTGGTTCTCAGGCTGAAGGCTGAAAATGTATTTGCCTGTGGCGGGCACGGTGCTGGTGGAAAGTTTCGTGACCGCGCGGTAGCAAAACAGTTCAGAGGACCAGGATGTCGAGGAGATCGTACCAGCCGCAACATCGGTTCCGCCGCTCAAATCCAAAGCAATGGCGATGCTCAGAGGTTTCTGGGGAACATTCTCCGACGTGGTGATTGAATAAGATCCCGCGGTAAAGTAGTAATTGTCAAAAAGAACGGAATAGATGGGAACAGGCGCGTAAGCAGGGAAGACCAGCTTTCCACTAAACAAGCCGGATGGCTCCACCGTAAACGTCAAGAAGCCGGAATTGGTCGGAGCCACGGGGCAATTCGTGCAAATGAACAAACCAGTGTAGGTTCCAGCCACTTCTGCGAAGGCAAAAATGGAGAATTTTTCGGAAATAATTGCGCTTTGCCCCGCCGCGTTCGTGGCCGCGGCTTCGATGAGATAATTGTCGGGCGGCAAGTTGCTCACCCCTGCTGACCAAGTCGCCGTGCCACTCGTTGCCAGCAGCGGACCGACGCTAAAAGCGCTCGTCAGCGAAAAAATCTGGCAGGTGACCCGGGCAGATTTGAAACTGGACGTCATCCTTCCTTTCACCAGAAAAGTGTTGGTTCTTAAACGGGCGTTGGCGGTTGGATACGTGAAAGAGATGCCCTTTCCAGTATTGCTGGGAACAAAGGTCGCAGTCCATAAAAGGCCTTGGGCGTTTGTGAACGTTACCACCGGGTTGGTCGTGGTGTATGCGCCCGCGCTCCAACCGACAAATCTCTGGCCAACACCCGGCGTCGCTTCCACTTTATAGACGGCGCCGTTTTGCAACGGATAACCGACCGGATTCGCTTTAACAACGCCATTCTCCGTAAGACTGACATTCCCATCGCCATTGATGAGAATGGCGGTGTTGGTCAGTAATTGGATTAATTGATTATAATTTCCAGCGTTATCCAGGACCACAACGAAGTTGGTATACACGCCGGGCGGCACCAACCCAAAGCCCAGAGACCAATTGGTTGTGCCGGGTTCATTGTTGTATAAATACCTTCCTTGATTTGGCAACGTGCCGTCTGACGCGGCTTGCGGGAACAGGTAACAACTCACCGACGCCACTCCAACGATGTCGCTGGCTGTTCCGCTGACCGTTAAGGAATTGTTATCGGTCACGATGGCGTTGACGGCGGGATAGAGGATCGAGATCTCAGGCTGATTGGTATCAATGGTGGCGTTAAAGTTTGTGCTGATGACCGTGCTGTTACTTGCCTGATCCACTGCTTCAACCAGGGCAATATAAGATCCGGCGCCAAGGCCGCCCATGATGAGTGACCAGTTTGTCGTCCCGCTCGTCGTCAGTGCCGGAGACATTGCCAGCAAGGTCGTCTGCGAGAAGATTTGGCAGGTCACGGTCACCGGAGGCGATGGAACGTTGGTGGAAATGGTCCCACTGACCTGTACGGCCCCATTGCTGAGCACAACATTCGCTGGTGGAGAGATAAAGGCGATGCTGCCGGCAGGAAGGGTGTTCGAAACAAACGTTGCGGTCAGCGTCAAGCCGACGGCCATCGTGTTCGTTTGCACCTGGTCTATGGAAACCTCGCTGTTGGCGCTATTACTCCATGTGTAGAATAACTGCCCCGCATTGGGAATTGCCGTAACGGCAAAAGCTGTTCCAACCGGGATAGACTCGCCATTGGTAGCGCCGGAAACGGTCCCAGGTCCAACTATATCCAACTGCAAAGAGGCCGCAACAGTGAAGTCTTCGGAAATGGCCGTCCTGTTTCCATGGATGTCCGTCGCGACGGCCTCGACAGCATAGAAACCAGGGGGAAGGTTGCTCACGGTCACCGACCAATTTGTCGTGCCGTGGGTCGTTAGCGGCGAATTGGCCGCCTGCTGGTAGGTTTTCGTGGAGTAGATGTAGCAGGTCACAGTCAGCGGAGTCGAGGGAGCATTGGAGATCGTGCCGGTGATGTTGAATGTGTTCGTGCTTATTATGGCGTTCGGCGCTGGATAGGTAAAGGCAATGCTGTTCGGAAGGCCATTGGTGACAAACGTCGCAGTCAAGACAACACCGTCAGACATGGGGAATAGTAATTCCGGGTTGACGGCAACGATCTGGCTCTTGAAGCTCCAATTAAGGAACACTTGATTACTGCCAGCCGTTGCCACCACGTCATAGTTGCTGCCGTTCTGGAAAGGATAGCCCACAGCGTCGAGGTTGGTAACCCCGTTCGTATAAATGACACTTCCGTCGCCGTTGATAACAATAGCCGTAATAGTCAGCGGTTGGTTTGTTGCCGTGCTGGGGTTTCCAGCTCCGTCCACGGCCTGAACGCTCAGGCTATAGCTGCCTGGCGGAACAAACCCATAGGGGTCGGCAGAATTCGTAAAGTTCACCGCCCAATTGGTCGTCCCAACGGCATAGTTCGTGATGGAAACACCTCCATTCGGATATGTCCCGTCTGCCGCGGCCTGCGGAATCAGCACACAAATCACGACCGCCAACCCCACGTTGTCACTTGCTGTTCCTTGTATGGCTGGGTTGCCATTGGTCAGCACTGCGTTGGGTGCGGGCGTGGTTATCGAAACCGTGGGCGGAGTCGTATCCACCGGCGCATTCGTCGGCAACTGAATATCACAAAACACCAGATTTGAATTGGCTGGAGCGTTGTTTCCTGCGTAATTGACCGGCAGGTTTGGAAACGGCTGGTTCGTGTTCAGCGAACCATCATCCAAAAACTCTGCATTTGTGACTATGCCGCTTCCGTTGGTCAATGTGTTGAAATATTGCAGCACATTCGTCCCGTCGAGGATGCGCCCGAAAACCGTGAACCCCCCATTTTGAGCGTCAAGATTGGTGGAATTATCGGCCAGATTGAGGAAAAAGCCACTGGTGGCGGAATCTGGTTTGCCGGGAAGCAGCGCCATTGCCACCGTTCCAAAATCATTCTTAATCAGAGGCCCGACATTAAATTCGCTGTCCACTTGAGGCGGAAACGGTGGATTCTGGTTCGTCGCCAGGGTAAATTTATCGAGAATATCCCAACCCGTAAGAGGAGGAGTTGTGCTGGTCTGGTTCGACGCCCCGTAGTCTCCGCCTTGCAGGATAAACCCCGGAATGCACCGTTCAAAAAACATGTTGTTCGTAAAAGCGCCCGACCTTATGTAATGAATGAAATTCTCCACTGTCGCAGGCTTGTCATGGTCGAAAAGCTGCAAATCCACGTTGCTGACGCCGCCACCGGGTAAGCCGGAGAAGGTCAATGTGACAACGGTGCCAGGCACGATGCTCAATACAGCCGGAGGCGCACTGGTCACCGAATTGTCGATAACTACCGTGTAACTCCCCGCCTGATTGCTGTTGACGTCCTCCAGTGTCAGCGTCGAGTTGGTTGCTCCAAGGATATTTGAGCCTTGGAACTGCCATTGATAGGTTAAAGCATTGTTGGCCACAACCGAAAAAGTGGCGGTGGAGGCGTTATTGACGGTGACACTCTGTGGCGGGCTGCTAATCTGTGAAACAGTGAAGTTCTCGGCAATCACCGTTCTGTCACCTGCAGCATCCACCGCTATGGCCTCGACAGAGTAGGAGTCATTCGCAAGATTGCTCACGGTTACCGACCAATTTGTCGTGCCGCTGTTCGTTAGCGGCGGTCCGACCGCCTGGTAGCTCGTCGTCGAGTAGATTTGGCACGTCACGGTCACCGGAGTTGATGGAACGTTGGAAATGGTGCCGGTGATGTTGAACGTGCCGCCGCCTAGCGTGGCATTCGAGGCTGGGTAGGTGAAGGCAATGCTGTTCGGAAGGCCATTCGTGATAAACGTCGCACTCAACACAACACCGTCAGACATCGGGAATAATAAATCCGGGTTGACGGCAACGATCCGGCCCTCGAAGTTCCAATTAAGGAACACTTGGTTGGTCCCAGGAATTCCTTCAATCGTATATTGTGTGTTGTCCTGGAAAGGATAGCCCACTGCGTCGAGGTTGGTAACACCGTTCGTATAGCTGACGGTTCCGTCGCCATCGATGACAAAAGCCGTAATAGTCAGCGGTTGGTTTGTTGCCGTGCTGGGGTTTCCGGCTCCGTCCACGGCCTGAACGCTCAGGCTATAGCTGCCTGGCGGAACAAACCCATAGGGGTCGGCAGAATTCGTAAAGTTCACCGCCCAATTGGTCGTCCCA
>Ga0181523_10003406_pt1 | contig 14525 bp, 16 predicted proteins | sample PEATcosm2014_Bin_43_FD_119752 | JGI IMG/M metagenome (GOLD analysis project Ga0181523, IMG submission 119752) | Peatland microbial communities from MTU Mesocosm Facility, Houghton, MI, USA - PEATcosm2014_Bin05_30_metaG | ecosystem: Environmental > Terrestrial > Soil > Wetlands > Peat | place...
CATGCGAAGCGGCGAACGGGCAGTCCTCCAATGACGAAAGCGCAGTCAACCACGCCTTCGGCCCGTTCGGGCGGCCTCGATGATCTCAACAGCGGCCCGGAATGCGGCGTCTATACCCAAATGGGTGGTGTCGAGCAAGTGCGCATCCGGCGCCGCCTTGAGCGGCGCGGCGGTGCGCCGGGAATCGCGTTCGTCACGCCGCCGGAGGTCGGCTAACACTTCTTTCTCATCAGCCTCCTCACCGCGCGCCCTGAGCTCACTGACGCGCCGGGCGGCCCGCACCTCGGGGCTCGCCACGACGAACAATTTCACGTCGGCGCCGGGGGCGATGACGGTGCCGATGTCGCGGCCGTCGAGCACCGCACCGGGCGGCCGCGTCGCGAATTGACGCTGATAACTCATCAGCGCCTGACGCACCTGCGGGATCGCCGCGACCACCGACGCGGCCTCAGTAATGGCCTGTAATTTCAGCGCATTGTCGTCGAATTTTGCCGGATCGAGCGCGATGGCGGCCTCGATGGCGTACGCCGCATCGGTGGGCGAACGGCCGGCGTCGAGCACCGCCTTGGCCACGGCGCGATACAGCAACCCGGTATCGAGATGGTGCAGCCCGTAGACCGCCGCGATCTGCCTGGCGATCGTGCCTTTACCCGACGCGGCGGGTCCGTCGATGGCGATGATCATCGATGACCGATCGGGGTTGAGGGGAGCCCATTAAACCGTGGCCCCATGCCGCGCAGGCCTGTCAGCCCATCAACACTGCCGGTCCCAAACTTGCAAGTGGGTGTCGCGATGTGGCTAGAGTGCAACGGGCGCAACGGGACCTCCGCATGGCGACACCGCGGGTGTTCAAACGGATCCTGGCTTTCGAACCGGTCCAATGGATTGGCAGCGCAATCGGCGCGGGCTACGTTCTTATCGTGCGCTGGACCAGCCGCATCGATCGGCCGGCGCCGCCGTCATCTGGACCTTACATAATCGCCATGTGGCACGGCCGGCTCGCCATGCTCCATCTCCTGCGGTTCGGAGAACAACCGCTGGTTGCGCTGATCAGCGGCCATCGCGACGGGCAACTCATCAGCAAATGTGCCTGGCACTACAACATCAAAACCGTCACCGGCTCGTCGTCGCGTGGCGGCATCGGGGCCGCACGCAAGTTAATCCGATTGGCGCGCGAGGGGCATTGCTTGTTCATCACTCCAGACGGCCCGCGCGGCCCGCGCATGCGCGTGAACAGGGGCATCATGGATCTGTCGCTGCTGACCGGTCTGCCCATCTTGCCGGTGGCCATCGGCACCAGCGGCGGCAAGGAGCTTGGAACCTGGGACAGATTCCTGGTGCCGCGGCCCTTTTCGGATATCGCCGTCCGTTGGGGTAACCCGTTCCGCGTGGATCAGAATGAGGACCCGGCGACCGGTCGGGCGCGTCTGGAAGTCGAGCTCGACGCTCTCCAGCGGTGCGCCGATCGTGCCGTAGGCCGCGTATGCGAACCTTGCGCTGACGCCGCCAATGGATGAGGGCTGCAGCTTTTAAATTCAGGTTGACGCCGTCAGGCGGTTCGGCGAGGAGAGCCCGAACGCGTTCAGGAGATACCAGTGAGCGGTACGGAACGTCGTCTGAAAAATCTCATGACACTTCTCGAACAAGCGCGCGAGCGGCTTGGGCTCGATCTCGGTTTCGTGCTTTGGGAAGGTTCGACCGTGCCCGCAGGGCTGCCACGCGACGCCCTCGCGCTCCATATTGCTGACAAGGGCGCCGTCGCGCGATTGATCCGTAGTCCGAAACTCGAGACGCTTCTGCTGTTGTGGCTAGTCAGGCGGATCGACGTGCGCAACGGTACGCTGTTCGACCTCGTCCATCTGCGCAAGACCAAGAGCACGCGCGATTTCAGAAAGACACTCGACAAGAGATTGGCGCTGCGCACGCTGCTGGCCTTCCTGTTCGCGCCGCGCGGCGCGGCGCTCCCAGCCCTGAGACAAAGCAAGTGGCGTCCCTCCTCCGGTGATCCGTCCGAGAACAAACGCAACATTTCCTACCACTATAACCTATCAAACACTTTCTATTCGCTCTGGCTCGACAAAGAGATGGTCTACACATGCGCCTACTGCACGGACTGGGACAACGACATCGACCGGATGCAGCAGGACAAGCTGGAGATGATCTGCCGAAAACTTCGGCTCAAAGCGGGTGAGCGCATGCTGGACATTGGCTGCGGCTGGGGCGCCGTGTCGATGTTTGCCGCGCGCCATTACGGCGTCACTGCCTACGGCGTGACGCTGTCGGAGCAGCAGGTCGCCTATGCCAACGAGAAGATCAAGCGCCTCGGGCTGCAAGACCGCGTGCGGATCGAGTGCAAGGACTATACGCAAGTCGAGGGCGAGGGTGCTTTTGACAAAATCGCGGCGATCGGCATCCAGGAGCACATCGGCATCGCCAATTACCCGACCTACTACAAAACGATCAACCGCCTGTTGAAGCGCGACGGGTTGTTTTTGCATCACGCGATAACCTGGCCCGCAAAGCGTCCCGATAGTGCATTGCGCAGAGGAGGTCCGGCGGACATCCACATTTTCACCAAATACATTTTTCCCGGCGCACAGCTTGATAACATCGGCAACGCGATGCGCATGCTGGAGCGGCACGGCTTTGAGGTGCACGACGTCGAAGCTTGGCGCGAGCACTACCAGCGCACGTGCCGGCTCTGGCACGATAGGCTGCTCGCCAATTACGACGCCGCAGCGGCCGAGATCGGCGATCTCAAAGCGCGGCTGTGGCTCACCTATCTGGCGGCGAGTTCAATCGCATTCGAACGCAATTCCATCGGGCTCTACCAGACGCTCGCCTCAAAGCGGCGCCGCGGGCCATCTGGTTTGCCGCCGACCCGCGCCGATCTTTATCGCTAGCGCAGACCGGTCGAGTGCGGCAGCATGTGCTTTGCGCTGGCAGCCCCCTGGCCGTGGTGTGTACCAGGGGCCGGTAGATGACGGCGGTTGGCCCGCCGCGCCAAGTTGCTAACGATTCCTTCGAAGGAACAGACCGAAATGTCCTCCTTGCGATAGGTGCCGGTGCCGACAATTTCGCGCGCCGCCATGAGGCCGCTTTCGACCGCAGGGCCGATGCCTTCGCCCAGATCGACGGTGGCGAGGCCCGCTGAATCGCCGATCAGAAAACAATTATCGCGCCTAATCTCGCCCTCAAAGGTGAACAAATAATATGGGTGGCCGGTCTCCTGCAGATTGCGGGCAGTCGCCGCATCGAGCCGCTTCTCCTGCACCAGGTCGTCGAGGAACGCACGGAAATGGTCATGAATATTGCGGTCTGAGGATTTCAAATGTTTCGCCTTGCCACCAATGCCGACGTTTACGAAGCCATCGCCTTTCGGCACGATCCACGCGTAGCCGACCAGCCCGCGCCGAAAGAAATAAAGATGGCAAATGTCGTCGCGCGCAGGGTACTCGAACTCCTTTTCGAGTGTCACGATTTGGCGTGATTTCTGCCGACCGTCGGGAAAAAGCTTGCGCCGCACCGGGCACGTGGTGCCGCCGGCGCCGATGAGGTAGCGGCACGCATAAGCATCGTCGACAACGTAGCGCTCGCCGTCGCGGCGGATTGTCTTAACGTCTTGTTCGATCACTTCGGCGCCGGACCGGGCGAGCAGCCAGGCGTCGAATTCGACGCGGCGGATCGAGAAGTCCGGACCCGGCGTCGGAAACCAGTGCAGCGCGAACGGTAAGCTGAAGAAATGCGTTCGGATATCGAGCTGCAGGATCGGATGCGGATAGTCGGCCGCCGTGAATTCGAGATCGAGCATGACTTTGGCGGTGATCCAGCCGGCGCAGAGCTTCAGGCGCGGAAAGCGGGCCTTATCAAGAACGAGAACGTCGCGGCCATGCTGCACCAGGTGCCGCGCACAGGTGCTGCCGGCCGGCCCGCCGCCGACAATGATTGTTTCGACGTAGCGCATCGTCGGAGTTTAGTTAGATTTGTCGCTCACGACAATTCAGCTCCCAGACCGCGCATCAAATCGACGAAGCCGGGGAAGCTCGTGGCGATGAAGCTCGCGTCATCGATCTTCACCGGCTTCTCGCTGGCAAGCCCCAACACCAGCGCCGCCATGGCGATGCGGTGATCCATGTGGGTTACGACCAAGCCGCCGCCGGCGGCGCGGCCCTTGCCATCCACAATAAGATCGTCGCCTTCGATGTCGACCGCAATCCCATTGGCGCGCAACAGGCCGGCGGTCGCGGCGAGGCGGTCGGACTCTTTCACCCGCAGCTCCTTGAGCCCGCGCATCACCGTCGTGCCCTCGGCAAAGGCGGCGGCAATCGCCAGCACCGGATATTCGTCGATCGTCGCCGGCGCCCGCGACGCCGGGACCTCGACGCCGCGCAGCACGCCGGCACGCACGCGCAAATCGGCGACTTCCTCGCCGCCTTCCTGACGCGTCTCAAGCTGCTCGATCGAGGCCCCCATCTCGCGCAGCGTCGTGATCAGGCCGGCGCGCAGCGGATTGAGCACCACGCCGTCCAGAATCACATCCGAGCCCGGCGTGATCAGCGCGGCGACGAGCGGAAACGCCGCCGAGGAAGGATCGGCGGGGACTCTGATCGGCTGCGGCGTGAGTTCCGGCTGGCCGGCCAGCGCGATGCGGCGGCCATTCGCCCCCTGCCGCGCGACCCGCACCTCGGCGCCGAACAGGGCCAACATCTTCTCGGTATGGTCGCGCGTCGCTTCCGCCTCGATAACGACCGTCTCGCCCGGCGCTGCGAGGCCGGCAAGCAGCACCGCCGACTTCAGCTGCGCCGACGGTACCGGCGGCTCGCAAACGATGGGGATAGGCTCGCGCGCGCCGGCGAGCGTCAGGGGCAAGCGGCCGGCCGTCGCGGCGAGCGTGCGCGCGCCAATTCGTTCCAGCGGATCGAGCACCCGTTGCATTGGGCGCTTGCGCAATGAGGCATCACCGTCGAAGGTCGCGGTGATGGGGCAGCCGGCTACCGCTCCGAGCATGAGCCGGCACCCGGTACCCGAATTGCCGAAATCGAGCGGCGCCGCGGGCGCAGCCAAACCGCCGACGCCGACGCCGCGGACACGCCATTCCCCCGCCGCAGGCCGCTCGACCAGAGCGCCGAGCGCCCGCAACGCCTTGGCGGTATTGAGGACATCCTCGCCTTCGAGCAAGCCGCTGATCCGGGTCTCGCCGACTGCGAGCGCGCCGATGATCAGGGCCCGGTGCGAGATCGATTTATCGCCGGGCACACGCACACGGCCTTTCAAGGGGCCATAGCGGCGGGCGGTGAGGGTTAGGTGATTAGCGCGCATAGGGAAAGAATCCAGCCCACGTCCTCTATCACGGGCCGGCGGCAATCCGCTATTGACAGGCGCACCACGACTAGCCAAGTGAAGCTCCCACATTGAAGGATTTCGGCCGTGGCGAAAGCGGAACTTGGCACCAAGCGCGTCTGTCCCGACACCGGACGCAAGTTTTACGACCTCAACAAGAACCCGGTGATCTCGCCGTATACCGGCAAAGTCGTGCCGGTGGAAACGCCAACCTCGCGGACGCGGCCCGAGCAGCAGCAAGCGGCGGCACCGCGCGCTGTCGTCCCGGTGGAAGAAGTCGCCGTGCCCGAACCGATAGAGGCCGAATTCGTCTCGCTGGAAGACGCCGACGCCGAGGCGCAGGGCGGCAAGAAGCCGGTCGAAACCACCGAGCCCGACATCGAAGAAGAGGTCGAGATCGACGAGAGCCTAGACGATGCCGCCCTCATCGAGGAGCAGGAGGAAGAGGACGCCGATGTCACCGATATCATCGGCGGCGACATCGAAGACGAGGAAGAAGGATAGTCAGGGAGGAGTGGTCAGTAATCAGTAATGAGAACGCGCGTTTACTCGGCCCAATGATTGCTGATACCTGTTCCCGGGAGGGGCCATAGCTCAGCTGGGAGAGCGCCTGCATGGCATGCAGGAGGTCGGCGGTTCGATCCCGCCTGGCTCCACCAAAAAAGGATCCGCTAAGCTGAAGTAGTTGGCCTAGACGTCACGCCGGCGATCACATCAGATCGCTGCTTACCGACATTCCGTCGCATCTACAATCAAACGCCAAGCTGCCTGGCGGCGAGTACCGCGCCACCGTCCGTTATGCTATGCTTTCGTAATCGTGCGCGGCACGGGAGGCGCTTAGAATGCATCGGCGATTGATCGAGGCCGTGTTGATTGCCGGCCTCGCCCTAGGCGCAGCCGGCTCGCCGTGGGCGCAGCAGCCCTCACGCACGAAGACCGCCGCTCCGGCGCTGCAGTACGATCCGAACCTCGACGCCAACGACCAGCTCGCGCCGTCGCAGGTGGCCCAGCCGATGCCGGCGGCGGTACCGACGCCAACCGGTCACGCAACCGCGCACGCGGCCAAGCATGCCGCGAGCGAAGTCCCGGCCGCGCCTCGCGAAGCAACCAGGAAACAACCCCGGCCCGCGATCTTTCGCGCCGTCGCCTGCAGCGGCCCTTTCGCCAAAGACTCGAACAATCTGAAGCTCGCCGTGCTGTTCGATTCGAAAAACGTCACCTTTACCGATATCGACTTCAACGGCACCAAGGTCGGGGCTTCGATCCTGTTTCCCAAGGACCCGAAGCGCCGCCTCGAGATTTGGTGGTCCAATTCGGCGAACCGCAGCGGCACCCATCTCATCTTGATCAACGGCCAATCGACCTGGGGCGCGCCGGGCGGCATGCGGCTCGGCCTGACGTTGGCGGAACTGGAAAAGCTCAATCACAAGCCATTCAAGCTCAAAGGCTTTGACAAGGATAAAGGCAATGCCGCCACCGTCAGCGATTGGGATCGCGGTGCTCTCGCCACGCTTGCCGGCGGCTGCAAGTCCGGCGTCAGCCTTCAGGCCGACCCGAAAGCCCCGGCCGATGCAGTGACGGCGTTGCCAGCCGACCATGAATACAGTTCGTCCGATCCCGCACTGCGCGCGGTCAACCCGACGGTCGGCGAAATTCTGCTCGGGTATTAGTGGAGCATGATCTTTTCGGAAAACCGGCCTCCACCGTCGGATCAAGTCCGAGGGTAGGCTTTTTCCGGATCATGCTCTAGATTCGCGCCTCGGCCGATCTCAGGGCCGCGGGCAAGTCGTTAGCGCGTTGGCTTTGCGCCGCTCCCCGCACCCTGTTGCTGCTGCTGCTCATTGCGCATGGCTCTGACGTCGCGCGCCATTTCCAGGCAGGTCAGCAACTCGGTGTAGCTGGAATCCCCGCCCATCCGTGATTCGTTAACGCAAGAGGTCTTGTCGGCGGCGGCAAAACTCGACCATTGCTTGACGAGCTCGTCGCGAACGGCCTGCTCGCTGTCCAGGCAGTTCTTCTTTTCCTTGGCAATAGCGGGATCGTGGAATGTAACGCCGCCCTGCTGGGCGATACCCTCGCAGACTTGCTCCACATTGAGCTGAGGAACGCCGTCGGCGACCGGCATCAGAAGCTGCGCGCCAAGCGCCAGTGCCGCGGGTAAAATCATGACCGTGCTCTCCGTACTGCTGCGGCTTTATAACACCCTCTCGCCGCGGAAGCAGCAAGCGACTCTTGTCCCGGCAAAGAAGTGCGGTAGCCGCGCATGCCAAGGCGATCGCCGTCAGCCGATGAGCGGGATAATTTTTCATGGCTCCCTCCATCTCTCATGAACACGCGCCGCCTCCCTTGCGGCGGCGCGCATGCCTCGTTCGTGGACCGTCGTCAGCCTGCGCTTACCGAGGGATCGCTTGCACCGCGATGTTGGTATAGGGGTCGATCACCAGGATGCGATCCGGCTCGTAGACATAACGGTAGGTTGGAACCGCGGTTCCGGCTCCGAACGTCGTGGCGGCAATAGGGGCGGCAGGCGGCGCCACCGGCGGCGGGGTCACCGCGTCAAAAAGCCGTTCTGGATAGGCTGGAGCCGGCGCCACAGGCGGTCCCTGCACGACCTCGGTGTAAGTCGGCTGCGCGATAGCCTCGACGGCCGGAGCAGCGACGATTGCTGGCGCCGGCACGACGCGTTCGGTCACGGTGGTCCGCGTTGTCGTCACGCGATTTGCGGCCCGGCTGCGAACCACATGGCGGCTGACGATTCTGTGCCTCGGAGAAATGATGGTCGAGCGCACGGTCCGCACTGTCTCGATCGTCTCGACGGAAGCGGCCGCCACCGGCTGGGTCACGACCGCCCCAGGCACGGTGACCACCGGCTCCTGCGCAACGACTATCAAGTCCGGTTGCTGGGTGATGACGGTTTCGGCCGGGTGATCGGTGATCTCGCGCGTGATCACCGTCTGGGCGTTCGTGGTCGATGCCCCGGCGACCAGCGCCAAACCAAGAACTGTGTAGGAGATCTGGTTTCTCATAGAGAACTCCATGATTTGCGCGTCGGACGGAACGATCCGAGCATGCCGACCCAACGCACGGCCACGTTGTCCGTTCCTGTTTGACGGCGGCTGGGTCGCCTGCGGCGTTCCGACGCCGCAAAATTGCCGGCGCTGAACCGTCGTCGGGCCATACTTTCGCGCCGGCTGGTATCCGCGTGCCGCGAAATCGATCTCGATTGACCGCCGCAAGGGCGGCGTGCACTCTATATGGGGCTTCTCAAGCAGCGCAGATTCGGCACGTCGGGCGCCGTTCAGGTCGTTTTGTTCGCGCCGGGAGGATCCAGCATGTTCGGCATCGGCGACTTGTTCCAGTGGGAGCGATTCGTAACGCCCACGATCATCAAGGTCTTCTACTGGCTCGCCGTCGTGATTTCGATCCTGCTCGGGCTCGCCGGCGCAGTCTCTTCGCTTGCCACCATGGCGTTCAATCCTTTTGTCGGCTTGATCTCCCTGATCGCCAGCCTGCTCGGCGCCTGCATGGGCGTCATCCTCGCGCGCATCATGGCCGAATTCGTGCTCATCGTGTTCCGCATCAACGAGCACCTTGGCGCCATCAGGAATCAGGGAACAGGTATCAGAGGTCAGTAATCAGATTCTTCTGGCTGCTGATCACCGATTACTGAGGACTGAAGCGGAAATGCATGACATCGCCGTCCTGGACGACGTAGTCTTTGCCTTCGAGCCGCATCTTGCCGGCATCGCGCGCTCCGGCTTCGCCGCCGTACGCCACGTAGTCGTCGTAGGCGATCGTCTCGGCGCGAATAAAGCCACGCTCGAAATCGGTGTGGATGACGCCCGCGGCTTGCGGCGCCTTGGTGCCGCGCGTCACCGTCCAGGCTCGCGCCTCCTTCGGTCCGGCGGTGAAGAAGGTCACGAGGTCGAGCAGTTCATAGCCGGCGCGGATCAGGCGATCGAGTCCCGCTTCCTCAAGACCGACGGCGGCCAGATAATCGTTGCGCTCGTCGCGCGCGAGCACCGCGATCTCGGCTTCGATTTTGGCCGAGATGACGATGGCGGCGGCGCCCTCCGCAGCGGCTCTGGCTTCGATTTGGCGCGCATAGGCGTCGCCGTTCGCGGCCGAAGTCTCATCGACGTTGCAGACATAGAGCACCGGCAGCGAGGTGAGGAGCCCGAGCATGTGGAACGCGCGCTCCTCCTCGGGCTTGCGCTCGGTGAGGCGCGCAGGCTTGCCGTCTCGCAATAGAACGAGCGCCCGATTGATGAGGTCCAAGGCCTCCTTCGCCTCTTTGGCGTCCTTGTCGGTGCCGCGCGCTTTGCGTTCGAGAGTGTCGACGCGCCGCTCCAGGCTGTCGAGGTCGGCGAGCATCAACTCGGTCTCGACCGTTTCGATGTCGGCGATCGGATCGATGCGGCCTTCGACGTGGGTCACGTCGGTGTCCTCGAAGCAGCGCACCACATGTGCGATGGCGTCGACCTCGCGGATATTGGCAAGGAACTGGTTGCCCAGCCCCTCGCCTTTCGAGGCGCCGCGCACCAGGCCGGCGATATCGACGAAGGTGAGCCGCGTCGGCACGATCGTCGCCGACTTGGCAAGCGTCGCCAGCGTTTCCAGGCGCGGGTCCGGCACCGCGACCTCGCCGACATTCGGCTCGATCGTGCAGAACGGATAATTCGCCGCCTGCGCCGCCGCGGTTTCGGTCAACGCGTTGAAGAGGGTCGACTTGCCGACATTCGGCAGGCCGACGATGCCGCATTTGAAACCCATGGACGATTTTCACCTGTTAGCCAGCGATTCACGCGCCGTCGTGATCGCCGTTGGAATCCTGGTTGTGCTGTCCAAACCCCCTCGCCACCATAGCGAGGTGGATTTTGTTCTGAAAACTCGCATCCTCACCGCGGACGAGAAAATCGACATTGTCGGCGAGAATATCGGTGAGCGCCTCGACCCAGCGCTGCTCGCTCTTGGCGAAATCGCTGAGCACGTAGTGCTCCACCAGGTCCTTGTGGCCCGGATGGCCGACGCCGATGCGTACCCGACGGTAATCGTTGCCGATGTGCTCGCTGATCGAGCGGAGCCCGTTGTGCCCGGCAATGCCGCAGCCGACTTTGATCCTGACCTTGCCCGGCGGCAGCTCGATCTCGTCGTGGAACACCGTGACGTCGGTGAGCGGCAGCTTATAGAAATGCGCCGCCTCGGCGACGGCGCGGCCGGATTCATTCATAAAGGTGCCGGGCAAGAGCAGCAGCACGCGCGCGCCGCCGATCATCCCCTCGCACGCGACACCCTGGAAGCGGCGGCGCCACGGCCCGATGCCGTGGCGCTTCGCGATCGCCTGGACCGCCATGAAGCCGACATTGTGGCGGGTGCCGGCATAGCGTGCTCCCGGATTGCCGAGTCCGACCAGGAGCAGCATCGGCTTCGTCCCGCGTGCGCGACCTCACTTCTTCTGGACCGCTCCGGCGGCCGGTGCCGCAGCAGCGCCGGGCGCCGCACCAGCAGCACCACCGGGCGCCGCGCCAGGAGCCGCACCGGGTGCTGCACCCTCCGCCGGCGTGCCGGCGGCGGCCGCAGCAGCCGCCGCAGCGGCGGCCGCAGCGGCAGCCTCGGCCGCAGCTTTTATCTCTTCCGCATAGCCCGACGGCGGTACCACCGTGACCAGCGTAATGTCCTTGGCGGTGACGACGCGGACGCCCTGCGGCAGCGTAATATCGCTGAGGTGCTTGGAGTAGTTGATCTCCAGCTCGCTGACATCGACCTCGATCGCGCTGGGGATGGCGTCGGCCTCACAGCGCACTTCGATGCTGTGGGTCACGATGCTGACCGTTCCGCCGCGTTTGACGCCCGGCGACTGGTCGGCGTTTTTGACGTGGATCGGGATATTGACGCGGATCGTCGCGCCCTCGCCGAGCCGCATGAAATCCACGTGCAGCGGCAAATCACGGACGGCGTCGAGCTGGAAATCCCGGGGAATGACCCGGTGCTTTACGCCGTCGACCTCGACGTCATGAATGGTGGTGAGAAAATGCCCGGCATAAATGCGCTGGCGCAGATCGCTGTATTCGAGCGAGATCGGCAGCGGCAGTTTGCCGTCACCGTAGATGATTCCGGGTACGCGGCCGGCGCGACGTTCCAACCGGGCGGCCCCCTTGCCGGCCCGCGGACGCGCTGCCGCCTTGATCAGATTGACGGTCGCCATGATGTAGTCCTCGTCTTAGCCTTAATGGGCGTGGATGCCCGCGGCAGCCTCCAGGGGTGCAAAAATCTAGTGCTTTGCCGCGGTCGCGGCGCTTATAGCGGCGCGGGTCGTGAAAAACAAGGAAGGCGCGTGGGCGACGTCACGGCCTCAGAGCCCGCCAGGATTGACCCCCGGGGTGGTCGCGCCCGGAGCCTCAGGCGGCGAATTTGTTCCGGCCAGCCTCGCTTCGAGCGCCGCGATCCGGGCCTTGAGGGCTTCGTTCTCCTCGCGGGCGAGACGGGCCATGTCCTTGACGGCCTCGAACTCCTCGCGCTGGACAACGGCGAGGTCGCGCAGGATGCGCTCCGCCTGACTGCGGAACAACGTCTCGAACTCGCGCCGCACGCCTTGCGCAACACCGGCCGCGTCGTTCATCAACCGAGCAACCTCGTCGAAGAACCGGTTCGTCGTCTGCACCATGTCCGCCTCCGAAGCCGCCGGCGAGCCCTCATTGCCAGCTCGCGTGCTATGCTTGCACACAATGGCAATGGTGCGGCGCCATCGCAAGTGCGCGGCGCGCAGAAACCCGGCACCGTGAAGAAGGGCGCGGCACGCCCGCATGGAACTCCCCGATGCTGATCCTGCCTGTCCTGCCCTTTCCTGCGATCAATCCGGTGCTGATTTCCATCGGGCCGCTCGCGGTGCGTTGGTATGCGCTGGCCTATATCGTCGGCATTATCGCCGGCTGGTTTTATGCGCGCGCCATCATCGTTTCGCAGCGGCTGTGGGGCGGGCCGGCGCCGTTCACTTTGGTCGACTTCGACGATTTCGTGATCTGGGTCACGCTCGGGATCATCCTCGGCGGCCGTGCCGGCTACGTGCTGTTCTACAATCTTTCGCATTTCGCCGCCCATCCGCTCGAAATCCTCGAACTTTGGAACGGCGGCATGTCGTTCCACGGTGGCGTTCTCGGCTGCATCGTCGCCACCGTTCTGTTCGCGCTGCGCCGCAACGTGCCGATGCTGTCGCTCGGCGACGTGACGACCGCGGTCGCCCCGATCGGACTGTTCCTCGGCCGTATCGCCAATTTCATCAATGGTGAATTGTGGGGGCGGCCGACCGACGTGCCCTGGGCCATGGTCTTTCCTCACGGCGGACCAATTCCGCGCCACCCCAGTCAGCTCTACGAGGCGACGCTTGAAGGCCTTGTCCTGCTGGTCGTGCTTGGACTGCTCGTGCGCATGGGTGCGCTCAAGCGGCCCGGTGTTGTCACCGGAGCTTTCTTTCTCGGCTATGGCCTCGCCCGCATCGTCTGCGAATTCTTTCGCGAGCCCGACGCGCAGCTCGGCTTTCTGTGGGGCGGCCTCACCATGGGGATGCTGCTGTGCATTCCGCTGATATTGGCAGGCATCGCCGTGCTCGGCTTTGCCTTGACCCGCCAGCCGATTGCCGAACATGGCTGATCAACGCTCGCCCCTCGAAAACGAGATCCGGCGCTTGATTGCTGTCGCCGGGCCGATGTCGATCGCCGAATACATGCGGCTGTGCCTCACGCATCCGCAATACGGCTATTACGTCACGCGCGATCCACTCGGCGCTGATGGCGATTTCATCACCTCTCCCGAGATCAGCCAGATGTTCGGCGAACTGATCGGATTGTGGATGGCCGCGGTCTGGCAGCAGATGGGCTCGCCGGAAAACATGCGCGTCGTCGAGCTCGGGCCCGGCCGCGGGACCTTGATGATCGACGCGTTGCGCGCGGCGAAAGTCGTTGGCGACTTTCATGCCGCGGTCGTCGTTCATCTGGTCGAAATCAGCCCCAAGCTGCAGCAAGTGCAACAGCAGCGGCTGGAAAGCCGCGGCGTGCCGACGCTGTGGCACGCCGCCCTCGCCGATGTTCCGAGCGGCCCCACCATTATCATCGCCAACGAATTCATCGACGCGCTGCCGGTTCACCAAGCTGTCAAACAAGCCGATGGCTGGCACGAACGCGTCGTCGAGATCGCGCCCGCCGGCGATCTTGCCATCGGCACCGCCCGCGATCCGCTACCCCATTTCGAGGCGACGCTGCCTCGGGGCTTGCGTCGGTCGCCCGTGGGCTCGGTCTATGAATGGCGCTCCGACACGGTCGCGCTCGAAATCGGACGGCGGGTGCGGACGGACGGCGCGGCGCTCATCATCGACTACGGTCACGCCTGGTATAGGCTCGGTGAGACATTGCAGGCTGTCGCCGGGCATTCCTTTACCGACCCGCTGCGCGCGCCGGGGGAAGCCGATCTCACGGCGCATGTCGATTTTGCGGCGCTGGCGCAGAGCGCTGAAATCATCGGCGGCAGCATCCATGGCCCTATTTCGCAACGCGATCTGCTACGCGGGCTCGGGATCGATAAACGCGCGGCCGCGCTCAAGGCGCACGCGCCAGAGAAGGCGGCCGAGATCGACCAAGCCCTCTCCCGTCTGACCGCGACCGGCCCCCGCGGCATGGGCGAGTTATTCAAGGCGCTCGCCATTGCCGACCCGAAGCTCGATCCGCTGCCGGGCTTTGAGGCGTAGCGATGATGATCCAGGCCCAGACCCTCGCGCTTCCCGGTGTTCGCCACGCCTTCTTCACGCGGCAAGGCGGTGTTTCCGGCGGCCTCTATGCAAGCCTTAATGGCGGCATCGGCTCGCGCGACAGCGCCGCCAATGTCGCAGAAAATCGCGCGCGGATGGCGGCGGCGCTGGCTGTCGAGCCGCACTGTTTGCTCACCGCCCACCAGGTCCACTCGCCGCATGTCGTGGTCGTTGCGGCACCGTGGGCGCCCGAATCGCGTCCGCGCGGCGACGCCATGGTTACGTCGACGCCCGGCTTTGCGATCGGGGTAACGACGGCCGACTGCGGCCCGATCCTTCTCGCCGATCCGCAGGCCCGCGTGATCGGCGCGGCGCACGCCGGCTGGCGCGGCGCTCTCGCCGGTATTCTGGAGGCAACAGTCGCGGCCATGGAGCGGCTCGGCGCCGA
>Ga0181523_10003407_pt1 | contig 14521 bp, 12 predicted proteins | sample PEATcosm2014_Bin_43_FD_119752 | JGI IMG/M metagenome (GOLD analysis project Ga0181523, IMG submission 119752) | Peatland microbial communities from MTU Mesocosm Facility, Houghton, MI, USA - PEATcosm2014_Bin05_30_metaG | ecosystem: Environmental > Terrestrial > Soil > Wetlands > Peat | place...
CCCGGCTGCAGTTTCACGGAGCCACCCCGCATGCCGCTGGTCTGCGGCGCCCCTTTTAGCAGAGGACAGTCTCCGCTGGCACAATCCAGCAGGAACGTCAGCGGCTCACGCTTTGTCTGCTTTGCTTGCGCCCAAATCGTGATCGCGACCAAGAGCAAAACTGCGAGGAACGCGAGCATCTTTGCGTGCGTCATGATTTTTCCATCTCCCAACGATCATTGGCTAGTCCCGCTTAGTCCCGCAGCAGAATGTCGGCGAATGCCCATGCACGGAGGTCGCCAGCTTCTAGTGCACGATCCAGGCAGAGGCGGCGAGCAGAACGCCGACCGCGGCCATCAATAACCCAAGGTGCCAGAAGATGCGGCGGCCCGAGAGCAGGGTGATCGAGGTGATCACCAGGGCGACCTCCAGGAAGACTTCGCCCAGATCGAAGCGGTCGGCCTTGCGGCGGGAATGTTCGGTTTCATTTTCCGTTGCGCGAGCCTCTTTGTCGACGTCCTTCTGCTCGTCTTTATAGCGGTCCGCCTCGGCCCGGTATTTTTCCTGCAGTTTGGCCGTAGCTTCCGCATCTTTGGTGGCAACGAGGGTGGTCAGGTCGGCGAACATTTCGTCGTTGTGGCGGCGGATATTCTTGGCCTGGTAATAGGCCCACTGGTCGGTGACCTTGTTCTGCAGAATGATTTCTTCGGTATGGGTGCGATGGCCCAACAGCGACACGGTTGCCACCAGGACCGCCAGCACCGCCATGGTCAACGTGACGGGCGCAAGATCGGGATGCTCGCGGGCGTGTTCGGCATGCTCGTGCAATTCGGTAAGTTCTTCGCTCATGTTGTAGGACTCCTATCTAAACTTGCTGGTGCAGAGCCGGGCGCCCCGCCCGGCGGCGATGCTGCTGCAAGGGTGAAACACCCGTCGCTCCACCAATAAAACTCGTCACGCTGTGACGAACGCTGACGACGAGCTATGAGGATAAACCAAGTCGTCTATTCTCCCATGACTTTTATGAGCACTCGTTTGTCGCGCTGGCCGTCGAATTCGGCGTAGAAAATCTGCTGCCAGGGACCAAAGTCGAGCTTCCCGTTGGTAACCGGGACGATGACCTCGTGGTGAATGATCAGCGATTTCAAATGCGCGTCTCCGTTGTCTTCGCCGGTCTGGTGATGCTGGTAGTTCTTACGAAATGGAGCAAGCGTTTCCAGCCACTGGTCGATGTCTTTGATGAGTCCGCTCTCGTTGTCGTTGACGTAGACCCCGGCGGTGATGTGCATGGCGGAGACCAGGATCATCCCGTCTTTGATTCCAGACTTCTTGAGGGCGCCCTCAACCTGCGGCGTCAGGTGAATATAGGCACGCTTCGTTTTCGTGTGCAGGGTCAGGTATTCGGTGTGGAATTTCATGTTCCACATCTACCACGGGTAGGGGTCGGCGTGGAGGAAAAGTTTGTCGCGTCTTCAGCTCGCCGCGCTCAATTGTACGTACAATGTTCACGTGGAACATTGTGTACTGGCAATAGTGTACGCATATGATATATGAAAATGGCGAAATAACTGGGGGTGCGCCGCTTCTCGCGCTTTTTCGAGAAGTCGCCGAGTTGTACTTCGCTCACTAATGTGGCCAGCCTGGCAACCACAACAAATGACATTATTTGATGCTGTAATAAGTGCCATGAGGACAACCGTTGCGTTGGATGACGATCTCGTACCACCGCCCAGGAGTTCACCGGGGTGGAGGAGAAAACGGCGCTGATTCGCGAAGCGCTCAAAGGTCTCATCGAGCGGGAGAGCGCCCGCCGATTGGCATCCCTGGAGGGCACCATGCCGAAATTGAAAAATATCCCTCGCCGCAGGCCGGGGCGGAATTGATTCTCGCGGATACCTCGATTTGGATTGACTACTCTCGAGCTTGGACGGAGCACCCTCGTGAGTTCAAACGATTGCGGAGCGGGCCATCCGCCAGGGCGAATTTGGCAAGTGCACAAGCCTGAACTTCCTACCGCATCGACTCTTCGATTTCCGAGATCCAGTCAGGACGCTTCAACACTTCGCGAGGTTTCGGTCCATCGGCAGCGCCGACAATGCCGTCGCGTTCCATGAGGTCGATGAGATGTGCGGCGCGGCCATAGCCGATGCGCAAGCGGCGCTGCAAAAGGGAAGTAGAGGCTTTGCCGAATTCGATCACGAGTCGCACCGCATCGTTGAAGAGCGGATCGTTGTCGTCGGCGGAGATTTCTCCGGAATCGTCGGCGTCCCCAGCTGCGGCCTCGCGATCTTCTTTCGGAGTCTCGAGGAATTTTTCCTGATACTGCGCTTGGCCCTGCGCCTTCCAGAATTCCACCACCGCTCCGATTTCCTTTTCGGTTACATACGGTGCATGCAAGCGATGGACGCGCGCCGAGCCGGAAGGCAGGTAGAGCATGTCGCCGCGTCCAAGCAGCGATTCGGCGCCGTTGGCGTCGAGAATGGTGCGCGAGTCGACTTTGGTCGCCACGCGGAACGAGACGCGTGCGGGGAAGTTTGCCTTGATCAATCCGGTGATTACATCGACCGACGGACGCTGCGTGGCTAGCACTAAGTGAATGCCGACGGCGCGGGCCATCTGGGCGAGTCGCGTGATCGACTCCTCGACGTTGTGGCCGTCGAGCATCATCAAATCAGCTAGCTCATCGATGATGATGACGATTTTTGGAATTGGCCCTTCGTCGGCAGTCGCCTGTTCGCTGAACAAGCTGGGCGTGTCGTCGAACAGGCGGTTGTAGCTGTCGATGTTGCGAACGCCTTTGGCGGCTAACAGTTTTAGGCGGCGCTCCATTTCTCGGACGGCGTTGCGCAGCGCGTTGGCGGCAAGTTTCGGCTCGGTGATGATGGGCGTATAGAGATGCGGGACGCCTTCGTAGTTGCCGAGTTCGAGGCGCTTCGGGTCCACCAGCACCAGCCGCACTTGGTCGGGTGTCGACTTATAGAGGATCGACATGATCATGGCGTTGATGGCCACGCTCTTGCCCGTGCCGGTCGAGCCCGCGATTAGCAGGTGAGGCATGCCGGCGAGATCGGCGGCGGCGATGCGTCCGTTGATGTCTTTGCCCATGCCGATGGTGAGCTTGGATTTGGAGCCGAGGAATTCCGGTGACTCGATGTTCTCGCGCAGCCAGATGATTTCGCGCTCGCGGTTCGGCACCTGGATGCCGACCGTGCTTTTGCCGGGCATACGTTCGACCAGGATGCTTTCGGCGCGTAGCGCTAGGCAGAGATCATCGGTAAGGCCGATGATGCGACTGTACTTGATGCCGGCTTCGGGCTTGAATTCGAAGGTGGTCACGACCGGGCCGGGATTGATCTGCGTGACCTGACCGAAGACTTCGAATTCCGCGTACTTGGCGGTTAGAACCTGAGCGACGATTTTGAGTTCTTCTTCGTTGACGGATTGCTGCTCATCGGGACGGTGCAGCAGGCTCGACGGCGGCAGCTTGTAACTGCCCGCAATTTTGGGGAGAGTCGTCTTCGGGCGGTGCTCACTGTCGGCACGGTCGGTGACCTCGACGTCGAGTTCGTTGGAGGCAGAGGCAGCGGGTTGCGAATTCCGGGGCGTGGCGGCGGAGCCGGGCGCGTCCTCGGCCATCATGCGCTCGATGCCGGTGCGCGGGGCTGGAGCTGGGGACTGCACGCCGGGGATTTCCTGGCTGATTTTCTGTTCAGGGCTTTCCTGATGCAGAGCGTCGGGACGTGGCGCCGCTGGACGCGCAGGCACGAGTTGCGCCGTGACGGTTGGTTTTTCGGCGCGGCGCTTTTCCAGCTCTTTTTGCTGACGCTTTCGCGCACGCTCGTCCTGCCAGTCTTTCAAGCGATCTCTGAGTGCCACGATGAAGGCGAAGCGGGTTGGCGCCCAGACTTCAATCGCCGAGAACGAGAAGGCTGTGGTGAGGTAGAGCGCGACGGCCAGCACCGTGGTGCAGACAATGTATGCGCCAGCGACGTTCAGATAACGGATTAATACGTCGCCTACAATGCGGCCAACCAGACCTTCGACCGGGATAGCTCCTGACGGCGGCCAACGGAAATGCCCGGGCAGGATGGCGAGCAGCGCGGGCACGAACATCAGCAGCCAGATGCCGCCGAGCGTCTTCGCGATCGGAGTCTGGACGGCTCTTGAGCGGAACCAGCGTGCACCGAGCATGGCCATGAAGATGGGCAGCAGAAACGAGCCGACTCCGAAGAATTGCAGGATGATGTCGGAAAGATAGGCGCCGCAGATACCGATCCAGTTGCGGGCGGTATGCGATCCGGTGAGGATCGAGGCGCTGTTGAGCGAGGGATCGAGGGGCGAATAAGATGCCAGCGCAAGGAAAAGGAGGAGTGCGGAGACGCACAACAGGAATCCGACCAGCTCGTTCAGACGCCGGTTCCTGGTGGGCATAAAAATCTTTGCAAAAAAAGTCATGTGGCAGTGACGGCAATCCTTGGGTAAAAGCTTATCCAATGTGCCGCAACAAGGCCAGAGCCTGATAATTATTACAAGAAGCAGCGGTTCGTACAATGCGGGAAACGGGGCGGGGTGGCGAGTTGGGTACCGGCGGCGGAAGGTTGCGGATCGTTAACCAAAACCAACCAGCAACCACCTGACATTGGAATTGGAATTACCGCCGTAACTTTGGATGTGCTTGCTCATTCACTACCATTTCTGATATTGGCATGAACCTCGACTCGCTACTGGTTTGCTCGGACGACCGGGCCCTGCGCGTTCTTCGCAACGTGCTGGGCGAATTGGAGATCCATGTCGAGCACTGCGCCGACCACGTGAGTGCCGCGAAAAAGCTAGCGCAGCAAAGCTTTGAAGCGGTCATCATTGACTGTGACGATGAGCACAGCTTCCAGTTGCTGACCAGAGTCCGTTCCGGGCAACAAAACCGTAAAGCGGTGGCGATAGCGATTATCGACGCGCGCACCAACCTGCAGACTGCATTCAAGCTCGGGGCAAACTTTGTTGTCTACAAACCGATCTCGACCGAAAAGGTAAAGTCAAGTTTTCGAGCTGCCCGAGCCCTCATGAAACGAGAGCGGCGACGGTCGGTGCGCCTGGAAGTGAATATTCCCGCCTATTTTCGATTCCAGAATGGAGATGGCGAGCAAGCCCCTATCTCCGGGCTGAGCGAGGGCGGAATCTCGGTGCGATTTGCCAGCTCGCCCGGCAAGAAGAGCGGGCTGATTGCCTTCTCCTTTGCGCTGCCTGACACCACGACCGTAATCGAAGCCACCGGGATGATCGCCTGGCAGGATTCGCGCCGTCGTGCCGGCCTTCAGTTCGCGACGCTATCCGACGCCGCGCACCAGGGGCTGAAAGAATGGTTGCATTTGCAGAGCGGAGAGAACCACGATCCGCCAATCCGCTGCTCACTGATGGGGCTCAGTTTTGGCGGATGCTTCTTGCGAACCCAGTCCCCCTTCCCCGCCCAAACGCGGGTCGAGTTGCTGCTCCGAGCCGCGGATTGTTCGGTCAAGACGGAAGGCAAAGTACGGGTTATGGATCCCGAGTACGGCATGGGGATCGAGTTCTCGAACCGAACCTTGCAGCACCGGCGACGATTAGAACAATTGATCCAGCACATGACCGCCAGCCCAGACGCCATTGCCGAGGTGCTGGTGGAGCCGGAAGGACTGGATTGGGAAGATGGCGCCGCCGATCCGCCGGAAGGAACCCCAGCTTCGCCGGAGGAAGAGGTAGAACACGATCCTCTCCTGGAGTTATTCCGTACTTGGCCCAACCTTACCAAGCAACAGTTTCTTGTTGAACTCGAAAAGCACCAGTTGGCGGGTGCCCCCCGAAGCGCGTCCGAACTCAGCTTGCCCGAGCCTACGGTTCATCAACGCCGGGAACCAAGAATAACCGTGGCGCGGCCGGTAGAGGTGCGGAGCCATGGCGATCAGACATCTTTTCCGCAAAATACTTCCTTGATCGATGTCAGTCATCACGGCGCGCGTGTCGGGGGCGTTGGATTGCGTCTGAAGGTCGGCGAAGTCGTTCAACTGCTCTCAGACGGCGTTGAGGCACGGTTTCAAGTCATTTGGGTGGGAGACCAGGGCACTCCGCAGGACGGACAAATTGGCTTGCAAAGGATGACGGTCGACGACGTTGTGTCCGAGGGGTGAAGCGCGCGTCTGCCTCTCGTCGCCGACCACTACTATCCTCAGGCGCGTGCTGGATGGTTACCTCACAGCATCCCCGCTGCCCACGCCAGCACCACGATTCCAAGCACAATGCGATACATCGCGAAAGGCGCGAAACCGCGTTTGCGGACATAGCCCATGAACCAGGCGACGGCTCCGTAGGCGACGATGAAGGAGACGACGAAGCCGATGACGAGGATGGCCCACTCGTGAGATGTGATTTGGGCGACGCCGATGGGATTTTCATCTTTGCCGCCGTGGATCGACTTGAAGAGCGTGTAGAGCGTGGCGACCGTCATGGTTGGTATAGACAAGAAGAAGGAGAATTCAAGCGCGGCGGCGCGCGACATCCCCGCCAGTTGTCCGGCGGCAATCGTGGACATGGAGCGCGAAGTTCCGGGGAAAACAGCGGAGAGAATCTGGCAAGCGCCGATCCAGATGGCTTGGCCGCCGTGGATGTCGTCCATCTTCCAGGTGTGGATGGGTGAACCGGGGGCGCCGGCGCCGGCCTTTTCCCAAGGGGCTTTCATGGCGTCGATGATCCACATCACGATGCCGCCGATCAGCAGGGCAGCACCCATCACGTAGAGACTCTCAAGGTTCTTGCCGATCACCTTGGTCAGCAGAAAAGAAGGGATCGCGGTCACGACGAATGCGATCATGACCAGGCTCAACGGATGGGTCAGGTAGTCACAGTCTTTCTGCTCGCCTTCGGGAAACGTCGAGAGAAGCTTGGCGATATGGCGGCGGAAATAAATTGGCAGAACCAGGATCGCGCCTAGCTGGATGACGATGGAATACATCTTCCAATAGCCGCTGGACAGTGGAACGTGCAGTAGCAGCTCCGAGATGCGGAGATGCGCAGTGGAGCTGACGGGCAGGAATTCGGTGAGGCCTTCGACAATGCCTAGCAGCACGGACAGAAGATAGTCGTTCAAGTGTTCTCTCCAGGGTTACATTGTTCTCTCGAAAATTTAATGTAGAGACACGGCTTCCCGCGTCTCCATTTGCAGCGCTCGTGGCGGGAGACTGGGCAAGCCCCGTCTCTAGGGGAATTCATTCTCCAATTTTCGCAGGTTCGGCGTAGCGCCGGAAGAAACTATCAGGTTTCCACTCGGGGCGATGGTCGCTGTTGGCGACGTCGATGAGCAAGGCTCTGACGATCTCCTCGTACTTTGCGGCGGCGGCGAGGTCTACCGGCTGGTCCACGTCGTCCGAGGGCGCGTGATAGCGCTGCGTCAGCCAGTCCTTGAAAATCTTTACCTCGGGCGTTCCGGGCTCGGGAGCGACGCTCATGAGCACAGAGGGTATGCCGTGGCGGATGAAGTTGTATTGATCACTGCGCACGAAAAGATTGCGGAGCGGCTCGGGATCCGGCTGAACTTGTACGCCGAACGATTGCGCGATCTCGCGTACGCGATCTCCCAAATCGGAGTCGTTGAGACCGAGCACGGTGAGCAGCTTCAGGGGCACGATGGGCAGAAACATGTCGACGTTAACGTCGGCGACCATGGACTTGGGCGGGACCGTGGGATGAGCGGCGAAATACTTCGAGCCGAGCAAACCTTTTTCTTCTCCGGTAACTAAGACCAAGAGAATTGAACGGCGCAATTTGGCCGGATTCTTCTTGAAGGTTGCGGCCATATCCAGCGTCAGAGCGCTGCCGGAGCCGTTGTCCATGGCTCCGTTGTAAATGCGGTCGCCGTTGATGGGTTCTCCGATGCCGATGTGATCGAGGTGGGCCGAGAGCACGACGTATTCATCTTTCAGAGCGGGATCGCTGCCGGGGAGTTCGGCGACGAGGTTAGCCGACTCGATCCGGGTGACATCAACTCGGGTTTTCGCGGCGAGTGAAACTGCGAGCGGAAAGTGCGGCAATGGCTTGCGATCTTTACCGAGAGCAGCGATTTCATCGAAGGTGTGGCCGGAGCCGGCAAAGAATTTCTCGGCGCTGGCGGGATTAACGGTCACGGCGAGCTTGGCGCCTTCGGTTTCGTTGAACTCCGGATAATCGAGATCCATGGTGGGATGGGCGCGGTTGAGTGCCATGCGCGACCAGGGGATGTCCATTGATGCGGGGTTGATCAGAGAAACGATGCCGATGGCACCTGCGGCGCGCAGAACTTTCCATCGCTCAGCCGCGGTCTGGTAATGCGCCGCGAGTGCGCCCGGAATCTCGGAGGGCGAACCGGCGAGGATCGCGATGATCTTGCCGCGGACGTCGATGCCGGCGAAGTCGTCATAATTTTTCTCGGGAACTTTGAGGCCATAACCCACGAAGACCAGCGGCGCTTCGACCTCGGGCGCGGGCAAGACACGCGTGCTAATGATGGCATCTTCGCCGAGCGTGAGCGATTCGCGTTTGTCTTTGTCATTGCGGATGAGGATGAGGCTGCAATCTTTTTCGACGATCTGGCGGGAGACGAACTTGACGGGCTGGTAGAAGCCGTCTACGCCACCGGATTCCGCACCCGCGTTCTTGAGTTGCTCGACGGCGTATTTTTGCGCTTCGCGTTCCCCACGGCTGCCGGTGTCGCGGCCTTCGAGTTTGTCGTCGGCAAGAAATTTGATGTGATTCCACCAGGTCTGGCCGTCGAAATAAGGAGCGGTTTGGGCGGTAGCGGAAATCGCCAACAGCAGCGCGAGCGGTAAAGTCAATGGCTTGATTTTCATGGCGTCCTTTATGGGCGAAGGTTTCTAGGATAGCAGGAAGCGGCGTGGCGGGAGGTCATCTCGGAGTGCGAATACCGATGGCGAGCCCAGTAGATGCTGTGAGCGCAGGCAACTGCCGAGCTGGCGCTCGGCTTGGACGGGCGAGGCGCCCGTCCCCACACGAACGAGGTGTCTGACGCGAGCGCGCCGATATCCTACTGCAGCGCGTTACCGTAGGTCGGTACCCCTTGCTGCACCATGAAAAGCAGGGTGTGGCCGCGGGACGACCAGTCGCTCTGCGGGTACTGGGAGATTAACTGCTGGGCGAGCGAGATGGCCAAGCTCTTGGATTGTTCGGATTTCTTTGGTTGTTCTTCTGTCTTATAGATCTCGATCAGGGCGGCGCGGCGAGAAGCGGCCCTGTACAGCGCCTCGGGAGCGGCGGGAGATTGCGGATGTTCCTTTACGTATTTGTCGTAGATCTCGGCTTCCTTGTCGGGGCACTTGGATGATCCCTGCCAGTCTCCGCAGAGTTTGTTGTCGATCAGATGGAAAGCGGCGAGTTGCGCCCACTTGCTGTCCGGGAATTTTTTCATCACCAGCTTCATGGACTGCTCGTCGATGCCTTCGCGAAGATAGGATTCCTTCTCGCGGGCGGAGGGGCGGGATCGCATGTCTGATTTCTCGATCTGCCAATTAATGTCGGCGGCACGGTAGAGAGCTTCGCCAGCTATCGGAGCGTTGGGAAAGATGTCGTAGACGCGGAGATAGAGGCGCAAGGCGTCCTGGGCTGCTCCGCGGCGCCCGTGGCTTCGGCTAGCCTCGTCTTCGGAATCGACCGCGGCTCCGAACAGAATGCGGTCGCCGTTGGGAGTGGACGGCCAGACGATCCCGGCATCGAGAATCCACCCGGTGATGGTCTTGCCCTCTTCCTCTTCCTCGACGAACGCGGGGTCGCGAGCCAGCGTCGAACCAAGCATCGCTTCAACGTGCAGCCAGTCGTGGCTCTTGTCGAGGAGGATTAGTTCCCGTCCCCGTTCCACTTGGCCGAGCTTGTTGGAAGTTGTGTCAGGAGAGATGTAGAGAATGGCCTCGCGGATCAGCGTGCCGCGATCGGCGGCCAGCAACAGCGAGTTTCCCAGCACGATCAGGGTGATCAAGTGCAGAAGCGTGGTAATCGGTTTCACGGTCGTGTTCGGCTCCGGTTCGAGGGTAGCACGTAGGTTAAGATGCGTGGAATGGGCGGTACGTGAGCGCGTGAGCAGTCGACTTCTCGCCTGTTTCGATTGCTGTTGACAAGTATGTAATTAGTGCTGTAAACGGGTGAGTCTTGGGCGCCCCACTCCTACGCAAAGATCGCTATGCCCCGAAAAAACAGCTCGAAGCGGGTCCAGGCTCACCCATGATGTCCCGCGGTGGCGCGCAACAGATTGCGATTCGCGATCTCAAGAGTATCGACGACCTCAGCCAGTTGAAAGCCGTGGAAAAGGAAGTCTGGGGTATGACCGACGACGACACGCTGCCCCTGACGCTCGCCATTGCCCTCAAGGCGTCGGGCAATATTTTCGTCGGGGCGTTTGATACGACCAAGGATAAGGATAAGGATAACGACAAAGACAATCTGGTCGGGTTCGCCTTCGGATTTCTCGGCCGCGAGCACGGCCAGATAACCATTCACTCGCACATGCTGGCGGTGCTCGAAGCGTATCGGCACCTGGATCTGGGTTCGCGACTGAAGCAGGCGCAGCGTGAGCGGGCCATGGCGATGGGCGTTCATGAGATGACGTGGACTTTCGATCCGCTGCAGAGCCGGAACGCGCACTTCAATTTTTCCAAGCTAGGCGTGGTTTCCGAGACTTATAAGGTCGACTTCTATGGGGCGGAAACTTCCAGCGTGCTGCATCGCAATGGAACCGACCGGCTGTGGGTGCGGTGGAGGCTGAATTCGCGCCGGGTACGGGATCGGCTGGCGGGTAAGAATAACCGAGTGGAAACGCTCGATGCCATGCGGTTGCTGGCTCCGCTTGTGCGGTTCGATCCCAGTGGGAAGCCGGAACGGACCGATCTGATGGAGTCACTGGCAAGGCAGCGCGTGAGCATTGAAATCCCGGGCGATATTCTTGCGGTCGAGCGCACCGACATGGGGTTGGCCCGAGAGTGGCGGGAAGCGACGCGGTGGGCGTTCCGCGAGTCGGTGAAAGCGGGGTTCTTTGTGAGTGAGTTCTGCCGATCGCTTCGTGGACAGCAGGGACCGGGAGCGTATTTGCTGCAGCGGGGGGCGGTGAGCGAGCTGATTCCCGAAATGTAAGAACCAGCAAATAGCAGTTCGCCATTAGCTAAGGCCCGATCGGTTCGGCTAACGGCTAATTGCTAACTGCTGATGTTGATTGCCGCTGTTCGCGCATCTGCTCCAGGAAGGTTTCGACCGGCGCCTGAAACTGGTGCCGGAACAGATCGACGAGGGCGTCTTCGCTTCCGGAGCCTTCTATTGCAGAGGCCTGAAATGTAGCCAAGCCGTCGTCCAACGGCATTTCCAGTCCGTCGGGTTCGACCTGAAGCTCGGGAGACTTATCTCCGTTTTCGCGCAAAGTCGTGATCATGCGGAGAACCTGATCCCGTTGCTCGGTTGTGGTTTGCAGAAACTCCATTCCCATCCCGAATTCCGGATGCGCGACCAATACGACGCCTCCAGCGCGGACTTCGAGATCGGCAGCCTTGATCTTGAGGATGACGCGCGTGCCCCTCGGGAAGGGTGAACTTGTCGTGAGATAGCAGCCGCCGAGGCTGAGGTCGGTGAGATGGCAGCTGACGGGTGGATCGTCCTGCTCAGGCTCAGGGAGGTGGCTGTTCAGCCACTGGCGAAGAAGATTGCGTTGCTCGTCGGTGGCATCCATGAAGCGGACACCGGCCTGACGGCCGTGGCCTTCCCAAGCCAACTCGCCAGCGATCTCGAGCTTCTGCTTCATGCCCGGCAATTCCAGCGAGAAGCGGAGAGAGCTCTCTTTGGCGACGCGGCCGGAAAACTGAAGCGCCATGCCGCCTTCGCAGAGGTCGATGGTTTTGGCGGTGTACTGGCCCTTCCCGCGACACTCGACCGGAATTTCCACGGGGACGCGCATCTTGACCCGCCGTTCGCGCTTCATCAAGGCTCGAACCGCGCGAAAACTGGCCTTGGCGCGTTCCACCGCAAAGGGTTTGTGCAAGACGAAATGGGCTCCCATTTGGAAACCGCCCTTGAGTCCGACAGAAGATTCGACCAGCACAATCGTGAGCGCCCGCTTGTTGACGGGAGCGGCTTTGGCTCCCAGCAGGACGCTGCCAGCTTCTGGATTGGCAGCATCTACGATGATGGCTTCAAAACGCTGGCGGGTGATCCGACGGATGGCCTCGTCCGTGGCGGAGCAGTGCTCCACGCTAATTTCCAGGTCGCTTAGGACCCGGCGCAGGATGCGCACCGTCTTTTCGTCAGAACTTAGTAGTAGGGATTTTAAGTTCATACTTCCGATCACGACTGGGGTTCGGTGCCGCGTCCTGTCCCGGCTTGCCGAGGCGGAACACTCCCCCTTCGCACTCTAAGTGTATGAGATTCCATGGTCAACGCCATGGCCCAGTCTTCTGGTTACTCAGGTCATCAGTCGCTTCGGGGGCCTCTCCCAGTTGGAGCGCTGTGAGTCATATCGGCTGGGGGATGGGCGTTCGTCAGGGGAGGGGGCGTCAAGAACCTATGGGATCTGGGACATGTCCCCGCGGGGCCAATCGCAAGTTGCTGTGCATAAAGGGGATACGTAAGAGGTTCTCAATGAGCCATCTTTTCTATTGACTTACATATAAAAACCTATTATTATCAATAGCTTCCATAGAGGCCGAGGGGCTTGGAAACTGCGGTGCCGGTTTTCCTTCCGGCGGGTGAATCCCCTGGGCTCTCGTTGGAATCAAAATAGATAGAGACTTAAAAGGAAGAAGTCCTTATCCCACCAACAAGAGGGTATATTTTTCATGGCTAAGCGACGCGGAAACCCCAACTGGGGCAAGCCCGAGCCTATCGGGCCGGTTATCCCCACCGTGACGGAGTTTGAGCAGGTTGTGCACGAGTATAAGCTCTCTCCCGACCAATATTTGCGATCTACCCGGCTGCGCGAATGGGCGCGCCGGAACAAGAATTCCAAGTACATTCCCGAGCCTTTGCTGGAAGCTTGGGGCTTTGAGATTGAATCCACCCTGTAATTGCAGGGAACCAGATTTACCGGATGAGCTTAAAGGGGGGTCGCCGCAGGCGACCCTTTCCTTTGTGCACTGTTAAATTTCGCTTCACACATTGACCTAGAAGGGGAGTCCGAGTCCGGGTATGCTGGCATTCATGACGTTTGCGGGCTCCGAATTCGCCGGTTCCGGACTCGCTGGTTCTGAACTTGTGGGTCTGATCGTGGCCGTATGCTTCGCCGCCGGGCTCAACGTCTATGCCACGGTGGCCACGCTTGGACTTCTGGCCCATGCCGGCCTGCTCGATTTACCTTCCGGGCTGCATCTGGTTTCCAGTGGGTGGGTGATTGCGGCCTCGGGCGCGCTTTTCGCCATTGAGTTTTTCGCCGACAAGATCCCGGCTTTCGATTTGTTCTGGAATGCCCTGCATACGTTTGTGCGAGTACCCGCGGCCGCCTTGATTGCATACGGCGCCACCTCCCAACTCTCGCCGGAAAAGCAGCTTTTGGCGGCTCTGGCGGGCGGGGCGATTGCCTTAGCGGCGCACGGAGGCAAGACCGCGGCGCGCGTCGCCGTGACGCCGTCTCCGGAGCCGATATCGAATTTCGCGCTGAGCGCCGGAGAAGACACGCTCGCTGTGTTTCTGACCTGGCTTGCCAGCCAACACCCGATAGCGGCGGCACTGATTGTGGCTGCCTTTTTGGCGGTGATCGTGGTTGCGATGCGCTGGATCGTTCGGGCCATGACGCGGGCTCTGAAGAACCTGTTTACCGATGAGGCGAACGAACTGGCGCCGTCGAAGCAGCGCGATTTGAACGCTGCGTGATGAAGTAGTGATCACTATGACTCCTAATTCACCATTTGCCGATGTTCCCACTGCGATCGAAGAGATCCGCGCGGGGCGAATGATCGTCGTGGTTGACGACGAAGACCGCGAAAATGAAGGCGATCTCACCCTCGCCGCAGAGAAGGTCACTCCCGAAGCCATTAACTTCATGGCCAAGCACGGGCGCGGCCTGGTCTGCCTGGCCATGACCGAAGAAAGGCTCGAGCACCTGCGCATTGGTCCCATGACCAGCGAGAACACATCGCAATACGGGACGGCCTTTTGCGAGGCGATTGACGCGCGCGATGGCGTGACCACGGGAATCTCGGCGCACGATCGCGCCCACACCGTCAAAGTGGCGATCGATCCAAAGACGCGGCCGTCCGATCTGGCACGACCGGGCCACATGTTCCCCTTGCGAGCGCGCAAGGGTGGAGTGTTGGTACGCGCCGGGCAGACGGAAGCTTCAGTGGATCTGGCTCGACTGGCCGGCATGGTCCCTGCGGGAATCATCTGCGAGATCATGAAAGACGACGGGACCATGGCGCGCGTGCCCGACCTCATCGGCTTCTGCCGCACTCATGAAATGAAAATGCTCACGGTGGCGGAGTTGATCCGTTACCGGATGCAGCATGAGCGTTACGTGCATCGCGTAGGCGAGGCGATGGTCGAAACCAAGCACGGG
>Ga0181523_10003409_pt1 | contig 14516 bp, 11 predicted proteins | sample PEATcosm2014_Bin_43_FD_119752 | JGI IMG/M metagenome (GOLD analysis project Ga0181523, IMG submission 119752) | Peatland microbial communities from MTU Mesocosm Facility, Houghton, MI, USA - PEATcosm2014_Bin05_30_metaG | ecosystem: Environmental > Terrestrial > Soil > Wetlands > Peat | place...
AAGAATCTCCGCCGACCGCTCTACAATCACCTGCAAATCCGCGGGCGTATAGAACTCCAGCCGCAGCACAATGCCAAACCGCGAGCGCAGCGGCGAAGAAATCAATCCGGCCCGCGTGGTCGCGCCCACAAACGTGAACGGCTTCACTTCCAGCGTGTGCGTCCGCGCCGACGGCCCCTGCCCAATAATGATGTCGAGTTTGTAATCTTCCAGCGCCGAATAGAGCAACTCCTCCAGCACCGGCTGCAGGCGATGAATTTCATCGATGAACAGCACCTGCTTGTCCTGCATGTTGGTGATGATCGCCGTCAGGTCGCCCTTGATCTGCAGCAGCGGCGCCGCCGTCGGCTGAAAATGCACGCCCAACTCGTTAGCAATAATGTTGGCCAGCGTCGTCTTGCCCAGCCCCGGAGGCCCATACAGCAGCACGTGATCCATGGCCTCGCCGCGCGACCGCGCCGCCTCGATCGCCACCGCCAGATTTTCTTTAACTTTGTGTTGCCCGATGAATTCCGCCAGCCGTTGCGGCCGCAGCTTCAGCTCAAACGAGGAATCGTCCTCCACCGGCGCCGCTGAAACCAGGCGCTCCCGGTTCGGGTTGAGATTGAGATTGTTTTTCGCGGTAGCCACGCTATGGCGATACTAAAGCCCGCCCAATTCCCTTGCAACAGCGACTCCAATCGGACGGCTTCCCGCAAGCCTCGCCCCCTCCCGCGAGGCTCGAGCTGCTGCGTCTCACTCCGTTCACATCGAATTCACCGAATCTTAACTTTGCCGTCACGGATCCTTAACAAAAAGTCGCTAGTTTCTTCGGGACTGCTCTCCCGGCAAGCCACATCTGCCCGCGAGTCACGTCGGCACTGTGGGCCGAAGCGGGGAAGATGATCAGGGGCCGCCGGCTTCCAAGATTTCAAACATTCTATCGAGGAGACTATGACAAAAAAGACGTTCGTACTCAGCCTGTTTGTTTTGCTGACGGCAACTCTGTTCGCTCAAGAGGGCCCCGTTCCTAACGGAATTCCGCCTCTCAACCACGTATGGGTGATCATGATGGAGAATCATGGTTTTGTCCAAGTTCTGAAGAACCCAGCCGCGCCGTTCACCACTCAGTATGCCCACTCGGCGAACCTTGCCACGAACTATTTCGCGGTCGCCCATCCCAGCCTGACGAACTATCTGGAAACCAATGCCGGATCGAACTTCGGAGTCCTGGACGACAATTCACCGGACTGGCACAACGCGACGTGCTCGCCGAACCTGGCCACGGGCGTCACCAATTTTGAGGTGACTGCTAACCCCATTTGCCCGATCGCTGGTACCGGAATCGACGCCGCCACGCCGGCCATCGATTACAGCAACGAGACTTCCGGACCTCCCGGCGTCAATAACATTGACGGCATTAAGTCGTACGCGGCGGATCCCAATATTCTGGGTATCAGCATCGCGGATCAGCTCGTCGCAGCCGGAAAGACCTGGAAGACCTATCAGGAAAGCCTGCCGCTGGGAGGCGCCGACCTGATCAATTACAGCGATGGCAACTTCACCAACCTTACTGACTTCACTTTGTTTAACTCCGAATGGCCGGCAACGCCCCCCACCTTCAACTCCGGCGAGATCGTTCAGCTTTACGCCGTGAAGCACAATCCATTTGCCTATTTCGAATCCACTCAGGAAGGCACCAACCCGGCAAACAGCCTAGCCAATGTGGTGGCGTTTGACGGAGCCGCCGGCCTGTATAGCGATCTGGCCTCGGGCAAGGTGCCGAATTACTCTTTCATCGTTCCGAACCAGTGCAACGATCAGCATGGTCGCGGCAACGGCACCCAGTTCTGTCAATTCGATCCCAATGACAACGGCACCCAGGTTGGCCTGAATCCGGGATTGATGGCGCTCGGCGACCAGGCACTGCAGAGGATCGTGACTGCCATCCACGCTTCCCCCATATGGAGCCATGGTCACAACGCCATCATTACCATCTGGGACGAAGATGACTACAGCATCTCTCCCACCGTCAACCGGGTTGCAGCCATCGTGGACACCAACTACGGCTTCCACGAGATCACCAGCCACGAGTTCTACACCCACTTCTCCCTGCTCCGCTCGATCGAGGGAGGCTTCAAGCTGCCCTGCCTGAACCATGCTTGCGACGCCAGCACGCAGGCCATGACAGACTTGTTTGGCCAGCCGTAACCAGAAGCTGCAAACAATCCTCGGGGCCGATCCGTCAGGACCGGCCCCGATTTCTTTTCCAGCGCTGCACTTTCGGCTGCGATTTTACTTCGGATACCACTCCAGAATCCGCACCTCGATCCCCGTTCCTTCCAACGCTTTTTGAAACACGGTCAGGTCCGATCCACGGTAGTGGTACGGAATCACGATCTTCGGATGGAAGGCCTTCACCGCATCCGCAGCCTCTTCCGGCGGCATGGTGTAAGGCAGGTTCATGCACACGAACGCCACATCGATGTTCTTGAGCGCGCGCATCTCCGGCACGCCCTCGGTGTCGCCTGAAAAATAAAAGCGCTTGCCGCCGTAAGTCAGCACATAGCCGTTGCCGCGCCCCTTATCGTGAAAGAGCTTTCCCTCCGCCGGCCCGCGTTTCAGGTTGTAAGCGGCGATCGCCTCGATAGTGAAACCCTTCCAGGTTTTCGTTTCGCCGTTGGCGATGGGCTTGCCAGTGGTAACAGTCTGCACCACCGCCGGCGCAGCGAAAATTTCCGTGTCCGCCTTGCTGATGTCCTTGATCGAGTCGGGATCCATGTGATCCCCGTGAATGTCGGTAATCAGAATCAGGTCCGCCTTGGGAAGTCCCGTAAACTTCGCTGGCTTGGCCGGATCCAGATAAATCGTCTTCCCGCCTGCCTCGATCAGCGTGCTGGCATGGTTCAGTGGCGTAATCTTGACGGTTCCCGCCGAAGTAGAAAACTCCTGCGTCTGCGCGGCCGCATGCGAACTCGGCGCCATCGCCAGAAGAAAAATAAACGCAGAGCCAATAACAATCAGCATCTCTTTCATCATCAAACCTCTTCCATTTCCATTTTGCAATGTCATCCTGAGCGAAGCATGAGCGCCTGAAAGGCGGTCACGCGCAGTCGAAGGACCCCTATCAGCCCCGACTAACTCTCTCTATTCTTCCCTGCACCTGTAGAAAACTATACGCGACCTGTCAATCGCCGTCGGCCTTTCTGAGTTTGAGACCCCAGTTCCGTGATTTCTTCCTGACGGTTACCTGCAACTCGAACTTCCTCGTCCCTACAGGCTTGAACTTCATGTCAACGCTTTCCGGACCCTCCGCCCAGATGGTGAAAGGGAGAAGTAACTGTGTCGGTACCACTCGTTTCCGTCTTCGCCCCTGATTGGACAGCGCTCCGTCGACAGGGACGTGGTCGTAAGGGATGGCTATCTTATGCGCCCGATACGCGAGAGCCACCGTTCGGACGGAAGGCATTGCCTCACCCCTCAGATACTTGTCGAGTTGGGCCCGTTCGACGCCTATCGACCTGGCAAAGACTTGGTCGGTGATGGCCCTCTTTTTTGCCTTTCCATATTCAACCGCCAGAGCTCGCCCAAAGTCGGCAGCATAGGCATCGTCCTCTCGCGTTCGCTTCATTGTGATCGAAGCAGATTCTACTTGAAATGTATTTTAAGTTGCACGTAACATAAGATACCTACTACATAAAGTAGGCCAAGATACGATGGCCCTTTATGTTGGGACGTGTTTCAGCCTTTGTCCGTCACTACACTTTCCGGAGGTAGCAGCCAATGTCGGAGGAGAAAGACAACCTGCGCGCGGACTTTGAGGTCTTCGAGCACAATCGTAAGGACTGGTTTAGGAGCAATCCCAACGACTTTGTGGTGGTTTGCAAGGGAGAGGTTGCGGGCTTCTATCCAGACTATGAATCCGGCTTACGTGCCGGCGTGCAGAAGTTCGGAGTGAAGAGCCAGTTTCTAGTCAAGCAGGTTTGTGCGGAAGAGCCTGTCTTCGTTATTTACTGAAATGCCTTCCAAGAGTTTGCTGCTAACGCCGGCCGCTTTGCAACAAGATGGTCCTTGCATTTTCGTTTTGATAAGCACTACACGTTACGAGTTCGAAGAGGGAACTGCCGTAGGCTTGGACTTCCCTCAGGCAAGAGTTAGAGCCTTGATTGACACCGGCGCATCGATCACTGTGATTAATCCAGAGGTAGCTCGATCCTGCAAGCTTCGGCAAACCGGAATTGCTCAATTGGTGGCCGCCAACAGTTCCGGAAGCTATCCTGAGCATGCAGCCGCCATCAGTTTTCCCGATAGTGAATTGAAAGGCTTTGAAGCAATCAAAGTCGTGGCCTGTCCAATCGTTCGGCAGCCATATTCGTGCCTGATTGGGCGAGACATTCTTCGAAAGTGGGCCCTTATATATGAAGGCTCGAAAGGCCGGGTATCAGTTCAAGACTAGCTGATCGCTGCACCCCCCTACTCTTCCTCTTCCTTCACCTCACCCCGCTCCGCCTTCGCCTTCTCGATAATCTTCTCCTGCAACTGTCCCGGCACCACGTCGTAGTGATGCATTTCCATGTTGAAGCTGCCGCGGCCCTGGGTCATCGACGTCAGCTCCACGCCATAGGTCAGCATCTCGGCCATCGGCACTTCGGCCTTCACCACCGTGTTGCCGCCCTTGTTGTCCATGCCCTGGATGCGTCCGCGCCGGCTGTTCAAATCACCCATGATCGATCCCGCAAAATCGTCGGGCACCGTAATCTCCACCGCCATCACCGGTTCGAGCAGCGTCGGCTTGGCCACTTCCATCGCTTTCTTGAATGCAATGCGCCCCGCCATCTGGAACGACAAGTCGTTCGAATCCACATCGTGATAAGACCCGTCATACAGCACCACGCGAAAATCCACCACAGGAAATCCCGCCAGATATCCGCGCGCCGCCGCGTCGCGAATTCCTTTTTCCACCGGCGGAATGTAGTTCTTCGGAATCGCTCCGCCAAAAATATCGTTCACGAACTCGAATTCGCCGCCCCGCGGCAGCGGTTCCATCCGGATCTTGCAATCGCCGTACTGCCCGTGCCCGCCAGTCTGTTTCTTGTGCCGCCCCTGCACGTCGGCCTTGCCGCGAATCGTCTCCCGGTAAGGCACCTTCGGTGCTTTCAGCACCACTTCTGTGTGATACCGCTTCTTCAACTTCGAAACGATTACCTCGATATGCTGCTGCCCCGTGCCCGCAATCAGAAATTCCTTGGTCTGCGGATCGCGAAAGAACCGCAGCATCGCATCCTCTTCCATCAGCTTGTGGATGCCCGGCCCCAGCTTGTCTTCATCGGCGCGGCTCTTGGGCTCAATCGCAAACGTGATCGCCGGCTCCGGCAGCTTCACTCGCGGATACTGAATCGGCGCCGCCTTGTCGCCCAGCGTGTCGCCAGTCAACGTGTCTTTTAATTTCGCTACCGCGCCAATATCGCCCGCATGCATTTCCGGCACCGGAACGCCCGTCTTACCCTGCATGGCCTGAATGTGCGCGAATTTTTCCTGCCCGCCGCGGCCGAAGTTCTGCAGGGTCGCATCATTCTTCAACACGCCCGAAAAAACTTTGAAATACGAAATGCGCCCCGCGAACGCGTCCGACACTGTGCGGAACACATACAGCGACACCGGCTCCGAGTCCGACTCGTGCCGCTTCGGCGCGTCGCCATTTCCCCCAGCCTCGCCCTGCACCCACTCGTGCTCGGAAGGCGCAGGCGTGTAGTCGACAATAAAATCCATCACCCGGTCTGCCCCAATGTTGCCCAGCCCCGAACTGAAAATCACGGGAAAAATCTTGTCTTCGCGAATCGCGTTGTGCAGCGCCGGAATCAAGTCTTCCTCGCCCAACGTTCCCGCCTCAAAAAACTTCTCCATCAGCTTGTCGTCGCCCTCGGCCACCAACTCCACCAACATCTCGTGCGCTTCCTGCACCTGCGCCCGCATATTGGCCGGAATCTCGGTTTCTTTTCCTTTGCCATCTCCGCCCAGTTCGTAGGTGTAGGCCTTCATGCGCACCAGATCGACCACGCCCGAAAAACTTTTCTCCGCGCCAATGGGCAACTCAATCGGAATCACGTCGCGGCCAAACGCGTTGGTCAGCGATTCCAGCACGCGCTCGGCATTGGCCCGGTCGCGATCCATGCGGTTCACCACAATCAGCCGCGGCGTCTTGTATTCTTCGCAATAATTCCACACCCGCTGGGTCACGACTTCCACGCCCGCCACGCCATCCACCACCACGATGGCCGCGTCCACCACGGGCAGCACCATCTTGGCCTCGTGGACGAACATGCTGAACCCGGGCGTGTCGAGAATATTGATCTTGTTGCTGACCCCCGACGTCGTCCACTCCACCACCGCGGCCCCGGTCGAAACCGACATCTTGCGCGCGATCTCTTCCTCGTCGTGATCGGTTGTGGCCGAGCCGTCATCGACCCGCCCCAGCCGCTGCGTCGCTCCCGCCGTATACAGCATGGCCGACACGAGCGAAGTCTTCCCCGCGTGCCCGTGTCCGACCATCGCCACATTCCTTATGTTTGCTCCCGAATAGACTTTCAAGTTGGGCTCCTCCGGCAGGCAACGGGAGAGATGAGGCCCATGGAAGTATTAGGACAGAAACAGGCCAGCCCGACTCCTGCCAAAACCTAGGATGCTACCACGCGCAGAGCAACGTCTCAACCTGGGACCGGACGCTGCTGCAGATTAATGTCGCCAATCGCAGTGGAAGGGCACGGCTTCAGCCGTGCCGCCCAGAACCAACAAGGAGGAGGGCTTTAGCCCCTGAGGGTCCAAGTAAATCGGAATTGATCCGTCTGATCCGTGGCGAGCGGGTTCCCTTCGTAGTATCATTTCCCCGCATGCTAGGCAACCGCACCAGCGAGCAGTGGATCGCGCAATACTCGACCAGCCACCAGCACCCCATCAACCGCCTCTGTCACACCTTCGGCATTCCCACCATCCTGGTGTCGCTCGCTGTCGCCGTCGCCGGATTCTTCTTTCATCGTCTCTGGTACTACGCCGCGGGACTCTTCGTGATCGGATGGATCCTCCAATTCGTCGGCCACGCCTTCGAAGGCAAGCCGCCCGAATTCTTCAGCGACTGGCGATTCCTCTTCGTCGGCGTCCGCTGGTGGTGGGCCAAAATTCGCGGCCGCGCCTAAATCTGCCCCTGGGTGCCCCATCCTTCTCGCGTCTTTTGCGAGAGGGTGGGGATTTTGATTCCCTCACGTAAGCAGAAGAGCCCCCATCCGTTTCCAGCTTCCGCGCGTACTTCACTCAAAACCAGAAGCTTGCCGGGTGCCCCATTTCTCGCGCGTCTTTTGCGCGAGAAGTGGGGATTTGGGAGCAAGTCGGCTCCGTACTTGCGCCCGCTCGCGATTCTGTTCTATGCTGGCCCCACCTTTGGGGCTCTGATTCAAAACAAAACATGCAGCGCCTGACCGCCAGATTTCTCTTATTGCTCGCGCTTGCCGGAACTTTTGCTCCGCTCGCGCTAGCGGCGACGGCTGCCCCGGAGCACGCCTGCTGCCTGCGCAAAGGCGTACACCAATGTCACGGTTCGGCCCCGGAATCCGATCAGCGCTCCGTCCGCGATACCAGCTGCTGCAACCACGAGTGCTGCCGCGCCGTAACCACATCGCAGTGGGCCCACGCGCAGCCGCAAGTTTCGACACCGTCCGTACAGAACATCGAAGCCCGGCTCGCCGATTCGCAGACCGTATATCCCGCCACCAAGCGATTTTCCTCGCAATCCACTCGCGCCCCTCCGCAAATCTCCATCGCCTGACTTAAGAAAACCCGCACTCATAAGTGCTCGTGTGGGACCGGGTCTCTGACCCGGTCGCCGGGCGAAGCCCGGCCGCCTTTTGCCGCCGAACTCGATCAGGTCTCAGGAGACTATTCATGCGCATCATCCGCATTTCGCTGCAGCTGGCATTTATCGCAATCGCATCTCTCGCCGCCTCCGCCAACGACTACGGCGCCATCCGCGGAGTCGTACACGATCCGCAGCACCGCCCGATGCAGGGAGCGATGGTCATGCTGCGCGCCAAATCATCGGACTGGGCCAAGAGCGTTACCACCGACGCCAGCGGAGAATTCCAGTTCAACGCCATCGTCCTCGGCGAATATTCCATCAGCGTCGCCGGCCAGGGCTTCGCCCAGGTTTCCCAGGACGTTATGGTCATCTCCGGCTCGGTGCCAGTGGTTCACTTCCAATTGCAGGTTGCCGGGACGAAAGAAAATATCACTGTCTCCGCCACTCCCGAAGTCGTCGCCACCGACAGCTTCACGCCCACCACGCTCGTTAGCCGCCTCGACATCGAGCGCACTCCCGGCGCCGACGGCACCAACAGCATGGCGATGATCACCGACTACGTCCCCGGCGCCTACGTCACCCACGACATGCTGCACATGCGCGGCGGTCACCAGACCACCTGGCTCCTCGACGGCATCCCCGTCATCAACACCGCCATCGCGCAAAATCTCGGCCCCCAGTTCGATCCCAAAGATATGGACTACGTCGAAGTCAATCGCGGCAGCTACAGCGCGGAGTTCGGCGACCGCACCTACGGCGTCTTCAACGTCGTGCCCCGCACCGGTTTCGAGCGTAACAACCAGGCCGAACTCACCCTGACCGCCGGCAGTTTCCTGCAGACCGACGACGCCCTCAGCTTCGGCAGCCACACAAAAAACTTCGCCTACTACGCCAGCGTCAACGGCAACCGCAGCGATCTCGGCCTGCAGCCGCCCGTTCCCGAGGTTGTGCATGATGCCGAAAACGGCGTCGGCGGCTTCGGATCGTTCATCTACAATCTCGATCCCTCGAACCAGCTTCGCCTGATGACCTCAGCCCGCCGCGACTACTATCAGATTCCCTACGATCCCAATCCCAACGACATCGAAAATGGGTCGATCCCTGAGAACGGGGGCGTCCCGCAATACCCCAGCATCGGCCTGCGCGACTCCCAGTCCGAAAATGACGAGGGCGTTCTCTTCACCTGGCTGCACACTTTCAATTCTCATCTCCTCACTACGGTTTCGCCTTTCTACCACCACAACACCGGAGACTACGCCAGCAAGCCCAACGACAATCCCGTCGCCAGCACGGAAGATCGCAGCTCGACTTACGCCGGAGCGCAGGCCAGCGTCGCCGCTAACTACAAAAAGAACGACCTGCAGGTTGGCTTTCTCAGCTTCTACCAACGCGATAACCAGTTCTTCGGGGCTGTGTTCAACCCGCTAAGCTACGATCCCGTGCCTTCGCCCATCGCCGACTCCGAACATCCCACCGCCAACCTCGAGACCTTTTACTTGGATGACAAGTTCACGCCCATTCCATGGCTGACTCTTTCCGCCGGCATGCGCCCCACCCGTTTCTCGGAAGGGAACTTCGCCGCGACTTCCGCGGCCCCGCCCGTGGACGAGTCCGCCATCCAGCCGCGTTTCGGAGCAACCGTCACCCTGCCGCGCCTGCACTGGACTTTCCGCGCCTTCTACGGACACTACTACCAGGCTCCGCCGATTGAGACCGTTTCCGGCCCCGCGCTGCTCAGCTACACCGGACAGCAAGGCCTCGGCTTTGCCACGCTTCCCGGCGAGCGCGATGAAGAACATCAGTTCGGCGTGACCATCCCCTATCGCGGCTGGATCCTCGACGCCGACAACTTCAAAACCAACGTCCGCAATTTCCTCGACCACAACAACATCGGCGCCTCCAGCGTCTTCTTCCCTATCAGCGTGTCGCAAGCCGTGATTCGCGGCTGGGAACTCACGCTCCGCTCTCCGCGCATTGCCCACCGCGGGCAATTGCACCTCGCCTACTCCAACCAGATCGCCGAAGGCGCCGGCACCATCACCGGCGGACTCACCGACTTCACCTTTTCTCCCGCCCTCAGCCCGCTCGACCACGACCAGCGCAACACGCTTAACGTCGGCGGCGACCTCACCCTCCCCGGCCGCGCCTACGCCTCCACCAACGTCTACTACGGCTCCGGTTTCAGCAACGCTTTTCCCGGCCAGCCTTATCCCGGCAACTATCTTCCTCAGCACACCACGTTCGATCTCTCACTCGGCAAGGATTTTGCGGAACACTTCACCGCGTCCCTCACCGCGCTAAACGTAGCCAACCGCCGCGCCGAGTACGACAACAGCCTGACCTTCGGCGGTTTCCACTGGAACCTCCCGCGCCAGATTTACGCAGAACTTCGCTACAGGTTCCACTACTAACGAACAAACATGATGGAAGCCGAAACGGACCGTGTAGGGACGGACGCATTCGTCCGTCCGGCCAGCGCGAAGCGCGGCCGCAAAGCGCCAAATAACCGAGCCAGAAGAACCCCAGCCCAGGGTGCCCCATTTCTCGCGCGTCCTGTGCGCGAGAAGTGGGTCTTTGTTTAGTTAGTCAGGCGGTCAACCTCACCCCCGCCCCATCCCCTCCCGCACCATCTCCTCCACATCCCCAATCTTCTCTCCCAGCACATTCAGTTTCCGCGCCAGCCCCTGAATCTCCGCCTCCGCCCGCCGGTTCACGTCGTAATCCAGTTCGCCGCGCAGCCGATCTTTTGTGTCCTGCCGGTTCTGGCTCATCATAATAATCGGCGCCTGCACTGCCGCCAGCATCGACAAAAACAGGTTCAGCAAAATATACGGATACGGATCCCACGCCTTCCGTCCCAGCGAAGCGTCAATCGTCATGTAAATCGCCAGCGCGACGCTGAACGCAATAATAAAAGTCCACGATCCGCCAAAGCCCGCGACCAAGTCGGCAATGCGCTCGCCAAACGTCGCATCCTTTTCAATCACATCATTCGGATGCCGGTTCGCCCGCAGCCGCACCAGTTGCTGCGAGGCATGAAACTGCCGTCCCAACACGGTCAGCATATCCATTCCCGCCAGCGGCTTGCGCTGCAACAGCACCGCAATATCCTTTCGGTCGACTTCCAGACACACGGCCTCCTCGATCGCGGTCGCCTCGGTCTGATGCGGCGTCTGCTCCAGCATCGACGCAAACCCAAAGAACTCTCCGTGCGACGGCTCGTCGACCACCACTTCCTGATGATCCTGGTCGACGGTCGCCACCCGCACCCTCCCCGACACCACCACATACGCCTGCCCGCCCGAGTCTCCGATCTTGTAAATGCGCTGCCGCGGCGCAAACGTCTTCAGCCGCACCTGCGCCGCCAGCACAGCCGTTTCTTCTTCGTCCAGCAGCGCAAACAGTGGAACATGTTTCAATACTTCAGGATTGCACGCCATGAAATCCCTCGCCCTGTGAAATCTGTGCGCGGGCACTCCTACCCGCGATTTCAATCGCCCTGAGCATTTCACAAAAATACGGCGGCAACAATACTTCGCCAAGGAAGAGGCCCAGCTCAACAAACGGAATTCCTTCGTGAACTTTCGTGTCCTTTGTGGTTTCAGCTCTTAGCCGTTGGCCACGCAGTCTCAGTCCGAGTTAAAGTAAATACAACGTGAAGAACTCCATTCGCCACACATTCCTCATCGCTCTGCTCCTGGCCGGCGCATTTCTTTTCTCCTCATGTCACCGCTCGCAGACGCCGCCCACCAAGCGTTACCCCTTCACCGGCCGCGTGGTTTCCATCGACAGCCAGTCTCAGCAGGCCTTCATCAACGGCGACGACATCCCCGGCTTCATGGACGCCATGGCCATGTCCTACAAGATCAAGCCCGAGGCGACGCTGAACCACCTGCTACCCGGCGATTCCATCTCCGCCGAAGTCGTCGTGATTCCAACCGACCCGAAGAATGAAGACGCCGTCCCCGACTACTGGCTCGAGAACGTCAAAGTCCTTCGTCACCTCGACGCCCCGCCAGCCGCGGCCGCCAACGCATTCCATACGCCCGCCCCCGGCGAGGACGTTCCCGATTTCTCCTTCACCAATCAGAGCGGCAGGCGAATTTCTTTCAAGCAGTATCGCGGCCAGACCCTGCTCGTCACCTTCATCTACACCCGCTGCCCCTTCCCCGACTTCTGCCCGCGCATGACCGGCAACTTCGCGGAGATCTACAAGCAGATCGGCACCAATCCCGCGCTCGCCGGCACGCACCTGCTGAGCCTCAGCTTCGACCCCGAGCACGATACTCCCAAAGTCCTTCGCGACTACGGCTTCTCCGCGGCCCATACCCACGACCCCACGCTTTTCGCCCGCTGGGAATTCGCCGCTCCCACCGCCGCCGACTTGCCAAAAATCGCAGACTTCTTCGCCCTCACCATCAAACCCGAAGGCGGATTGATCACCCACAACCTCAGCACCGCCGTCATCGGTCCCGACGGCAAGATTGTGAAGTGGTATCACGGCAGCGATTGGCAGGTTTCTGATTTAATAAAAGACGCAACCGCCGCGCACACTCCCTAGGTCCGTGGGAACTTTGAACGAAGCACGATTGGGGAAGGGCACGACGTACTCTTCGGGAAGGGTTGCGACTTCGGTCTTTTGGGCTTTTGGGCTTTTGGATAGCATAGCGCGGTTGGGCGTCGCAGGCTTTTGGGTGGCGCAGCGCTTCTAGCGCTGCGATCAACATCACTTGTTATGAGTTAGGCTTTAGCCTCTGAGGTACATTAGAGCAAAGGAAATACATGAAATACCTACTTCTGATCCTGGCCCTACTCGGCGTCATCGTTTCTTCTCTGGCCCTGCGCGAACACTACCGCACCTACGGCGATTCCCCCTGCAGCATCAACGAGCGCTGGGACTGCGGCGTCGTCAATCACAGCCCCTTTGCCGTGCTGGGCGGCGTTTTCGAGCAGATGGGCATTCCTCACATCCCGCTCCTCAGCGCACTGCCCGTCGCCACTGCGGGAATTCTCGGCTACATCCTAATGGCCGCCGTCATCCTATTCCGCCGCTACCGCCTGCTGATAGTGTTCACCCTCGCGAGCCTCGCCTTCTCGCTCTACCTCGCCCACATCGAGAAAGACGTCCTCGGCGTCTGGTGCATCTACTGCGTCATCTCGCTGGGCATCATTTCGCTGATGTCTCTCCTCACCCTCGGCACCGTCGTCGCGCAGTTCGTCCGCAAGCCGTCGCCAGCCTAGCGGCGCGGAAGCAGCACCCCGGAAAGCAACACCAGGCAAAGCACCACCACGGAACGCAACCCCCCGGAACGCCTCACCACGAAAGGCAGCACCACGGAAGGCAGCACCACTACGGAACGCAGCACCGTGGAGGAGCGGCCCTTTAGGGCCGCGTTGTCGGGCACAAAAAGAGCCGGGGCTTTAGCCCCGTGGTCGTGCCTCTCGCTTCCCCATCGCAATTCATTTCCGCCTCGAACCGATCCTAAGATTAATTTCCGGCGAAAATTCAATGAACAAATTCAGGGCCGCGCCGAATCCCGCCTGCTCCGCCATGGCGCGCCCGCCCTCGGCAAAGGGGTTGCGCGGATGCGGTTTCCACGCCGTCGAAATCAATCCTCCGCCAAACGACCCTCCGTACAACGCCCACTGCGGCCGCAAGTGCTCCTCACTCTGGTCGTAGGTAAGAAAGTTCCGCATGATCGCGTGCCGCGTCCTCGCCCAGAAGCTCTGGCAGCGGCACTGATCGTAGCGCACCTCATATTTCAGCGCGGCATTTCCCAGCGCCGCCAGGCTATTCGACCCAATGAACTGCCCTTCGCGCGATGCGAACCGCTCCTCATATCCGCCCCAGCCATCGTCCCACTGATACGGCACTCCTCGTGCCTGATCGATGCCCGCCGCGAACATCCGTTTCAAATACGCGCTCGGCGTCGTCAGCGTTTCCTGCAAATAAATCTCCCGCCGCTGCCTCACCGTCATCGGAACCAGCCTTCGGCCTTTTTCCACGTACACGCCGACGAACCAGCCTCGCTCCCAGTCCCGCGCCTTGTCCAGCGCCGCCTCTCCCAGTTGTTTTGTGGCTTCGGCCGCTTGCACCGTCAAGTCTTTCGTCTTGTCGGCAACCGCCTGCGCCGGATTCGCACTGTCGTCTTTCTTCTCTTCCTGCGGCTTCTGATTCTCCGGCTTTCGATTCTGCGGAGATGTTTGCCCGGATTGTCCAGGCTGCGAATTCCCCGGAGGTGGCGGGTTGGATGTATCCTGCGCCCCAGCCGCGGAACTCATCGCGAGCGAACCGGCCAACAGAACAACGCACAGCCCACTCCAATCGCGATGTACGGTCCCCAAGGCTTTCACCCTTCCGCACTCTCTGTCTTGCTCCGTACCAGCGTTGTAAAGTTGCTGCCGCTTTGCCCGCAGCCCTGCAACCCGCTAGACTCCTTTCGATGCACTCCCTCTATAACCAAGTTGCTGGAAAAAGCGTCGAACGCCTCGCCGCCCTCAGCGACGGCATCTTCGCCGTGGCCATGACCCTGCTCGTGCTCGATCTCCGCGTCCCCGCCGCCGAAGCCATCCACTCCGAGCGCGACCTCTGGCACGCCCTGGTCGTGCTCTCGCCCCGCATTCTCATTTTTCTGATGAGCGTCATGACCAACGGCATCTTCTGGGTCGGCCAGCAGACGCAACTCAACCA
>Ga0181523_10003411_pt1 | contig 14512 bp, 10 predicted proteins | sample PEATcosm2014_Bin_43_FD_119752 | JGI IMG/M metagenome (GOLD analysis project Ga0181523, IMG submission 119752) | Peatland microbial communities from MTU Mesocosm Facility, Houghton, MI, USA - PEATcosm2014_Bin05_30_metaG | ecosystem: Environmental > Terrestrial > Soil > Wetlands > Peat | place...
ATCCCATGGCATGGGAAGCTTCGCCACCGTGCCATGGCCAGGTCCATACGGTATGTTGAACAAGTCGGTCTTTGCTCCTTCCAGGGCCCATTCAGGCGAAAAAAAGCCGGGGAAGATGTCGAGTTGCACCCATTTCTTGGATGATATTGCGGCAGCAAACAGCGCATCTAACTTCGACCAATCCGGCTTCCCCTGGACCGGCTCGACGTCGCGCCAATTGATCTGAACCGCGACACCGCTCACGAAAGGATTATTCAAAGCTTCTAGATTCCCCGATTTATACCCCTTCTCTCCTGGAGGCAGAACGACGGCGATTCCACTCGGTATCGTGTCCTCAGTTGATCCACACGGTGGCGTCTCCTGGCGTTTAACGTTCTGATCAACGAGGTCCGTGAGCTGAGCGTAGGCAGGAAGGAAGGTCGATGACAAGAGGCAAATGCCAAGCGAAACTCGAACTGCACATCGAAGCAATGAAATCCACCTGCGGCGCTTTCTCTGTGTAGGCATGGCAATAGAGATGCGCTCGGTAACCTCAAGAGCGCCTCCTCTCCTGTACTGTGTCAACGTAAACTGTACCTCGGCGGTTGAGACCGCATTACATACCGGCTTCCTTGAACCCCCGTTGGAGATCTTCGCCACTCATGTACATCTCCGCTGTTCCAAATACAAAGCACGTGGAGATAGGAAAGAATTGGGTCCACCTTCTGGCCCGCGGTAACATCCGGTTGGCCCGTATCCAGGAAGAATACACGGATTCCTGCCGCCGAGTAAGATGCTGTGACCGTGCCCCCCAGCAAGAGGCATCAGAAAACTCTCAAGCAAACCGTTTGTGGTTTTTTTTCGAACGGACCACGGAAATGGAACGTGTACGTTGGCGACTTCATGCCGACGGTTAGTCGATTATCGCCACGTTGGAAGCCCACTCTAATGGAGCTAGCGAACTTCGACGATAACGAGGGATACGTCGTCGGAGAGGGGGCCGTGCCTCCAGTTCGTCACACCGTTCAGGATTGCCTGTTTTAACTCCCGAATTGGTCGTTGTACCGATTCGAGGATCAACGCTTCAAGGCCTTCGACGCCGAGCATGTCGTCGAGGCTGTTGAAGACCTCGACCAGTCCGTCGGTGTAGAAAATCAGACGGTCCCCTTTGGCTAGTTCAATTTCGTTCACCGACTCCGACGGCGCAATCTCGGAAAGACAACCGAGTATGCCGTTCTGGGAATTAATCAGGCGCGGAGTGCCATTGGCGACGAGTACTGCTGGTGGATGGCCTGCGCCGGCAAACGTCACGTGGCGCCCCTGCTGAGAAAACCGCGCTGCCGCCATCGTGAAGTAAAAACCATCGACCGCGATGCGATCCTGCACAAAATTGTGAAGCTGCCTGAGCAGGGTGCCGGGGCCCATCCTACTTTCCAGCGCATGGAGCATCTCGGAGTACATGCGGTTGGCCATTAGCGCCGAACCAACGCCGTGGCCCGACACGTCGCACACGACGAGGTTGAGAAATTCGTCGCCCTGTGGGTGGACAACGCCGAAGTCGCCGCCGATGGTGTGCGCAGGGCTGAAGTAGGCTTCAATCACGAGGTCCTGCCAAATGAGGCTCCGTGGTGCGAGTGATTGTTGGACGCGAGCAGCGAGCGCAAGTTCGGTCTCCATTGCATTCTGGCGCTTCTCCAGGAGCATGTTGGATTCGCGAAGCTGCTCTTCAACCCGTTTCTGGGCACTAATGTCAGTCAGGATAAGGATTACGTACTCTCGTCCGTCGGGCCCCTGAATCACTCGCCCACTGAAGATCGCGGGGATCTTCTCCCCGTTTTTTCGCGGCAAGTAGAACTCGTTACGATTGTGTCTGTAGCGGTGGCCCGATTCGTGCTGCTGCACAATGTACGGTATATCTTCGGCTGGGAAGATCGCGTCGGGCGTGCGGCCCTGTATCTCATCACGCTCGTATTGTCCTAAGCGGAGAAGCGCCTCGTTGGCGAATACTACGCGGAGTTGATCATCAACGATGGCCACTCCCTCATTCATCTCTTCAAGGATGCTCTCCGTCTGGCGAAGCCAATCGGGAGACTCGATATTGGGTTTAGGCATGGCTTTGTCCTCTCGAATTTGTCGACCCTCCAGTAGGGGCGGGCGACAGATTGCCCATCTGCTCATTCCCGCCCAAGGACCGCGTGTCGCGGTCGAGCAGCCGAGTGACGAGAGCAAACAGAACACTTATTGATATTCCGCACATCAACACCCCGGTGACGCTTTCCAGAGGGCCCAAGAGCCGCCAGGCCGACGGGAGAACCACGTCCCCATAACCCACCGTGGAATAACTGCTTGCTGAGAAGTAAAAGGCAATTTCCCATGACGGGAAGCAACGCGACCGGTAGAAACTGGCCCACAGAAGAATCGCCAGCCCGTGCAGAAGCACAATTGCTATTGTCGATTCCACTACAAGCGTGGCCGAGTAAGCTGGTCCATGCTTGTCCAGGTCCCGGGCCAGAACACTTTTGAGCCACTCGATCAGCGCGGTGACTCCGGCAACTTGCAACAAGAGCGTAAGGCCTACCAGAAGAAGAGCCGCGCCGATTTGATTGAGGAGAATCATCGTAAGAAGCCTTAACGCCATCAATTGGTTTGCGGCACTCTTTCCGCGGCTGGGCCAACTTTAACCGCCTCTTCAGATTCTTTCGAGTCCCAGCGAATGATCTTCAGATCCAGTACGAAGATGCTGTAAAGAACAGGCACCAGAAGCAATGTGATAAACGTTGCTACGGCAAGGCCGCCTATCTGGGCATAGCAGAGAGGCTGCCAGAGGGGCCCTCCTTCAAGCGCCAGTGGGAAGAGGGCCAGGATGGTCGCTAGCACAGTGATCAATACCGGTCGAATACGCTGGATTCCCGCGTCCGGAAGCGCCTGCTCCAGGGGTTCCCCCTTCTCATGCATTTCCTCGATGAAATCGAAGAGTACGATGACGTGGCTTACGATCACGCCGATCAAGCTGGCGATGCCCAGAAAAGCCATAAATCCAAAGGGCGTGTGCATAATCGAGAGAGCGATGAGAGAGCCGATTACACCATAGGGAGCAGCGGCGAATACCAGAAGAGGTTTTACCGCGTTGTTGAACTGAACGAGTAGCGCCAGGTAAATTCCAATTAAAGAAATTAGCAGAACGATTTTTAGGTTGCTGAATCCGTCTATTTGCTTTGCTCGTTCGCCCCCGATACTAAGCTGATAACCGGGAGGAAGAGTTTTCTGGAACTCCTGCAATTTTGGAAGAATAGGATCGAGTATTTCCGAGGCGAGAACGCCAGGCCGGGGATAACAAAGAATCGAAATGGTACGGAAGTGCTCGCGCCGAGCGATGCGAGCTGTTTCCAAAGAATTTCCGACCGTCGCGACCGACAGCAAAGGCACTCGATTGTTCGTCTGTGAAGAGTAAACATACAGGTTCTTGATGTCGGCAAGCTGGGCGCGCTCCTCCATGCGAAGGCGCGCCACAATGGGGATGTTCTTGTCGCCCTCCTTGAACACGCCCACTGTCGTGCCGCTCATCGCGGCGGTTGACGCGTTCGCGACATCGGCGTTGGTGATTCCTACCAGGTTTGCGCGGTCGGGATCGACCTGAATCCTCTGCTGAACATCATCGGGGAGCCAATCATCCCGAAGAACGGAAATGCCGGGAGATTGACTGACGATGTCCTCAGCCTGCCGGCCAATCTGCCTCAGCGTACGAATATCGCCAGCTTCATTTCTCGCGTCGACGTCCGCCTGCCCGGAAATCAGCAGCTCCACGGGATTCTCGACAGGATTCGTTTGAAGCTGGCGTACCGTAATCCACGCTCCTGGTACTTCCTTGGCCAGCGCGTCCTGGATTGGGCGAGCTAACGTTGGCGAAGCTTCCTTGTCGGTAACCTCGACAATCATTTGCGCGTAGTTGGTCTGCGGCATTTCCGGTGAAACCGAGAACCAGAAGCGAGGCCCGCCACCACCGGCGAAAGTCGTCAGCGACTTAAGAAGATGTCCATGGTTCTCCTTGGTAGTGGCGCCCGTTGAATTTTCAATCACCCGACGGACGACTCGTTCGGCCTGCACGGCAGTATCGTTGGTGACGTCCAACGGAGTTTCATTCGGCAGCCAAATATCCAGATAAAACCAATACTGGACATCTTCGGGGAAGAATTGGGTCTTCAGCCGAGACCCGAAGAACCCGCCAATGATTAGGAAAACCAGGGACCCGCCGAGGACGGCCCAACGGTGTTTTATGGCCTTGCCCACGAGTTTGTTATAGAAGCCGTAAAATCCTTGGTGCCGTCTCTCCTCGATGGTTGGTTCGCGCTTTGCTGGAGCGCGCAGAACGTAGTAACCCAAGAACGGGACAAACGTCATCGCCACAAAGAGGGCGCACAGCAGGGAAGCCGTCATCACGATGGGAAGGCTCTTCAGGAACTCGCCGGTATTGCCAGTCAGCATCAAAAAAGGCAGGTAGGCGATGATGTTCGTGATCGTCGCGTAGAAAATCGCGGTTGCCAGCTTCGTGGGTCCGAACCAGCACGCTGTCATGCGCGGAAACCCTTCCGCCAAGTGGCGCTTTATGCCGTCGCCAGAGACTACCGGCACGTCGACGAGAAGGCCCAGCGCGATGATCAGCGATGCGATGGAGACTTGTTGAAGATCAATTCCCAGCACATATATGACGCCAAATGTCATCGCCAGTGTGATCGGTATGGCAAGAGCCATAATCAGCGCCAGGCGCCACTCCCAAAATCCAAGCAGCGAAACGATGACCACGAGAATAATGGCTTCGACTAGCGCTCGCATGAATAGACTGATGTTCTCCTCCACTTGAAGCGGTTGATCTGATGTGTGCGCCAAAATCAGGTCGGCGGGAAGAACCTGGCGAAGCTGCTCAAGTTTTGCATTCACGGACTGTCCGAAGCGCGCGATTTGCTTCCTATCGCGCATGTAGACTGCCAAGGTGATCGACCGGCTACGTTGCCAGTGCCCACTGGAGTCTCGCCATGTGTAGTAGTTGAGATATGTAGCAGGAGCTTGATACCCGCGGCTGATTTGGACGAGATCCCTCAAATACACCGGGGCACCCTGCGACGTGGCGGATACAGCCACATCGCCGATACTTTTGACAGTGTCGAATTGTCCGGAAGGGACGAGTGTGACCCTGTGCTCCCCCGCTTCCACGGTCCCACCCGGCGCGATAATGTTCCGAGCCGAAATCACTTTGGAGAGATCAGCAGGACGCAGTCCGTAGGCAGCGAGGCGGTCCTGCGAATAATCAAGATAGATGGTCTGCGACAAAACACCCCGCCGTTCGACCTTGGAAACTTCGGGAGCTCCCTGGACCGTTCGGCCAATCAAGTCGGAATAATTGTCGAGTTCGGCATAGCTGTATTTGTCGCCGGCGACGCTGGCCACTTTCGCCCGTGTTTCACTCGGATCGCGAATAATCGTTGGTTCCCACGCATCGGGATGTAGTTCGGACCGTTTTAGGCGCTCCGAGATAAACCGTTTGATGAACGCTTGAATGGAGCTGTCATCCGCTTCGGAAACACCATCGACGCCGATGAATCCACTTCCTTGAATGATTTCCGAGTCTCGAATGATTCCAGCGCTCTGCGCTTCCGTTTGAAATAGGTATCCAGTGTCAAGGACCTCCTTTGCGGAGATAGATTGTGGAAAGGAATCCACTACCGTAATGCGGCGCTCCTCTCGATTCTGCTGTTTTGCATCGCGCGCTTTGCGGATCGCAGCCTCAACGGAATTGGCGCGAGCCACAATTTCAACGTCGTCCGCCTTTGGGCTGGCGACCGTTAGCATAAGAGCAGCGGTATCTCCAAAATCGCTCTGGAAAACGATTGGGCCCGCGCCTTGAGGCAACTGAGAATTCAGGGCGTTCAGCTTGAGGTTGATATCGCTGAATTGCCGTTTCGTATCGGTGATGCCCTCATCGAGTTGTATGGTCACAAACGAATAGCCCGGAAGGGATATGGACTTAATGCCGTAGTCCGCATCTGTCCCTGGATGAATGGTCTTGTTCTCGGCAGCAACATTCTCAATTCGACGCGTAATGAATTGCTCCACCTGTTGCGCCGTCGCTCCGGGCCATGGACAAGCCGCGACGCCGACGCGCACGGGGATTTCCGGGTCCTTCCGTTGCGGCATGGACTTGTAGCCGAACCAACCCCAAATGAGGACTCCGGCCAGAAACATCCAGGAAATGTGCGGATGCTCGACGAAGAACTTTGGAACGTTCCGACGACTGGTGATGACATGCTCGTTTTCGTGTGCCATTTTTTCTGTACCTTTATGGAAGAACTTGAACTGAATCGCCATCCTTCAAACCGGCGGCTCCAACAACGACGATCTTTTCCCCTGGCTTTACACCATCGACTGCTACATCGCTCTCATGCGTTTCGCCTAGCGTGACCTCACGCAAATGCGCCACCCATTTGCCGCCAACTTCACTGGCAACTAAAACCGCATAGTGTCCAGGCAAAGCGGGGTCGGCAACAACGGCGCTCAGGGGGACGGCCGGAGCCGGCGCCTTTTGGACGCCAGACACGGTGAGCGAGGCGATCATCCCGGGCTTCAAATAGCTCTTGGGATTAGGTACGGTCACTTCGATAGCGAACACGCGATTCTTTTCGTCGGCGCTCGCGGCAATACTCGTGACCCGCCCGCTGTATTCTTTCGGATCATCCTGGAGATGAATGCTGAATTGTTGCCCCAGGCGTAGATGCCCTACGGTGTATTCGGGGACGCCGAAATTGATTTTGACCGCACTCGTGTCGGCTATCGTGAAGGCCGGCGACCCTGGTTCTCCCAGGTTCCCCAGTTCAATGTTTCGCGCAAGGATGTAACCCGAGAACGGCGCCTTCAGATCGGCATCTTCAAGAGCCAGCTGCGCTTGGTGCACATTTGCCTTGGTCTGATCTACAGCCGCGAGGGTCGAATCGAATTTCGCCTGCGCTCGATCGAAATCGGGCTTGGTCAAGCTCTCTGAGGCGTAAAGAGTCTTTGCGCGCTCGTAATCCTTCGTCGCGTCGACATGCTGAGCTTGGGCGGCACTCAGTGTTGCGGTGGCCAGGTCAAGTTGATTCTTCAAGTCCTGATGCCGAATCTGGGCGAGAACGGCTCCCCTAGCAACATAGTCTCCCGAACCTATGTCACGACGCCGTCCGTCAGCACCCGCGACCTGTTTAATTTCGGTCACATATCCTGCCGACTTGAATGACAGAACCGCTTCCGCGAACGGCAGAACGGAAGCCGAATAGCGCAAATTGTCTGAAGGCGAATACAAAGCCACATCCACTAGATGAACGGGTGTGGGAGATTTAGCTGCGACTTTCGTGGGTTCGTGACAGCCACTTGCAGCCACAATCGCGGCGAAAAGCACAGCCCCTATAACTGTCGCCCCTCGTTTCCTGTTGCTCCCCATAAAGTTCACTCCTTTCCAATCGCTTTCTCGAACTCCGCCCTGACTGGTGGTCGCACCTAAAATAATTCTTGCTCTCATTGGCTACTCTTCTCCCATGGCCTTGCGAAGCTCGGCGAAAGCGCTCCAATAGGAGGAAAGCGCTTGCTGATACTGGAAATTGGTTTCGGAACTCTGAGTTTGCGCCTGGAGAAGGTCTCTTAAGAGTGCGGCTTGTTCCTTATACTTGTTGCCCGTGACGCGAAGCTGCTCCGCGGCCGCTTCGTGGGCCGTACCAGAAGCCTTAAGCAGCAAGGAAGCTTCCCGCCATTTACGGTACTTCGCACCAACCTCTACGGCGACCTTTGATTCCGTCTCTTGGATCCCGTTGCGCGCCTGCTCGACTGTCTTCGTCGCCTCGACAACCTTGTTGTGGCGGCGTCCCCAATCGAACGGCTCCCAGGTCAGGTAAAATCCCGCCGTGGTTACGTTTTGCGGGAGAACTTGCACGTTGCTGATACCCTGATAGCGCAGGGACAGACTCAGGTCCGGAATATATTCGGCTTTCGCGAGTCGCCGGTCATATTCGGCTTGTTTCTCCTTAAGGTGCGACTGCCGGCACTCGGGACGGTTCGCCTGTGCTTCCTGGCGGGCTGAGTCGAGAGTCAGATCACTCGTGTCTTGCTCAGGAGCAAACTCGGCGCGAAAAAGTGTCGCAACATCACGCCCAAGCAGTTGGTTCAACGCCTCACGCTGTGTCGCCAGCCCATTTTCTGCGACGGACAACTCATAGCGGGCTTTCGCTAAACGCGCATCTACTTCCAGTGCATCACCGCGCAACACCGTCTTTTCTGAGACGTATTGGACTGTGACCCGCTGCGTTTCTTCGAATGTTTTTACGGCCTCACGCGCGGCGTCGACGTTTGCTTGAATCGCGAAAAGATTGAAGTACGCAGTGCGGACTTCGGCGGCGATCTTCTGACGCTCGGCGCGGACATCTTCACGAGCGATGTCGCGGCCAAGCTCTGTTGCGCGAATTCCGAGGCCAATCTTGTATTGCTGTGTCAGAGGTTGATCGATGCTGCCGGTCAGGTAGGTGGTAAATACCGCGGGCGTGTGGATTTTGGCGTTTGCTGACGGGATTGGCCCAGTGCCGGGATACGTGCCCAGGGAACCCTGCGGGATGGTAAAGTCAAACGAGTGGAGCAACTCACCGCCCAGCATGGTGAATTGAAACTGTGGTTTCCGCCGGCTACGCGCCGTACTCACCTCAAAATCCTGTTTCTGAACCTCCAGCACAGAATTCTTCACATTCCAGTTGTGCTGAAGTGCCAGGTTGACTGCCTCGTCGAGCGTGAGAACAGGCGCATCGCTGTTGTCCGGCGACGTTTGTTGTTGCTGGCCCACTGCCATTCCGGGATACATGCCGGCCAAGATCGAGCAAATGAGGAAGAGACCCGTCCATCTACTCGTCTTCTTAGATTCTTTGCTGCCGCTTGCGTCCCGCAGTGTCGATTCCCCTGTCCGGAGGTGAGTCGTTTGTTTTTTTGTGGCTAGAAGGCTCATGATGTTTTTCTCGATTGCGAATAATGCAAAGAACATGCCAACTCGCTGGGCTCGGCAAGTTGTTGAATCTAGGTATCCCGGATAGTTTGTCGCGGGGAAATGCTGCCCTTATGCGGGCATTGCCGCCGTTTGGTGCCCGCTGCCAGTGAGCTTCCGAAGGCGTGTCAAAACTGCTTGAATGATTGAACGCGAGTTTCAGTACAGTGAGGGCAGGCAAGACTATTGGTGACAGTAGGAACGGCAGATCCTTTTCCTTTTCCGAGGGGTTAACACTACGAGTTCTTACTTTGCTTGTGTCGGCGAGCGTTTGGGCGGGAAGCTCCTAACGGGTTCGGATCCGATGCGCCACTCTGGGCAACGCGAAGATGGAGGCGCTCACACACGTCGAGCGCGTACGATGTTTCGGCAACGAACTCCGCCCCGAACCGCCCAAAGAACGACAGCACCTTTTCCCCCGTAGAATCGATGAAGGTCACATCGGTTATATCGACGAGCAGTGTCATTCCATCAAAGCAGCGCGTTATGAGCGTGCAGGTGTTCTGGGCGTCGTCGCCGGTGAATCGACCTTCAAACTTGAGTCTTACAGTGTTCACCGAATCCTGTATCTCGACGCGTAACATCGCACCTCCACAAAGTATCCAAGCAGCCAGGAGCGTCGGCTCAAGAGCTTCCTCGTCAAGATATTGCAGTTGTAATGCCAGGAACTGGTCCGCGTAAGTTGCTGAAATTACAAATATTTATTCAAAGTGTATCTGGGGTCGTCTGTGCCCGACGGGCGGGCAGTGCCGCGATTCGGGCAGGCATGCCTTTACAAAGGAAACCCCGCGCCAGTCATTAAGGTTGATGGTGAAAGGGCTGTTTTAGAACGTGGGCACCGAGATCGGGTCTTTACTCTGCATAGTCAGCACGACCGATGTTCAATTTGCGCATCTTGTTTTGCAGTGTTGTTCGTTTCAGTCCGAGGCGCTCTGCCGCTCCGCCTTGGCCGGATACTCTTCCCGATGCGGCTCGCAATGCATCGATGATGACTTGCCGCTCGGCTTGCTCGAAACTTGATGCCGCCGGAGCTGCCAACCGGACCGGCGCTTTCTTCAGTTCTGCTCGCGGCACATTCAATTCGTCGCCTTGCGTGAAAATCACACACCGCTCGATGAAGTTTTCAAGCTCACGAATGTTGCCCGGCCAATCGTGATTCACCAACGCCTCCATGGCCTGCTTCGGGACGGACTTAATGCGCCTTTGCATTTGGTGGGAAAACCGCAAAACAAAGTAGTGCACCAGGAGCGGAATGTCCTCGCGCCTCTCGCGAAGGGGAGGAATCTCAATCGGGCAGACATTCAATCGGTAAAAAAGGTCTTCGCGAAACTGGTTGTTGCGTATCATGCTTTGCAAATCGCGGTGGGTTGCGGCAATCAAGCGAACGTCAACGCGAATGGTTTTCGTACTTCCCAGACGTTCGAATTCGCGTTCCTGTAAGGCGCGTAAGAGCTTTGGCTGCAGGTCAAGACTGATATCCCCGATTTCATCCAGGAAAAGTGTGCCGCAATCGGCCAACTCGAACCGGCCTCGTTTCTGCATGAGTGCGCCGGTGAAGGCGCCCCTTTCATGCCCAAAGAGTTCGCTTTCCACCAGCCCGGAAGGGATGGCGGCGCAGTTCAGTCGAACGAAGGTGCGCTCGCGGCGCGGACTGAGATTATGAATGGCCCGGGCGAGCAGTTCTTTTCCGGTGCCGGTTTCACCGTGCAGGAGCACTGTCGACCCCGTGGGCGCGACAATCGCAATCTGATCCAACACTTTGCGGAGAGCGGCGCTCTTGCCGACGATTTCTTCGAAGTTGTACTCTGAGCGGATCTCCGATTCGAGATACAAACGCTCTTCTTCGAGGCGGTCTCTGGCCTCTGTCACGCGTCCATAGGCAATCGCGTTGTCCACCGCGAGCGCAATTTGATTGCTTATTTGTGACAGGAGATCCAAGTCTTCCTGTCCGAAGTTGTTTGGCTGGCGGCTGCCCAGAGTTATGAAACCTACAGGGCCGGTTGCCGTTACCATTGGGGCAATCGCCATCGAGGTGATTGACTCAGCTTTTAGCTTCTCAACGACTCGCGCCGGGAGTTCTTTGATCTTCTCCATCGACAAGAGTTCGGGCACGCGCGCCCGCAAATTTTCATAATTGGGATCGCTAAGTTCCGACCTCTCGACCTCAGTCAAGGGACCTTTGCTGCTGGGGAAATCCAGTACGACGCACTCAAGCTGGTTCGATTTTTTATCGATAAGCCAAAATCCGGCAGAGTCATCCCGAAAATATGTCCGGATCGAAGCCGCCGCTGATCGAAACAGTTCATTAATGTCCAACTTGGAAACGATGTGATTGTTGATCTCCAGCAACAACCTAAGACGGTCCCGCTCTTTGACGACTTGTTGTTGGTAAAGCTCTGCACTGTCCCTCGCTATCGCGCACTCGAGCGCGACTGCAACGTGCGACGCCAGAGATCGGAGCAGTTCGACATCCTCGGGCACAAATTCCTGTCCCCGCTCCTTGGTCACCGCGAGAATTCCGTAACGCTGCTGGGAGGTAAACAATGGGAAGACATAGGTGGCGCGACCAACGGATTGAGCCGCAAACGGAACCAGCTCGGGATGTCGCAACATTTCCTGCGATACGTCCGGCAGGAACACTGGTGCCCGTACCTCAAGGACTCGGGCTGCCGCGCCGATCAGCGAGATTTTGGTACCGATCTTGATTGCTGGCGCATCCGCTTCTCGATCGAAGTCAAGAAGATGCAGAGTGTCTCCACCACTGCCCAGGACATAGATGTCGACGCCATGAAGGCGACAACTGCTAGCCAGAACGTCGCGCAGGCTATGCAGAACAGCCTTTACGGTAGGTTGCTCGACCATCGCGCTGGAGACATCGAGCAAGGCTCGATATCGGCTATTGGTCGGTGCCAATCCTCCGTTGTCTTCCGGCATGCGCATCAGACTAGCACCGGCAGAACTGAACTTCCATCTCGAGACACTCTCGTCTGGACGGTGTCTGTAAAGAGTGCGTCGGTACGTCCGCGATGACCCTGTGCTGTGGTGTCCCGACTGCCCAAACTGCCCGGCTCTAGCGAATCGCCATCTGCTTGACTGAAAAACGCGCTATGCGCAGAAGCGGTCACCAGAGGTTTAATGTATTCCGGGTGTTTATCGAACACTCCGTCTCCGATATTGCTGTGGACGGGGCCGGGAGAAACCGCATTCACTCGGATTTTTCGCGGTGCGAGTTCTTTTGCCAGATAACGAGTCCAGGATCATAGAGTCGCCTTCGACGGGCCATATGCGGAATATCCTGGGGGAGCGATTCGGCTCGATGTACTTGAGGTGTTCACGATTGCACCACCGTCTTCCATCAGCGCAACCAATTGTTGCGTTAGGAAAAACGGTCCCTTGAAGTTCGTATCGAAAATCTGATTGAAGTAGTCTTCGGTCACATCCGTGAACATCATCCCGCCACCAATCCCGCCGTTATTCACTAGGTAATCGAAAGCCTTTCTTTGCCAAAGTTCTTCGAGGTTCTTTTTCACAAGCTGCGTGATGTCCTTGAATGTCGATTTTTGGCTCAGATCCAACTTTAGCCCTACGGCCCGGACTGCACCGTTTTGTTCAATTTCGCGAACGACGTCCTCAGCACCCTTTTTGTCGGAACGATACGTCAGGATGACGGCGATTCCACGTTTGGCAAGTTCCAGCGCGGTGCTTTTCCCGATTCCGTTGCTTCCCCCTGTGACAATTGCTACTCTCATTACTCCTCCTTGAGTCAGAAGTGTCTAGCCGCAAGTCTGGAGGTTTTCCAGGGGCAAGTGAAGACCGGATTATGCCGATTTATTGCCTAAAAATAGCTTTCCACTGGAAAACGAAACCTACATTTCGCGGTTTTCGTGTTTTGGAAATGCCCAAAAGGGTCTTACGTGATATAAGAGGAAAATGAAGGACGCCTTAAACGAGATCGCTTGGCTGGCTAGCAAAGCCACGAATCAGCCCACAACAACGGATTTGCCCGGAGTGCTTATCATCAAGGGTGAGGTCCCTGAGCATCAACTCGCGGCTATCTATGAACCCATGATCGGGTTCATTGTTCAGGGAAGAAAAACCATTTCGATTGGTGACGAAGTTATCGATTTAAAGGCTCCAGCCTATTTCGTAATTCCCACCGAACTTCCGGCAACAGGACGAGTGCATCAGGGTTCAAACGGACTTCCGTATTTATCAGTCGGTTTTCGGCTGAATCAAAACGCTCTACTGGATTTATTGAAAGACCTTCCCAGTGACGCTTCGGCCGAAGATTGCAGAAAATTCTCCGCTTGCGTTGCTACAACAGATTTCGTCGATCCCTGGTTACGGATGTTGCGCCTTCTGAAGACTCCAGAACGCATACCGGCCCTCGCCCTGGTCTATGAACGTGAAATCCTCTACCGGGTGCTTCTTGGTCCGCAAGGGTGGCGCCTAAGGCAGCTTTGCTTTGCAGGTGGCAAGGCTCCTGGCATACGTCAAGCCATTCAGTGGATTCGGGAAAATTACGGCAAATCCATCGATATAAAACGAATCGCGGCAAAGTCTGCGATGGGCGTCACCACATTTCACCGTCAATTCACGCAAATCACCGGCCTCAGTCCAATCCAATTCCAAAAACAATTGAGGCTGCTTCAGGCAAGAAAGCTTTTGGCTTTCAGCGGTCATTCCGTATCGGACGCAGCCTTAAAGGTTGGCTACGAGAGCTCCTCGCAGTTTAACCGCGAATATTCCAGGCTCTTTGGCGCGCCTCCCGCCCGAGATGCTTCGAGGATAAGACAGCTGAATGGCAAGGGGTAGATCGATTGAATATCGATGTGGAAAATCCTCTCACCTGCCTGGTAAGTCGGGTGGTCTCAATGGGTTCGACCCGAGTGTTGCGTCCACCCATTTTGACCACTCACCAAATCGGACAAGTCCGGCCCAGTGCCCACATGGGAGGCTTGCGCGTTAGTTGCAAGTGTAGGAGTTGAGTCGCCATCGATTCCCAAATTTCCAATTTCTGTTTTTCGACTTTCTGTTCCACACCCTCAATTCTCCTCTCTGACCGCCCCATGCCTCAGCATCCATTCCACAAAACCACTCGGCGCATTTTTCACTCCAAACACATTCGTACCCTTCACGTTTTGCAACGACCCCCACTTTACCCCCTCCAACTCCGCATTTCGTAAATCAACATTTTCCAAACTGGCCCCACTCAAATCCGTATTCTTCAAATCCGCCCCTGTAAAGTCCGCATCATTTAACACGCTCCTCTCAAATGACGCGCCTTCCATCCACGCCCCTCGAAAATTCGCACTTCGAAAACTCGCATCCCGCAGATTCGCCTCCGCCATCTCGGCGTCCCGGGCGTCCGCTGCGTCGAAATTCGCCCGCGCCAACTTACCCTTGGGCAGTCGCACTCCCATCAAAAACGCGGAAGACAAATTCACTCCCACCAACGACACGCCATCCGCATTCAATTCTTCCAACGCC
>Ga0181523_10003421_pt1 | contig 14478 bp, 13 predicted proteins | sample PEATcosm2014_Bin_43_FD_119752 | JGI IMG/M metagenome (GOLD analysis project Ga0181523, IMG submission 119752) | Peatland microbial communities from MTU Mesocosm Facility, Houghton, MI, USA - PEATcosm2014_Bin05_30_metaG | ecosystem: Environmental > Terrestrial > Soil > Wetlands > Peat | place...
AACGTAGAACTGGATGTTCCGGTTACGCCGGAGACCATTTTCCAGACGGGGTCGGTGGGGAAGCAGTTCACGTCGATGGCGATCATGATGCTGGTGGAAGAGGGGAAGGTCGGCCTGGACGACAAGCTAACGAAATACATTCCGGAGTCGACGACAGCATGGAAAGAAGTCACGGTGCGGAACCTGCTCACGCACACATCGGGGATAGCGGATTACGGTGGCGAAGAAGGCACGATGGGGAAAGGAGTGATCGATTTCCGGAAGGACTACACCGAGGAAGAATTGCTGCAGGCTTTCGCAAAGATGCCGATGGATTTTTCCCCAGGTGAGAAATGGAGCTATAGCAATACCGGTTACGTGCTTCTGGGAATTGTCATTCACCGGGTGACCGGGGAGTTTTATGGAGATTTTCTGCAGGAGCGTATTTTCAAGCCGCTGGGGATGACCTCGACCCGCATCATCAGCGAGGCTGACATAGTACCGCACCGGAGCAATGGGTACCGGTTGGTGAGAGGTGAATTGAAGAACCAGGAATGGGTTTCGCCCTCGTTGAATACGACGGCGGACGGCGCGCTATATACCAGCGTGCTGGATCTGGCGAAGTGGGACGCCGCGCTCTTTGCCGGCAAGCTGATCCAGCCTTCGAGCTACGTCGAGATGTGGACGCCGGTGAAGCTCAATGACGGGAAAGCCTATCCGTACGGGTTTGGCTGGGAGGTGACGACAGTCAATGGTCGTCGGATACTTGCGCATGATGGAGCGTGGCAGGGATTTACGATGAGCATCGCGCGGTTTTTGGACGATCATTTGACGGTGATCGTGATGACCAATCTCGATTCCGACAATTCGAAGCCGGACAAGATTGTTGGTGACGTAGCGAAGATTTATTTGAAGTGAGCTGCGATCAGACTTGTCGCCACTTGAGGAAGACGGCGGCGAGGGGCGGTAGGGTCAGGGCGAGGGAATCGCGGCGGCCCATCCAGGCGTGTTCTGCGGAATGCATGCCGCCGAGATTTCCGACATTCGAGCCACCATAGATGGCGGCGTCGGTGTTGAGGACCTCTTCATAGTGGCCGGGACGTGGGACACCGATCCGGTAGCCATAGCGGACAACCGGTGTAGCATTCAGGACGATGAGGAGCATGTCGTCTGCATTCTTGCCTCGACGAATAAAGGAGTAAACGCTGTTGTCAGAGTCGTTGGCGTCCAGCCATTCAAATCCCTGCCAATCAAAATCCACCTGGTGAAGAGCGGGTTCGGAAGCGAGAAGCTTGTTGAGGTCCTGGACGAGGCGCTGAACGCCGCGGTGGGAATCGTATTGCAAGAGATTCCAATCGAGGCCGCGCGCTTCGCTCCATTCGCGGCGCTGCGCGATTTCCTGCCCCATGAAGAGCAGTTTTTTGCCTGGATGCGCGTACTGATAAGCGAAGAGCAGTCGGAGGTTTGCGAACTGCTGCCACATGTCGCCGGGCATTTTATGGAGCAGCGAATTTTTGCCGTGGACGACCTCGTCGTGGGAGAAGGGCAGCACGAAGTTTTCGGTGAAGGCGTAGAGCAGAGAGAAAGTGAGTTTGTTGTGCTCGTAGCGGCGGTAGATGGGGTTCTTGGAAAAATAGCTCAACGTGTCATTCATCCAGCCCATGTTCCATTTGAAGCTGAAGCCGAGGCCGCCCAGATACGTGGGGCGTGAGACGCTGGGCCATGCAGTGGATTCTTCGGCGATGGTAAGGATGCCGGGAAAGCGCTGATAAGCGACTTCGTTGAGGCGCTTGAAGAAATCGATGGCATCCAGATTTTCGCGGCCGCCGTATTTGTTGGGTATCCACTCACCCTGCTTGCGGGAGTAATCGAGATAAAGCATGGAAGCGACGGCGTCCACACGCAGTCCGTCGATGTGGTACTTGTCCAGCCAGAACAGAGCGTTCGATATCAGGTAGTTTTGGACCTCGTTGCGGCCGTAGTTGTAAACCAGCGTGCCCCAGTCCGGGTGCGAACCCTGGCGGGGATCCTCGTGCTCGTAGAGGTGGGTGCCATCGAAAAAGGCCAGCCCGTGGGCATCACGGGGGAAGTGTGCCGGGGTCCAATCAAGAAAAACACCAAGTCCGGCCTGATGGCAGCGGTCAATAAACTCCATGAAATCGGTGGGCGTGCCAAAGCGGCTGGTGGCGGCGAAATAGCCGAGCGTCTGGTAGCCCCACGATCCGTCATAGGGATGCTCCATGATGGGGAGGAGCTCGATGTGGGAGTAACCGAGACCTTTGACGTAAGGAATTAATTGATCGCCGAGCTCACGATAGCTGAGCCAGCGATTGTGGTCTTCGGGAATGCGGCGCCAGGAACCGAGATGGACTTCATAGACGCTTATGGGAGACTCGAACCAGTTTTTCTGGGCGCGCTGATTGAGCCAATCGGAGTCGCCCCACTGATGCTTATCAATGCGGGCGACGACAGAACCGTTGTTGGGGCGTAATTCCGATGAGAAGCCATAGGGATCAGCCTTGAGGGGGAGAACCACGTCGTTATGACCGACAATTTCAAATTTGTAGATTGTGCCTTCACCGAGTTCAGGAAGGAATAGCTCCCAAATTCCGGAAGAGCCGCGAAAACGCATAGGATGAACACGGCCATCCCAGCGATTGAAATCTCCGACGACGCTGACACGCCGTGCATTGGGAGCCCAGACAGCAAAGTGAACGCCGGCGATTCCATCGACAGTTTTTGGATGAGCCCCGAGCTTTTCATAGGCATCGTAGTGGCGGCCTTCGCCCATCAGGTAAAGATCGAATTCTGTGAGATGAAAGGGGAAGGCGTAGGGGTCGTAGTTCTCATGAACTTCGCCGTATTCGGTGCGGAAGCGGATGCGATAGCTGGAAGGAGCGGGAGCTAACTCGCTGGTACCCGGCAGGACGACCTCAAAAAAGCCTTCCGGACGAAGCTTGCGCATGGGAAGCGGATCAGGAACGCCCTCGTGGGGCAGAGTTTCAGAAGGCTGGCCGCGCGGAAGAAGTTGCGCTTCGGCAGCGCGCGGTTGAAAGTAACGCACCGCCCAGCGGCGTCCCTGAGGAGATTCGAGAGGATGAGGGCCGAGAATACCAAAAGGGTCCGAGTTCCGCGCAACGAGCAGAGACTCAAGGCGAGCGCGAAGTTGCTCCGCAGCAGGAGCTTTGGGGATGGAAGGAATCAGGTCGGGCACGTCAGCATTCTATCGGAAGAACCCTGCCAGACCAATTAGATTGGGGAAAAGAATTGCTCCACGAAATCATTTAAATCAGGCAGGGTCAGAACACAGTGAAACAGGGAAAACAGGATACCTGTGCGACGGTTGAGGGATCCCGCGCCCGAGTCCTTCCCTCACCCGCCGCTGGCGGTATCGACTTTCGTCTTTACCAAGTTCGTTCCCTCAGGGGGACCGAACGGGTTTAGGGTCGCACCACATGCCATTGGACGCAATAGAGGGGAGCGCGCAAGAAAGAGTCATTTTGAATGGGAGTTAAGGATTGTGGGGGCAGTTGAATAGCTAGAAAAAACGGGTGTGGGCTGGAAGGATCGGCTCAGCAGAGAAACCCCGAGGCATTTAGGGAACGCGTAACGCCAGGCGGCTTGCGGGTAATGTAATCCCGCGTTAGAGTGCGGAGGCTGCAGCCGATTCCTGTAAGAACGAACAATTCCTTTTGTTCGAAGGGAGAATCATCCGGTGGGAAGAATTTCATTCGCAAGAAGCGCGGCATGGCTGACGTATGCGTGCCTGATGGGAGCGGGAATGACAGAGGCTCAGGATCGATCGCAGGCGCGTTCCATGGTGGTTTCGCAGAACGGAATAGTGGCAGCCGAATCGCCCCTGGCTGCGCAAGCGGGCGTGCGCATTCTGGAGTCGGGCGGCAACGCGGTGGATGCGGCAATTGCCACGAACGCCATGATGGGAGTGGTGTCGCCAATGATGAATGGTATCGGCGGCGATATGTTCGCCATCGTCTATGACGCAAAAGCGAACAGGCTCTACGGATTGAATGCCAGCGGTTGGGCGCCGAAAGCGTTGACGATTGACGCTCTGCACAAGCAGGGTTTGCGGGAGATGCCGCAAGCGGGCGCCAACTCGATTACGGTGCCAGGCACGGTGGACGGCTGGCAGAGGCTGGCGGACAAGTTCGGCCGGAAGAAACTCTCCGAGGACCTGTCGGCGGCCATTCAGACTGCTAAGAACGGCTATCCGGTGACGGAATGGGTGGCCATGTATTGGGCGGGGACCGTTGATTATCTTCGTGGCGACGATGAAGCAACGAAGGTGTACCTGCCGAACGACCGTGCGCCAAAAACCGGCGAACTGTTCCGCAATCCGGACCTGGCGTGGTCTTTGCAGCAGATCGCGGACCACGGACGGGACGCGTATTACCAGGGGGAAATTGCCAAGCGGGTACTGGAAACGATCAAGCGGCACGGGGGTGTATTGGCTGCGCCGGACCTGGCGGAATATTCTGCAGAATGGGTGGAACCACTCTCGACGACCTACCGCGACTGGACGGTGTACGAGCTGCCGCCGAACGGGCAGGGGCTCGCGGCGCTGCTGATGCTGAATATCATGGAAACTTTCCCGATAGGGCAGAAGGAGTACGGATTTAACTCGACCAAAGCGCTGCACACCATGATCGAAGCCAAGAAACTGTCCTATGCAGACCTCGTGAAATTTATCGGAGAGCCCCGCGGGCAGGAACTCCCAGTAAAAACACTGCTCTCCAAGGATCGGGCAGCCGAACGCGCAAAATTGATCGACCCCGACCGTGCGAACTGTGAGGTGGTGACGGGAACGCTGCCGGGAGCCGGGGACACGACATATCTGACCGTAGTCGACCGCGACGGGAACATGGTGTCACTGATCCAGAGCAACTACAGCGAGTTCGGATCTGGGATCGTTGCGCGAGGGACGGGATTCGCGCTGCACAATCGCGGCGCGCTGTTCAATCTGGATCCCAGTTCGCCGAATGCGCTCGCGGGAAGAAAACGCCCGCTGCACACCATTATTCCGGCCTTTGCACAGAAGGGAGATACGCGCATAGCCTTCGGCATCATGGGAGGCTGGAACCAGTCGCAGGCGCACGCACAATTTATGGCCAACCTGGTGGATTACAAGATGAATATTCAGGCGGCGTTAGAAGGGGCCCGGTTTACGAAGCGAACTTTCGAGGGCTGCGATGTGCAAATGGAAAACCGGGTTTCCCAAAAGGTCCGGGACGAGTTAACGGCGAAAGGTCACAAGATTCAGGTGATGGGCACTTTTTCTTCGGCGATGGGCGGAGGCCAGGCGGTGATGAGGGACTTTGCCGCAGGCGTGAATTATGGAGCTTCGGACCCGCGGAAGGATGGAGCTGCCGTAGCAGAATTGCCTACTGATGTAAGCACGAAATAACAAATATCATCCGGTACTCTCATTTCTGGTACCGGGTGTGTAGTACGGCAAAAGAATTCCAAACAGAGGGCAAAGAGTGAACCGGTGTTCCCTTTTGCCGCCCCGAGGGATGCTATCCATTGTAGTTAAGTTGTTTACTGTCACTGCGTTGAACTTTGCGTGGGCTGGCCGGTGAGTTGCACCTGTTTCAGCGTTCAAAGTTCGCTGCAAGCTCGACCGAGTCCAAGGGTAGGGAGGCCGGTATGGAGTCGTATGGAAGTCTCACGAAGGCAGTCCGGTGGGGGGGGATGGCGTTGTGCCTGATGGTGGCTGCGGGGAGGCTGGCGGGGCAGACGCCCGGACTCGCAGGAGAATATGTTTGCGTCGAAGCTCATGTGGCGGGAAAGACGGTGCCCTGCAAAGCGGCGCCGCTCAGCCTGAAGAGCGATGGGAAGTTTGAACTGCAAGGACGCGAAGGCGAGTACCTGGTGAACGGAGGCTGGGTGGAGCTCGACGGGACAGTTCTCAAGTCGCGCGCAAAAATAGAAGCAGGACACAAAATCGTTTTCCGGTTTTACAACAAAAAGGGCCTGTGCGAGATGATTTACGAGCGGCGCGTGGCGGAGCTTGGAAAGACTAATTTGGGTTGAGTGGAGTTGGAGAGCTAGTAGCATGAGTTTTACGGATATCAGAGATCCGCGATCAGCAAACAAGAGCGCTCCATTATTTTGACAGTCACAGCCTTCGGCAGCAGCTAAGGGACATGGGAAATTGGCGGGCTGTCTCCAGTCACTGTTTTTCCAGCAAATCCTCAAATAAATGGAGGGTGTCTGGCGCGTAGCCTGCGTAGTGATTATTCGCGAAGGCAAATACGCGAATCTTGCGCTTCAGGAAATTGCGGCAGGCCTCGACCCATTCCTGAATATCGCTGTTGCGATCGATGACGGTCTTATCCCAGGTTTTCGTCAGTTCCTCTATGCCTTTGCGGTCGCCAAGCCAGCGGATGTAGGTAAAGTCTGTCGTGATGGGATCGGCTTTGGCCAGCCACTCGCCCGGGCGTGGCATCCAGGGATGATCAATGAGGGCAATGGCGATCTTGCGGTCGCGAAGAAGGTCGTAGAGCGGCGGGCCGAGCCAATACTTGTTGCGGATCTCCAGCGCGAAACGCGGCTCTCCGGGGAGTTTTTCGAGGAATGGCTTCAGCCGTTCGAGAAAATCGGCTGGACCGGAGAACGCCTGCTTGTTGAAGTACGGAAATTGCAGCAAAATGACGGCGAGTTTCTCACCGAGCGGATCGGTGGCGCGGAGAAATTCGTTCATTACGGAATCGGCATCCACGAGAACTCGCTCATGCGTGATTTCCTGTGGAGTTTTGAGGGCGAAGAGAAAATGGGGGGGCGTTTTCGCATACCAGCCTTTGACGGTGGAGACGGCAGGGATGCGATAAAAGGTGGCGTCGACCTCGAGGGTGTCAAATTGCGTCGCGTAATAGGACAGGAAGTCACGCGACTGCGTGCCCGGCGGATAGAACGACTTCTCCCAGCCTTTGGCAGTGAAGGACGAGGTGCCCAGGCGCAGAAGAGGAGAGGAGTGCTTGGCGGTCATCGGGAAATGATAATGCAAAACGGTTCCGACTACGACGGGCGACGGAATCAAGGTTTGCCTGCGGCGTCACTACTTGCGGGGCGGGTCTGAACTGTCAAGGTCAGCCGAAACGTTTTGGCCGACGGCAAGTTCTTCTCAAAGGGACGAGAATTATTGAGGGTTAGTGTGGATTCGCCAGCCTTGCTGGCTTTGAAGGAGAAGACCTGAGCGCCCGGAGCGCCCACGCGGTCCGTTGCGCCAGGCTCTGACTTGGAGGAAAGTAGCTCAAGATTCGTGGGGAAATCTGTCTGGCCCCAGCTAAAGCCGGTTGTGGGATTGCAGGCCAGTTTGATGGTGAGGACGTGACCAGTATAGAGGCAGATGTGCGACCGGTTGTCTGACTCGTCGAGGGGGATGGTTTTCGCTGCAGCGACAAAGAGCAAGAGCGGGGACAGCAGAGCACCGCAAGATAGGAATCTCAAGAAGTACCGGTTGATCATGAAGATGGCCCACTGGGGCGAGTCTTTGGTGCAACAACGACATCTAGTCTTAGCAGAATTGTAGCGAAACTGAGGCCGCTACAGATGCTGGGTGTACCTGTTATTGCGAGCAAAAACGTCGTAGAATACAGTCCGCCCCGGTCCTAAAATCTGAGTTAGCGGAACCAACGTACACCTGCCTGCAAGGAGGGAGAATGAATCGACGTTTGGCATTGCCGTTGGGAATTGCTTCGGCGATATTTCTGTCAGCCTTGCCGGTTCTGGCCCAGCACTCGACTGAGGCACCCCATGAGCAAGCTGCCCATGCGCCCGAAATGAGACCCCCAAATCCGCCCAGGGCAAACCAGGGGAAGATTCCGCCAGCGCCAACTCAGCGCCAAGCGCATGACAAGCCGGAACCTGAAAATCGCGAAAACGGAAAAGTCAACGCATCCCAGCACGTGAACAATGACACGTGGTATGGCCATGACGCCCCGAACGACAAACGTTTCCACCTCGACCATCCCTATGAGCATGGGCATTTTGCGCATTTTGGGCCGAGCTTCAGGTACAACATCGTGCGAATCGACCGTGACCACCACCGGTTCTGGCTGCCGGGCGGCTCTTACTTCGAGGTGGCCTCCTGGGATTGGTTTATTTGCGCGGATTGGTGCTGGGACTGTGGGGATGATTTTGTGGTTTATGAAGACCCCGATCATATTGGTTGGTACTTGCTGTACAACGTACACACCGGTGTCTACGTGCACGTAACATATCTGGGTACTTAGGAAAAATGGTGATTCGAGGAGTGTATCTATGATGTTCCGGCGGATCAGCAGAGATCGTAGTTGTCCGGTGTGCAAGAGCTTGGATGCTTACCGGGTAAAGCGAGCAGGGTTTCCGGTTAAAGTGGTGTGCCGGATATTGAACTTGCGGCCACACTGGTGCCCGGATTGCGATACATTTTTCCTGGGACCGAGGCACGTGAACTCGGCGGGGGTCCCGGAGTTGTATGGACCGAATCGGGGCGAGAAGAAGAACACGAACCTGCCGCATCTGGGTGGCTTGCCACGCTAGACGTGGAAACTACGGGTGGGGTGTGCCGGCCTGCCAATCCTCAAAAGGCACATTAAGAATGGAATAGTGCCTCCAGTCTTTGTAGTCGAAATGCCACCATTCATCTTCATTCACCGTAAAACCTTCCGATTCCATGGCCCGGCGCAGCAGATCCCGATGCCATCGCTCGAGGGAAGTTCCTCCGGGAAAAGTGGGGAAGGAGCGCGGTGACATCTCGTCGTAAAGGCCGGGCATTTGGATGGACTGGCCCGTAGCGAGGTCGTATAGAGTGAGATCGGCAGCGCAGCCCCGATTGTGCCGAGAGCCCTTTTGCGGGTCAGCGACAAAGTTGTGGCCTTCCGGTGGCGTGGCATCCCAGAAAATCTTGGTGACGTACCAGGGGCGGTAGGCGTCGTGTATCAGCAAACCGTAGCCAAGAGGTCGAAGTTTGTGCAGCACCCGCAGCAGAGCCTCTGCCGCTGGCTTCTGCATGAAAGCGCGGGCCTGAGTGTAGATGGGAGTAGAGAGGAAATTGTTGGAGTGCGCGTAACGGATGTCGAGATGGAACGCAGGATCGAGAGTTACGAGCTCGACCAGGTCGGGCTTGCGGAAAGGGCCCGCTTCGGCGGGAGGCTTGGCAGCAAGAGCGGAGGCGCGGAGTTGGTCAATCGGTCTTGGAGGAGTGAGATGGTAGAAGTGGGCAGGGTCATCGCCGGCATCTACGCGTGAATATACTTCATTCAAATAGGAGAAATGCTGACCGCTCTGATCATCGCTCCACAGCGTGTACCCGTATCTGCGGCCATCACCTCCATCCAGAAAGAGAACGCCGTCCAGTTCAACAATTTCTTCCTTATGTTCCGGGCCTCGCAATAAATACAAATGTTGATCCTGCTCCAGGACAATAACAGGCTCCCTGGCATCGTTCAGGCGGTAGATACCGACGAGTTGTTTCCATTCTGCGGGAACGTCAGGGGGCTTCGGGCCCGGGACAACGGAGACGTTTATGGGCGCCGCGGTTTGTGCCCGAAGAATGAGGATTGAAACACAGAGCCAGAGCGGAAGGAGGAACAGAAGGGGCCGGAAGTGCTGCTTATTCACGAGTTGTACCAGCGGGAACCCTTGCGCTGCTCTTCGTCGAGTTCACGCACGATTTCCACGGTGCGGGGACGGCGGAATTCGCCGACGGCCGTCAGCAAGGCGTTTATGAGCGCGATCGGCGCCGTATAGGAAGCCCCAAAATAGACTGAATCAACGGACGCAAGAAAGATTTCCTGGCACATGCGTGCCAGGGGGGACACATAGGTATCTGCAATACCAACACAGTACGCGCCGCGCGCGGTCGCTTGTTGTGTAGCTTCAATGGTCTGGCGAAGTCCGCGACGAAAGGTGATGGCGAAGACCAGGTCTTTGTTTGTGAGAGCTCGAACGCTGTGAGTCATGCTTCCGGCGGAAGTGGCCACGAAAACCGGAAGGCCGAGAAGCGCGAGATGGTAACCGAGGTAGTCGGCGGGAATCGCCGCCAGGTCGCTGCCCAGAATCACGATGCGGCGGGCGGAGTAGATGCGCCGGGCCAGAGGCGTAAATCGTTTCGGGTCGAGAGAATTCTTGAGCGCTTGCAGGTTCTTGAGATCGCGGAAGAGGGAATCGCGAACTGGAGAATCGGGGGAATCGCTGGAGTCGCCCTGCGGCATGGTGTCGAGCGAGGTAGCGAACGCAAGAGAAAGCTCATGCAGGTGGTGTTGAAACTGTTTGTAGCTGTCAAAGCCAAGGCCATGGACGATGCGGACAATGGTGGCAGGATCGGTGTGAAGACGCTTGGCAAGTGCGCGAATGCTTAGAAGAACATAGTCTCGGGGGTGTTCGAGGATCGGCCGGATAATCTCCTGTCGTTTGATGCTGAGCTTTTCGATGCACTCTACAAGCTGAATCACTTGGACACCTGATTTCAGACCCCTGGACATGCGCAATTATTTACATCAAGCGGGGGTAAATCAATCAAAAGAAAAAGGGGCACGGCGGTATGAACCGTGCCCCGAAGGAATCAGCCGGCTACTTCTTTGCGGATGCGGCAGACTCGGCCACTCCCGGAGCCACGATCGGGTTCAAGAAGGGCATCATGGCGCGAAGCTTGGGACCAAGTTGCTCGATGATATGTTGCTGCTCGGATTTACGCTTGGCCAGGAAGTTCGGGCAGCCCTTTTCGTTTTCCTCAATCCAGGCTTTCGCGAAGCTGCCATCGCGGATTTCAGCCAACAGCTTGTTCATTGCCTCGCGAGTTTCTTTTGTCACGATGCGCGGGCCCGCGTGATAATCACCATGCTCGGCAGTGTCGCTGACCGAGTAGCGCATATAGCTGAGGCCGCCGCGATAGATGAGATCGACGATGAGCTTCAGCTCGTGCAGGCACTCGAAGTAGGCGACCTCTGGTTGGTAGCCGGCGTTGACCAGAGTTTCGAATCCAGCTTTGATGAGTTCGCTGACGCCGCCGCAGAGCACAGCCTGCTCTCCGAACAGATCGGTTTCTGTTTCTTCCGTAAAGGTGGTTTCGAGCACACCGGCGCGCGTGGTGCCAAGCCCCTTGGCATAGGCGAGAGCGAAAGCTTTAGCCTTGCCGGATGTATCCTGATGGACGGCGAGAAGCGCGGGAGTGCCGGCACCCTCGGTAAAGACTTCGCGGACGCGGTGGCCGGGAGCCTTGGGAGCGATCATGCTGACGTCCACGTTCTTCGGCGGCTGAATGGCGCCAAAGCGAATGTTGAAGCCGTGAGCGAACATCAGTGTCTTGCCGGGAGTGAGATGCGGCTCAATCGACTCCTTGTAGAGCTTGGGCTGGCGCGTGTCCGGGGCCAGAATCATAATCACGTCCGCCCATGCCGCGGCTTCCGCAGGTGTCTTGACCGTCAGGCCGTCCTTTTCGGCTTTGGCGCGGGAAGCACTGCCCCCGGGAAGGCCGACAACCACGGAAACGCCGGAATCGCGAAGATTCAGGGCATGCGCGTGACCTTGCGAGCCATAGCCGATAATCGCAACCTTTTTCGCCTGAACCAAAGCGAGGTCTGCGTCTTTGTCGTAATAGAGATTTGCCATTGCGTTGATTGTTCCTTTCGTGGGCCGCGGTGCGGCCGTAATCCGGATACTGCTAGATCTGACATCAGCTGCTAAGAGAGGACCTGTAATGCCGGCACCTGCAGCAAGAATCTCTATTTAGGTTGAAGCTGGTGTCGAATCTTTGTCCTTTGATCCCGTCGCGGTAGGCGGGCGAAGCAGGTCACCGCCGCGGGTCATGGCGATACGGCCCGTGCGAGCCATTTCGAGGACGCCGAAGGGGCGAAGTACTTCCAGCAGACCGTCGATCTTATCGACCGTGCCGGAAACTTCAACGATCAGAGATTCCGGGGCGACGTCCACAACGCGGCCGCGAAACACTTTGATCAATTCCATGAGATGGGGGCGGTTCTGCTGGTCGGCCGCAACCTTGATGAGTGCAAGGTCGCGTTCGAGCATGGAGCGATCGGAAATGTTTTCCGCCACCAGCACGTCCACGAGCTTTTCCAGGCTAGCTTCCAGCCGGCGGGCGCCGTTTTCGTCGGTATGCGCGCAGATGGTCATGCGCGCGATCTCTTCGTTTTCCGTGGGACCAACGGTCAGGGAATCGATGTTGATAGCCAGGCGGCGCGTTAGCGAAGCAACGCGGTTCAATACGCCGGGCTTGTTTTCGACATAGGCGACGATGGTCTGCATAAACTCCTCAATTTCTTTCTGCAATCCAAGGGCCGGTCTAAAGACCGGCCACTGCATCATTCAAGACTACGGTTCCGTGGCGGTTTCTACCAAAGGATTGTTCGGACGCCGGATCATTTCGTGGAGCGAAGCCCCGGCGGGCACCATCGGGTAGACCGAATCCTCCTGCTCAACGCGGAAGTCGAGCAAAACGGCCTGGTCGGAATTGCGCGCGGATTCGATCATGGGCACCACTTCTTTGCGCGTTGTGACACGCTCGCTGCGGATGCCGAAAGCGTTGGCAAGAGCCGCAAAATCGGGCGCGATAAGCGGCGTGGCGACGTAGCGCTTGTCGTAAAAGAATTCCTGCCACTGCCGGACCATTCCCAGATACCCGTTGTTAATAATGGCGATATTTATCTTGATTTTTTCCTGAACGATGGTGGCAAGTTCGCACATGGTCATCTGGAAACCGCCATCACCGACAACCACCCAGACTTCCGCGTCAGGGCACGCAAATTTTGCGCCAATCGCCGCAGGCAAGGCAAATCCCATTGTGCCTAGGCCACCGGACGTGAGAAGGGTGCGCGGCTTGTCATGATGGTAGTACTGCGCTTCCCACATCTGGTGCTGGCCGACGTCGCTGACCACAATGGCGCCGCCTTTAGTCACCTTCCAAAGATCGTTGATGACGTGAGCGGCGTAGAGGTGGCCACTGTCGGGCAGAGATTGTATGTCGCGGACCGCGGAATCGCCTTTGAGTTCCTTGATGTGGGCAAGCCAGGCGCTGTGATCGCGTTCATGAATGTGCGGCAGAAGGTTAGCCAAGGTTTCGCCGGCGTCGCCGATGATTGCGGCGTCTACCTTCACGTTCTTGTTGATTTCAGCGCGGTCCACTTCGATGTGAATCTTGCGGGCATTGCGCGCGTAGGTGCGCAGATCGCCGGTGACGCGGTCGTCAAAGCGCATGCCCACGGCAATCAAAAGATCGGCTTCCTGAATGGCGGTGTTGACCCATGCTTCGCCGTGCATGCCCATCATCCCGAGGTTCATTGGATCGGTGGCAGGGAAGCACCCAATTCCGAGAAGAGTCATGGCCACGGGGATATTGCTCGTGCGCACGACCTGTTCAAACGTCCGCATGGCGCCGGAAAGGATGATGCCGCGGCCCGCCAAGAGGATGGGGCGTTTGGCGGAATTCAGAAGTTCGACAGCGCGATCAAACTCTTCCTGATTATGATTATTGCGGACACGCTTGGTCGGAAGTTTGGGCCCGCAAGATTCCCAGTCAAATTCGCTCGTGGCCTGCTGTGCGTCCTTGGTGATGTCAACGAGAACCGGACCGGGCCGGCCGGAGTTAGCGATGATAAAAGCTTCGCGCACCGTGCGAGCGATGTCTTCGACCTTGGATACAACCACATTATGTTTTGTAATCGGCATGGTAATGCCGGTGATGTCGACCTCCTGGAAGGCATCCGAACCGAGGAGTTTGCTACCCACCTGACCGGTAATGCAGACCACCGGTGAAGAATCAAGCATGGCTGTCGCGATTCCGGTAACCATGTTGGTCGCGCCGGGGCCGGAGGTAGCCATCGCTACACCTATACCGCCGCTGGCACGCGCGTAGCCGTCGGCCATATGCGTGGCACCCTGCTCATGACGAACAAGGACGTGGTGGAGCTTGGATTTTCCAATGGCGTCATAAACCGGGAGAATGGCGCCACCGGGATAGCCAAATATATGGCGTACGCCTAGGCGCTCCAGCGTTTCGCAAAGAATTTGCGCACCAGTAAGTTTCATAGAGTTCTCCCCGTCGAAAGCGGTGCTAGGCCGGAAGAGAAACTTGCAGGCACGGAAGTGATGGCCCCAAGCGAAGAGGAAGAGACCAGCAGGGCGTACTTGGCCATGACGCCATGTGTGTAACGGGGCTTGGGTGCTCTCCATGTCGACAGACGCTTCTGAAGTTCGGCCTCGGTAATTTCCGCGCTGAGCGTGCGCTTCGGCAAATCGAAGACAATGGTGTCGCCATCACGGATCGCGGCGATAGGCCCTCCCACGGCAGCTTCCGGAGCGACGTGACCCGCCATCAAGCCATGCGTAGCACCAGAGAAGCGGCCGTCGGTCAAGAGTGCGACGCTGTCACCCAGGCCTGCGCCGACCAGAGCCGCAGTGACGGCAAGCATCTCGCGCATCCCCGGTCCGCCTCGAGGTCCTTCGTAACGGATCACGACGACGTCTCCGGCTTTGATCTTGCCG
>Ga0181523_10003426_pt1 | contig 14470 bp, 13 predicted proteins | sample PEATcosm2014_Bin_43_FD_119752 | JGI IMG/M metagenome (GOLD analysis project Ga0181523, IMG submission 119752) | Peatland microbial communities from MTU Mesocosm Facility, Houghton, MI, USA - PEATcosm2014_Bin05_30_metaG | ecosystem: Environmental > Terrestrial > Soil > Wetlands > Peat | place...
AAGCCGCAGACCGAGGAGCCCATTGGCAGCTTCGAGGGCCATTTGAGTTACGACCTCAGCAGGGTCGCACGAAAGAAAGCGCTTTACCCATGGGTCTCGTTGGATGGCAACTTCTGGTTCGGCGGGGTGACGAGTTTAAACGGAATTCGCAACCTGGCAACCAAACAGACCGGATCGCGGATCGGCGGCACGTTCGCGATGCCCGTCACCCGCCATCAGTCGTTCAAGCTCTCTTACAGCGACGGCACTTACATCCGGTTTGGGGGCAACTACCAGAGCGTCTCGGTTGCCTGGCAGTACTCGTGGCTGGGTAAACCGTAGCAGGCACGCCGCGTTCTCTCGCAAGCGCTTGCAGTCCCACTTTGTGGCACCTGTCGCAGGCGACAGTTCCCCAACTGCCGCATTCGGAGTGAACTGAAATGAGCACCGGGGAGGGCCGGACGGCATGTTGGATTATCCAATCGTTTTCTTCTTGATTTCGTTAGTGTTGCTTTGGCTCTCGGCGCAGATTGGAATTTATCTGCACCGGTTTCGGACGCTGAAAGACGACGAGCGCGACGATTTCAACACCGTGCAGGCTGCCACTCTGACGCTGCTCGGACTCATCATTGGATTCAGTTTCTCAATGGCCATCAGCCGTTACGATCAGCGCAAGAACTACGAGGAAGCAGAAGCCAACGCGATTGGCACGGAATATGTAAGGGCGGGGCTGCTGCCGGCAGCGGAGGCAGCGACGGTGCGCGGCCAGCTTCGGAAATATCTCGAGTTGCGGATCCTGTATTACAAAACCCGCAATCACAGTGAACTGCAGAAGATTAATGACGATACCGCCCAATTGCAGAATGACATGTGGTTGGCCGTACAAAATCCGGCCCTGGCGAATCCTACCCCCGTGAGCGCCCTGGCCGTCTGGGGTATGAACGATGTTTTGAATTCGCAGGGATACACCCAGGCGGCTTGGTGGAACCGGATTCCAAGTAGCGCATGGGCTTTAATGGTGGGCATGGCCATCTGTTGCAACGTGTTGACCGGCTATGGTGCGCGCGGCGCTGGAGTAAAATCCGGGCTGCTCTTTGTTCTGCCGATGATCGCCGCCATCGCCTTCCTGCTGATAGCGGATATCGACAGCCCGCGCCGCGGCTTCATTCACGTGGTGCCGCAGAACCTGGTAAGCCTTTTGGAGTCGTTGCCCAAGTGATTTCCGCCGGCAGCCGGCCAAGAGGCAAAGGAGAATCGAAATGCATAAGCGGATATTGCTGGTATTACTTTGCTTCGGTTTCGGGGCGGCGGTGCCGGCATTCACGCAAGCGCAGCAGAACGGGACATTGGTCGTAAGCGGCCAGCCGGGTCAAACTCAAGTGCTCCAGATCAACGGCAGGTCTTACGTAGACATCGAGGCGCTGGCGCGTCTCATCAACGGCTCCCTCAGCTTCAAGGGAAATCAAGTTACGTTGACGCTGCCAGGTGCAGCCGACAGCACTCCGCCGCCGGCTAGCCAGCCCACTTCTGCGTTCTCGAAAGATTTCCTGAGGGCAGGCATCGAAGAAATGTCCGTGATCCGGGAATGGCGCAGCGCACTGATTAACGCCGTTCAAAATGGCTACCCCGTGACCGATGCTTTCGTGGCCGCTTACCGGAACCAGGCGTCGACCAGCCTCAGATTAGCCTCCGTAGCAGCGTCAACCGACTCCGATCACAACGCTTTTCAGCTCCTCAGCAATGAATTCGACAACATGCAGAAGCTGAGCAATAAGGTTCTGGCCGCGCGCAAAGACATGAATTATATCTCCGCGGATGCGCTGAAGGACGACCCATTGAATCAGCAAATCCTGAGCTGCGCCCGTTCGCTGGCGGCCATGGCATCCAGCGGGCAGTTTCAGGATGACGGATCCTGTCATTGATCCTCAGGAGGCGCTTCCGTACCGGACCTCCATTGGAAACGGATGGTATGGAAGTTGCTGATGATGTAACGTTATCTTTCATCCAAGCGAACGAAACTGAGATTCTGTTCATGTCCACTGCAACCTTCAGAAGTTAGGTTGCTTTCGGCTAAGGGACTCATGGAACCCTGCTGCCATCACCACAAGCTGTTTTCACCGTTCTGGAGAAGCGCTATGCGCCTACGTCTCAGACTAGTATTCACGAGCGTCGCGATCATACTTTCGGTTATATCTGCCGTCGCGCAAGAGCAAACATCCAAGCCCGGCCGCCAAACCGTAGGTTTAGTGCTCCAAGGTGGAGGAGCCCTTGGGCTCGCCCACGTCGGCGTCATTACGTGGATGGAGGAACACCACATCCCGATTGACTACATCGCCGGCACCAGCATGGGCGGGTTGGTGGGCGGGGTTTACGCCACCGGACACAATGCCGCGGAGATGCGCCAGATCGTTAACGGCATCCCCTGGGACCAGGTGATGGCAGGACAGACGCCCTTTGATGACCTCGCATATCGCCGCAAAGAGGATGCCCGCGCCTATCCCAACAATCTTGAGTTTGGACTACGCAAGGGAGTGCAATTTCCCGAGGGCTTCAATTCCGGCCAGCAGGTCTCGCTTGTTCTCGATAAGATCGCGCTTCCTTACTCGGAGATTAAGAGCTTCAACGACCTCCCGACTCCGTTCGCTTGCGTAGCCACCGACCTGATTACCGAACGGCCCAAGGTTTTCCGCAGCGGATCGTTGTCCCTGGCTCTGCGATCGACCATGTCTCTGCCTGGAATCTTTACCCCCGTCCGTACCAAAGATGCCATCTACGCCGACGGCGGATTGCTCAATAACATTCCTGTCAATGTAGCGAAAGAAATGGGAGCAGATCTGACGGTAGCGATTCACCTGGCGGAGGCGCCGATGCTTCCCAATGCGAATCTCTCAACCTTCTCGGTCCTCGGCCAGTCGTTGTCGGTCATGATCTCGGCCAATGAACTCCAGAACATGGAAAACGCAGACATCCTCGTCTCTGTACCGGTGCAGAAATGGGGCGCGTTAAGTTTCGACGCCGCTGACGCGATCATCAAGGCCGGATATGACGCAGCTGAGGCGAAGTCCAAGGTCCTTTTGACCCTCAGGGTGGATGACGCCACCTGGAAGAAGTATCTGGCCGATCGCGCATCCCGACGCCGCAGCGATCCCGTTCCGACGTTCATAGCGGTAGAGGGTGTGAATGCCGACCTTTCCCGTCGTGTCGAACAGCAGATGTCCGGGCTGGTGGGCAAGCCTCTTGATTTTGACGAACTGGACAAGGCCATCATGCGATTGAAGGGGTTTGGGCGATATTCGGTGCTCAGCTATTCCTTCGAGCAGGTGAACGGCCAGCAGGGCCTGCTGATCAAGACCGAGGAAAACTCCTATGGACCGCCAATCGTTCGGCCGCTCCTCCTCATTGACGGATCCAGTTTGAAAAACGTTACTCTCGACATGGGAGCTCGAATAACGTTTCTCGATTTTGGCGGCTTCCGCTCGGAATGGCGCACGGACATCGTTCTGTTCTCCGACTATGGCCTGAATTCGGAGTATTACCATCCCTTCACCCCCCAAACCCACTGGTTCATTGCGCCCCGGGTACTGGCCGATAACAATCCACTCTACCTCTACAACGACAACCAACTGACCGCCACGTATCGGCGCACCACGTTGGGCGGCGGATTAGACGCGGGATATCAGTTTGGAAACACCGGTGAACTACGCGTCGGCTACGAAGGTGGGTGGCAAAACTTCACGCGGCAAATCGGAAGCGCGAACGAACTGGAGAGTTTCTCCGGTGGCTACGGTGCCAGCAAAGTCCAATACAGGCTTGATCGCCTGGATGATCCTGTTATTCCTCGTGCGGGAGAAAGCTTCACAGGCGATTTTTATTGGTATAACGCAAGCCCGGCAGCGCCTAAACCGTATCCCGTGCTCGCAGGCGAGGGACAGCTTTTCCACAAGCTGAACGATCCGTCTTCGGTCTTTCTGAGTGGATCTGCTGGGACCACGTTCGGCTACGACACCGTCATCCCACAGTTCTCCCTGGGGGGCTCTCGAGAGTTGGTGGCCTACGGCACCAATGAGCTGTTGATGGACAAGTACTTCCTCTTCCAGTTGGGATACATACGGCAACTGGCAAAGCTACCGCCGTTGCTGGGCAGCGGCATTTACTTCCTGGGTGTTTACGAGGCTGCCCAGGTTTACGGACCGCCGAGTCCGATGCTGAACAAAGCGTCAGGGTTCCCGACCGATGCTGCGGCAGGGTTGGTGGTCAACACGATCTTCGGGCCAGTGGAGGCTGCGTACGCATACGGCGATACTGGACATCACAAGTTCTTCTTCCGCGTGGGGCGGCTGTTCTAGGGGAATGCTGGGTTGATCCCTTAGAACCCTACTCGCCCTACGCGAATCAGAGCGGACCAATCTGGAGAACCATCCGCAGCGCGTCCCGCGTCATTAATGTGCTCGCGCTGCTTCAATTCCGGGAACGGAAGTCCGCCGGTGACCAGACGTCCGCGGTTGTATAGCAGCTCGTCCAGCGTGCCGTTGAGTAGCAGCTGGTAGTTCCACGGCTGAGGATTCTTGACGTCCGCGGCGATCTTGGTGTCGAGCGTCGTCGTGCAGTTCCGAGTCATCGCGTTATACCACTCGGGATGATCTCTTAACGTATTCAGGTAATCGGCGTAGATCAGAAATATCTCTCGCGCCCTGTCCGCTGAGACAGTAGTGCGATATAGGAACACTTCTTCATCCTTACGGTAATTGGTACGCAATCGAATGACGTCGCGCTCGTCGGCGGTTATAAAAACCAGTTCGTATTGCCGAAAGAATCCAAGGATCGCCGAGTACGACTGGCCGACCTTGTAGCGTGCCTCGATGGAGAACGCGACATGGTCGTTGTCGCCGAATTGGAAGCTGAGAATCGGGTGGCCGATATACTTCGGTCCCCAGGTAGTGAAGAAAAGGTCGATGTAGCGAAGTTGCGATAGGTAAACTGTCCGGTCACTCCAGCAATTCGTGTAATCGGTCTTGGTAATGTAGTCGCAGTTGCGCAGGTTGTGGATGGTGACTTTGTCTCCGTCGATCTCGACCCAGGCAGTTCGAGCAGCGTCGGCTTGCCAATCGCCGTCGTTCGACGCCTTCAGGCTGAGCCACCACGCCAACACAATGCAGAAGCCCACCAGGCAAAGAGCGGCGGCCCAAGAGCGTCGCTTGACCTTGAACAGGATCACGACGATTGCAAGAATATAGACCACTGTGATCGGGACGCGCAGCCAGGGCACTCGAAAGTCAACGTAAAGGGCTGCCACCGCCCACAGCGTGAGCAAGCTGAGAACCAACCACGCGATAGCGACCGCCAACATTCGCAGCGCTCTGAAGCCATTTGGCGGGGTAGGTCGAGTGTCCAAGTCTTTAGTACTCATAACCATCGGAATGTCGGGTCAAGTCTAATTCCTTCCATTGGCGCTAGACGGCAGGTAGAATCGCCGCACCAAAGGACATCCTAAATGAAATTGCATAACCTGGTGCTATGCGCGGCGCTTCTGCTGGTTGCGCCGCTGTTTGGGCGGGACAAGACGGATGTGGTCGTGATGAAGAATGGCGATCGCCTGACGGGCGAGATCAAGGGACTGAATTCAGGCGTGCTCTACGTAAGCCTCGATTACATTCTGGGCACCAGTTCCGTGCAGTGGTCGAAGGTGCACCACGTGGAAAGCAAACAGCTCTTCATCGTGAAGACAGAGAGTGGCTCAGTTTACACCGGAACGCTTTCTACCTCTGATGTGCCGAGCGACCGGCCAATGGAAATCGAGGTCGCCACGGGTCCCGAAACGAAAGTCGCAATCGAACGAAGCCAAGTCGTCAAAATTGACCAGACATCGCAAAACTTCTGGCAGCGATTCAACGGCGACATAAATATGGGGGCCATCTACTCCAAAGGGAACCAATCCACGCAGTTCAACCTGGACTCCCTGGTTCAATATCCACGAGAGCGTTGGAGTGCGCAGGCGGAATACAGCTCAACGTTGGCTTCCAGCACCGGCGCCAGTCCGTCCACGCGAAATCAGCTTGATCTTCAAAGCCAGCGTCTGTTGCGGTGGGACAACTGGTTTTACCAGGGGATCGGTATTTTTCTGCAAAGTTCGGAGCAGGAGATCGACCTTCAAGGCACGCTGGGCGGCGGGATTGGACGCTACTTAAAGAACACCAACAACTCCCAGATCTATCTGCTTGGTGGCTTGGCTTGGCAGGATACAGCGTACCAAGGGACCGCCCAACCCATCGCCAATCAAAATCTCGCAGCCGCCCTGTTCGCGGGGCAGATGAGGTTCTTCCGTTTCAACAAAACCAGTTTTGATCTAGGCGCTATCGTTTTGCCGGCGCTCAACCAGCCTGGCCGTGTCCACGTCAACATGAATACGTCCTACTACATAAAAATTTTCAGCGACTTGACGTGGAATATTTCCTTTTACGGCAACTGGGACACGCGGCCGCCGGCGAACTTTTCGGGTGCCGATTACGGCACCAGTACAGGATTAGGCTGGACCTTCGGGAATAGGTAGGCTCGGGTAAATTTCGTGGTCTGCTGTTCGCTTCCGCAGAAAGCGGCGCGCGGCAGAGCCTTCCCGAGCCGGTCACCCCCTGTCGCATGTGACAGTTGTAAGCCACAATGCCTCCGAATAATCTTACGGAGAAGCCTGACTAGTCAGGCAAGGTTCTGTATCCAATCACCCTGTCCGGCTTGAGCGGGCTCAACACATGCATGTAGCCGAAAGCGGGGCTACATCCGGAGATACATAAATGAAATCCATTCTAAGAAATCCTAAGTCCGTGCTGTGCCAGGCTATCTGCATCCTTCTGCTGGGAAGTGTGGGGTTCGCTGCGACACCAACCCAGAATTTCCCGGCCGGTAAGAAGGCCAAGGTGACCGGCACGATCGCTTCCCGCAACGGGGACCTAGTGCTGATCAAAGTGAAAAAAGAGGGGACAAGCGCACTCATCAACATCAGTGACAGCACGAAGATTCAGAGGGAGAAGTCATTCAGGCTGCGTCGCGCCGATATGGACGTCACGGCCATGGTGCCGGGCCTGACCATCACCGTGGAAGGCGTGGGAAATGCCAAGGGGCAGCTTGATGCCGCCTCGATCAAATTCAACCCCGATGAGTTCGCCGTTGAAGTAGCCGAAGAGCAGCAGATTGAGGCCAATAAGGCCGCGGCAGCGCAGGCGCAATCCACTGCTAATCAGGGTGTAGCAGCAGCCGGTGCGGCGCAGACCTCGGCCAACCAGGCACAAGGAACTGCCAACGCTGCGGGTCAGGTAGCCGTGGCAGCCGGAGTGGGCGCCGTGATGGATGCCGACGCGATCGCCAAAGTGAACCAGCGGGTATCGGACCTTGGCGACTACAATACCGTGGTTGAAGCCGCTCTCTTCTTCGACTCGGGTAGCTCGGTCCTGTCGGCCGATGACAAGAAAGTGCTGGATAAACTCGCCGCCGACGCGATGGCGACTCCGAACTACATGATTGAAATCGCGGGCTACGCTTCCAGTACCGGAACCAAAGCCTTGAATCAGAAGCTGAGCGATGAGCGGGCAACCGTCGTGGCGCAATATCTGCGCAACAAGGCGAATGTGCCTATGCGGCGCATCCTGACGCCCGCTGGTTACGGCGCTACTCACCCCGCCGCAGCCAACAGCGATCCTCAGGGTCGTGACATCAACCGCCGGGTGGACGTAAAGGTCTTGGTCAACAAGGGCCTCGATCAAGGTATGTAAGCTGCGGTCACGCAAATCAGCAGCTGCGGACCAGATTTCGGTCTGGCCGCAGCTGCACTTCAACTTTAAGTTTCCTTCAGCAAAATGCGGGTCTGTAATGTCGTAAAGAGGTTATTCCAATGAATGTGACGCTTGGTGAACGCGCTCTGTCCGTTGTCCTTTGCCTCGCTCTAATAGCTTTTACGACGCCGGTCGAGGCTGATGCCATGTTCTTTCAGGACCAGCAAGGTGCGCCGGCATCGGCCGCAACCTCCGAATATCCCGGGCAAGGAGCGCCGATGACGGCTGCGGAGCTGCAAGGATTGGTGGCGCCGATCGCTCTTTATCCTGACGCGTTAGTGGCCCAAATCCTCAGCGCTTCCACTTTTCCTGATCAGGTTGCCGTGGCCGACAACTGGCTCCAGCAGAACAAGAGCTTGACCGGCAGCGCCCTGATGAACGCTGTCAATGGCCAATCCTGGGACCCCAGCGTCAAGGCGCTGACGCAGTTTCCGTCGGTGCTGAATCAGATGGCGCAGAGCCTGGCCTGGACTTCACAGTTGGGAGAGGCCTATCACAATCAGCAAGCCGATGTAATGGCCGCGGTGCAGACCCTGCGTGCGCAGGCCAAGGCAGCGGGTAATCTCAAGTCCGGCTCGCAGATCACGGTGGTGCAGCAGTCACCGCAAACCATTGTGATCCAGCCTACGAACCCGCAAGTGGTCTATGTTCCGGAATATAACCCGACGGTGGTCTATGGCACGCCCTACGTCACGCCCGGCTACAGCACGGGAGCTCTGGTAGCAACAGGGCTGCTTTCCTTTGGAGCGGGAATAGCTGTGGGAGCGATGATGAGCGGAGGTTGCTGCGGCTGGGGCTGGAGCAGTTGGAATTGCAACTGGCATGGCGGCGCTGTGTACTATCACGGCGGAGCTTATTACGGTAATGCCGCGTGGCATGGTGGCTATTACGGTAACTATAACAACGCGTACCACAACAACTACAACAACGGTTATCACAACAACTACAACAATGGATATAACAGCAGTGGATACCACGGCAATAACTACAACAACAGCGGCTACAACCACACCGGCTCGAACAATTACAGTCACAACACGAATGTGAGCGGCAATACCGTCAATGTCAACAACGCTCAGAATCGGAATACCAACGCAGACCATGCCAACTCTAACGCCTCCGATCGCGGTTGGGGCGGTAGTGGAAGTGGCAGCGGGCGCGGATCTACGGCGTTCAGTGGCTTCGGAGACCACTCGGCGGGCGGCAGCGGTTGGGGAGAGCGCTCGGCCAGTTCCCGGGGATGGGGAAGCCGCGGCGGCGGAGGTGGTTGGGGCGGCGGCGGCCGTAGCTTCGGTGGCGGCGGACGGAGTTTCGGTGGCGGGCGGAGATAACCAGGCATTTCACAGCGCCTGCTGTTCGCTAAAGCGAAAGCCTCTGGCAGCGCGCGCTGCGGGCCACAAAAAATACTCATAGTACGTAGTTGGGAGGACTTGGCATGTTCCACATAGTCCGAGATCGCAAGCTGGTTTATTCAAGCTGTTGGACACTAGTAGCTCTCATCGTGTTGCTGGCCTCATTCGTCTCGTGCAGCAAACCCGAACCCGAAAAACCTGCCGCCACCGAAAGCGGGCCTAAGACGTTCGCTACTCCCGAGGATGGAGGCAAAGCGCTGGTCGCGGCAGCGAAGGCGGACGATCACAACGCACTGCTCGCGATCTTCGGCCAGCAATCCGCGGACCTCATTTTCTCCGGCGACGCTGCGCAGGACAAGCTGTCGTTCGAGCGTTTCACAAGCGCTTACGAAACCATGAACCGCTGGCGCAAACAGACCGACGGAAGCGAAGTGCTCTACCTCGGGGCCGACAACAATCCTTTTCCCATCCCGCTTAAGAAGAATGGCGCGGGACAATGGTACTTCGATGCGGCGGCTGGAAAGGACGAGATCCTTTCACGACGCATCGGCGATAACGAACTGTCCGTGATCGGCGTTCTGGCGGCGATGGGCGACGCCCAGACCGATTACCTGTCGCAACGTCACGACGGCGTAAAGCAGTACGCGCAGAAGATCGTCAGCGACGAAGGCAAGCAGAACGGATTGTATTGGAAGTCGCCGGAGGGACAGCCTAAGAGTCCGCTGGGACCGCTGGCGGCGTACGCTGCTGCGACCGAAGGATTCACGCCGGAAGCGGGCAAGCAGCAGCCGTTTCACGGCTACTTTTATTGCATTTTGACCAAGCAGGGCGCCAATGCAAAAGGCGGTGCGAAAGACTACATCGCGAATGGCAAGATGACCGGAGGCTTCGCCTTTCTTGCTTATCCCGAGAAGTATGGTGAAACAGGCATTGCAACGTTCATCATCAACCAGGACGGAGTCGAGTACGAGAAGGACCTCGGGAAGGGCACAGCCGATGCGGCAAAGGCGATTACCGAGTTCAATCCGGACAAGACCTGGAAGCCGGTGCCCGAAAATTAGGTATCAGATCGTGAGCGGCTGTTTATCCGGGGCCATTAACGCCGCTCAGGAATCCTCCAAGATGGGCGGTCAAGGCGATGGTGCCAGCCGCCACCACTTCTATAGGAAGGCGATACAGCGGCAAGTTCCCTCCTGACCTGTGGCGTGCCCGGAAGTGCAGCCACCACACGATCCAGATCAGCGCGCTTGAAATAGTTGCCAGCACCAGGTGATCGAGCAAAACACCCTTGATCTTCTGACCCTCCAGTTGCCATCGCCAGGCGAGAAGTCCCGTTGCCACTACCGGCAGACACGAGATGGCCGCAACCAGCAGATTGTAGTAGGCCACCGCGGCCATCGTGCGGTTGTTGGTCCACTGAGCGATGAAGTCAAACATTACGCTGGCTAGAAACAGCGCAATGGGGAAGTGTATGAGAACCACGTGCTGCGCGTGTTTGGCGACGAGAGCCGACCTGATGTCAAAGGGGTGCAAGGTGGTCTCCCGTCACTTGACCACGACGACGGCTGTCATCTTAGGATGAATGCTGCAGAAGTAGTTGTAAGTGCCCGGCTTGGTGAAGGTGTAGGTAAACTGTTCGTCGGTATCGAGGGCCTTTGACTTAAACGTCTTGTCGTCGCTGACGACGGTATGCGGTATATCGTCATGGTTGGTCCAACGAACCGTCGTTCCTGCTGGAATCGTTATAGTGGCCGGGGAAAAGCTGAAGTTATCGATTTTGACTGCGGCTTCCGATGCAGACGGGGCGGCCGCAGGGGCTGCATTTGCTCTTGCCCCGCCGGCAATCCCAAGCACGATCGACACGATCGCCACTCCCAAGATCCAGAATTTATTCTTCATATCGCTTTCTCCTCAAGTTTGTTTGTGATTTTCGGTGCTCGTTGTCGCGTTAGACCAGGTTCGTGTCGGTGACGGCCAGTGCGTGTCGGCCTCGAACGTAGTTGACGTCGGTTACACCCAACAACGTCCGCAGCTGCTCGGACGGTACCTTCATCGGTCCGGGCGACGGGCCTTCGCCCGGTTTCGGTTGAGGAAACGCGGTGGACGTCGCGGTGTGGAATGTAATGTTGCCTTCCACTTTCTGCATGGTTTGATGGATGTGACCGTTCAGAACGGTGACCGAACCAAAGCGCTTCAGATAAGAGAGCGCTTGGGCACTATCATCGGTTCCCCAGCCCCATTCCGGATAAACACTCCAGAGCGGGATGTGGGCGAAGACGACAATAGGCGTGCTCTTGGAAAGATGCTTGACATCTTTCTCCAGCCACTCCAACTGCTCTCCGCCGAGGCTGCCCAGACCTCCGGCTTTCAGGTTCATAACGTTGACCAGTCCGACGAAGTGCACGCCCTTCTTGTCGAAGCTGTACCAACCGGCTCCTTGCGTGCCTTTGCCGTAGCGATCCAGGTATTGCTTTCCGTCATCGTTGAGGACGTCGTGCTCGCCAGGTACAAAGAAGACATCTTTCGTGCTGGCCGCCTTGAGCAATTGATCTACAGTGTCGAACTCCCCGGGCTTTGAGAGATGGCTGATGTCACCCGTGTGCAGAATAAAAGCCGGCGGGACCGGCAGAGCATTGATCTTGTCGATGGCGGCCTTCAACGTACCAACAACGTCAGGATTCGCAGCCTTGTCGAATCCCATGTGACTGTCGCTGATCTGGACGAAGCTAAGTTCGCCTTTGGCCGCATGTTTTTCGAACTCAGGGAAAAGACTCAGGCTGTAGGAGCTGAGGACTCCGCCTTTAATGACGCAAAAGGCGCCTGTCCCGGCCCACGCCATGCATTTCAAAAAGCCGCGGCGGTCAATTCCGTCGTGGTTGTGGTCGTGTAAGATCTCGTCTTTATCTTCAATCCCGCCGAGTTTGCGATTCGTGTCCTTCATTGCGCGCACCTCGAATACGTGTCACCATCGCAAACCGGGGAATGGAAGTTTTATTCCCGTCGATAACGAAATAATCCGAGACGAAGAATTTTGAAGGTCCGGGAATAAAATCGTGACCACGATAGTTAGACAGGTAGAGGCGTGAAAGCAGAGAGCGGCAATGGCGGCGATTTCGAGCAGTTGGCGATGCCGCTTTTCGACTCGCTGTACAACTTCGCCCGTTGGCTGGCGCGCGACCAAACCGAGGCTGAAGATCTGGTCCAGGAGACCTTCGCCAAAGCGCTGCGCGGGTTTTCGTCCTTCACGCCGGGTACGGATTTTCGCGCCTGGATGTTTCGCATCCTGCGCAACACGTTTTTAACTTCGCGGACGGGCTTGGGGGCGAAGCTGACGCAGAGCTTGGAAGAAGACGAGGCGGAGGGCGAGGCAGTTGCGGTGACATGGGAGACGCCGGAGTCGTTCGCCCTGGCTTCCGCTACGCGTGACGCCTTGCAGGCTGCGCTGGAGCGGCTGCCCGCCGAGCACCGTGAAGTTGTCCTGCTGTGCGATGTGGAAGAGATGAAGTACAAGGACATTGCCGAAGTGCTGTCGATCCCGATCGGGACCGTTATGTCGAGGATCGCGCGCGCACGGAAGTTGCTGCGGCAGTCGCTCGCAGGAGAGCGGAAGCAATCGTCGGCTTCAGCTGGGAAAGTGGACGAAAGATGAGCTGCACAGACTGGCAAGAGCGGATTGACGCCTACGTGGATGCGGAGCTGCCGTCGTCCGAGATGGATGCCTTTCGCGCGCACGCGGAAAAATGTGCTGCCTGCGCAGCCAGCGCGTTGGCGCTCACGGAAAGCAAGTTGGCGATTCGACGCGCGGGGAATCGCTACACTGCTTCCGCTCAACTGCGCACACGCATCGCTTCTCTGGCTCAAGGCCAGGAGACGGATGAGACCAAGGCTGAACCGGCGCATGTCGGGCACCAAAGGCATTGGACCGGAGTTGAGCGCTTCGCGTCCGGGATGTGGCCGCGCTGGGCGCTGGCGGCAGCGGCTCTTTTACTGATCACGGTGGGATTGTTCGTAGTGAACCGGCGGCAGGAATCGAAGACCCTCGCCGAGTTTGCCGATCTTCATGTCGCGGCCCTCGCCAGCGCGAACCCGGTGGAGGTCCTCTCGACGGACCGGCACACGGTGAAGCCGTGGTTTCAGGGACGAATCCCCTTCACCTTCGATCTGCCCGAACTGCAAGGCTCGCCCTTCGCGCTGCTGGGCGGCCGAGTTGCCTATTTCCACCAGGAGCCAGCCGCTCATCTCATATTCCGCTATCAGCGCCATCTTATTTCCGTTTTCATCTTCCGGGAAGCTTCCCAAATCGCGCTTCCAACGTCTTCTACTGCGGACCAGACTTCCTCTTTCCGCCTGCGCACCTGGACCCAAGGCGGCCTGCGCTACGTGGTCATAGGCGACGCTAATGCCGGCACAATTCAGCAGCTCGCTGATCTATTGCACAGCGCGCAATGACTAGGGGATTCGGGTCAAAACAAGGTATAAATATTCCCGGTAGTTTTGGAGAATACCTGTGCCCAATCTGTTCTTTTTTCGTCGAAGCGCTGCGGCGCTCTTAGCAGCCGTTTGCATAGTTCTCACCACTGCGGTGTTCGCGCAAGACTCGCCGGGCCCGCAGCCTGCGCCGCTGCCTCCGCCTATTGTCGCGCCGGCTGACACGCCTTATCCCGGCACAATTTCCCTGCTCGTCGACCTCACCAACATTAACGACCGCGTGCTCAGCGTGCACGAGACTGTTCCCGTGAAGGCTGGCGAATTGGTGCTGCTATACCCTGAATGGCTTCCCGGTACGCACTCGCCATCGAACGCACTCGCGGACTTGGCCGGGCTGGTGGTCACGGCGAACGGCAAGCGCATCGACTGGGTCCGCGATCGCGTGAACATGTACGCCTTCCACATTGACGTGCCGCAGGGCGCAACCACGCTGGAAGTGAGTTTCCAGTACCTGGCTCCGATGGACCCGAAGCAGGGACGCATCTGGTCCAGGTTCGCCAACCTCACTTGGAACAGCGTGCTCGTCTATCCGGCGGGATACTTCTCGCGGCGGATCGAATTCTCTCCTGCGCTGCGTTTGCCGCAGGACTGGAAGTTTGCTAGCGCGCTGGACGTGAAGTCGCAGGACGGTAACCTGGCCCAGTTCAAGGACACGACGTTGAACACGCTGATCGATTCGCCGCTCTACGCCGGCGTCAACTACAAGCGCGTCGACATCTCCAGCGGCCCCGACAACAAGGTCTACCTCGATCTTTTTGCCGACAAGCCCGAGCAGTTGGTGATGACTCCGGAAGAATTGCAGTACCACAAGAATCTGGTGATCGAGGCCCA
>Ga0181523_10003427_pt1 | contig 14465 bp, 17 predicted proteins | sample PEATcosm2014_Bin_43_FD_119752 | JGI IMG/M metagenome (GOLD analysis project Ga0181523, IMG submission 119752) | Peatland microbial communities from MTU Mesocosm Facility, Houghton, MI, USA - PEATcosm2014_Bin05_30_metaG | ecosystem: Environmental > Terrestrial > Soil > Wetlands > Peat | place...
AGAATTCCTAGCAGAGTGAAGGAGATGTAAACCACCAATGTCGATTCCAGCGACCCAACTCCGTCCCGGCATGATCATCAAGCATAACAATGACTTGCATTCCGTGTTCAGTGTCGAGCACCGAACCCCGGGCAACCTGCGTGCCTTCATCCAGGCGAAGCTGCGCAACCTCCGCACTGGCGCCATGTTCGAGCACCGTTTCCGCTCGCCCGATCCCATCGAGAAGGTCAACGTCGATGAAGTCAACATGGAGTTTCTGTACGCCGATGGCGACAGCTACTACTTCATGGACACGGAGAACTACGAGCAGACCCACCTGACCCGCGACACGCTAGGCGATGCGGTGGATTACTTGACCTCGAATCTCCAGATCAAGGTGGAGTTTTTCGATGGCAAGGCCGTGGGGATCGAATTGCCGCAGACGGTCGTGCTGACGGTGACGGAAGTGGAGCCGGGCCTGAAGAGCGCAACCGCATCGAGTGTGACCAAACCGGCAAAGACAGAAACTGGCCTCATTGTTCAGGTGCCGCCGTTCATCAACGAAGGCGAGAAGATTAAGGTGGACACGGCGGAGGGGACGTATCTGTCGCGGGCGCAGTAGGGCAGGTCAGAGGTTAAGGGTAGGTCAGACAGCCTGTCCTGTTTGAATCAAACGATGGCTTCCACAAACGATCAATCTCACGCTCAAGCTCGTCGCTTTGTTGTGCGCGGACGTGTCCAAGGCGTCGGCTTTCGCTGGTTTGTGGAGCGTGAGGCGCACATTTTGCAAATTGCCGGATGGGTGCGGAACAATCCCGATGGCAGCGTCGAAGTGCTGGCCATGGGAACACGCGAGCAGCTGGGCGGGTTGCGGCCGCGCCTGCAGGAAGGGCCACGAGCGGCGCGGGTGGATGACGTAGAGGAATCTGACGCCGAGCCAATTGCGGGACTCAATTCCTTTCAAGTTCGAGGAGCTTAACTTTGCGAGGGTGACCAAGATGCCGGCCAAGCGAGTCGATTGCGACGGATTGAAAAAGCTGATCCGGGAGGTGCCCGACTTCCCTAAAGCGGGCATTTTGTTTTACGACATCACCACGCTGCTCAAGGACAAAGTGGGCTTCGCGCGACTGATTGATGCGCTCTCGGAAAACTATATCGGTAAAGAGATTGACCTGGTGCTGGGCATGGAGGCGCGCGGATTTATCTTTGGACCAGCGCTCGCCTACCGACTGAATGCGGGATTCGTTCCGGTCCGCAAACCGGGGAAGCTGCCCGCCGAAACCCTTAAGATCAGCTACGAGCTGGAATACGGCAGCAACGCGCTCGAGATCCATAAAGATGCCATCAGGAAAGGCCAAAGCATTCTGATCGTGGATGATCTGCTGGCCACGGGCGGAACCGCCGTCGCGACGGCGGAACTGGCCAGCGGCCTGGGTGCAAAGATCGCTGGACTGGGGTTTGTAGTCGAACTCGACTTCCTGAGAGGTCGCGAGAAACTGGCGAAGTACGACGTGTTTTCGCTGCTGCACTACGACCGGTAAGGGCACCGCAAAATTTTCACTTCACTTCTAAACTTCCGGCCTTACTTCATCAGGTGTTCCACGGCTAGGAATAAACCTCTCCAGATCGCCAGGCTGACTGCCAGCGACACGGTGTAGGAGAAGATCGCAAACCAGTTCCAACTTCGATTGACACACCTATCGCTCTCGCGGATCCACATGGGGGAGGGCTCCTTGATGCGTTGATTGCGTGCAATTATGCAACCGTTCAATTCTTTCTGCAAGTGATTGAAAAACCTCATAGGCCTTCGGTACGCTTCCTGAAAGTTGGCGAAATTGCACTGCGCCCGGGAAATTTGCGCGTTCCGCGCGGAAGGCGTTTCGCGAATTCCTAAGATGACGACGCGGTTTCCGCGGTCCCGACGTCCAGACCCCACGGCTTCGGGACGCACCGCGATGGTGATAAGCTGGTTTATTGACGGATCAAGCATGCGCACAGTTCTGAGTTCGAGCCACAGTTCGATCCCCAGGTCAATTGGAAGTTCGGCGAAATTGTTCATTTTGTGGTCGGTCACATTGGCTAGCTCGTTCGGAGCTGAGGTTGATTCCAGTCCGATCGCGCCTTCCATCACTACGGCCCCACTCTCGGTCGACCAGGTTGTCGACAATCTCGTCCGCAAAGATCTAGAGCGGGCACAGGCTCTGCGCCACTTCGAATCCACGCGGGTTTATCGCCTTTCGTATCGCGGGTTCCCGGGCGATCGCCAGGCCGAAATGACCGTGGAGGCCACTTATGACAGTCCTTCCACCAAGCGCTTTAAGGTCATCTCCCAAACCGGATCGAAGCTGATTATCGAGCGGGTGTTCAAACGGTTGCTGGAGAGTGAAAAAGAAGCCACCGAGCCGGAAATGCACGCCCCCACGCTGCTGAATCGCGACAACTACGACATTGCGCTGATCGGCTACGAGTCCCCGAGCACCAATTCCTTGAACCGTGACAGCCAATATGTACTCGCCGTCTATCCGAAAACGAAAAGCAAGTACCTCTATCGCGGCAAGGTGTGGGTCGATGGATCCGATTTTGCCGTGACCCGGATTGAAGCGGAGCCCGCCCAGAATCCTTCATTCTGGACGAAGAAAAATGAAATTCGCCACGAGTACATGAAGGTGCAGGATTTCTGGCTTCCCCGGCGCAACGAGTCGATAAGTTACATCCGGCTCGGCGGGCGCGCCACGCTGACCATTGAATACGACAACTACCGGGTCACCGCTATAGGGACGGCATCGTCTGCCAAAGCGGGCGCGCGGTAACGCAGGTTCACGAGGAGTGGAGCGACGCCCGGCTCTCCACCAGCAAGTTTGGGACGACAGCGGCAACAATCCGACCAGTAGTACAATCCCGCCATGGATGGCCTGCTCGAGCCGAACGAAAACCACACACCGGAGCGAGAAGAGTCCAGCCTCCGGCCTATTCTTATCGGGATCGTCATCGTAGGAATCGTGGTCGGCATTCTCGCGCTGATTTTTCGTGCTGAGCAGAAGAAACCGGCTCCTCCTCCAGCGTATGCGGCGAATCTGAAGTTCTCGGACCTCAAGACAAGTGCGGCGCAGAATTTTGTGGGTGCCACGGTCAGCTATCTCGATGGGACCATCACCAACACCGGCGATAAGACCGTCATCCACGCGGTGGCGCAGATCACTTTCAAGGACGACCTGGGACAGACGGCGCAGCGCGAGGAGCTCCCCTTCCGCGTGCTGCGTACTGGCGGTCCTTACGATGAAGCCGTGGACCTCAACCTGTCTCCGCTTGCGCCTGGGCAGAGCAAACCTTTTCGACTGACGTTTGAGAACATCTCGGCGCAGTGGAACCATGCTTATCCGGATTTGCAGATCACGCAGGTTACGGTTAAGTAAGAAGCGCGAGTAAGTTGCGGAAATACAATTCATTTGACTCTTGATCACTCTTCGGTATATCGGTATGGGCTCGCCGCTATGTGGAAACCGATTCCTGCAAGGATTTGGAGGGTATGTCGGCACAGGTTGAGTATGTCGAATCCTCGGCTCAGCCGCCGCTAGCCCATGTCGTGGCCATTGAGCTCCACAAGTGAGCCGACGACACCAAAGCTGATCACGACCACCTCTTCCTCCTCCGTTACAATGGCCTAGTGCCAGAAGTCAAACCATTCCGTCTTACGGAGTCTGTTAGAGCTGCGGGTTGAGCGTCCAAGCTGAGTCCGGCGGCGCTGGACGCGGTGCTTGGGAAATTAGCCCGGCAACAGGACCCGAATGTGCTAGTCGGCTTCGATCATGCCGACGACGCTGGCGTGTATCTGCTTACGCCTGAGACGGCGCTGGTGCAGACGGTGGATTTTTTTACGCCTATCGTGGACGATCCTTACATTTTTGGCCAGATCGCCGCTACCAACGCGCTCAGCGATGTTTATGCCATGGGTGGAAAGCCGCTGACTTCGCTGGCGCTGGTTTGCTTTCCGGAAAAAGGCGATCTTGAAATTCTGGAGCGCATTCTTGCCGGCGGGTTGTCGAAGATGGTTGAGGCGGGATGCACAGTGGTGGGCGGACACAGCATCCGGGATGAGGAAACGAAATTTGGATATTCGGTTACGGGAGTGATTCATCCTAAACGCGTGCTTGCCAATCACGGCGCGAAGCCGGGGGATAAGCTGCTATTCACCAAGGCGCTGGGCACGGGAGTGATTTCCACGGCAATCAAGAAGGGCGTTGCGATGCAGGAATGGATCGACGCAGCGGTAACGTCGATGACTACCCTGAATAAGACCGCAGCCGAAGTGATTGCCACAGGGCGGATGTGGGCCGTGCACGCTCTAACCGACGTCACTGGCTTCGGCTTGATTGGCCACGCTCGCGAAATGGCGCTGGCGTCGGAAGTCAGCCTGGTTTTCCGCACCTCTAACATAGCGGTGCTCGAGGGCGCGCTCGATTGCATCGACGCCAGCTATATTCCCGGCGGCCTCAAAGCGAATCGCGAGTTTGCGGAATGTTTGGTCGGCTACGATGCGTCAGTGCCCGACAATGTCCGCACGCTGCTCTACGACCCTCAAACCGCCGGCGGCCTGCTGATCTCGGTCTCCGCCGAAGACGCCCGCCTGCTCACGCACGCGCTACAGGATGCCGGGGTTCCCGCCGTCGAAATTGGCCACGTGATGCCGCGCACGAAGCCTTTGATCCTCGTCACTTAACCCCGCTCACTTAGCCCCCGACACTTGACCTGGTCACTTCTTGATGGGTGCGTTCCCCGCTAGCCTGCGTTGATAAGAGCCCAGATTTGGGCCAGGTGATGGTCATCGTGTTCCGCCACAAAGTACAAATGGTCCACCAGCCGCATGGGTGTTTTCAGGCGCGGATGGACAGCGGTGCGGGCGAAAATTGCGGGGTTGATCTGCTCCACCCGATTCACCAGTCGTGAGCGGGCGCTTCGGAATTCGGCCAGGATCTCTTCGATTGGGCGCCGGTTGTGCTGCGCTTCGGACGTCTTCCGATTGGTCAAGTCAGCCACGGTAAGCTGAGGTTCTTCCGTCAGGTAGTCATCGACCCGCGCCGCCCACAGTGGTTCGAGGTCGGACAAATGGCCAGCTTGTTCCTGCGCCGACCACTTGTCCGTTTCGCGCGGTTCGCGCGGTTTTCTCACCAGTACGTCGCGTTCGGCGCGGCGGACGATTTCTTCCAGCCGGGCCGGCGTGCCTCGCAAACGCGCGCACAGGTTCGGATGCTGCTCCACCGGAAAGGTGAAGTCAAACTTTCGTTCAAACCAGAGCGGCGGTCGATTCATGGTTGCCGGAATCACGTCTTCCTACGAGATGCCGAAATGAGCGGATGCGACGCAATTTGTCCATGCTTCCGGTCGCCGGAACCTTCTCCGCCCGGTTGCATCTATACACTTAAATCGCGGACCATTAATCCTTAATCGTGGACTACTCGTGGACTACTCGTTTTCAAACATCTAGTTAGTTTTTTGTTTCTGCGAAAGGAATCCTGGAATGAAAACTCGCAATCTTGGACGTTCCGGTCTCAAAGTTTCCGCCCTCGGCTTGGGCTGCATGGGTATGTCGGAGTTTTACTCCGGACGCGATGACGCGGAATCGACCGCGACCATTCATCGGGCGCTTGAACTCGGCATCACTTTTCTTGACACCGCTGATGTTTACGGGCCGCTGAAGAACGAAGAACTCGTCGGCCGTGCGATTAAGGGTAAGCGTGACCAGATCGTGCTGGCCACAAAGTTCGGCATTGTCCGCGATCCCACGAACCCCAATATTCGTGGCGTCAGCGGCAAGCCCGACTATGTGAAGAGGTCGTGCGAGGGAAGTTTGCAGCGGATGGGCGTCGAGTATATTGATCTCTACTACCAGCATCGCGTCGATCCGAATACTCCAATTGAGGAGACGGTTGGCGCGCTGGCGGAACTGGTCAAGCAAGGCAAGATTCGCCATATTGGATTGTCGGAGGCCAGCGCCAGCACTTTACGGCGCGCGACGAAGGTGCATCCCATCGCGGCGCTGCAGACGGAGTATTCGCTTTGGACGCGCGATCCGGAGGAGGAAATTTTGGCGACTTGCCGCGAACTGGGCATCGGCTTCGTCGCCTACAGTCCGCTCGGACGAGGATTTCTGACTGGCCAATTCAAAAAGTTCGAAGACCTAGCGGCTGATGATTACCGCCGTTTCTCGCCGCGCTTCCAGGGGGAAAACTTTCAGAAGAATCTGGATCTCGTGAGTAGAGTTCAAGAGATCGCCCGCGGAAAAAAATGTCAGCCTTCACAATTGGCGCTGGCATGGGTGCTGGCGCAGGGTGACGATATAGTCCCGATCCCGGGCACCAAGCGGCGTAAGTATCTTGAGGAAAACGCCGCGGCGGTGGATGTGAAACTGACTTTGGACGATCTGCGCCGCCTTAGCGAAGTCTTTCCCTCGGGCGCGGCTTCCGGATTACGCTACCCGGAACACATGATGAATTTGATCAACGGGTAATGCGAACGATGTGGTGGCGCGAACGCTGCGGAGCTTCGCTCCGCTGGACAGCCGAGGGCGGCTGTCCCTACGCGAGCCTTGCCGGACGCGGCATCCTGCGCGACTTATCCGCCTAGCAGTTTGTTGACGTCGGCGTAATGTACGGCTCCGTCCATCGCGCTATACGTTCCTGAGGTTTTGAGTTCCTCCGCCAGTCGTCGCAGCAGGCCGAGGGTGGCCCGCATGGGGCCCGATCCCACGCTCACGCGAGCTACGCCCAGCTTGGCGAGTTCAGGAATCGAGGGTGTTCCCACGCCCGCGAGAATGTTGAGTGGACACTCTACGGTTTTCGCCAGCCGCCCGATCGTCTCGGCATGCTTGAGTCCGGGGGCGAAGACGCAATCGGCGCCTGCGTCGCGAAACGCAACCAGCCGCCGCAACGCTTCGGAATCGTCGGCGTCCGGATTGCCGCCCGGCAGCAGGTACACATCGGTGCGCGCATTGACCACAATTTGCGCGTGCATTTGCATGGCAGCCTCGCGCGCTGCCTTGATCTTTTCGACTGCTAATTGCAAGTCGGCCAAGGGTTGGTCGCGCCGGCCGCTCGCATCTTCCAGGTTCATCCCGGCGACTCCCGCCTGAATCAATTCGCGGGTGGTCTTGGCGGCGTCTTCCGGAGTGGACCCGTATCCCGCTTCGACATCGGCGGTCACAGGCACGTGAACGGCGCGAGCGATACGGCCGATGCGAGCGAGCATTTCCTCACGTGGAATGCGTTGGCCGTCCGGATAGCCGAGCGAAAAAGCGATGCCTGCGGAGGTGGTTGCAATTGCGGGGAATCCGGCTTCTTCGAAGATACCGGCGCTAGCCACATCCCACGCGTTCGGCAAGATGAGCACGGCCGGTCCGCGATGGAGCTGGCGGAACTGGATCGCTTGGTTGATTTGTGAATCCATAACTTCTCTTTTTCTTCTTCTTCGTTACCCGAGGATTGCCTTACGGTGGACCACCCTTCGCCTCCAGACCTCGGGAAGAGGAAGACTCAGTTTCGAGGTCGAAGTATTAGCTTGCACAAGCCCCAAAATGATCTGACATCGCCCTTCAATTCGTTGGCTTCTTCACGATCGTATGGAATACGCGCCCGAATGTCGGTTGGCAAGAGCCTCCACACGACCTTGAGGAAGAAGAGATACCCCGCAAGCGCAATCAATCCCACAGCCGCGACATCCAATATGTTTGATGAAGGGAGCCAGTGATCCATCAATTTCTGCCCTTTCTCAAAGGCTGACGTGAGTACCACCCCAAAAAACACCAAGGCCGGAATGGTAATGCACAGCTTCGTGTAACTGAATGGCTCGTCGGACCAACGCCAGCGCCTGCCACCAGGCATGAGTGCAACCTCCCTGACCAGTTAACCCCACCGATCTTCGCGGAGGGTTTGTTTCCAGCTTGGTCACCTGCCGCGAGCTTTATCGCGCATGCGCTTGAGGAAACTGGGTACGTGCACTACGGCGCGTCCCACCGTGCCGTGGCCGATCTCCTGCGCGCCGTCGTGGGCTCGGACGCGCATGATGTAGAAGCGGCCGTCAAAGGATTCCAGCTCCGCCTCGGCGCGAATTCGCATTCCGATGCCGCTGGCCGCGCGGTGTTCGACGTGGATCGAGATCCCCACCGTAATTTCTCCCTCGTCGCAAAACGGTTGCAGCGCCTGGAAGGAGGCGGTTTCCATGAGCCGAATCATGTCTGGAGTGGAATAGACCGGGGGCAACAACGGATCATGCGCGGAGAGCGTGTGCTTCAACTCGACGGTTTCAGCCGCCTCGCCGCGCACGCCGATGGGGATGGGCCGGGCCATTCTTGCCTAATCAGGGATTGTAGAAGCAATGAAGGTCGAGCGGCGACGCAAAAAACTGATTGCAGTGAAGACCGGTAGAGAAACGTCTCGCTGGCTCTGAGACGGGGCAAGCCCCGTTTCTACAGGAGTACGGTCGGGATCAGTGGATCACAAGAGCCCTGCCGCGCCCTGGTGCTCTGCGTCACAGCCCGCCTGGTCATCCTGATCGCAAAATGACGAAGGATGGGGGCAATAGATATATGCAGGGCAACGAGAAAGTGATGGGGGAGTTGAACTCGGCTCTAAGTGCGGAAATGACGGCGATTGTGCAGTAGATGACGCAGTCGGAGATGGCCAGAACTGGGGCTACAAGCGGCTGGGTGAACGCACCAAGGTGCGAGCTATCGAGGAGATGCGGCACGCGGAAGGACTGATTGAACGCATCATTTTCCTGGGCAGCACTCCCACGCTCGAGGTCGGGCTGAAGCTCAACTAGGCAGTAAGGTGCAACCGCAAATGGAGATCAACCTCAAGGACGAACTGGGGGCGGTGCGCCGGTACAACGCCGCCGTGAAAGTCTGCGCCGAGGCTAATGGCGATGGCTCCAGAGCTCTATTCGAGCGCATGATTAAGGACGAAGAGCGGCATGCGGACTTCCTGGAAGCTCAACTTCATGCCATCAAGGAAATGGGTATTGCCAACTATCGATCACAAGCGGCGAATAATCTTCCGATAATCCTCCATTGCTCTGCTGCCCGGCAAACGGTAAGAGCAACATGCGCTATACTCGTTCGCTCGAAGCGCGTTGATGTCGTCTCTCTCACCTGATCGCTGCCGGATCGTGCGTCACGTCTCGCGCCGCAATCGATTGGCAGGAGCGTCGGTCTGCTTCTTTGTCTTTTGGGCGACGCTTAGTACCTGCCAAACGCGGGGCCGAAGTGTGGTTTGCGATGGCGGAGATGGAACTTTTGATGCGGAATTCAGCACCGGGATAAAAGTGCACGTGGGAGCTGCCCGAAGCGGAGAATTGGCGACCAGGGCCTGTGCCGCAAAGCTCGGCTGGGAAAATCAAGAACTGGTGGTTGCAACTGGAGTTTCGCAGCTTGATGTCGACGGGTTCGGCGTGGACTTGGGGGATGGTGTGCCGGTGGCTGCTTTTCAGATAAAGAAGTCAGACACCGAATGCTGCATGGAATATAGGATTTACTCCCTGGAGAAACCGCCCCGCCTACTGCGCACCATTACGGGTGGAGAATTCTTCAGCGTTTCCGATGTGGATCTCGTCGGCAGGGTCGAAATATGGACCAACGGTGCGGCTGCGGTGAATGGCTTCGAGAATCTGACGCTGGGTGAACTGGACTCTGCTCCCAGCGTCGTCTTGCGCTTTGCGCATGGTCAATTACTAGATGTGAGTGCTGAGTTCCAACCCTATTTCGACGATGAAATTGCGAGGATACGGGCCGGGATTCACCCGCAAGATCTGGAAGATTTCAAAGGCAGCGATGGCAGATTGACGGCGATAGCTTCTCCGAGCACTGCAGAGCGGATGCATCACTTGCGGATGATGAAGATTAAAGTCTTGGAGATCGTTTGGGCTTACCTTTACAGCGGACGCGAGCAAGATGCTTGGCGTACGCTTGCGGAAATGTGGCCTGCCGCGGACATAGATCGGATTCGCGCCGCGCTCGCGAGGGCACGGGGAATTCACGGCCAGGCCGACGGCACCTCTGCAGGTGCTGCTCGGGGCAGGAAAAAACATGCGCCGATTTTCGATGCGGTGAGCACGACGGGACCCGGGAACAAGATGGAGGTTATCCCCCCTAGGGCGATTCTGCTTCGGCGCCCTCCCGTATCGGAGATTCAGCAGCAAAGCCTCCCGGAGTCGGAACTGCTCTTGGATCTGGTCATTGATGCGGCCGGAAAAGTGAGATCGGCTCAGCCCGGAGGTAAGGTGAAATGGGTTGATCCGGATCTGATCAACGCAGCCTTGACTTGGAAATTCATTCCAGCATTTAAGGACGGCCGCCCGGTGGCTAGCCGGCTGCGTCTAGGTGTGTCGCCGAGGCAATAATCCTCGATGCTTGGCGAAAGCACGCGATGTCACGATGCCATTTTGTTTGGATGGAGGCTCTCAGAACGAACCGCGTTGTTACAATTAGGGCAGCGGTACTCCCTCCGTGATTGTGGGTTGAATAAGCGTACATGCAGACGTTTGACGAACATTTCGAGGTGGTGGTGGTCGGCGCTGGTCATGCCGGGTGCGAAGCAGCAATGGCGACGGCTCGCATGGGTCTGAAGACTGCTCTTTTTACGTTGAACGTCGATCTGATTGCGCAGATGTCTTGTAACCCCGCCATCGGCGGCATAGCGAAGGGGCACCTGGTGCGGGAAGTGGATGCTCTGGGCGGCATCATGGGCGAAATCACAGACGCGGTCGGAATTCAATTTCGCCTGCTCAACACTTCGCGCGGACCCGCCGTATGGTCGCCGCGGGCGCAGTGCGACAAGCAGGCCTATCGCCTGAAGATGCGCGAAGTGCTGGAGTCGCAGGCAAATTTGAAGATCAAGCAGGCGGAAGTGGTGGATGTGATTCTAGAGTCGATGGTCGATGGTCATTCGTCGTTCGCGGGTTCCGATGAAGGTGCCGGCGTATCTGCCATCGACCAACGACTAACGACCATCGACGCTCCTCGCGTGATTCGGGGCGTTTTGTTGCGCGATGGGCGTCGAGTTTCGGCGGATGCGGTCATCATTACTACTGGGACTTTTCTTAACGGGCTGATTCATTGCGGCGAGCAGCAGTATCCTGCGGGACGTTCGGGAGAACCGGCGGCCGTTCTGCTGGGTGAAGCACTCAAGAGGCTAGGGCTGCGCGGATGCCGTCTGAAGACCGGGACGCCTCCGCGGCTTGATGGGCGCACCATTGGCTGGTCGCGCTTCGAGCGGCAGCCGGGGGATTTGGATCCGACTCCGTTCAGCTTTCGCACGCGGCGGGTGGCGCATCACGACTCGCAGGTGCCGTGCTACATCGCTTTTACCACCGAAGAGACGCATCGCATCATCCGCGAGAACGTGCATCGGTCGCCGATGTACAGCGGACAGATTCAATCGACGGGGCCGCGGTATTGTCCGTCGATTGAAGACAAGATCGTCAAGTTTCCCGACAAACTTACGCACCAGCTTTTTCTGGAGCCGGAGGGGCTGAACACGCACGAGATCTATGTCAACGGCATGAGCACTTCGCTGCCGATTGATGTGCAGTTGGCGATCCTCAAGTCGATTCTGGGGCTTGAGAACGCGGAGATGATGCGGCCAGGCTACGCGATTGAGTACGACTCGATCGATCCCACGGAGCTTCGGCGCACGCTGGAAACGAAAAAGATTGCGGGGCTGTTTCTTGCCGGACAGATCAATGGGACGTCGGGATACGAAGAAGCGGCGTGCCAGGGGATCATGGCTGGGATTAACGCGTCCTTGAAGGTGAGGCAGGAGGCGCCGCTGGTGCTCGACCGGACGGAAGCGTACACCGCGATTCTTATCGACGATCTGATTTCGAAAGGGACCAACGAGCCTTACCGGATGTTCACTTCGCGGGCAGAGTTCCGCTTGCATCTGCGGATCGACAACGCCGACCGGCGGCTTACTCCGCATGGACGCCGGGTAGGGCTGATTTCGGACGAAGCTTGGGCGGAGTTTGAGGCGAAGCAGCAGCGGCTGGAGGAAGTGAAGCAGGTGCTGGAGAAGACGAAGGTGACGGGAGCGATGGCGGAGTTGATTAAGTCTTCCGCTGTTGGGCAGCCCCTGGCGCAACTGCTGAAGCGGCCTGAGATTACGATCGAGCAACTCGCGCCGGTTCTGCGGGACCTCATGCCCGGGTTTTTTGAGAGAGACTCCCCGGCGAACTCGGCGGTTGATCTTTCCGGGGTTGAGTCTCCGGTTCATCTTTCGTCCGAGGTTCGGAATGAGCTCAAGTCGGTCGAAACTGAAATTAAGTATGCCGGATACCTGGACCAGCAGCAGCGAGCGATCGAACGGCTGAAAAAAGCTGAGCAACGCCGTATTCCCGATTGGTTCGATTACCGGGCGGTCAGCGGGCTGTCGCGCGAAATGCAGGAGAAGCTCGGAAAAGTGATTCCGCAGACGCTAGGGCAGGCCTCGCGCATTCCCGGGGTCACGCCGGCGGCGGTTTCGCTGATCAATGTCTATATTGAGATTCAAGGGCGGCGGCGGGAACAGGCCGCGACGCTGTAGCTCTTCGCAAAGGCTGGGAGGGTCGCCGAGCTTCGCTCGGCTTGGACAGCCGAGGGCGGCTGTCCCTACGCAACATTGACGGGGCAGAGCCCCGTCACCCCACGAGCTATTCAGCGGGCTACCGCTTTTTGCACGGCGGATCTTAGTTCGTCATACGAAAGCGCTCCGGGATGATACATCGCTACTTGGCCGGCGCGATTCAGGACTACCACAGTTGGCGTCGTACTTGCTCCGTAGGCATTGAAGTTCTGTTTGCTTAACGGCACCGGCATGTCCTGCAGGCTGGCGTAATAACGGGCACGGACGGAATCGATATAGGCCCGCTCCTGTTCGGGAGCGGCATCGGCTCCTTGGGCAGCGTAGCCGTAGAGTTGAGTTGGGCCGATGACGACCAGGCCGTCGGGAGCGAACTCCTGTCGCAAGCGGGCAATTACAGGGACCTCGGCCTTACAGTCCACACACCAATGCGCCCAGAAGAACAAAAGAACTGGCGAACCTTTCAGCGAGGCCAGAGTTGGCGGCTTCGATCCGAGATATTGAGTGACTTGCAAAGGCGGCGCGGGTTGGCCGACCAGAGCGATCAGGTTGAGATTCTTCTGAAGCCTCGCTCTAATGGATGTATTTCCATAGCGCGTTAAAGCCGATCGCAGCAGGCTGACTGCTTGCGCGTGCTGTCCTTTTTCCGCCAGAGCCTGAGCGAGAACCTCGTAAGCGGCGCCGAGGGCGATGGGCAGATGGGGTTCGGCATCGAGTTTGCGTTTGCTTAGTTGCTGCTCGGAGAGAGAGCGCGTTTCGGTGGCAAAGGCAGTCGCTCGGTCCCACTGGTTTGTCGCAGCAGCAGCGCGCGCCATCCACGACAAGCCTTCGAGATACTCGGGAGTGACGCCATGCTGAACCTTATAGCTGCTAAGTTCCGACTCGGCGGCGGAGAAGGAGTTCTGCGCTAACTGGGAGCGCACGTCGCCGATGAGGTCGGCTTGGGCAGGCAAGGGAGCGACCCGGAGAAGAATCGCGGCGAAAACGAGCCCCCATTTTCCTATTCGAAAGAGCATAACTTGATGATGAATGAAGGGGTGGGAAGTTGCAAATGGGGGAATCGCGAGCATCCTATTGTGAAGCTTGAATTACGAGATCCAACACCTGCACCTGCAGCTGAACCTGCTCTGATATGAATCCCTTGCGCCACGGGCTGCTCGTCTAGAGAGAGGTGAACCTCAGGCAGCGATGGCGTATTGGCTGTCGGAATGGGCCAGGATGTTCATCATTTCGTGGAAAGAGGCAATTTCGAAGTTCAGAATGGAGCGGGTTTGCGTCAGCCCTTCCAAGATCGGTTTGGAGGGACAAAACAGTTTCCATCGAATGTCCTGATCCCGGGTCCAGCGCTCGAGAAACGCAAGCATCCCCAAGCCGCCACCGCTGATCGCTTCCACTTCGGAGAGATTCAGGGCGATGACGCGGGACGCTGTCTGAGCCTGTACGATGTCGCGAAGCTTGAAAACCGCGTCGCTGCGGATGATCCTGCCTTTGCACTCAATGACTGCCAGATCACTGAGGTTCTCGGCGCGTATGGACAGCATGGCACTCCTCCAGACCGATTCAGTTATCCCCCCCCGGATCTCGAAAGCAAGGACCCTGCCAACAGGCAATGGGCTTTATTTTTCAACTTGATACGAAAAATGGGCGGCTGAAGCCGAGAATTTTCGGGAGCGTCTCAGGGAAATATGTACCAGAGCCGATTACCTCGGTAAACACAGAATCCTGTAGCCATTTACCCTCGAATATGTACAATTTAGTTGCGTTTGATCTTTGCGGTTGTCAGCAGTACCCGCTCTGAAGCGTGATCTGCCTGCACTATCCTCCGAGTTCCAGCGCATACTTCAACACAAAAGGAACACAGCAACATCATGGAAACAGGAA
>Ga0181523_10003433_pt1 | contig 14435 bp, 17 predicted proteins | sample PEATcosm2014_Bin_43_FD_119752 | JGI IMG/M metagenome (GOLD analysis project Ga0181523, IMG submission 119752) | Peatland microbial communities from MTU Mesocosm Facility, Houghton, MI, USA - PEATcosm2014_Bin05_30_metaG | ecosystem: Environmental > Terrestrial > Soil > Wetlands > Peat | place...
TCAGGCGCGCCGCCGGACCTGGGCGAGGCCGCGCCGCACCCAGGACGCGATCTGTGTACGCTCGTCATCGCGCAGCAACCAAATCCAGGCAACCGTGAGGTACAGCAGCGCGAATAGCGCAATCGTGCTCACGGTGGCGAAGACGCCGCCGCCGAGCGCGTGATCCGCTCGTGCGCAAAGCCACGCCAACAGGACGCTGGCTGCGAGGATCGCCGGCGTGCCGCGGTCGAGCGGGAAGATCCTCATAGTCCGCCAGACTAATGCGAGCCGGCCCAAGTTGACGACGACAACGCCGATGAAAGCGGCGATAGCCGCCCCCCGCTGGCCGTAGCTCGGCACGAACATGGCGCACAATGCCGCCGTTAACGCCAGGCCGAGGATGAGCACGCGCAATTCGGCCACATGATGCCCGGTCATCGACAGCGAATACCCTGCGGAGGCGAATAGCGCCGCCGCCAGGCTCCCCGCGGCAAGCCAAAAGAACACGGCCGGATCGACCACGAACGAGGGTCCGAAGATCAGCGCAACTTGCGCCCCCCAGCAAACGAAGAGCGCGAACAGCGGCGCGGTGACGAGCGCGATCCATCGTAAATTTAGCGCCAGCAGTCGCGCCATCGCAGCAAGGTCGCCGGCCGCGTAACGCTCGGCGACGCGCGCACCGATGGTCTGCCCAAATGCTGACCCGAATACGCCCATCAGCAAAAGCATCAGCTGTATCAGCGTGTACCTTCCGACGTCGGCCGGCGCGACGTAGTGTCCGAGGATCAGCACGTCGATGCTGCGCGTCAGATTCATCACGGCCACGGACCCGGCCAGCACGACCGAATAGCGGATCACGCCTATCGCTTCGCGGCGGACTGCCAGGTCGGCGGTATGGCGCGGCGCGAAATCAGCGCGCGCGCGCCGCGCCAGATATGCGTCGGCGAGTACCGCAGCAACCGAAGTTGCGATCACCACCGCCCATAGTCGCATCCCGAACGCGAACAGCGCCAGGATCAGCGCCAGCCGCAACGTCGGCATCAGCACGAGCTCGCCGATGATGCTCGGCGCGGGACGTACCACACCACGGTATGCACCTCCCAAGACTGCGAGATCACTCAGGAACGGTAGCGCAACCGCAGTCCACAATATCACCGATGCGAACTGATCGAACCGGTAGACGGTCGTCTCCAGCAGCGGTCCCAGGCCCAGCACGAGCGCGGCCACCGGGACCAGCGATGCCGCGAACGCTGCCTGTCGCAGCCGCAGCAACACGGTGAAGCGACGCTCTAGCTCGGCGCGTGATTGCGACGCGCCGAAATAACGTTGCAAGCCGAGACTCAGACCGAGGTTCGTGAACGTCGATGCGGCCATGACCAAGTTGCGGGCGATGTTGATGACACCGTAGTCCGCTGCCCCGACGACGCGCGCGACGATCAGTCCCGAAAGGAACGACAATCCCTGCTGGTAGATGATTCCCGTCGTGGCAATCGACGCGTCTCGTGCGTGTTGGGCCCCCTCGTCGAGTGTTCGAAAGCTCTTCGGCACTGCAGCGTTCATGGTTGCGGTGCCTCGCGATCGCGGCGGCGAAGCGAACCCCTTATACGGGCGGACCCCATTACGGTCTGTGCATTCCTACGCGTACGACGCCAACCGCAGTCGCCCCTCGCGGTCGTCGTGCTGCACGCTTCATTACGAGGATTGTGGAACACGCGATCGCGCCCCAATCGTATCGAGCACAAATCTCGCAGTATCGTTGCGCAATCGCAGTTCGGACCTCGGTCGTCGCGACGAGCTCCTGCAACAGTCCCCTGAGCCGCTCGACATCGCCAAGGGGGAAGTAACGCCAGCGCCGAATCGGACAAGGCCTGCACACGCCCGAGGCCGGCATTTGCGTCCACCCTGCCCCTGTCGAACAGGAAACCGGTCTCGCCCTCGCGTATCAATTCAGGGATGCCGCCGATGCAGGCCCCAATGGCCGCACGCGCCAGTACGCTCGCCTCCACGAGGCTGACCGGTGCTATCTCATACCACTCAGACGGCACGACCACTGTGCGCGCTGACACGAACGCCGCGCGTAGCGCGCTGCCGCTCTGATCGCGGCAGAATTCGACCCCCTCGCCCGTCTGCCCGGCCAAGCGGCAAAAGCTCTCGCGCTCGGGGTCGCCGCCAACGATGCGCAGCTTCACACACGCCCGGGCAGCAGCACGGATCACCGTTGCCACGGCCTACTCTGCCGCCGGGCGCCGAACGAGATGAACGTGTCGCCAGGCGGTGCGTCGGGCGCCGCCGGGTCAAGGTCGACGAAATTCGGAATGTGTACGAGCTTCGCAATGTCCAAGCCCCATTCGGCAAACCTAGCCCAAAACAACGCGCTCCGCACAACGAACCGGGCGACATTATTGGCGTACAGACGCAGCGCACGGTGCCGGCTCGATTCGAGCCACACAAAGGCACTCATCCCCATCGAGCCTTTGATGTGGCGATGCGGCACGACGTTGCGTAGCGCGCCGTCCCGTTGCGCTCGCACATGGCACCTTGTGTGTGCATTTTGTAAGCGGGGCAGGCGAACTTGAGGTCGCACAAGGTCAGCACAACCGGAATCGCCCGGTCCGCTCGTTGCGGGGGTCGTGCGTAGGAAACGGCACGAAACGCCACTCGGGCTGTTCGAACAAGCGCTTGTGCCCGAAGAAAATCGCGTCTGCGCCGCCGCGCCGGTGGTAGTACAAGTTATTGATTGACAGCAGTTGCGGCATACCCGTACCCTTATTCTCCCTGAACCCAACTCCGCCGGTCCTTCCGTATCCCAGCCGAAAACAGCTGCCAGTATACGTTTTTTGGCGCATAATCACGCTATCGCGTGATTTGATCTGTGGAAAACCACTCGAAAGCGCTATTTACAAGGCGAGAAATTGATTCAACGAGTATAGCTGTCGAGCGGACAATGACACTAAAAGGGCTACTGTTGGCGCTGCGGGCACGCAACGTCCTCATTTGGACGACCTGCTTAGCGTGCGCCGTCGCCGCCTTCGGCGTCAGCATGTTGCTGCCGAAGAAATTCACGTCGACCTGCCAGGTACTGATCGACGTTTTGGGCGCCAATTCAGTGTTGGGCCGGGACGCGTCGTACGCGTTGCTGGCGCCAAGCTACATGGCGACCCAGGCCGATATCGTCGCCAGTCCCCGTGTTGTTGACAGCGTGGTGCGCCTGCTCGGCCTCGATCAGAACGAGGATTCCGTGCGCGAATGGCACGAAAAGGGCGACCCCGAGGGCACGGCCGCAACGTACTTCGCAAAGAAACTCAATTCGCGGGTCGACGTGAAGCCGGGGCGCGAAAGTAATGTCCTGTCAATCAGCTATACGGACAAGAATCCGCAATTTGCCGCCGCGGTCGCCAACGCGTACGCGAAGGCCTACATTGACGCCAACGTTGAGCTGCATGCAGCGCCGGCGCGCGACTTTGCCGCCTGGTTCGACGCCCGCGCGCAGCAGGCGCGCCAGCGACTCGATGAGGCGCAGCAGCGGCTGACCGCCTACGAGCGAGACCATGGCGTCGTCGCAAGCGAGGGACGCAGCGACGTCGAGAGTGCGCGGCTGGCCGAACTGGACACCCAGCTCACGACGGTTCAGGCGATGCGCGCCGAATCTGCTTCGCGCGAACACGAAGCCACGGGCGTGCTCGATACATCGCCGGATGTCCAGCAGAATCCGACGATCGTTTCGCTGCGCACCGATGTCGCGCGCGCCCAGGCGAAGCTCAACGAGCTCAGCCTTACGCTTGGCAGCAACAATCCGCGTTATCAACAGGCGCAATCGGAACTCGAAACGCTGAAATCGGCGCTGAGCGCCGAGACGCACCGTGCCGTAAGCGGAGTTTCCGCGGCCAATACGATCAACGCGCAGCGCGAGGCCAAGATTCGCGCCGCGGTCGAGGAACAGAAGAAACGTGTCCTGGGGATGCGTACCGAGCGCGACCAGATGGCATTGCTGCAGCGTGACGTCGAAAGCGCGCGCCGGGACTACGACCAAGTAGCGCAGCGCCTGTCGCAGACCAGTCTCGAGGGACAGGCGAATTCGACAAACATTGTCGTGCTCAGCGAGGCCGTGCCATCGCCGACGGCTTCGAGCCCGAATGTCGGGCTGAATACGGCTGCCGCGCTGCTGCTGGGCGCACTGTTTGGCGGAGCGCTGGCGCTTGCCGCCGAATTGCGCCGTCCGCGCATCCGCAGCGAAGAGGACGTCACACAGGCACTGTCCGTCCCGGTGCTCGCGATACTGCCGGCTGCGCGGTCCCCACAGATGATCGCGGCGAGATGACCGGAGCGCGTCCCCGCGGTGGAACCATGGTTTGTTCGTTGCGTTGGAGGCGAACGTCGCAGCGCCAACCGGTTGGTGGCGCTAGTCGCCGTTCGCTGACGGAACGGTCGGCGGATCTGGCTTACGTCGCCGAACCGGTGCCGCGCAAGCGCGGCGCGCGGGAGATTTCATCGTGAGAATCAGCGACGACGCGGATCGGCGCTTCGAGAGCTCGCGCTTCGCCGACAAGCAGGTTTCCGCTGCCCAGGCGCCGTCGCCGCATGCGCCGGACGATCCGGCACCGCCCCCGGCCAAGCCCGGTTCCGTCGAGGTCTGGAGCCGCATGACGCCGAAGGTGGATGGACTTTTGGCATCTGCAACCGCCAAGGCCAGGATGTCCACCGTGCTGCCGACGACGCTCAGCAGCGCGCGCGAATTAGGGACGACGCTCGTCGAGTCCGGCCGCCTGAAGGCGGAGGAGGCGATGCTGGTCGCTGAGAAACAGAGCGAGACCGGACTGCGCTTCGGCGAGACGGCGATTGCACTTGGGCTCATCGATGTCAACGACGTCGAATTCGCGCTCGCGCAGCAGTTCGACTATCCACTGCTATCGCCGGGCGAAGCGGTAATCGCGCCCGAAGTCGTTGCGGCGTTTGCCGCGCAGACCGAAGCGGTCGAACAAATACGCGCGTTGCGATCGAAACTGATCCTCAAGTGGCTTCGAGAGAGCACCAACCGGCGCACGATTGCAGTGATCAGCGCCGAGTCCGGTGCCGGTCGCAGCTTCACCGTCGCCAACTTAGCCGTTGCCTTTGCCCAACTCGGGGCGAGCACGCTGGTGATCGATGCCGATCTGAGGCGACCGCGGCAGCACGAGCTTTTCCGGCTACCGAACCGGATCGGATTGTCGACTTTGCTCGCGGGCTTGAGCGGCGCCGAATCATTCGTCCCGGTCAGCTACTTACCCAGATTGCATTTGCTGCCGGCCGGCCCTACGCCACCTAACCCGCACGATCTGCTGGCCCGCCCGGCAATGGCGCATTTGCTTTCGAAGACGGCGCAGCGCTATGGCGTGGTGCTGATCGATACCCCGGCATGGAACGAGGGCAACGGCGCCACGATGCTGGCTGCGGAGGCCGGCGCCGCGGTGCTGCTGGTGCGCGCCGGGCACTCCGTCACGGAGATGTCGGTGCGCGTGGCGCAAGAGCTCACGGAGCATCGCGCAACGTTGCTGGGCGTTGTCATCAATCAGAACTGACAATGACCGGGCAGCGCGCGGCACTTCGGATCGCGCTGATGGTGCCGGCGCAGGTCGCGAGCCGGCACGCGGCCGCCCTGCTCGAGTGGGCGGTCGTCCGCGACGACCTCGACATCAATCATCTGATCATCGCCGGCCCCGGGGCCCGCTCCGATGCCGCAATCGAACGACGGGCGCTCAGGGGTGGGCGTCTGCGCCGGCAAGTCTTCGCGGCCGTCATCGGATTCGAGCGGCGCGTGTTGGGTCTGCGCTCTAAAACGACGTGGCGCGTCGACCGCTGTAGCCTGGCGCCGCTGGTTGCACATCGCGTCGATGTCGCGACGAGCGTGCCACGGACGGGCGGACCCGCCTCCATCGATGCCGCGGACGTCGAACGCATCGAACGCCTCGAACTGGATCTGATCATATGCGTCGGAATGCCGCGATTGGGCGGATCAATCGTACGCGCCGCGCGCCTCGGGGTGATCGGGGTCATCGACGCGGCCGATCCGGGTGCCGACCCCGATGATGCCGACCTCGAAGGTTTCTGGGAGGTGCTTACCCGTGCAGAGAGCACGCGGTTCGGCGTTCGCCTTCTACGGGATGCGACAGCCGATGCCTGCATCGCACGCGGCGCGTGTATGACAGAACGCACGTACCTGCTTAACCGGGCGAGTGTCGTGCGTAAGACGTTCGCCCAGTTGAGGTCCGTGCTAGCGCGCGCCGCGCGCGACGGAGCGCTGCCAGCCGCGACAGACGTCGCGCCAGACGACACCGGCGCGCGGCTGCCCGGCGTGGGCGCATCGCTGCGTTACCTGGTCGACTTGCTTGGCAGAATGGCGAGCAGGGCCGTGCTGCGGCGCCTGAAAATCGATCAACGGTGGAACGTTTCCTACGTCTACGCCGACTGGCGCAATGTCGATCTGCGCACGGCACGGACAATGCCGTGGATGCGCGGTCGCTATCTGGCCGACCCCTTCGTCCTCGAACGCGACGGTCGGACATTCCTGTTCGTCGAAGACTTCGTCTACCGCACCGGACGCGGACACATCAGCGTGTTCGAATTGCTCGCGGACGGCCCGCGTGAGCTCGGCATCTGCCTGCAAGAACCCTTCCACCTGTCTTTCCCGTTCCTATTCGAATTCGAGGGCAACCTGTACATGTGCCCAGAGACCAACGAGGCGCGCGAGGTACGGGTCTACCGTTGCGATGAGTTTCCGCTGCGCTGGAGTCTCGCGGCCGTACTAATGCACGAAATCGTCGCGGCCGATCCGGTGCTGTTCGAACGGGACGGCCGCTGGTGGCTGCTCTTGAATCGGGACTATGCCGCCGATGGCGATTTATGCTGGGCACTCGATATTTATAGTGCCGATTCACCGCTCAGCAATAAATGGATACCGCACCCGCTCAATCCGGTGTGCACCGACTCACTTTGTGCGCGTAACGGCGGCTTCCTGGTCGAAGGCACGCTGCGCTTCCGACCCGCCCAGCGCCAGGGATTCAACTTGTATGGCCTGGGACTCTCTATCTTCGAGATCGAGCTGATCTCAGCCGACAACTATCGCGAGCGCCTGGTGCGGGTCATCAAACCCGATTTCCACCCCGGGCTAATCGGCGTGCACCATATGACGAGCACTGGGCACCTCACTGTCGTTGATCACCTCTCCTGGTCGTACATCGGCTGAGCGCGGGTGCGCGGCGGGACTGGGGGACGGCGGCTGCACCAATAGCTGTTGCCACACATCGGCATCGAACATGAAGCATATAACTGCGGAGATTGTGCTGATCGTTAAGCGCCCTACCGTCCGCCGAACGGCGACAATAGCCGCATCGCGCCCTCGTCGAGCGCGGCCGGGCACGCTCGGACGGCTCCGGAAAGGCGGTTCGGATTCACGTTGAGGTCGTGTCACCTGTGCCGCGATTGTGCCGCCACACAAAAACGCAGAAAGCGGTTGATCTTCTCGGAAAGATTTGTAGAATTGCCCACGAACGTACGGCATTGGATCTGTACTCTTGCGCTGGGAGTTCAAGCCCGTCATGCTGCTGCGTTCACGGCTGATCCCGCAACTACCCAAGCTGCAGCCGCTAGCCTGGGGGGTCAGGAACGAGATCAACGTCACACGGAACCGGCCGATCCGATTCGATTACTAGTTAAACTATAGCAACGTCAAGCCCACGCCCCGCGTCGAGCGGATTTCGTTCCTCGACGGGAAAGTGAAGGCCAGATTGACCGAGGTTCGCGACACGGTCGATGCGGGCTATCCGTTGAAGGAATTCTTGGACGTATGAAACGCGCGTCACCAGGCGAGGTGCCTGCGGCAAGTCTGCGGCAGAATCCGGTCACCGTCGATGCCGCCCCCGAGATCGGTCCGATACGCATCGCTCTGGTCGCGTTTCACTTTGCTGAGTACGCTTGCCACCTTGCCCTGGCGCTTGCGCGCGACCACCCCGTCCTGCTACTGCTGGATGCCGAGAACGCTGCAGCAGATCTCGTGCCCGCCCTGCGGCAGCAAGTGAGCGCGGCGGTCGAGGTGCATTTCATTACCAAACGCAAGCTCTGGAACCCGCTGATCGTGTTGACGGCGGCACGTGTTGTGCGGCTGGTCGAACGATTCCGCCCCGACGTCCTGCATGTTCAGGAGAGCCTCCACGACTACGGCGTCTGGCCGGTCCTGTGGTTGGCGCGGCACACGCCTCTGGTGCTGACGGTACACGACGCTGTTGAACACTCGGGCGCCGACGCCGACTGGCTTTCGCGTCGTTGGCGACTGAGATTCTACGTGGACCGTTTGAGAGAGCGCGCCGACCGGGTCATCGTCCACGGCGAACGGGTCCGCGCTCAGTTGCTAGCCTGCAGGGAATGGCCGCCGGAACGTGTATTCAGCGTAATGCTTGGCGCGCTCGGCGCCCCCACGGGCTTGACCGTGTCCGAACCGTCCGGAGCGACACTGCTTTTCTTTGGGCGCATTGAGTCCTACAAAGGTCTCGGCGTGCTGCTCGACGCACTCGATCTGCTGCGCGATGAGCCAGCGGTGCGTCTCGTTATCGCTGGCCGAGGCACCGATCTGCAGCGTTTTCGTGGTCGGATCGCGGTCGATCCGCGCATCGAACTGATCGATCGCTTCATTGCGGCCGAAGAGATCCCGGGGTTGTTCCTGCGCAGCACGATCGTCGTCTTACCGTATTTGGAAGCCTCGCAAAGCGGCGTTGCGGCCATTGCCTTCAGCTACCGACGCCCGGTGATCGCCTCGGCGGTCGGCGGCCTGCCCGATGTGATCCTGCCGGGCGAGTCCGGAATACTCGTGCCTCCGTCGGACCCCGCGGCGCTGGCCGCCGCGATCCGGCAGGTGTGCACCGATCCTACTTTGCTGCGCCGATTATCGGCCGGGGCCGAGGCGCTCGCAAGCGGGGAACTTTCCTGGCGCAGTATCGCGCAACGCACGGCAGCGGTTTACCGTGCAACCCGCGCCATCCGACGCGGCAGAACCAGCCCATTGTGATGGCGGCGCCGGCCCCCATGCGGCTGATGTTCGTCCTTCCGGCCTTCATAGTCGGAGGTGCGGAACGCCAGACCGCGGATCTCGCGCGCGGCCTGGAGAGCTTCGGCTACGAATGCTGCATCGTATCCTTGAGGCCGCGACTCGAGGATACGATGCCGTTCGAAAAGCTGCGATTCTGTGACGCGACGGGCTACCTCGATTGGGCGGCGATATCCAGGCTCGGCGAAGAAATTGCACGTTACGCGCCGCACGTCGTGATTGCGGTCGATCTCTATGCGTTGATGTACGTGCACCTTGCGCGTTGGCGCTGCCGGCTTGGAACGGTCCGGATCGCGATCACGCTGCATTCGACCAAACTGCTGTCGATGAAGGAGCGGCTGCAGAACCTCGCGTATCGACGATTCGTCGCGGTCAGTGATCTGATGATCTACGTGTGCCGGTTCCAGGCCGAGTACTGGACGCAGCGCGGTATGCGCGCGGCGCGCTCTACGATAATCTACAACGGCATCGACTTCGATTACTATCGTCCAGCTGACGCGAGCCAACGCGCAGCCGTCCGCGCCCGGCTCGGCGTCTCGGACTCCGAGTTGCTGATTGGCATCACGGCGGCTCTACGGCCCGAGAAGAATCACGCCTTCCTGCTCAGGGCACTGCGCGAACTTCGGGCGCGCGGGCTACCGGTCAAGCTGCTAGTGGTGGGCGACGGCCCCCTCAGAGCGCCACTCGAGCGCCAGTCGGCCGAACTGGGGGTGGCGCCCCATACGATCTTCGCCGGAACCCATGCCGACGTCAGGCCGCTGGTTTCGGCCTTCGACCTGATGACGCTAGCGAGTACCAGCGAAGCCTTCTCGATAGCGGCCCTGGAAGCGATGGGTATGGGCATCCCGGCGGTGCTGTCAGACGTGGGTGGCGCACGGGAATTGGTGCTTCCCGGGCAAAACGGCTACATCTTTGCGGTGAACGACATGGCCGAGTTCCTGACGGCGATTCAACGCCTCGGCGATGCCGGATTGAGGAAGACGCTTGGCGCGGCCGCGCGTACCCATGTCCAGCAGAACTTCACTCGCGACGCGATGCTCGCCGCCTACGCCGACCATCTCGGCAGCCTCGCCACCGCCGCGCATTGAGCCAGCAGCATTGCGCCGTGCACAGGCCTCGCGCTTACCACTTCGGATCAGGTGCAGGGCGTAACGCCGAGAACAAGATCCATGCCATCGCGCCATGGCTGGACGTCCCGATTCTGGCCGACGGGCCGTTCATCTGCGCGGGCGCACCGACGGATGGCACGAAAATCCGCTCATCAGTTCGCCACCACGGCGCCGGCGGAATCTTGCGATGCACGATGCCTGGACGCCGGGTGCTTCAGGCCTCAAGAGAATCGGAACCGCGTGCCTCGCGCCGAATATGAACCGCATAACTTGCCCGAACTTCGGGGCGCTGGCCACGTCGACGATGACGAGCCCAGGAACCGAGGTCTCGAACTTGGCGTCCAGCTTCGGATCTTTCCACTTGAGCGCGTTGCTGGCTGATTCGCAGCTCCGGGTCGAGATAGTCAAGGCGCGCGAGATCGAGCTTGAAGCCAGTCCCGGCGGTCACGTGGCCCTTCCGGATCTCGCTTACGCCGCCAGGGCCCTCTACATCAAGGCGAAGACAATCGCCAGCGCGCTGCGCCGACCGGGCGTGCCGCTTAAGCAGGATGTCGAACTTGCCTTCGACCGGGTCGCGATTCCTCAGGCGCGACCGGGCCGAAACTGATTCGGACCTTACGCTGGTGCTCCTTGGCCGAATAGATCCAGCGGAACACGCGCGGAAGTTCGCACGCAACAAGGTTTTCCACCCGCTGCCAAGACCCGCTACCGGGTGCACGATCTGGTCGATCAACGATGCATGGGCGTTGGAACCCCAGTCCAGACAACTTGCGAGCTGGTCGCTAGCCGAACTTCGCGGATTCGACTCGCTGTAGAGCGATTTTGGCGCTGGTGCTGGGACGTATCTTGTTGATTTGATTCGTGGCGACCTAGCCGTTTTGGTCCAAAACGCGTGTAGTGAAGACCTTGGTGTTAGCCAAGGGCCAGAGCGCGATTAGATTTTCGCCGACATGTTCTTACGCGCGACGACCCGCAAGAAGGACGGCAAGGACCACCGCTACTGGAGCGAGGTGGAGAACCGGCGCGTCGCTGGCGGGCGCGTCGTTCAGCGTCATGTGTTGTCCTGGGCGAGATCAACTCTTCGCAGGAATTGGCCTGGCGCAAGTCCATCGAGGTTCTGGACGATAGCGTTGGGCAATCGCGCACGCTGGCGCTGTTTGCCGAGGATCGCTGCGAGGGGCTGCTGGCCGACGAATCGATCGTGCGGCTGCGGCTGTCGGGCCTTACGCTGCGCCAACCGCGGCAGTGGGGCGCGTGCTGGCTGGCGCTGACGCTATGGCAGATGTTGGATCTGGATGCGTTCTAGGGCCAGCGGCTGCCGGCCTCGCGCAAGGGCACGCGCTGGGATCTGGTGCTGTTTGTGTTGGCCGCCTACCGGTTGATTGCGCCGCGATCAACTGCTCATGAAGCTGGGCGCGGCACAAGGCAAGGTGCCCGCAGCCTAGCACCTGGTCGATGTCGACGTCGCCGAGGACGGCGTCGGCTTCACGTGAAGGCCGCTACCTGCTACGCACTAACCTGACCGAGACCGACTCAGTCAAGCTGTGGAACTACTACCTGCAACCGGGACATGTGGAAGAGGCGTTTCGCACCCTCAAGAGCGATCTGGCGATCCGGCCCATCTTCCACCAGGAGCAAGAGCGCATCGAGGCCCACGTGTTCATTGCGTTCCTGGCGCCGCGCGCAGCGCGCTGGAGAAGTTCGCCGCTGTGCAGATGGTCGACGTGCACATTGACGGCCGCGATCTGATGCTAACCCGCTACACCCAGCCCGAGGCCGAGCCCGAATTGCGGCTACTGCTCGAACAACTGCGACTGAAACTGCCCCCGCAGCCACCACCGAAAATCAGCGCCGCGCACGCCGCCTCAGCTCAGCCCCTGTAGTGCAGACCTAACCAATTCACACCGTGGAAAATCAACTACTTAACCCTTGCCAACAGCGCGAATCCGCGAAGTTCGGCTAGTACCGGTACCGAGGCGCCCGCCTCGTGCAGCAGCGCGGCTGACTCCAAAGCGGACTGACCGGCGCCGATGATTGTGAGGTCGCGGCCGGACTACGTACGAGGTCACCGAGATGCGTCGTACGGACGCACAACGCCTCGCGCCGATACGAAAACTCCGGCGGCAAGAGGCAAAAGGCCATATACCCGGTCGCAAGGATCACTCGCGCGGATTCGATCGAGCTTCCGTCCGCGAGTTCGAGGCCAAACTCAGCCGAAAAACGACTTGCCCATGTGACATTGCCTGCGCCGTCTCGTGCCAGCGCACGGGCATTCGCCCGCCCACCGTGTCAACCACCATCGGCTCCTCGGTGGCTTGCGCCAGCGCGGTTTTCCGCGGTCCCTCGGTTTGACCCGTCCGGGACATTCCAACCGGGTGGTCGGCCAACACATTTTCTGGCTGCAATTAGCGGCCGCAAAATCGAAGATCTAGCGCTGGCGTTTCCACGATACATTCTTTTGTATTCAATAAGTTACGAACCTAAAATATTTTTTTGTTGATCCATTCTCTGCCAATTGGCTTATACCGCATAATTGGTATGGATTGCGGGCGGTCGATTTCAACGGGTCCTCGCGCCGCCGCGGGAGCGATACGAGTCGTAGCGAAGGAGCAGTTGATGAGACGCCGGAAGCGCATCGGATTGGAGTGCCAGATTGCATCAGCAGTACGTCAAACGCCCCGCCGCCCCGTCCGGTAGTCGACTGATCACTAGGCAGCCGATGGAAGCAATGCCCAATGAAATGCAGTTCCGGCCGAGCGAAAGGGCCCTGCTGCGCGCGGATGCGACTGAACCGCTTAGCGACAAGAGCCGTTGCATTCGCGTATCGACGCCGGCAGACGGCCCGGCAATCGTCGCGCTGCTACGTAACGCCGGACTGCATCCCATCTGGCAGGAGCGAGGGCTACACTGGAAATACTGGCAGAAGCGCGCGGACTGGCCTGGCGATCGCTCCTTCGTTCTTTCAGATGGAAGCCAGATCCTCGGGCACGTGGCCATTGTCCCGGGCGCCTGCACCTGGGGCCATCAGCGCGCGGCGGTGGTTCACATGATCGACTGGGCCGCCTCGGCGGACGCGCCTGGCGCCGGCGTCGCGCTTATGAAACATGTACGTTCTCTCGCTGACGCCATGATCGCAACGGATGGAAGCCCGGACACGCTGCGAGTACTACCGGTCCTCGGTTTTCGACGCTACGGCACCGCGACGTTATACGTGCGAGCGCTTCATCCATTGCGCTATCTCACATTTTCCGCGCCATGGAACTGGAAGACGCTACCAAAGTTCCTCATCAGCGTAGCCTGGGGCCTCGCCGCGCCGGCCGTCCAATGCGGTCAATGGAATACGCGCCGGATCATGCCGGAGCAGGTACAAAGCATCGCGGCCATACTGCCCAGCGCCGGCGCCAATCGGGTTGTCATGGAGCGAAGCACGGCGTTGTTCACGTACCTCCTGGACTGTCCCATCGCCACCGTGACCCTGCACAGCGTCGAGAAAGCCGGCCACATTCGGGGCTATTTCCTGCTGGCCTTCGTACCGGGGCAAGCACGCCTGGTCGACTGCTGGATCGATTCGAGCGAGCCGGACGATTGGCAGGCCCTGGTGCAGTGCGCAGTTCACGTTGCCCGACAGGCCCCGGGCATCGCCGAGGTGATCACGGTGGCCAGCGATCCGCTGCTGTCAGGCTGCCTGCGACAATCGGGCTTTCACGCGCGACGGAAGACGCCCGTTCAAATGCTGATCCGCAAAGGGCAGGACGGTCCACCCGAATGTCCGCCCGTGCAGATGCTCGACAGCGATGCGGCATACCATCATCACGGCTACCCGCAATTCTGGGGATGACGGGCCGCACACTTGCCAGGCCGCGGCCTTCGGCGCGCGGCCTCGTGCAACAGACTCCCGCGTTGCATGAGACGGGAAGCTTGATCGCATCACCAAGCGCAAAACTCAGGACCGCGATCGCGCGTTCGACTTTGTTTCAGCGGAACTTTCGCTTTCTGGTTGCATGATGAAGTCGAATTTGCTGCGCAAGATTGCGCCGGCGATGAGTTACGAGCGGCAGCAACATCGAGTTGCCCCAGTCGTGGTCCCCCACGACCACAACGCGCTCTTTCCCATATGATGGAAGTCGCTCAAATTTCGCGCGTCATCGGGCCTAGGGCGTGTTAACACTAATGCCTAATCTTCAATTACAATCTGGGCATGGAAATCACACCTGCCCAGTACCAACAAATCGAGAGTTGCCTTCCTCGACAGAGGGGCAACGTCAGTCTTTCCA
>Ga0181523_10003435_pt1 | contig 14433 bp, 14 predicted proteins | sample PEATcosm2014_Bin_43_FD_119752 | JGI IMG/M metagenome (GOLD analysis project Ga0181523, IMG submission 119752) | Peatland microbial communities from MTU Mesocosm Facility, Houghton, MI, USA - PEATcosm2014_Bin05_30_metaG | ecosystem: Environmental > Terrestrial > Soil > Wetlands > Peat | place...
CTCATGGAACGTGGGGTGGCGGCGGCCGAGCAGCTCGGCGACGCCCTGGTCTATGCGGGCTTCTCGTTGGGTGTGATGCCGGCGCAGCGGCTCGCCCAGACCCGCGCCGGAGCCAAGGGAGCGCTGCTCTTCCACGCATGCCTCCCGGTGTCGGAGTTCGGCGACGCCTGGCCGGCGAGCGTTCCGGTCCAAGTACATGGAATGGACGCCGACCCATTCTTCGCCGACGAAGGTGACCTCGACGCCGCGCGAGCCCTGGTCGACTCCGTCGAGCGCGCCGAACTGTTCCTCTATCCCGGCAGCGAGCACCTGTTTGCCGACTCCTCGTTGCCGTCCTATGACGCAGCCGCAGCCGACCTTCTCACGAGCCGGGTTCTCGCCTTCCTCGACGGAATCCGATGAGAACAGGCGTCACAAATACACTCTGCTTTCTGACTGATGACAAAGGGTGAGGCGACCATGACCACAACGCAACTGCGCACGGCGAAGGAGCTGCGCTCGTTGGTGCGTGAGGACGGAACGGTCGAGCTCTCGTTGCGAGAGGTCCCGATACCGGACCCGAAGGACAACGAGGTGCTCATCCGCGTGGAGGCTGCGCCGATCAACCCGTCGGATCTCGGCCTCCTCTTAGCGGGCGCGAACATGTCGACGGCGACGGTCTCAGGTCCGGCGGACAGCCCAATCGTCACCGCCACCGTCCCTCCCGCTGCGATGGGCGCCCTCGGCGGTCGGGTTGGGGCGTCGCTCCCTGTCGGGAACGAGGGGGCGGGCACGGTCGTGGAGGCCGGACCCTCTGCAGACGCCCAAGCGCTCTTGGGAAAGACGGTCTCTCTCGCCGGGGGCTCGATGTACGCGCAGTACCGCTGTGTTGACGCATCGGTGTGCCTCGTGTTGCCGGAGGGCACGCCGGCGAGCGTCGGCGCCTCCTCGTTCGTCAACCCGCTCACGGCACTCGGCATGGTGGCAACCATGCGCCGGGAGGGCCACAACGGGCTTGTGCACACTGCGGCAGCGTCCAACCTCGGCCAGATGCTCGTCAAGCTGTGCCTCGAGGAGAACGTGCCGCTCGTGAACATCGTCCGCAAGCCCGAGCAGGAGGAGATCTTGCGGGCGATCGGCGCCGCGCACGTGTGCAACTCGACATCGCCCTCGTTCATGGCCGAGCTCACCGATGCTTTGGCAGAGACCTCGGCCACACTGGCCTTCGACGCCATCGGCGGCGGAGAGCTGGCCGGGTGGATCCTGACGTGTATGGAGTCTGCGTTGGGTCGAAGCGCCGGGCACTACTCGAGGTACGGCTCGACCACCCACAAGCAGGTGTACCTCTACGGCGGTCTCGATCGCTCTCCGACGGTGCTCAATCGAACTTTCGGGATGGCCTGGGGTGTTGGGGGGTGGCTTCTGACCCCGTTCCTCCAGAGCATCGGGCCCGAGGCATTCCGGGATCTCCGAGAGCGTGTGGCAGCCGGGCTCGAAACGACGTTCGCGAGCACGTACACAAAGCAGGTCTCGCTTGTAGAGGCGTTGCAGCCGGCTGCCTTCTCGGCCTACGTGCTGCAGGCGACCGGCGAGAAGTACCTCATCTGTCCGCACAAGACCTGAGCAGGCGCCGCCGCTTGAGGGGTCCGCTCAACGCAGCTCACCACTGGCTGCAACACCCGTTGAGACCGGGAGACGAAGAATCGGGGGCGGGCCTACAGTTGTGCGCGTGCGACGCCCGGATCGATGGATTCGTGGCCCGATAGCCGACGGAGTGCTGGCGCTGAGCTGGTTACCGCTTGCACTTGTCGGCCATCTGGTCGAGGGTGACCGTCATCTCCTCGCCGTGCTTGTGGCGGCCGTGATGTTCCTTTCATTCGCCCACCAGCCGCTGACCCTGCCCCTTGTGTATGCCAGTCCATGGCGCCTGGCGACTCATCGGCGGCTGTTCCTCTGGTGCCCGGTCGTCGCCTTGGCCGTCGTCGTCCTCTTTTCGCAGGTGAATCTCCTGCTGGTGGCCGTCGTCGGGGCGCTATGGAACGCCGAGCACACCCTGATGCAGCGATACGGCATCGCCCGCATCTACGGACGGAAGGCGGGTGACGATCAGGGTCGTGTCGAGAAGTTGATGTTCCTGAGCTGGCTCGTGATCCCCTTGCTCTGGGTGGCAGGCCGAGGGGAGATTCCGGCGATCGTCGCTCGGCTCAATACCGGCAACATTGACGGAACTGCCGCCGACCTGCTTGCTCGGCTGTCGACAGAAGCCCGATTCGCGCTGCCCGTAGTTGCGGCCGTCGCCGTGTACCTGTCGGGGCGCTGGCTGGTGACCGAACGCGGTCTCGACAGTGGGCTCAATCCAGGCAAATGTCTCTACGTCGCATCGACCGCTGCACTCTTCGCCTTCGCGGTGGTCGATCCAATCGCCGGCGTCATCGGTTTCGTCGGCTCGCATTCCATCGAGTACTTCGTCCTCGTCAATCGGTCGGTCGCCTCCGAGACCCGGCACGAGGGCACCTTGGGCAAGATCGCCCGCCTCCGGTACGGACGGCTTTGCTTCTTCGTCGCCTATGGCGCTGCCGCTGTCGGGCTGTTCTACCTGCTCTTCCGCGTTACGTCACCCCGAGTCCTACTCGTGACGGTCCTTACGATCGGGGCCTTGCATCTTCTACGACGCCTTCATCTGGAAGCTCCGGCGTCCCGATGTAGCTACTTCCCTCGGTGCCTCTCGCGCCGCCGTTCGTGCATCCCCGGGTAGCGCCTCCGACGTCGAGCACGGCGCGGACCCGTCATCGCAGGCGCAAGCCTCGCCCTCTCGACCCTAGGCCGCCCGGCCAGGCATCTCGCGGCCGCCGTCCGAGTTCGCTTGAGCTCAGCGCCTCGGCGAGCGGAAGCCGATTGCGCACTCGAGCTGTATGCGGGACGTTGTTAGCGTCGATGCATGGCCCGGCTCAGCTCGACAACCCGCGAGCAGCTCCCGAACAGCGCGTTCGCCTACGTGGACACCCTCGGCCGCAGGAAGCTACCGATCCACGACGAGGCCCGCGTCCGTAACGCCCTTGCTCGCTTCAACCGCGTGGTGTTTGAAGACGAGCGCGCCCGGGAGCGCGCCCGGGCGAGGCTGCTGAACGCGGCCAAGAAGTACCGGATCGTTCCTGTGGGGTTCATCACCGGTCAACTGCAGTCCGAGAGAGAGATCGGTGAGCTGCGATCGAAGGACGCCGTACAGCTACCGAGCGGTTTCCTGACCATGTTGATGACCGACGTGGAAGGTTCCACAGCGCTCGTCCAGCGCTTGGGTGACCGGTACGGCGAGTTGATCAACGACGTGCGGACGATCCTGAGGGACGCGGCTCTGGAAACCCTCGGTCAGGTCGTGGAAACGCGGGCCGACGAGTTCTTCGCCGTGTTCGAACGTCCACGATCGGCACTTGACGCCGCCGTGACGATCCAACGTCGGCTCCGGCAACGGTCGTGGGCTGACGACCTCGACGTGCTCGTGCGGGTCGGAATCCACAGCGGCTACCCGACGATTAACGACGCCAACTACATCGGCATGGCCGTTCACACCACCGCACGCGTTTGCGAGGCTGCCCACGGTGGACAGATCCTCGTTTCCGGCGATACGAGGCAGGCGACGAAAGGGATGCCGGCCGATGGTCTGCGCTTCAGGAGTCTCGGTGATCACCGTCTGCGGGGCCTGCCCAACGCGGTGCCATTGTTCCAGGTCACGGCGAAGGGACTCCCATCCCGGTTCCCGCAGCCGCGAACGTCCTCTAGGAGGGTGTCGTGCGCCGAGGCCGTTGCCGGCGCCAGGGGCCTTCCGCCCGACGGTCCCGGTAGTCACGGATTGACGCGTTCGCTCTCGTAGTAGGCGGAATCTGGCACGCCATCCATCAATGGGTAGAGGACGGCTCCCGCCTGCATGAAGTAGTCCGACGTCCGGTAGACGTCAAAGGCCGCCCTGCTCGTCCACTCCTCGTACACGAACACGCTTTCAGGTTCGGAGGATTCGCTGTAGATGCCGTAACGCTCGCAGCCGTCGAAGAGCTCCGGCACCTCGTGGGCCTCCTTCTCCAGCTGAGCAAGGAACGCACTCCTGCCTTCCGGGAGAACCCGGACCGCGACTCGAACGGTGAACATTGCACTTCCTCCTGCTAGCGGTGATCCCCACGTGCAGCCTGCACGCTGGCGACCGATTGCGCATCGGGATAACTACGTAGGGCTCCGATCGGATCTACGTAGGGCCGCCGCCCATCTCGACGCGGACGTGTCGATCGCTCACCCTGACGCGGAGACTTCGAGGACTTCGGCTCGCATGACGACGACACCGGCGCGGATCTCTTGACCTGGACTGACTCCGTTGGCGAGTTGCTGAGCTTGCTCCTCTGTCTCGAACACGACGACGGCGACTCCGCGCCCTCGCCCGTAGCCGGTGAGCAGGAGCGTCGAGACGAAACCAGGCATGGACCGAAGCGCAGGCGCCAGCTCCTCCCGCAACCCTCGCCGACCCTCGTCCGGGTCCTCGCCGTTGTTGTCCACTTCGATGAGTGCGGCGTAGTGCATCGTGGCCCCCTACTCGCCGACCGAGCCGTCGATCGCCTCGCGGAGGAGGTCAGCGTGGCCGGCATGACGAGCGGTCTCCTCGATGAGGTGCAGCAGAAGCCAGCGGAGCGAGAAGTGCCGGCCGTCGCTGAAAGGCTTGGCGGACATCTGATCCGCTCTGCCGGCCGCGGTCGTGACCTGCCGGCTCCGTTCGCAGGCCTCGCGGTATCGAGCTCTCAGCTCTTCAGGTTCCATGCTCTCTGCAGTGCGGAACTCCCAGTTGGGATCTGTGTCCCAGTCGACGCTCGCCCATGGCTCCCGGTCCGGGAGGCCGCTGAATCGCACCTCCATCCAGTCTTCCTCTACCAGGGCCAGGTGATAGAGCAGACCCGCGAGTGTCAGCTCGGAGGGAGGGTGCTTCGAGATCAGCTGCGCATGCGTCAGGCCCTCCGTCTTGGCCAGCATCGTCTCCCGCTGGTAGTCGAGGTACTCACCGAGCAGGGTGAACTCGGAACCGTCCGGGTCGGGATCAGTTCTCATCTCGGCAGTCTCGCAGGCGCCGCCGGGTTCACTGTCATCGTGCTGCGACTCGACAAGGAGGCTCCTGGTGACGCCCCACGCGGAGATCCAACCCCTGACCACGTCGCCCCCTCGGGCCGTCAGGAGTCTCACCATGTCATTCGCCTCAGGCGCAGAGTCATCGGCGGCAGGCTCGCCCCGGAGCCGTTCGTAAGGTGTTCGCGTAGCGTATTGTGGCGTTCGGACGACGTGCATGATGACGCGCGACCCGGCAAGGCCCGAGAGGGACTTGCTCTGACAATGGACACGAAGGGCCGGGGGAGACGCATCGTCGATTTTTCCCTGGAAGCTTTTGTTACTTGAGGATGAGTTCAATATGGGCAATGGACGACTGGGACTACCCGATCCACGCCCTGAAGGGCTGTTGGCGCACGCGAGAAAGATTGCGGGGCTCGCACGAAAAGCCACGGACACGGTGAACGGCCGGTTTCTCATCGAGACAACTGAGGAACATTACACCTTTGCCATCGATGCCTTCGATAGCAAGCACAGGACGCGAGAGGCAAATGCAGCGCGGTCTGAGCTGGAACAGTTTCGAACGGAGACGGGATTCATCCTGCATGCCGCGCCGCTCCTGTTAGAGCGTTCGGCGTTTAGAAGAGCCTTTGACTCTTTGGCTGCATCGAAGGATGTGGGTCCGTTCTTCAACGGAACAGATGATCTCGATGAGATTGTTGCTCTCGCGCGGAGGCGCATGGAGAACCCAGACCGTTTAGCGGCTGCCGAGGATGCCGCGAGAGTTGCAACCTGTCTGCTGTGGAGAGCGCACAGAGAGGAAGAGACTATTGCCCTCTATAACGAGTATACCGATGCTCTGGTGAAGAATATCACAACGAGCATCAGGTACGGCAACCTTTATCTTGTGGAAGCGAGATCAAAAATAGCAAGGCGGCGACTCTGGCTGGCTGGTAGGAAGGATGAAGCCCGCCAATTGCTGTCGACAGTTTCTGAAGCGTTAAGACCCCGCCCCATGGGAATGCCGAGTCCATAGGCGAGGGAGCGGCACGGTGGAGGGATCTCTCACACGACGCGCTGATGCCCGAGGACGGTCATATGTCGAACACATGTTCGATGAATTGATGGACGAGACCCTCGAGGCCGAGCTGTGCTGCCAGGCGGCCCACGTCAGTGCCGGCGAGTGCCGCCTTCGTGCTGCTCATCGGCGAGTTCGACCGTCGCGGTTCCCGGGCGGCTGGAGGGTTGCGCTCGTGTGCCCACTGGCTCAACTGGCGGGTAGGCACGAGCCTCGGGGCGGCTCGCGAGCAGGTACGGGTCGGCCGTGCCTTGAACGGGCTGTCCTGCCTGCGGGCCGCCTTCCAGTCGGGCGAGCGCACGACGCGGCGTCACCTGCACGCCCATCACGTCGTGTTCTGGTCAAAAGGGGGCCGCACGGCCCTCTCCAACCTCGTGACGCTGTGCGGGGCGCACCACCGCTTTGTGCACGAGGGCGGCTGGGACCTGCACCTCGAGCGATGCGGGGCGCTGCGCGTCGTCTCACCGCAGGGAGAAGAGCTGCCGGCGGTGCCGTCGAGGTCGCCCGTGCAGGGCGACGGCCTTGTCGAGCTGAACGGGCGGAGGGGCCTCGAGATCGACGACGAGACCCTGTGCTACGGCGGCGAGCGCTTCGATCTCGGGCTCACCGTCGACGGTCTCCTCTCCGTCACCGGCCGGAGTGACTACCGGGTCGCCGCGAGCGGCCCCTGATGTCAGCGAGGTTGACGCGGTCATCGCGTAGCTTGTGGCAAGGCCCGAGCGACCATGCCGGTGACTGCCCGCCGCGCAACCGGAGGACCGTGACATGAAGACAAACGAGCCCGTGGCAGTCGTGACGGGTGCGGCACGTGGGCTCGGGCGTGTGATCGCCGCCACCTTGGCCGACGAGGGCTACAGGCTGGTCGTGACCGACGTGTCGAGCCTCGAGGCAGCGGCCGCCGACCTCGAGTCACGGGGGGCGCTCGTTTGGGCGTCGCGGAGCGACGTGTCGTCGGAGGATCATGTGATCGCTCTGCGGGCCGCGGTCCGTGAGCGCTTCGGTCGAGTGGACGTGCTCGTGAACAACGCTGGCATCTCTCATATCGCTCCTGCCGGGGAGACGACGGCTGCGGCCTGGCAGCGTGTGATCGATGTCAACCTCACCGGGCCGTTTCTGCTGTGCCGCGAATTCGGCACCATGATGCTGGCGGCGGGTGCCGGTTCCATCGTCAACGTCGCTTCGATTGCCGGCCTCCGCGGCGTGTCACACCGGGTCGCGTACAACGCCTCCAAGCACGGCTTGATCGGGCTCACTTCAACGCTGGCCGCCGAATGGGGCGGGCGCGGTGTCCGGGTGAACGCCGTCTGCCCGGGGTGGATCAAGACCGAGATGGACGTAGAGGATCAAGCCGGCGGCGGTTACACCGACGACGACATCGTGAATCAGGTGCCGCTGCATCGATTCGCCAGTCCCGGTGACGTGGCGGCAGCCGTGGCCTTCCTGGCAGACTCCGCGAAGAGCGCCTACATCAATGGCGTCGCCCTGCCAGTCGACGGCGGATGGTCGGCGGACGCAAGCTGGACGGCGTTGCGGCTCCGCACGCTGAACGAGACTGGAGATCGCTGACGACGGCGGTCCTCGGCACGGGGCTGCGCCACGGCACCGTCAAGCCGGATGCGCCGTCCCGATTCCCATGACGACGAGATCGACGACTGCTTCGACGACGTCGTCATCGATCGGCTCGTGGGTCAGCAGGACGCGCAGGCTCAACGCGCCGAGCGCCGTCTCGCAGGAGAGTCGCCGGTCAACACCCCTGCGTACCTCGCCGCGGGCTTCTGCCCGCCCGAGCACGGCGGACCAGGCAACAGCGAAGCGTTCCGTCCAGAACCACTCGCGGCTCGCAGCGTATTCGGGTTGATCCTGGCGTAAGGCGATGCGGAGCAGTGCTTGCCCGAGCGGGCTCCGGACGAAGTTGGCGATGGCGTGCAGCAGCGCCACGAGGTCTCCGCGCAGCGACCCAGTGTCCGGTTCAGGGACCTGCGCATCCAGCCGGTCGAGCAGCGCCGCCAGCACGAGGTTCGCCTTCGTGCCCCAGCGCCGATAGATCGACGTCTCGTGGACGCCTGCCCTTGCTGCCACGGCCGAGATGGAAACGTCGTCAAGACCTCTGGCCAACAGGAGTTCCACCGTGGCGTCGAGCACCGCGGCGTGCACACGGGCGCTTCTACCGCCCGTGCGCCGACGAGCTGATACGGCTCTCTTGTGTGGCATCCCTCCGAGGCTATCGCAAGTCTCCTTGCTTTTGTAGGTTCGCTGGAGTAACTTAAAGCCAGGTAAGTTGCATTAAGAGGAGGAGCGATGGCGACAAACCAACCGGCATCCCGGAGCCGGCCGTGGAGGCCATCGGTGATCGTGCCGACCGCGTTGTTGGTGCTCCTCGCTTTGATGGCGACCGCGAAGGAGTACCTGGACGGGGGCTTCAACGGCGTCGCGGCGCTGTTGCCCTGCGCGTTGTTGGCATTCGCCATCGTGGTGCTCCTTGCCGGGATGGGTCGGGGAGCTCACGAAACGACCGAGCTGGCGTCTCTCCAGAGCAGTGGCGCTCGGCTTCACAGCGTCACGCAGCTGCCAGCGACTCGTTTCGCCGACGTCGCCGGCTATCTCGGTGTCAAGCAAGAGATCAGCGAAGTCGTCGACTTCCTTCGCAACCCCGAAATGTTCCGAGCGATGGGCGCCCGCATCCCCAAAGGCGTCTTGTTGGTCGGGCCGCCTGGGACGGGCAAGACGCTGCTGGCGCGCGCCGTCGCCGGCGAAGCAGGCGTTCCGTTCATCTCCATGAACGGATCGGCCTTCGTGGAGATGTTCGCCGGGGTCGGCGCCTCTCGGGTGCGGAGTCTGTTCGCCACGGCGCGACAGCAGCAGCCGTGCATCATCTTCGTAGACGAGATCGACGCCATCGGCGGGACGCGGGGCGCCGGATCCGGCGAGAGCGACGAGCGGGACCAAGCCCTCAACCAACTGCTGGCCGAGATGGATGGCTTCGAACCCACGGACGGCGTCGTTGTCCTCGCTGCCACCAACCGTCCCGAGGTGCTCGATCCCGCCTTGTTGCGCGCCGGGCGGTTCGACCGCCAGGTCGTGGTTTCATTGCCCACGCGCCAGGAGCGCGCTGCCATCCTCGTCGTCCACACGAAGGCCAAGCCGCTCGCACGCAACGTCGATCTGGAGTTCCTCGCCGGCGCGACGCCCGGGCTCAGTGGAGCCGATCTGTCCAACCTCGTCAACGAGGCTGCGCTGCTTGCTGTCCGACTCGGTCGCGACACCATCAGTTCCGACGAGATGGACCGCGCCCGCGACCGTCTGCAGATGGGCTTGGAGCGCGCTTCGCTCGCCTTGTCCGAGGAGGAGACACGCATCATCGCCCACCATGAAGCTGGTCACGCAGTGCTTGTGCAGCTGCTCGCCCAGACGGATCCCATCTACAAGGTCACCATCCTGCCGACCGGGTTCGCCCTCGGTTCGACCCAGCAGATCCCGGCCCGGGACCGGTACGTGACGCAGCGCCCTTACCTCGAAGACCGACTCGCCGTGATGCTGGGAGGCCGAGCCGCCGAGGAGCTCATCTTCGGGGCTGCGTCCACGGGCGTTCACGACGACCTCGTCGCCGCCACGAACTTGGCCTACAGGATGGTCCGGGAGTGGGGGATGTCCGGGCGTCTCGGGCAGCGGGCCTGGGAGTCGCAACCCGAGCGGCTCCCCGGGCAGGCAGAGGCCAGCCGCGAGTACTCCGACGAAACGGCGAACAGGATCGACGAGGAGATCGAGGCGATTCTCGACTCGCAGGCTCAACGCGCTCGGCGGACCCTCGAGGAGCACGAGGACGCGTTGCGCGCCGTGGCCGACGCACTGCTCGTCCGCGAGATCCTGAGGGGCGACGAGGTCGCCGCTCTCGTCACCGGGAAGCGCGGGGAGACCCTGGGCGGCATCCCCGTCGCCGCTTTGGTCCCCGCGTAAGCTCGGCCCTTCCGTCGTGGCTCAGTCCAATGCCACGATGGCGCTGCTCGTTGCCATCGCCGGCTTGGCCGTCGCTTCGGTCCGGCTGAGCTCGAGCACGACCGCGAGCGTGGCCGGTCCTGCACTTTCGGTTCAATCGATCCGCCAGCAAGAACACGTCCAAGAACAAGGTTGACATCTGGATCGAGAATCTTGATGCCCCGTCAGGCGGCTATGCGGGCGGTCCCTGGTACCCCGGTGGTACGGGCGGCGAAAGCTACACGGGATCGATCACTTGGCTCGTGCAGGTCGCCCCGGGTACGCGATCGAAGGCTTTCAGGGCACGGCGACCCTCGGAATCACACACTTCTAGAGAGCCGTCAACTGAACAAAGCGCTCCAGGTCGACGTTGCCGCCGGAGATCACGAGCCCGGCTCGAGCTCCACGCACGTCGACCGCTCCGTTCAGAAGAGCTGCGACACAGACGGCGCCGCTCGGTTCGACGACGAGCTTCATGGCTTCGAAGCAGAACAGCATGGCAGCGACGATGTCTGCCTCGCTCACGAGCGCCACAGCATCGAGGTTTGCCTGGTTGATCGGGAACGTGAGGACTCCCGGCACCGGCGTGCGCAGGCCGTCCGCGATCGTGGGGTTCGACTCGGACCGCAGGCGCTCACCGCTGAGGACCGAGCGGTGCGTGTCGTCTGCCTGGGCCGGCTCGACTCCCACGATCTTGCAGTCGGCTGAGGCGGATCGCGTCGCCGTGCCCACTCCTGCTGCCAGCCCACCGCCGCCGACCGGCACGAGCAACACATCGAGCTCTCCGACGTCTTCGAACAGCTCGAGGGCGAGCGTCCCCTGGCCCGCCATCACTTCGTAGTCGTCAAAGGGCCGGACAAACGTCGCCCCCGTCCGTGCGGCGAGGGCGTTGGCTACCTGATCGGGCTCGTCGATCTCGGGGTCGTAGGGCTGAAGGTTGCCCCCGAAGCTGGCGATGGCCCGTGTCTTGGCGGCAGCGGCGTCCTTCGGTACCACGATCGTGGCGTTCGCCCCCACGATGGAGGCGGCCAGGGCGACGGCAGCGCCGTGGTTGCCTGATGAGAATGCCACGATGCCGGCTCGGCGCTCCTCCTCGGTGAGCTGCAGAATGCGATTCATCGCACCGCGGAACTTGAACGATCCCGATCGCTGGAAGTTCTCCGGCTTGACGGCGACGTGGGCTCCGCAGGCTTCGTCGAGCGCCGGTGACCTCAGGACGACCGTGCGGTGGACGAGACCCCGCGTGCGGTCCGCCGCCGCCTCGATCCGGCCGATCGTCAGTCCTTCACCGGTCACGGCCCACTCCTTCGCGGCGAAGGCTCATATCTCGGCGAGGTCGTCAGAGGCATCCGAAGCCGCCGCAGCTGCAGCTTCGAGAAACGCACAGACGGCAACGCGGTGCTCATCGGGTACGCCTTCGGCGATCGACCGGACTCTGGTGTGAAATGCCACGAGACCGGGTGGCACGTCTTCGGCGGCTTGCGCGGTCAACGCGATGAGGACATAGCGCCGATCCGTGGGATGCGGCCCGCGGCGCACCCACCCTGCGGCCTCGAGGCGGTCGATGAGCATCGTGACGGCGCCCGAGGTGATGGAGAGACGCCTGCCGAGCTCGCGCTGGGTGAGCGGGCCGTCGGCCTCGAGGTGCTCGAGCGCGTCGAGGTCGTTCTCGGAGATTCCCGCGCGGCGGGCAAGTACCGATCGCATGCGGTCTCGGGCAAGTCCAAACTGCTGAAGCTTCCGACCCACGTCGACGGGACTCAGCGTCGCCATTGCGGCCAGTATAGACAGTGGATAAACTGCTTAGTAACAAAGTTACTAATGAAATGAGGAACTACGATGGCTGGCTCAGTACCCCGCAACCGTGACGTCGACGAGTCGGCCGACCGTTGCGCCGGCGGCCGGCTCGCTCGCCTCTTCTACAGCTTCATGTACCGGCATGGGCGGCCAAGGTGGGACTCCAGTGACGCCCATCCCGGGATCAAAGAGCTACTCGCCGACCGCCAGCCGGGGCGCGCCTTGGACCTCGGCTGCGGGACGGGCTCGGACGCCATCTTCATGGCCGAGCACGGTTGGGAGGTCGTCGGAGTGGACTTCGCGCCGGAGGCGATCGAGGCTGCCAAGAGACGGGCCGCCGAGGCCGGTTGCTCGGCGCGCTTCGTTGTCGGCGACGTCACGCGCCTTCACGAGGCTGGAATCGAGGCACCCTTCGATCTCATCCTCGACACGGGCTGCTACCACAGCGTCCCGGTCGCCCGTCGTCGTGCGTATGCCGCCGAGGTGGCCGCCGTTGCGGGGCCGCAGGCGGACTTCTACCTCGCCGGGTTCACTGACGCGCCGGCGATCTGGCACGTGCTGGGCGCCTCGGGCGTCGATGGCGGTGACGTCCGCCGGCATTTCGGCACCCTCTTTGACGTCGTTGGCCAGGGAGCGGCGGGCGAGAGCGGCAGGATGTCCTCGTTCGTGCGCTACCACTTGGTCCGCGCCGGCCAGGTCGGAGACTGACACCTCGGCCGCGCCCGAGACCTAGGAGTCCGGCCCCTCGACCCGTCCGTCGCGCACGAGATTGCGGTCCGCCTCGTAGAGCTCCCAACGCCCCTTGCCCCGCAGCTTGGCGGCGTACATGGCCGAATCGGCCTGGCGGAGGAGATCGACAGGAGACAGGCCGGGCGCACCGAAAGCGATCCCAACGCTGAGGGATACCTCCACCGGCACTTCACTGATGTTGAAGGCACCAGGGAGCCCGGCCAGGATCCTCTCTGCCAAGGTGACGACGTCGTCACGGTTGGCGAGACTTTCCGCCAGGACGCCGAATTCGTCGCCTCCGAGCCGGGCGACGGTGTCACCGGCCCGCACGCTCGCTCGCAACACCTCGGCCACCCTCGCCAGCAACTGGTCGCCGACGATGTGCCCGAATCGATCGTTCACGGACTTGAGCCCGTCGACGTCGAGGAACAGCACGGCGATGATCGCTCCCCGATTGCTCCCGCCGGCCGCCCGCTGCAACTGCTCGAGGAAGAGGTCTTTGTTGGCGAGTCCGGTGAGCGAGTCATGGAGGGCTCGGTGGGCAAGAGACTCCTCCAGCTGCTTGCGCTCGGTCACGTCTCGGAAGCTCCACACGCGCCCGACGACCTCGTCTCCGACCCGCTGCGGCTGCGAATAGCGCTCGAAGGTGCGACCGTCCCGAAAGCTCAACGTGTCGAAGCTCTCCGCCTCCGGATCCAAGTAGAGCTCAGCCACCTTGGACAGGAAGCCGTCGGGATCCACCAGCTGCTCTGTCACGTACGCCATGGCCCTGGCGTCGTCGCGAGCAGCCAGGATCTCGTCAGGGATTCTCCACAGCTTGGCGAACCGTTTGTTGAAACTCACGATGTCGCCCTGGTTGTTGACCACGAGGATGCCGTCGGCTGTTGATTCCAGGGTGGCGCTGAGCAGCGAGAGCGCCTGGCGGAGGTCTCGCTCGGCGATGGCACGCTCGGAGAGATCTCGCATCGAGACGACAAAGCCTCCGACGGTGGGATCGTCGAGCAACGAGACAATCGTCAGCTCCACGGGGACCGCCTCTGTGCTCCCGTGCCGCCGGCCCCTTGCCTCAACGGTGAGCGCACGCGAGTCCGTGTCCCGGCGCGCCGCCGTGTCGAGCGCCTGGGCGACGTCGGGCCGGTCATCGGCGACGAAGAGCTCGACGAGCTGACGCCCTTCCAGCGCCTCCGGATCATGGCCGAATAGCCGTGTCAATGCGGCAGAGACCGACTCGATGACGCCGTCCTTTGAGACCAACATGATCACGAAGGCAGCGTTTTGCATGAGGGAACGGAACTTCGCGATGTCGTCGCGGGCGACTTCGAATCGCCGGCGTTCGGTCAGGTCGCGGACGCAGAAGAGGAGGCGTCCGGCGCCCAGCTCCGGCACCGGTTTGCCGACGAGCTCCACGAGCCTCCAACCCTCCGGGCTGGCGACTCGAAGCTCGATGAGCGTGCCCACTTCCTTGGTCTGGATGCTTGTGAGGCTCCGCAACACGAGCTCGACATCGTCGGGGTGCACGTGATCGAGGGCCGACGTGCCGATCGAGTCCTCGAGCGAGCGACCGAACATGCGCTCTGCGGCCGCGTTGCCCCACACGACTCCGGCATGCTCGTCGAGCAGCAGCACGGCGTCGGGAAGGTGGTCGATGAGCGTGAGCCTGTCGGTCTGGCTCGCCGCTGCCGATACCGAAGTATCCGTCTCGAACTCCTCCTCGGGCATTGGCACAACGTAGGTGATCCGACGACGGGCCTGCCGCGAGCCCCGCGGCCGCCTCAGGTCGGTGGAGGCGGAGGCGGAGGAGC
>Ga0181523_10003437_pt1 | contig 14427 bp, 9 predicted proteins | sample PEATcosm2014_Bin_43_FD_119752 | JGI IMG/M metagenome (GOLD analysis project Ga0181523, IMG submission 119752) | Peatland microbial communities from MTU Mesocosm Facility, Houghton, MI, USA - PEATcosm2014_Bin05_30_metaG | ecosystem: Environmental > Terrestrial > Soil > Wetlands > Peat | place...
CGGCAACATCCGGCATCCGCAGGCGCCGCGCAATCTGGGACTGAGCCTTATTGCTCTGGGCACGCTGGGATTGGCGGCCGGAGCGTGGCAGCACCGGAACTTTCTGAACAAGTTGGGGGCGCATCAGTCGCGGCATGTGTGGTCCCCCTCCTTCGTGGTAGCGATGGCCGTTATCCTGATTGGAATAGTTACGTTTTACGGCGTTCTGCTGCGCCAGGGGCCGTTTTAGGCAGGAAGAAAACTGTTAGGCGCGAACTCCTGGCCTAACGTGCTGAACTCGCTTGTCTCGCAAGATTCGGGAGAAACATGACGACCACCCTGGAGCCGCCTGACTCGTCAGTCGTGATGGAGACGACCGAGGAGCCACCTGCCTTCTCCTTGGTCCTGGGAGGGCCCCTGTTTCAACTATGCCGGCGCATGCATCTATCAGGAGAAGCTCTGGAGTTGTTGCACCGCCAAGCCCTGGTGATCACTCTACTCGCCTGGTTGCCGCTCCTGTTCTTGTCGGTGGTCGAGAGGCACGCCATTCACGGGGCGATCAAGATCCCATTCCTGCATGACGCGGAGGCAAACGCCCGGTTCCTGGTCGCGTTGCCAGTGCTTGTTTTTGCCGAGCTTGTAGTTCACCGACGCATGAGCCCGGTTCGAAGGTTCGTGGAAAGGTGCGTCGTGGTGACCGAAGACTTGCCAAGATTCAGCGCCGCAATCAATTCAGCGCTGCGCCTCCGCGACTCCGTGGCCGTGGAAGGGACGCTGCTGGCTTTGGTCTATACGATAGGGCTGTGGGTCTGGCGCAGCCAGCTCGCCTTGGGCGAGCCCACCTGGTACGCGATGCCGGAAGGGAAGCAGTTGCATCTCAGTTTGGCTGGCTACTGGTACGTCTTCGTGAGTCTTCCTATTTTCCAGTTCATTTTGTTGCGATGGTATCTGCGCCTCGTGATCTGGTTCCGGCTGCTGTGGCAGATTTCAAGGCTGAACCTGCACCTGAGTGCGGCCCACCCCGATCGAGCCGGCGGAATCGGCTTTCTGGGCAAAAGCTCTTACGCCTTCGGGCCTGTCCTTTTCGCCCAAGGTACATTGTTGTCGGGCGTAATCGCCGATCGCGTCCTATACGGAGGGCAGAGTCTCATGTCTTTCAAGATGCAGGCAGCCGGCTTCGTTGGCTTCTTCGTTTTCGTCATCCTCGGTCCCTTGGTGATGTTTACTCCTCTGCTTGATCGTACCCATCGGAGGGGTTCAGCCGAATATGGCATGCTAGCCAATCGCTATGTACGCGGCTTTGAATACAAGTGGATGCGAGCCGGCAGCCCGAAAGCAAGCGAGCTGCTCGGTACCTCGGACATCCAGTCAATGGCCGACATGACCAACGTCTACTCGAACGTTCGTCAGATGCGCCTCGTTCCCTTCGGAACCGCTGAAATAACGCGCCTCGCCGCCGCCACTGCCGCGCCTCTCTTGCCCTTGGCACTTACGATCTTTTCGCTCCCGGAATTGTTGAAATTTCTGGTCAAGATCATTTTTAAATGAATGCTTCCTCTCTACTGTCAGATTTGCCAGTTGTCGCCCTGTGGACGGGCTCGTAGCGTAACCCATAGAGGTTACGGTGGACGGCGAATTGGTTGGAACAAGAAGCGCTAATCTGGGTCTGGCTCCCAACATGGTGCGATCTGAATCTGCATTTGCGGTGAGCTGGAAGCGGCGGGTGCAACGACTCCAGAAAGAAGCGCATGTCTGCTATTTTGTCTTGAAACATACCCGCACCCGCTGGTACGCAAGGCTGGTAGCAGCATGCACCGCAGGCTATCTGTTGAGTCCCGTTCAACTCATCCCGAACTTCATTCCTGTGATCGGATGTCTGGACGACGTGTTGGTTGTGTTCGTGGGAGCAAAGCTGCTTCAAAGAATCACCCCTGCGGACGTGCTCAGCGAATGTCGTGCGCTCGCCGATGCCGCCGAGACGCGCAGGAACGAAGAAATCAGATCCACGGCCGCCGTCGTTGCTTCCGTTGTAATCGTTACGGTGTGGATCCTTGCGGCGGTCACCGCCAGCGCCCTCATGGCGGCATACATTCGCCATTAACGAAGGAAAAGCCACCGTACTGGATGTGATCCGCATCATCGCGCCCAGATGAGCGAGCGTAGCGGCAATCCGTGTGATTCCTTTAGCGCGGTTACTGTCAGTTTTGCCAGTTCACCGGCCCGCTCGGCGAAAATAGGCTTGCATCAAGGTATCAAGCTCCGACCGCCACTCGCCAGAGCGCTCTAAAGGAGATCATAAAATGCGCTGCACTCGCGCCATTTTTTGGGGAGTACTGTTGCTGGCAGGAGTAATCGGAGTCGCACAGACGACGGTGATTCGCGTTGCGCCACCTCCGCCCGTCCGAGTAGGGGTGGTTGGGGTTGCACCCGGACCGGGCTATGTCTGGATTGGCGGATACCATCGTTGGAATGGCACCGGGTACGTGTGGGTGGCGGGAAAGTGGGTTCGTCCGCCACGTGCCGGTGTAGTTTGGGTGGCTCCTCGTTGGACCCAGTCCGGAGGCGTCTGGGTGTTTCATAAGGGGTATTGGCGCTAACAAGAATCGATCAAAGAAGCACTGACATTTTTAGCCCAGATTGTACGAGGTTTGCTGCCCTAACGCGGCTTACGGCTTTCCCGCAATAAACCCCGTTCGCCTAGCCCCTTTTATTTGTGGCCGGTACGCCTTCCCGAGACCTGTCTGTTTTGACAGTTACGCGCTTGGAGTCCCGGGCCTAGTCTGTGGCTGCAGAGACATTCGGGAGCGGCAGCTGACTCGGTTGCCGTCACAAAGACGGTACAAACATGGCTCTAATGACGGACGATACTCGGCCGGCGGATTCCCCACCGTGCTTCCACCTGCTGGCGAAGCCCAGCGGGTCCACCTGCAATATCGATTGCACCTATTGCTTCTTCTTGTCCAAGGAAGCGCTGTATCCGAACGAAAAAAATCGAATGTCCGAGGCTACGCTCGAGGCCTACATCCAGCAATTGCTCGAGTCGCACCGCACCCCCACAGTAACCGTGGCGTGGCAGGGCGGCGAACCGACCCTGATGAAGCTCGAATTCTTCCGGCGCTCCGTCGAACTCGTCGAGAAGTACCGTCGCCCCGAGCAGACCGTGCAACACACCTTTCAGACCAACGGCATCCTTCTCGATGATGAGTGGTGCACCTTTTTCAAGAAACACAATTTCCTGGTTGGGCTGAGCGTCGACGGCCCTCGCGAGCTCCACGACACCTACCGGCTGGACCGCACCCAAAAGGGTACCTTCGACAAAGTGATGCAGGGCTGGAGGCACCTGCGCCAGCACGAAGTCGATTTCAACATTCTGTGCACCGTCAACGCCGCCAACGAGAAACACGGCCGCACGGTCTATCGTTTCTTTCGCGACGAGATGGACGCGAAGTGGGTGCAGTTCATCCCCATCATCGAGCGCGCCACCGAACAGACGATCGACATCGCCAACCTCGGCTGGAGCGAGCAGCCCAACCGCAAGCGCCTGCTCTACACGCAGGACGGTAATCTCGTCACCAAGCGCTCGGTCGGAGGCGAACAATATGGCCGCTTCCTCGTGGATATCTTCGAGGAGTGGGTGCGCCATGACGTGGGCAAGGTTTACGTCCAGATCTTCGACGTGACGCTCGAGGCCTATTTCGGCCGCCATCTCCTGTGCATCCATGCTCCTACCTGCGGATATGGCCCGGCGCTTGAGTACAACGGCGATCTTTACTCCTGCGATCACTTCGTCGAGCCGCGTTATAAGCTGGGCAACATCCACGAAACCAACCTTCTGAAACTGGTCTCCTCGCCCCAGCAGCGCAAGTTCGGAGAGGACAAACGCGACTCGCTCACCCCGCAATGCCAACGTTGTGAGGTCAGGCACCTTTGCAATGGGGGATGTCCGAAGGATCGGTTCACGCTCTCGAGCGACGGTGATCCAGGTCAGAACTACCTCTGCGCGGGCCTGTACCTGTTCTTCACCCACACCCGCCCCGCGATGCAGACGATGGCCCAACTGCTGCAGCGGGGCCGCGCGCCCTCCGAAGTGATGGCGTTGACCGCTGCCGAGGACGCGAAGCGCGGCCCCTATGAGCCCTGTCCCTGCGGGAGCGGCCGGAAGTTCCGCTTCTGCCACGGCAACCGCGAGCCGCAGTCTCCGTTCACTGGGGTAAACCCCGCGACGGTTGCGCTGCAGGATCGGCAACTCATCTCTATGCACACCGAAGTCCAGTCCCGAGCGTCGCCCGGCGGCGTGCATGGAGTAACCAAGTAACACGTCGATGGCACATCTTAGCTCCCGACGCGTTTTTCACCGGCGTAAGCCGGTAACGGCAACACAGATTTCAACCTAATTCAACTTAAAGGAAGGTAAACACCATGGCAGCTACGAAGCAACCGAATATCCTCATCCTCTGGGGCGATGACATCGGCACCTGGAATATCAGTCACTTTAGCCGAGGCATGATGGGCTACCGGACGCCAAACATCGACCGCGTCGCCACCGAAGGCGTCACCTTCACTGACTACTATGGCCAGCAGAGCTGCACCGCCGGCCGCGCCGCCTTCATCACCGGCCAGAACCCGCTGCGCACCGGCTTGACCAAAGTCGGCATGCCCGGCGCTCCTGTCGGACTCCAACCGGAAGACCCAACCATTGCCGACCTGCTAAAGTCGGTGGGCTATGCCACCGGTCAGTTTGGCAAGAACCATCTCGGCGATCGGAATGAATACTTGCCGACCGTGCATGGATTCGACGAGTTCTTCGGCAATCTCTATCACCTGAACGCCGAAGAAGAACCGGAACTCCCCGACTATCCCAAGGATCCCAAGTTCCTGGCAGCCTTTGGACCCAGAGGCGTGCTGCATTGCGTAGCTACGGACAAGGACGATGCGACCGTTGAGCCGCGGTGGGGAAAAGTCGGCAAGCAGATCGTTAAGGACACCGGCCCGCTGACCAAGAAGCGCATGGAAACTGTCGATGAGGAGATCACCTCTCGAGCTCTCGACTGGATGGAGAAGCAGACCAAAGCGAACAAGCCTTTCTTCCTCTGGTACAACTCAACGGCTATGCACTTCCGTACCCACCTTGCCGACAAGAACCGTGGCAAGAGCGGGCAGGACGATTACAGCGATCGGATGGTGGTTCACGACGAGCAAATCGGCCAGATGCTCGACAAGCTCGATGAACTCGGCATCGCCGACAACACCTTTGTCATGTATTCGACCGACAACGGCCCCGAGAACGACACTTGGCCCGATGGCGCCAACACACCGTTCCGCAGCCAGAAGGATACGAACTGGGAAGGCGCCTGGCGCGTTCCGTCGTTCATCCGCTGGCCCGGCAAGATCAAGGCTGGTACGGTTCTCAACGGCATCGTCTCCCACCAGGACATGCTTCCGACCTTACTGGCAATTGCGGGCGAACCGAATATAAGCGAGAAGCTCTTGACCGGCTACAAAGCCGGCGACAAGACGTTCAAGGTACACATCGACGGGGTCAACGTGCTGCCCTACCTCACTGGCCAGGTGAAGGAAAGTCCCAGAGAAGCCTTCTTCTACGTCAGCGACGACGGGGGTGTCATGGCAGTCCGGGCGGGCGATTACAAGCTGGTGTTTGAAGAGCAGCGTGCAACCACAACCGCGGTTTGGCAGGAACCCATGGTGAAGCTGCGCCTTCCCTATATATTTAATCTGCGACGCGATCCATTCGAGCGCGCCAATTTCAACTCCAACGTCTACTGGGATTGGATGATCAACCACGTTCCCCAGCTTTACCAATGTCAAGCGCTGGTGGCCGCCCAGATTGACAACTACGTGAAGTTCCCGCCCCGCCAGAAGGCGGCCTCATTCAACCTCGACTCGGTGATGGCGCAACTAGGGCCGGCGATCGCGGCGTATAAGAAAAAAGAAGCGGCAGCAGAAGCCAATCACGGCGTTCTGGTCACCAAATAGTTAAGAGACCAGCGAAAGGGAGGTCGAAAGATCTCTCCTTCGAAAGGGTTGATAAACTGCTTCCCCGGCGGACCACCAGTCTGCCGGGGAAATTTTCGAGAACTCCATCCTCATTGCTAAGGGACGATGAGTTTTGCAAGCCCGCCATGTATTAGCAAACCCGGTGGACTGTGGTTTTTGCCACTATCGCAGCGGCCTCGGTTTTTAAAGGCTCATATCCGCCAACGTGACTACGTTCAGCGAACACCACCGTGGAGAGCACAAATGAGAGTTCTATCGAAAGTCCTACTGATGACGGCGTGTATGTTCTTGGCTGCCAGTTCACTGGCGCAAGATTGCGTTACGAACTTTCGCGGTCAGACCGTTTGCAAGAATGGCAACACTGCCGCTGCGGTCAATCCGAATACGGGCAACGCTGCTGTCGCCCAGAAGAATTCGAACGGCGTAACAACCACACAAACCAGCAACGGCGGAGAAGCTAAGAGCAAGAATGGAGTAGGTGTAGCCCAGGGCGCGAATGGCTCCAAAGCTGCCGTCAACACACACACCGGCAATGCTGCCGTCTCCAGCAAGAATCAGAACGGGGTGGCAACTACTAAAACCAGCAATGGCGGAGAAGCCAAGACCAAGAACGGAATGGGCGTGGCCCAAGGCCCCGGCGACACCACCTGTGCCAAAGGCAAGAACCATGAAGGTTGCAAGAAGTAAACGGAGAGCTGAATAAGGGCCACACCCACAGAAAGACTCAACAGAGAATAAGATGAAATCACGAATGGCGGACGAACTTAGCCAAACAACCGACACGCCGGGCCTTCCACTGCATCCCGGTATGGCTTGGATACCCGGCGGGACGTTCCGCATGGGTTCCGAAGACTTCTATCCCGAAGAGCAGCCGGTTCACGAAGTCAGCGTGGATGGCTTCTGGATCGATTGCTACGAGGTCACGAACGAACAATTCGCGCGCTTCGTGGATGCGACTGGTTACAAGACGCTTGCCGAGCGCCCGCTCAATCCTGCGGACTTCCCTGGCGCCCCTGCCGAAAATCTCGTGCCCGGCTCCATGCTCTTTCACAAAACCGACGGGCCCGTCGACTTACGCGATTACGTCAACTGGTGGGCCTGGGTGCCGGGAACGAGTTGGCGCCGTCCGTCGGGGCCGGGATCCTCGCTCGAAAGTCTCGCACACCATCCCGTGGTTCACGTTGCTTATGAAGACGCCGAAGCTTACGCCCACTGGGCCGGGAAAGAATTGCCGACCGAAGCGGAGTGGGAGTTTGCCGCTCGCGGCGGGCTTGACGGAAAGAAGTTTACTTGGGGCGATGAGTCTTCTCCCGGCGGCAAGGCGATGGCCAACAGTTGGCAGGGAGAGTTCCCCTGGCAAAACCTGCTCCGCGACGGCTACGAGGGGACGTCACCCGTCGGATCCTTCCCGCCGAACGGTTACGGTCTGTATGACATGGCGGGCAACGTTTGGGAATGGACGAGTGATTGGTTTGTCCCGCGCCACGCCGACGAAGTGGTCAAAGCCTGCTGCGGCCCAGCCGTCAATCCGCGCATTACCTCGCCCGCCAAGAGTTACGATGCCGCGCAGGCGCAGTTCCGGATTCCGCGCAAGGTTGTCAAAGGCGGCTCGCACCTCTGCGCTCCCAACTACTGCTTGCGTTATCGTCCAGCGGCACGCCAGCCGCAAATGGTCGACACCAGCATGAACCACATCGGCTTCCGCTGCATTGTTCGCCATGCAGTGACAGACGGAGACGGAACGTCTTCATGATTTGAACACGGTATTGCATGAGCCAACCAGCGCAACCCTTTTCGCTGCTACCTGATGTCGCAGAGGAGGTCCGGGATTTCTACGACCGCTATCCCTATCCTCCACCGGTCGAGAACCTGGAAAAATATCGGCGGCTCTGGCAGGACAAGCAAAGACGGCGTGCGGACTATCATCTGTTTTGGCCCAACCGGCCTTATCGAGAAGACCAATCTATCCTCATTGCCGGCTGCGGGACATCGCAGGCAGCCAAGCATGCGTTGCGGTGGCCTGCGGCTCCAGTTACCGGCATCGATTGCAGCACAACCAGTGTGCGCCATACGGAGGAGCTCAAACAAAAATACAACTTGAACAATCTTCAGGTCCACCAGCTTGCCATCGAACGGGCAAGCGACTTGGGGATGAGTTTCGACCAGATTGTGTGCACCGGAGTTCTCCATCATCTCGCCGATCCTGATGCGGGCCTCAGCGCTCTGCGTGGCGTGCTCAAACCGGATGGAGCAATGCATCTCATGGTGTACGCGCCGTACGGACGGACCGGCATCTATATGCTGCAAGAGTTCTGCAGGCGGATCGGTATCCATGCCACCGATCCGGAAATTCACGATCTCATCGCTGCGCTCAGCGCGTTGCCTCCCGGACATCCGCTGGAAACCCTGATGAGGCAGGCCCCGGACTTTCGCCATGAGGCGGCGCTTGCCGATGCCCTGCTGCACCCGCAGGACCGCGCCTATTCCGTCCCGCAATTGTTCGACTTTATCGAGAAGGCAGGACTGACATTCGGCCGGTGGGCAAGGCAAGCGCCGTACACCCTTCACTGTGGTGTCATCGCAAAGATCCCGCAGGCAACCCGGATGGCGCGCCTTTCCCAGGCAGAGCAGTATGCCGCTATCGAACTGTTTCGGGGCACCATGGCTCGCCACACCGTAGTTGCGTACCGAAACGACAGCGCCGGCGCCAGCGGACCGCAACCGGTCAGTTTTGCCGGTGACGCCTGGCTTGGCTATGTGCCCATTCGAATGTCAGACACGATCTGTGTTCAAGACCGGCTGCCTCCCGGGGCCACGGCTGTCCTGATCAACCAGACTCACACCTACAGGGATCTGTTCTTGCCGATAGGGTCAACGGAAAAGCAGTTGCTCGACTCTATTGATGGGGCCCGCAGCATCGACGATATCGTGCAAAGAACGCAGTCATCCTCACACCCAACCACGAACCTCGACATGGCGCATGCCTTCTTTGAACGTCTCTGGTGGCATGACCAGGTGGTATTCGACGCGTCACAGCAACCAACGGCACTCTAGAGATGTTCTCAGTTCGCACGAGGACTGTTGTCCTGAATCCGTAAAGTGTTGTAGGTCTTCACGTTGCACTTGTGGTCATGATTTCGTCCGAACTGCCTTGACAACGACACGCCGCGGAGCGATACTCCCAAAAGGCGAATAAAAAGCGAATATAGGCCTTCGCCCGGGCTGATCCTGGCCTTTGTGTTCCCTGACAATTGCGAGAAAGTATGTCTGCCTCTCCGGTTTTTTCATCGGCGGCCAGGAGCCGCCCTTTTATCTTTTCTCCGCCGTCCTCCCCGCGCTCGACCGCGGATGTGACCGCAAAGATGCCCGCAAACACAAAGAAGACCGCGGAGATTTTGGCTCAGATCGCCGCCCTCCCCGCGCTGGCACCTGTCGTTCCCGCTTCGCGCCTCGAGGTGCGTCCGGTGCCGGAAATGGTTTCGAGCGGCATTCCTCAACTGGACTCGCTGACCGGCGGCCTCGCTCGTGGTTGCCTCACGGAAATCTGCGGCACGGCCTCATCGGGAAGAACCAGCGTGTTGCTTTTCGCGCTGGCCCACGCGACCCAACGCGGAGAAGTTTGTGCGCTGGTGGATGCAAGCGATGCGTTCGATCCGGCGTCAGCGGTGGCTGCCGGGATGGTGATGAGCCGTTTGCTGTGGGTGCGATGCGGAGAAAAATATCGATCACGTAAAAATAATAATGATGGTGATAACAATAAAGACCGCGCGGTTGCGCGCCAGGCCGACTGCGCAAAAACAGGTGTTTCGTATCAGGGTATGCCTTCAGGCATACCGCAAGCCGCTAGAAAAAGGTTCGGCTTTAGCCGCTGGGAGTCGCAGCTGGCGCAAATGCTCAAAGTTACCGATCTGCTGCTGCAGAGCAATGGTTTCGGAATGATTGCGCTCGATCTCGGCGATATTCCAGTGACGAGCGTGCGACGAATTCCTTTGGCATCGTGGTTCCGCTTCCGCCGCGCCATTGAGCACACCCCCACGGCGCTGTTGGTTTTGGAACAACAGCCGATTGCAGGCAGTTGCTCGTCGGTGCTGGTGAAGGTGTCGGGGAAAAAGCTGTCAGCTGTCAGCTCTCAGCTCTCAGGAAATCCGCCGATGCATACGGAATTAACGCACTCAGAACTGCTGGATCAATTCGAGATCACTGCCGAGTTGTTGTGCTCGCGATTAGCACAAAAGTTGGAACGTAAGCCCGTGCAATCGACGGCAAGTTTCAAAAGCCGAGCCGCATGGGCAGGATAGTTCATTCCGTAAGTTCGAATCACTGGCTCTCAGTTACCAGACTCAGAAATTCTTGTCGCCATCATTCGTCATTGTCATTTAAAGCACGCGCCTTTACTGAGAGCTGAGAGCTGCACTTCCATGTTTGCCTGCATTTTCATCCCCGATTTCTCCGTGCAAGCGCTCATTCGCTTTGAGCCTGACGTGCGTGCCCGCCCGATCGTCGTGCTCATCGGTCGCCCTCCGCTGGAAAAAGTCGTGGCGCTCAACGAAAGAGCGCGGCAAGGGGGCGTGGAGATAGGCGCAACCAGATCGCAACTCGAAGCATGGGAAAACCTGGTGCTGCGTGCACGTTCGGAAGTGCAGGAGAATTCTGCCCACGCTGCCCTGCTCGATTGCGCGCAATCGTTTTCTCCGGAAGTGGAAGACGCCTCGCCCGGCACCGTGCTTCTGAATCTGGACGGCCTCGAGCCTTTGTTGGGGCCGCTGCCGAAGATTGCCCATGATTTGCAGCGTCGCGTCGCGCAGGCGGGACTGGAGGCGAACATCGCCGTGGCCGCGAATCCGGACGCTGCATTGCTCGCAGCCCGCGGGTTCCCCGGCGTGACCCTGATTCCCGAAGGCCGCGAAGCCGAGCGCTTCGGAGACCTGCCGGTGGATGTGTTGCTGGAAAGTTTTTCGTCCAGCTCTTCTTTCGATGCGGAAGAGGCCACTCGCTGGGCGGAAACGTTTGATCGCTGGGGCATCCGCAAGCTGCGGGCGCTGGCGGCTCTTCCCGAAGTTCCGGTCATCGAGCGCCTGGGGCAGCATGGACTCCGCCTGCAAAAGCTGGCGCGGGGAGCGGCGTCGCGCACCTTGCGTGTCCTCGAACCACGGCTGATTTTTGCCGAGAGTGTGGAGCTGGAATATCCCATCGTGCTGCTGGAACCGCTGGCGTTCTTGCTGAACCGCATGCTGGAGCAAGTGTGTGCGCGGTTGCGAGCACGGGCGCTGGCCGTGCAGGAGTTGCAGCTGAATCTGGAACTCGCTGCATCGTCGAACGGGTGCGCATCTCTCACCCCGACGCTTACCCAGACGTTTACTCGCACCTTGCGGCTGCCAACGCCAATGCTGGACGCAAAAGTGTTTCTGAAATTGTTGCAGCTTGATTTGCAGGCGCATCCGCCGGGAGCACCCATCATAAAGATTCTTTTGTCGGCGGAGCCGGCGCGCCCGCGAGCCCTGCAGAGTGGATTGTTTCAGCCGGTTTTTCCTGAGCCCGAAAAACTGGAACTGACGCTGGCGCGCATCGCAGACATCGTCGGCGAGGGAAGAGTGGGGTCGGTGGAATTGCTGGATACGCATCGCGAAGGCGCGTTTGCCGTGCGCCACTTCGCGCCTGTAGAACCTTCGCTCGAGCCCGAAGTGAAGCAGTCTGAAAAGAAGAAGAATACGTCTATGCCAGAAAATGACAGCGCGTATGAGCTCGATGAAAACGTAAGAGAAAAAGCACAAGACAAAATGAGCGCGGTGATTGTTTTGCGTCTATTTCGTCCGCCGCTGGCCGCTGAGGTTACTGTGCGCGAGGCGAAGCCGATGCGGTTGCGATGCCTGCAGCGCGAAGGTATTGACGGCGAAATCGTCTGGACTGCCGGCCCCTGGCGTTCTTCCGGAGACTGGTCGGAACAGGAAGGCTGGGCGCGCGAAGAGTGGGACATCGCCGTGTACGTCGAAACCAGCCTCGTGCTGTATCGCTTAGTGCAGGACAAACTAAGCGGAAACTGGTTTGTAGAAGGAACGTATGACTAGTAACTGATGTACGTTGAACTCCATTCCCGCTCCGCTTTTAGCTTTCTCGAAGGAGCTTCGACTCCCGAGGAATTGATTGCAGTGTGCGCGAACCTGGGAATGCCGGCAGTGGCGTTACTCGATCGCGATGGAGTGTACGGCTCACCGCGCTTCCATCTCGCCGCAAAAAAAGCGAAGATCAAAGCGCATGTTGGGACGGAAGTGACGTGTGTGGTGACGGGGCTCTGCCCCGTCCTAGCGGGGCGAAGCCCTGCCACCACACAAGAGAGGCATCTCCCCGGTGAATTTCGTCTTCCGCTTCTGGTGGCTTCACGCGCCGGATATCAAAATCTCTGCCGCCTGATTACCAGGATGAAGTTGCGCGTTGGACGCAAAAATGAAGCAGGAGCCTGCGCGTCGAATCAGGATTTTATTGAGCACGCTGACGGTTTGGTTTGCTTGACTGGTGGAGAGGAAGGACCGCTGGCTGCGGCGCTCGCGCAAGGCGGCCCGCAAGCGGCATTCGAAGCGGTCAAGCGGCTGACGGAGCTGTTTGGCCAGTCTAATGTTTACGTCGAATTGCAACGTCATTTTCATCGCGACGAAGAATATAGAAATCGGGTTGCAATCGAGATCGCCGAGGCTTTGCACCTGCCGCTACTCGCAACCAATGGCGTGAACTATGCCACTCCTCGAGAGCGTGAGTTGGCGGACGCGTTCACCGCGCTGCAGCATCATCGCACACTGGCCACCGCCGGACGTATGCTGGCGCGCAATGCCGAGCGTTATCTCAAATCTCCCGCGGAAATGTGCGCTCTCTTTGCGGATGTTCCGAAGGCCATCGCAAACACAGTTGAACTTTCCTCACGGCTTGAATTCACGCTGAACGATCTGGGATACGAGTTTCCACGTTTTCCCGTGCCGGAAGGAGAGACCATGACGTCATTTCTGCGGGAGCGCGCGCGGGAAGGATGGCAGATTCGCTATGGGAGGTCGGATGCGGAGTTGAAGAAGCGTGCACGGCGGCAGATCGAACGGGAATTGCACTTGATTGAACATCTAAAGCTCGCCGGGTACTTTCTGATTGTCTGGGACCTGGTGCGCTTCTGCCGCGAACAGAAAATTCTGGCGCAGGGCCGCGGATCGGCCGCCAATAGCGCGGTTTGTTATTCGCTCGGCATCACGGCAGTGGATCCGATCGGCATGGAATTATTGTTTGAACGATTTCTTTCCGAGGAACGGGGTGAGTGGCCCGATATCGATCTCGATTTGCCCAGCGGCGACGAGCGTGAGCGCGTGATCCAGTACGTTTATCAGCGTTATGGACAACGCGGAGCGGCCATGACCGCGAACGTGATTACGTATCGCAACCGCATGGCCGCACGCGAAATGGGTAAAGCTTTAGGATTTGACCCGGACACGCTGCAGCGAATTTCAGCGGCGGTGGCAAGCTGGGAATTCAAGGACGAAAATGATGCGCTCGACCGCCGCCTGCGCGATGCCGGGCTCGATCTAAAGCATCCGCGGATTCGCAAATATTTCGAGTTGTGCCTGGCCGCGCAGGATCTGCCGCGGCATCTGGGGCAGCATTCGGGCGGCATGGTCATTTGTGAAGGCCGTCTCGATTCCGTCGTGCCGCTGGAGCCCGCTTCCATGCCGGGCCGCGTCGTCGTGCAGTGGGATAAGGAAGACTGCGCCGACATGGGCATCATCAAAGTCGATCTGCTCGGCCTCGGCATGATGGCCGTACTGAAAGATTCTCTCGAACTGATACGCGATCATTACAGCGAAGAAGTAGATCTGGCCCATCTTCCGCCGGACGATCCAGTCGTGTATTCCGCGCTGCAAAAGGCCGACACGGTGGGGATGTTCCAGGTTGAAAGCCGGGCGCAGATGTCTTGCCTGCCGCGCCTGAAGCCGACGAAATTCTACGACATCGTGGTGCAGGTCGCGATCATAAGGCCGGGACCGATCGTGGGGAATATGGTGAATCCATTTCTCAAGCGGCGGCAGGGCAGAGAGGCGGTCACCTATCCTCATCCGTCGCTCGAAACCGTGCTGGGCCGCACGCTGGGCGTACCGCTGTTTCAGGAGCAGTTGTTGCGCATGGCCATGATCACCGCCAACTTCACGGGCGGCGAAGCGGAAGAGTTGCGCCGCGCCATGGGCTTCAAACGTTCGGAAGCGAGAATGAAAGTGATCGAAGAAAAGCTGCGCGCCGGCATGACGCGCAACGGAATCCTCGGCGAAACGCAGGAGCAGATCATCCAGTCGATTACTTCGTTTGCTCTTTATGGATTTCCGGAATCGCATGCCGCCAGCTTTGCCTTGATTGCCTATGCCAGCGCTTATTTGAAATGCCATTACCTGGCGGCGTTCACGGCGGCGC